>JAABUV010005434.1_pt1 | contig 14543 bp, 13 predicted proteins | sample 5559971 | NCBI WGS metagenome assembly JAABUV01 (sample SAMN10711881, study PRJNA513362) | rock metagenome | isolation source: Antarctica rocks | place: Antarctica: Victoria Land, Knobhead nord | collected 2015-12-19
GGGGCGCCCTTGTCGCGGTCACGCCGGAACAGCCCGCCCAGCCGACCCAACACGCCCCGGCCAGCGCTGCTGCCCTCAGAAGGGGGAGCCTGGGCCTCGGGGGCCCGCCTGCCCTTTCTCACCGCCCGCGATCTGACCATCGTCGGGTCACAGTGGCGTGCAGCACCGCCTTGCGACGGGGCCCTGCCGCGCAAGGCGGTGCCCTCCAGCGAGGACTTCTAGCCCCAGTGGCTCTCCTAACCTCACCAACGCTGGCGTGTCCCAGGCTGGCCAGCCGACCCCGTCGCCTTCGCCCACCACTGCCGCATCATCCGCCTGGAGCATCTCGTCTCCTCGCGCGGCTTCCTACTCGACCTGCTGGCCGACGGGCGTGCTCGGGGCGAACCCGGCCTCGTCCCGGGCGCCTACCAGGTCTGGCCCGCGGCAGTGGTCCTACCGCTGGCGCGCCACGCAGCGCCCCTCAGTCACGGGTGGTCTTCGCCGCGAGGGATCTCGGCGCCGTCAGCCGGCTTCACACTCGGTGGACGCGGCGCCCGCAGCACCACGCACAGGCAGATCATCAGGACACGCCGTTGTCCCGAGACAGTCTCCCGCCAGGGCGGCGCTGAACCCAGGAGCGCCCGCATCCGTCCCACGTCGCGCCGCAGCCGGCCCACCTCCCCGGTCAGAGCCAGGAAGAGAAGGATGATCGGCGTGGCCAGGAGCACGCGTACGCCGATGAGGGCAAAGACGTCGGGGTGCAGCACACGCACGATCACCCCGGTGACCAGCGCGCCGCCCAGCAGAGCGCGCAGACCGGGTGTGGCCCGCAGGAGGCCGGCCCCAACGCTGAGCTGCGTGGGCAGAGAGGGAGAGACGCGGTGACGCCACATGGTCTGTGTGCTCCTTATGCGCTCCAGGTGGGAGAGGATGCCTGGCCAGGACAGCGCCGCCAGCTCCCCCCACCAGGCTGAACGAGAGTCAGGGCCGCGCCGCCTCCGAGTCCCGGCGGCCTCTGGTGGTGGCCAGGGAGACCACTGTATCCGCCGCGACCAGCGCCCCGGAGGCCTGCCCGGTGGCCCCGCCCAGGCAGGCGCCCACGATGCGGGGCACCCGGTACAGCACGATCAGGCCGGCCAGGCCCAGCAGGGGCTTGATGAACGGCGTGTTATACGGGGCGGTGGCGCTGAAGCCGACCAGCAGGATCTGCAGCACCTTGAGCGTGATGGCATAGCCAATGCCCCACAGGGAGACGCCAACAAAGCTCTCGAACCACCAGTGGGCGATGCGCTTGAAGTCGGGGGAGACCCAGCAGACCAGGGCCAGCGGGGCCGTGACGTAGAGGGCGGCCAGCAGGAACAGCCCACCCAGACGGGTGAGGCAGATCAGCCCCAGGTAGGCGATGGCGCAGAGCAGCACGACCAGCAGGAAGAGGGCGAAGAAGAGCACGGTGGTCCCCCCGGTGGCCACGACGGAGGCCCCGAACGAGGCCTCGACAAAGGTCATCAGGGTCTCCGCTGTCTGGTTGGTCAGCCCGTGCCCGGTGTAGCCGTTGATATAGGTGGCCACCGCGCCCAGCAGGGTGAAGTACTGGCCAAGCGCCCAGGGCAGCGCCTGCAGGACGAGCAGGCCGACGAACCCACGCCGCAGGGCGCCGATGGCCTCGTAGGCGCTGTCACCGCCCAGGCTGGTCAGTAGGTAGCGGAAGGCGGCGATCAGGAAGAAGGCGACGAAGAGCCCTTTCGCCAGGGTGTTCAGGTAGTCGAAGAAGCCCTGCAGGTCCGCCCAGCCGCCCTCGGTGGCGAAGTTGGGCGTGCCGGTCAGAAGGGCGTCCACGCCCGCAAGCATGGCCTCCGCCAGGGCGCGGAAGGGCTGGGTGATCGCCGCGGCCACGGCGCTCAGGAAGCCCTGGATATCGATGCAGATGGGGCTGGGCCAGAAGGCAAAGCCCCACTGGCCCACGGGGCAGCTCCCCGCGCTCCCGGTGCCCTGGCCACCTCCGACAGGGCGCGGGCTCGGCGTCGGCGCGGGCGTGGGCTGCGGCGTCGGTGTGCCCTTGGGCAGGGCCGTGGCTGCCCCCGTGCCGGCCAGCACGCGGTAGGGCGCCACGTGGCGTGCCACGACAGAGTGGGGCAGGGCCACCGCGCCCAGCAGCACGGCCAGACCCAGGGCCAGGAGCACACGTCTAGGGAGAGGTATCGTTACGCTCACCGTCTTTCCTTTCCTTGCTTTTATCATGTGACCCGGCCCCGCCCCCCCTACTTCACCAGGGCCAGGCGGGGCGTGCGGGGCTCCGTGCCGGCGGCCAACGCGGTCAGCGCGGCCCAGACATCACCGCCGCAGGCCGCGATCATGGCCGTGCGCCGGGGCACGTCACGCAGGGGGTCACTACTCATCAGCCAGTGCTCCAGGGGGTGGGCGATCACCTGCACGACGCCCCGGCGCACCGTGGCGCTCTCGCGGCTCTCACGCAACAGCAGCATCTCCGCGTACTCTCCGGGCACGCCACCCAGCCGTTCCAGCTGGCGCACCTCCTCGCTCGAGAGGCCCAGGACGCGGGCCAGCCAGGACAGGCCGCCCTCGGCCTCCGCGCCGCCACGCTGGTCCTTCTGGCGGAACAGCAGCTGGCAGGAGGCCTGGTTGAACAGCGCGGCGGCAGCCGGATCGTCGGTCAGGTCCGAAAGCTGCTGGGTGATGAAGCAGAGGAAGAGGCCCCAGTGGCGGCCCCGGCGGGCCAGTTCGTCGATCCAGGCCCCGGCCCCGGCATAGCGGACGACGAACCAGCCCTCGTCGATGATCAGCATCTCCCGCATCCGCGCGCCCGCGCCGCCGTGTGCTCCGCGTCTGACCCGCCGGTCCACGGCCGCGGCCACCACGAACATGGCCAGGGCATGCAAGGTGGGGGGCAGGCCATCAAGGTCGAAGACCAGCAAGGGAGCCTCCAGATCCACAGAGGTGGGACGATCCAGCAGGGCGGCGTGGCGGCCATCGCCGGTGAACGGTCCCAGCCGCGCGGCCAGGTCGCGGAGCAGGGCGCGCTCGTCGGCATCAGCCTGCGCGGCCTCGTCCTCCAGCCACCGCACCAGTTCATGCTCCAGGGGCGCCGAGCCGTCGGCGGCGTGCCAGGCGTAGACCGCCCTGATACCGCGCTCCAGCACGGCGCGCTGGCGGCCGCCCAGCCGGTCCCGCGGGTCCTGGGCCAGCAGGATCTCGTGGGCGTCGAGCACGAAGCCCACCTTGGCCGCCTCCATCGTCGTGGACGCGCTGCCCCGGTCCCACAGGTTCAGGGCCGGCGGGTGGGCCGCGCCCAGGCGGGCGCAGACGCCGCCGACCAGGGCGAGCAGCGTCTCGTAGTGCCCGGCGCGGTCGATGATGGTCGCCCGGCCCCCTTGCAGCAGTGTCCACAGGGCGAACTTCTGGGCCAGGAAGGTCTTGCCCGAGCCGGAGCGTCCCACGATGTTCATCAGGCTGTTGGGCAGGCTGGGGTCTGCTGGGTCCAGCAGGACCAACTCGTGCCCCACGGCGGTGAAGCCCAGGGGGTAGCCACGCGCGGTGCCTGGCGAGTGGATCAGGAAGGGGAAGGCGTTGCCGATGGTCTCGGCGCGCATGCGGTAGCAGCGGCCCGTGGCGTCCAGGCCCAGGGGCAGCGTCGCCTGCCACAGAGGCAGCTGGTGGCCCGTGCCCCGGCCCACCTCGGCCCCGACCTGCGTGGCCAGGACACTGGTGGCCTGGGCGACGCGCCGGCTCAGTTCCGCGCGGTCTGGCGCGAACACGCTCAGGTACAGGCCGACCCGGGCCAGGCCGCGCCGTGGGTCCAGGGTCTCCGCCGCCTGCTGGCCGGCCTCCGCCTGCGCCGCCTCCATGTCCACATCGGCCAGACCCCGGTCGCCCCGCGCGCCCTGGGTGATCACGTTCCACTGGCCGCGCCGCCTCTTCAACCGGGTGCGTTCGGCTCCGCGATCAAGGCCCTCCAGATGCAGGGCCAGCCGGCAGGGGCAGGGCAGCGCGATCAGGGGCGCGAGCCAGCCCGGGTTGGTCAGCTCCGGCGGGGCCAGCAGAAAGAGAGTGCGGCTGTGCAGGCCGTCGATAGTCAGCGCCTCCAGCGTCTCATGGGCTTCCACCGCCGTGAGCCGCGCGCCCAGCCCCTGGTCTTCCCCGTCGGGCTCGGCCCACAGGGTGCCTGGTCGGCGCGCGTGGGGACGCAAGGAGAGGCGGTGGAGACGTCCGGGCTTCAGGGGCTGCCTCCTGCGCCAGAGCAGGCCGCCGGGGGTCAGCACGGCCCGGTAGCGGGAGAGCAGCGCCCCGCTGGTCTCGTCCCGCTCCAGCGCGGTTGTGGGTGGGCAGGGCGTGCCCGAGGGATGCAGGGCTCTCCACAACAGCTCCAGGACGGGGCCACGGCTCAGACGCCGCGCTTCCAGACCCATCCGGGTGAGGTGGCGCCTGACCTCCGCGACCGCCTGCTCCAGGCCCACCTGGTCCGCTCCCCCGGCCTGGCGCCTGCGCAGCGCGGGGAGTCCCAGGCCGGGGCGCGCGGGCGCCGGGGAGATGATCACAAAGAAACGCAGGTCGGGCACGTGGGAGCGCTCCATCACAGAGGCCAGCCAGGGCTCCCAGGCAGCGACGAACTCCCGCAACGCCCCTGGCGCGGGGCGCAGATCGCGGAAGAGCGCGGGCAGGATCCGCGCGGCGGGCAGCGGCCTGCTTTCTACCAGGACCTGCAGGGTTTGCCCCGGCGCCAGGCCCGTGGCCAGGTGGCCGAACTGCGCGCTGAGCGCGTCCTGCTCGCCGGCTGAGCGGCACTCGAAGGTGACCCCCTCCACCTCCAGGATAGCCCGTGGGGAGCCATCGGGCAGGAGGAGCACCCCATCGTCGCGCACCTGCAGGGCGCTCCCCACCCGCTCCGCCCGGCCGGGAGTGCGGGAGAGCAGCCGCGTGCTGGGTCTGCCTCCCCCCTGCCTTCCGGCCACCAGGGCGCGCCCCACGTCACGCCCCTTCATGCCCCTGCTCTCTCTCATACTCCCCCTCATGCTCATGCGACGCTGCCTTTCTCCCCTGGGCGAGCGGGTGTGTAGTGATGGGGCCGGCGCAGGTAGCCCCACAGTTGCGCGCCAAACGGCTCAGTGCGGTCACCGGCGAGGACATAGGCGACAAAGAAGAGCACGGCCGCGACGAGGCCAGCCAGAAAGATGCGCAGTTCCAGAAGCACGGCGCCGTGCAAGGACAGGGCGCCCAACAGAGACCAGGCGGCCAGGCCGCAGAGCAGAGCCAGGACGGCGCCGGCGAACTGTGGGATGGACAGGCCCAGGATCGGCTTGACCGGGTCGTCCAGGTGACGCGGTGTGTGATGGTGGCGGGACATGCCCCTTCCTCCCTCCGTCCTAGCTCAGCGAACCGGCCAGCACGACGGCGACGGCATGGAGGATGGCCGCGTGTTTAGTCGGGACCGTGGCTGCTCCCTGGAGGGCGGTGGCGATCACCTTGGCAAAGGCGCCAAAGAGGGTCGCGATGATCGCCGTGCGGATAGTGTTGCTGCCGTGGTGGAAGCCCAGCATGGTCATGGCCACGCCGAGCATGATGCCGATCACGCCCAGGGGGATGATCAGGGTGCCCAGCCCGTCGGCGATGCTTGTGACAAAGGTGGTCAGTTCCGGTGGCATGGCGGCGTTCTCCTTTTTCTTCGACCATCAGGCGGGCTGGTGGGTGTCCCCCACTAGCAGCACCACGGGGCCGTGGCCGTTCTCGCCTGGTGCCGTACACAGCCTAGCGCAGGGCCTCTTACCAACCTCTTACCGGCGCGGCGGAGCGCGTGTCCCGGTCCAGGTAAGAGGTCAGACCCCAGGTAAGAGGCTCAGGTAAGAGGCTAGCACCCAGGTAAGAGGCCCAGGTAAGAGGTCAGACCCCAGGTAAGAGGCCCAGGTAAGAGGTCAGACCCCAGGTAAGAGGCCCAGGTAAGAGGTTGGTAAGAGCTTGGTAAGAGGCCAGGCCCCAGGTAAGAGGCCGTGTCCTCAAGTAAGAGGCTCAGGTAAGAGGTGGGTCAGAGGCCAGGTCCCAGGTAAGAGGTCAGTACCGGGCTCAGGTAAGAGCCTGGTAAGAGGTCAGGCCCCAGGTAAGAGGTCAAGCCATCAGGTAAGAGGTCCAGGTAAGAGGTTGGTAAGAGGCTGGGTTCTCAAGTAAGAGCGTGGTAAGAGGTTCAGGTAAGAGGGTGGTAAGAGGCCAAGTCCCGAGGTAAGAGGGTGGTAAGAGGCCAAGTCCCGAGGTAAGAGGTCGGTAAGAGCAGGGCACACGCCTCCAGTAAGAGCCCCCTCTGGGTCAGCGTGCCAGGTAAGAGCCTGATAAGAGGGTAGCCCCCAGGTAAGAGGTTGGTAAGAGGTTGGTAAGAGGTTGGTAAGAGGTTGGTAAGAGGCCAACTCTCAGGTAAGAGGCCAGGACGAGGCTCAGGTAAGAGGTTGGTAAGAGGCCGTGTCCTATGCTCATCCCGGAAAGGCGCCACCAGTGTCTGCTGGCCACCCTTTTCTCCGCGTCGCCACGATGCCGTGGCGTGGGTGGTGTGCATAACCGGCGGGGGCTTGCCACGGCGATTCCCCTGGTTGGGCACGTCGGGGACGGCCGGGCGCGCATCATGGCGGCGCCCACCGAGACGAGGCGGAGGATCGCCCCGACGCCATCTGCCGCGATCTGTCGACTCCCTCGTTTTTCCCCGCCCCGCCGCGGCGCGCGGTGATCACCGTCGTCTGTCTTGAAGAGAAAGGAGCACGTGACTATGGACACCATGGCCCCACCTGACGGGAGCCAGCGGCGCGGTCTGGTCATGCTGACCGGTAGCCTGGGCGGCCTGCTTGGCCTCGGGGCGCAGGATGCTGGCGTGGCATCGAGGCTGACATGCACGTCAGCGTGCGCACCGTCCCCGAGGCTGTCAGCGACACAGAGGCAGTGCCCGTGCTGGCCATATGCCGTCTACCAGGTACAGACGGACACAGCGGCTCGTTACCGGGGCTTCTTCACCCCGGTGGGCACCGCTGGCTGGGAGCTGGGGGGCCAGGCGGGCTATGCCAACCCCGGCCGTCAGACCGCCGCTACCCTGCTGGTCACCGTCAAGCGGTCCCACTGAGTGATGCTGGTGAGGAGGAGACGATGAGCCGCGGCGGGGACAGGGGTGTCCAGCGCACCCGTCCCACTCTCGTCCCACCACACGAGCCGTCTGCGCGGACGCCCGCGTCCCCAGGGCCAGCCCCAGGGTGGCTGATGCGGGGTGAGGTCAGGCCAGCCCCTGGCTCGGGCCGGGTCAGTCCGGAGCGGGAGGAGGCCCGACGCTACCGTGAGGAGCGCCAGACAGACTTGCTGGCCCAATGGCGACTCACTCACCCCACCATCGCCGAGCAACAGATGGTGGCCGCGCTGGCCGCGGCGGGAGAGCGCTACGGAGTGGACTACGAACGCGAGTTCAAGATCGCGCCCTGCCTGCATGTCGATTTTGCGTTCCCCGAAGATCGGTTGATCGTCGAAATGTATGGTGGAATTCACAGCCGGGAGTTCTTCAGCCGAGGCGGGGCGCGGGAGGGCGACGACGCCCGGCGGATCGGGCGGATCAAGGCGCTGGGCTGGGAGGTGCTGGTGATCGACTACCGGGCGCTGAGCCAGGAGCGCTGGGCGGCCACCGTCGAGCGGGTGGCCGCCTTCCTGGAGGAGGGCCGTGGCCGGTGGTCGGCGCCTACCAGCGTGGAGGCCAGGACACACGGAGTCCCGGCAGAAAGTGAATGAAAGAGGGTACGGCAATGCAGGACAGAGACGACGGCCAGCGCGGTGCCCAGCGTGGCGTGGACGAGCGGGGGAAGGGGAGCCAGGAACCGCCACGGGCGGAGGGCTGCGTGCTGCTGGTGCTGCCCTCCGCCTTCGAGGAGGGGTTGGGTCTGATCCCCCAGCGCCCGCCCATCGCGGTGGACCAGTGGGTAGCGATCCTGCGCCGCGAGGGCTACACCGCCTATTGGATGCCGGCGTCGGCCATTGAGGATGGCCCCTACGCTGGCGGCATCGTGGTGATGGCCACCCGGCCCGGCGACGGCCGCCACTATATCGCCGTGCCGCCCGAGGCGGTACACGCCCTGGCCGGCGTACTCTCTCCCCAGGATTATCGGCGTGTCCAGGAGGACCTGCAGGCCCTCCGCGCGGGTGACAGACGGGACGACGTGGAGGGCCTGGGAGCAGAGAGGATGCACAGCCGCCATTCGCGGGGCGGATCCGTGAGCGACGAGGACGCGGCGCCGGCGGCCTTCCAGCCCGTCACCGTGTTCTGGCTGGACGCGGTGGCCTGGCGGGAGCGCCGTGTAGCCGTTCCGGTGCATGACCCCATCGCGGTAGGCGCGTGGGCACGCACCATCCGAGCTGGCCAGATGCGCGTGACCCTGCCGCCCCAGGGCCAGCCCCTGCCGCAGGATGGCCCCTGCCCGGGCGGGTACGTCGTGGAAGTGGACGACGCCGAGGGCCACCGCTACTTCGCCCTGCCACGTGAGGCCTGGGCTGTGGCCGTGGACCTGGCCCGTGCGAGTCCACAGGACGGCGCGGGGGAGACGCACAGAGAGAGGGGCGAGAGGGACGATGAGCGGAGGGAGGACGAGTGATGGGCCTCTTTGATGACGGGCGGACGCGGGCCTTGAAGGCCCAGCTCAAGGCGCTGGACGCGCCCCACTACCGGGTGAGCGTACGGACGCCGGACGACCGGGTGCAGGTCGCCGTGTTGTCGGCTGCTGATTTGCTTGGGCAGGAGCGCTGGCTGCGCGGTCAGAACGAGGCGGGGGCGCAGGTGCGTCTGCGCCCGGCGGAGCCCAGTGGCCTGGTGCTGGTGGGACCACTGAGCGGCCGGCAACGCGCCGCGATGGAGGTGGACGGTTTCCCCGGCGCACTGGTGACCAGCCTGGGTGCTGATCGCTACGAGATGTGGGTGCGCGTGGCTGGCGGGCCACTACCTCGTGGTCATGAGGAGGCGATGGGCCAGGCGCTCAACGCCCACTACACGGACAGCGGCGCGTCCGGCGCACCCCTGGCGGGGAGCCTGGTGGCCGGCCTGGAGGACCCCCGTGACCCGTGGACACGCAGCGCCGATGGGCAGGGTGTCTACGTCACCGTGGCGGCCTCCAGCCGCATCATCGCCCCCAGCGCCCTTGCGCTACGTGACGAGCTGCTGGAGCACATGCGGCTGCCCCAGGACTACTTTTCCCCACGAGGACATGACCGCCCCAACCACGGTGATGGCCAGGGCCACGACTTACCGGCAGACCACCTGATGGCGAGCCACGACCAACCAGACCGACCAGGCCGGGGCATGTTGGGCCAGCTGGAACACGGTGGCATAGAGCAGGACCACGGAGGGGAGCAGGACCGTGGAGACGACGGATGGGCGGCGACCACTGCCGCCATGGCAGCCCGCTCTCGCACGGCCGCTGAACTCGGTGAGCAGGTGGACGCTCCCCAGCGCGGCATCGCCGGCGTCGCCAACGAGGTCACGCCAGCCCAGGCCCCCGAGCAGGACGAGACGCTGGCCGCGCAGTTCGCCGCACTCCGAGAGCAGATCCTGAGCCGCAACCGCAAGGGCCTCGACGCGCGCCAGGCCGAGTTCGCCGCCACCCACCAGCTCTCCCGCGCCCACCCCCACCTCACCGTCACCGAGCTGCGCCCGCGCCCTGGACCAGGGTGGGACGACGGGCCAGGGCACAGCCGGCCTACCCGCCGACCGGGACGCCTATATAGCGCGCACTGCCGAGCGGGTGCTGGCCCAGCCCCAGCGCCCACCCGCGACGGCAGAGGCGCGCGCCACGGGGGCAGAGCGATGAAAAGGGGGGCCGCTTTTCGGGCAGGGGAGGGCACCCAACGCTCCCTGAGGGAAGCGAGGCAGGATAAAGGCCGGGACCACACCGGGACCGGTCGGCTTTTCTCCAGAGGCGACGCCGGGACCACATCGGGACCACGGGCATGGACCGACGTCGGTACCGACGTCGGTGCCTTTTTCATCCGTAGGGATGTGTGTGGCGGCCTGGTGGACCCGCTGTGTCAGGCCTGGAGGTGAGGGCACATGAGCACGAAAGCGGTCAAGCTATGGCTCACCCTGGCCACGACGGAGGCCCTGCAAACCGAAGCCCGCCGGCAGGGCAGGAAGTACTCCGAGGTGGCCGAGGAGCTGCTGGCAGCGGGTCTGACCGCCGACGCGGCTGGCCGGCTGGAGGAGCAGGCGCTGCCTGTCTTCACCACGGCGGTGCAGCAGGTGGTGGCCGAGCAGTTGCGTCGGCAGGAGCGGCGGTTGGTGGCGGCGCTGGCGCCGGTGGGCCGCGACGCGGGGATGGCCGCGCGGGTGGCCTACGCCCATCTGTATCGCGACCACCCCAGCGTGGCGGAGGCCGACTGGCAGGAGGCCAGCGACCAGATCGAGGCAGTGCTGCGGGACGGAGGGCTGGCCGCCCCAACGGACAGGCCAGCGCGGAGGGCGGGCGGCTAGCGACGTGACGGGAGAGCATATGGCCACGGGGAAGGTAACACTCTGGCTCCAGGATGCGACGGCAGCCGCGTTGCGTACGCAGGCGGCGACACGCGGGGGCAAGGCCACGCTCTCGACTGTCGCCGACGAAGCGCTACACGCTGGCCTGGGGCTGATTGGCGCCGAGCAGGCCGAGACCAGCGCGCTGCCCGCCATCGAGGCGGTGGTGCGCCGCGTGGTGGCCGAACAGGCGAAGGTGGATACCGAGCGTCTGGCTGCCCTGCTGGTCAAGACCTGCCGTGAGGCCAGCGTGGCCCGCTGGTTGGCCTACGCGGCGATCCTGCGCAGCCAGGGCCGCGCCGTGGCCGACGCCGACATGGAGCGGGCCTTCACCGCCGCGGCCAAGGTCCTGCAGGGCAAGGCCACCACCACCCCGCACACTGAGGCCGGGAAAGCCGATGCGTAGATGGCCGCCGCCACCACACCGCGCACCGTGGTCACTGGCCGCTATGTCGCCGGAGGCACGAAGGGCAGGGGCACGAGCGCCGCTGGTCAGGCGCAGGACGCCCTGCACTACATGCAGACCCGCCCCCTGGACAACGGGGAGCGCCCCGAGGACCGGCACTTCTTCGGGCCGGAGCGGGACGGCGGGAGCTGGCGTGAGGCGCGGGCGGAGATCCTGGACCACGCCACCGAGCAGGTGGCCTTCCATCGCCTCATCCTCTCCCCTGGACCTGACCAGCCGGTGGCGGACATGCCGGAGTGGACGCGCATGGTGCTGGACGACCTGGCCGATACGCTGGGCCAGCAGCTGCACTGGGTCGCCGTGATCCACCGCAACACCGACCACCCGCATGCCCACGTGCTGCTCGCCGGCGGCGGGGAACGCGCAGGCGAGCTACGCCCAGTGCTGCTCTACAAGGCGCAATACGCCGCAGTGCGCGCCTCCGGGGACCGCAGCGCTGGCCATCTGCGCGGGTTGGAGCGGGAGCAGGCCACAGCGGTACACCACCGCATCGGCCATGAAGAGCGGCAAGCGGAGCGTGCGAGCGCACGGGCAGGGCGGGAGGGAGCAGGGAGGACAGGAGCACCAGGACAGAGCACAAACGAGAGGGAGATCACCGCGCCCCCCCCTCACGGGGCGGGGGAAAGGCGTGGCGGTGCGGCGCCTGACATCCAGGAGAGGGCTGGCGGGACACCCCACCGTCCTGAGCGGACTGAGTTATCTGCAGCGGCAGGCGAGATCGCGGCGCGTGTGCTGGCCGACACGCTGCGGTGCCAGACCGGCACGGCGGACGGGGCCGACGCCGTGACGCTGGAGGAGAAGCGGGGACGGGGCCGCTAGGCCGACGTGGGTCAGGGTGAGGGTCAGGCAGGGCAGAGAGGAGGGGAGGCAGGGCAGATGAGACACATGATCGGACTACTCCTGGCGGTGGCGCTGCTGGGCGCCGGCGTCGCGGTGACCACGCCCATGGGGGTTGGAGCACAGGCCTGGGGCGCGGGCGCATACCAGACGGGGTACGTGGCCCTGGCCTGGCCGGTGGCCAGTGCCTTGGGCGATCTGGATAGGGTACCACGGACGCTAGGCCAGGGCTGGCCCCTGCCCTCTCTGATGATCCCCTGGCGCGCCTGGACCCGCTACGGGGTGGACTGGCGCTGGCGCACGCTGCAGGCCAACAGAACGCAGAGGTTGACCATCCAGCGGGGTATGCTCTACGGATACGGCGGCCTGGGCCTGCTGCTGATCCTCCTGCTGGGTGTGCCACTGGCTCGGCTGGCCCAACGCGGCCGGCGGATCAAGCCGGTGGGGGCGGGGGGCACGGCGCGCTGGGCCACCTGGCGCGATCTACGCCGCTACCGGGCACGGCGTGGGCAGGCGCGGGTGATGCTGGGGAGGCTGGGGGGGCGGGTGGTCTCCCTGGTGGGCGAGCTGCAGTACCTCAACACGCTGGTGGTGGCCCCGCCGGGCATGGGCAAGACCAGCGGGCTGATCATCCCCAACATCCTGGCTGAGCTGGGAGATCGCCCCGGTGGGCTGTGGCGCAGGGCGCGCTGGGGCCGCGGCTTGGTCATCAGCGACCTCAAGGGTGAGCTGGCCCTGAGGACCCTGGCCGCACGAGGACGCACCCACCGCTGCCTGGTGGTGGACTTCTACGCGCCCCAGACCAGTGCGGCCTACAACCCCCTGGCCCACGTGCGCACGCCGGCGGAGGTGAGCGAGTTGATCGACTGCTGGTTCGACAACACCGGGGGCGTCTCCAGCAGCGACCAATACTTCGACAACTCCACCAAGTTGGTCTTCCAGGCGGCTATCCTGCACCTCCAGGAGACCCACCGGCGGGGGCGGCTGGGCGAGCCGACGCTGACCCACCTCGACGCCTTCCTGGCTCAGGGGCCGGCAGCGGTGACCGCCGCGCTGCTGGCCAGCCCCTCCGATGAGGCTTACGGAGTGGGCACGCGCTTCCTGGCCGTCGCTGCGGCCAACGAGAAGATCATCAGCGGGGTGTTCACGGACATCCCCAACCGCCTGCGCGTGATGCAGGACCCCGCCGTGCGCGCCGTCACCGGCGCCAACGAGATCGACTTCCGTGCCCTGGCCGACCGGGGCCGCCAGCCTATCGCCCTCTACGTGGCCCTGGACCCGGCCAGGGACCGTGTGCTGCCCGCCGTGTTCTTTAGCCAGCTGTTCACCGCGCTACGGGAGGAGGCCCGGGTACACGACGGCGCGCTGCCCCGCAAGGTGTACTGCTACCTGGACGAGGCGGGCAACTGTGGGCGGATCACCAACCTGACCACGGCGCTGACCACGGGGCGGGCCGCAGGGGTGGGCTTCCTGTTGATCGTGCAGACACTGGCCCAGCTGGAGGCCCTGTATGGCCGGGAGGGCAAGGCCACCCTGATGGCCGGCTGTGGGTCCAAGATGGCCCTCTCGGGCACGGGCGACGCCGACGCGGAGTGGTTTAGCCGGCAGACGGACAAGCAGACGGTCACCGCGGCCAACGTGGGGGAGCAGCGCAAGATCGGGGCGTGGCGGCCCCAGAACGACAGCGCGGGCTACACCGAGACGGCCACCGAGCTGATCACGGCGGGCCAGATCCGCACCCTGCCACGGGACCAGATGGTGCTGCTGACGGGCAACGTGCCCCCGGTCAAGCTGGCGCAGCGGGCCTGGTACCAGACGCGCTACCGCGACAACTGGCCGATGCTGCTGCAAGCGCGTATGCGCGTGGGTGCCCCGCGCTGGTGGCCCTGGGCAGGGCCGGCCCCGACCAGCGCCGGGCCACGCCGGGCCACTCCGCTGGCCGCGCCCTGGACGCCGCGTTTGGAGCGGCCCACGCCGCTCGATGCTCTGGACCTGGAGGGGAGCGAGCTGACGATGGGGGCGCCGGCTGGCCACGAGGTGGGGCCTGCTAGCGGGGCGGTGGCGACGACCTTTGGCTGTCTGACCCTGGCCCCTGCCCCGGTGCCGTTTAGGGGGGCCACCGCACTGCCCGAGGCAGAGGACGAGGAGGACACGGACGAGCCGCCGCCGGGACGGGGGAGCGTGCCCCCACCACGGCCCCGCGCCGGCGTGACGACCTCACCAGCGCCCTGGCCACGGACAGGGCGGTCCGTCGGGGAGGGCCGGAGGCCAGGAGCGTCGGTGCCGGGGCAGCCCAAACAGGGCAATGCCTGGGACGATGCTGACGCGGATGGGGACGGCTTTGTCCTGTAGAGCGCACGGACAAGGACACGGGCAGGGGGAGGAGGTTGAGCGATGGCCACGACCGATCTGGGGGATCGCACGGGCCGCGCGATGGCGGCCCAGCTGCGAGCCATGGGCACCCAGCAGGTCGAGGTCGGGTTGCTGCACGGCCCGACGAACCGCATGACCAACCGCGTCTGGACACCCGAGGAGGTCCAGGCGGCGCTGAGCTGGCTGCGTCGGGAGAACATGCGCGGCTGCAACGTCTACGTGCGTCCGGTGGCCTGGCAGGGAGCTACACCTGCCAGCGCGGGCATCGTGCTGGTCGACGACCTCACGCGCGAAGGGATGGCTCAACTGCATCGTGATGGCCTGGGGCCGGCGGTGGTGACCGAGACCAGCCCGCGCAACTACCAG
>JAABUV010005435.1_pt1 | contig 14542 bp, 13 predicted proteins | sample 5559971 | NCBI WGS metagenome assembly JAABUV01 (sample SAMN10711881, study PRJNA513362) | rock metagenome | isolation source: Antarctica rocks | place: Antarctica: Victoria Land, Knobhead nord | collected 2015-12-19
CTGAAATCCCGTAAGCGCCTGTTCCGCCGACAAAGACGGTCAGAGCTGTTCCAGCTTTGTCCACCTATGCGTACCAGAAGCCCAATTCGTTAGTTCTGGCCCTGCTGCACCGCCTCGGACCGCAAGGCCGCCGCGAAGGGGTCCTGCCCGGCCGGCACGGCGGGCGCCAGGCCCTCGTTGAGCACGATGGCGGTCCGAGGCGGCTGGAACCCCAGCGCCTCCATGAACGCCAGCGTCTCGAAGTCGTCGCGCCCGCCGGCCAGGAAATACCATGCAGTCAGGTCGACGCCCTCGGCCGGCAGCACCTCGTTGAACGCATGACGCTCGGCCAGCGTGGCGAAGGAGCGGTCGCCGCCGGCCATGTCCAGCACCAGGCGCCCGCGGCTCAGGATGGTGCTCTCGGCTTGTTGCTCCATCCATGCCGCCACCGTCACGTCGTCGCTTGCGGCCGGCGAGCTGGCGTCGGGGTAGAAGCTGCCCAGGGTGGCGTTGTTGCGGTCGCCGTCCGCGATGGCGACGCTGCGCCCCGCGGCCCTGGCGCGCTCGATGGCCCAGCGCGCCCAGGTGGTCTTGCCGGTGCGCCCGCGGCCGAGCAGCACGTCGATCGTGCCCCGGACCGCCGCCTCGATCGCGGCCAGGTTCGGCCCGTCCGGGTTAGTGGGAACGTTCGTGTTCTTTGTCATGGTGCTATGTGTCTCCGAACCGTCGTCGCGGCGGCATGCTCGTCGCCGTGACCTTCGGCTTCTCTGGTGCGGCCCCGGCCACTCTCTCTGCAGGCCCGGGCGGAGCCGTGATGGTGGGGGGCAATGGCGCGAACGGCTGACCTCCGCCCGCATCTTCAATCCCATCCTGCCCCCTTGGGGATGGGACCGTTCCGTCCGGGGTCGGCCGCGCCGGAACGGACGGCTTCTGCGCCTCCAACCCTTTGACCCGCCCCGCGCGCAGCAGCACGCCCCAGGCGTTCGACACCGCCTTGCTGCCGTATGGCTCGCCCGGCCTGACCTCCACGCCATCGGCGGCGGCGTCACGGCCGATGTCGTCCCACCGCAGCGTGAAATCCGCCTCGGCTGCCCGAATGCGGGCGGCGTTGGCGAGCAGCCAAATGCCCAGCGGGCCGCGTCGGCCACGCCCGCCTGTAGCGCGTATCACGGCTGGCTTCGGGACGCCTCGGCGGGGCAGCTTGACGATCATGCGACAGGATTAACATCCCGCCACGTAGGTATTCAACGGTTTTCCTAGACTATCATAGGTTTTCCAGAGTAGTCCAGGGAAGTTATCGTATACACGCGGTCGCACCGTTGGTGCTTCATAAGTGCATCATGGGCCAGAGTAGGGCTATACTGGCCATATCGGGTCCTGGAGAGGCCGTCGAGAGACGCTTACGGCAGACCGACCGGACGCAACCTTTGGGGAAGGATCACACGATGCCCATCAACCCGGAAGACAGGACGACCGTCGCCCTCGGGGCCGCGCTGATCCAGGCGGTGCGCGAGCGGGCGGAGGCGGAGGGCCGCGGGTTCAGCGCCGTGGTGGCGGATGCCGTAACCACTTATTTGCACGGCGGTGCCCGCCCAGCGGAGGCAGCGCTGCCCGGCATCGCCCCGCCCACGCCTGGACTGCAGGCGGAGGTGCGCTCTCTGTTGGGGCTGCTGCAGCAGATGCTGCCGCGCCTCGCCAAGGTGGCCGACGACCACGACGAGCAGATGGACATGCTCGATGAGATCGTGAGCGAGCTGGGTCGCCGGGAGGGCGCGGCCCTCGCGCTGGAAAAGGCGGCGGCCCTGGTCGAGCCGGGGCGGCGCTGACCCGTGGCAGTCGTCGGCTTCACCAACCTGAACGGCGGCGACGCTAACAAGGCATACTACGAGGCCGAGGTAGCGGAGGCGGCGCAGGAGGAGGCCCGCACGAGGCTGGCCGCCTACTACGCGACGCCCATGGCCGCGCGCTGGGTGTCGTTGTCCGGCCAGCTCGCCCCGGACGGTGCCGAGATTGCCCCAGGAGAGATCAGCCGGGCGTTCGACGGCTACGCGCCGCGAGCCTTCACGGCGCAGGACCGGCAGGGGCAACCGGTCGAGACCGGCGCCGTGGCGGACCGCCTGGACGCGCCCAACCGCCGTGCGGGGACGGACATGACGGTCTCCCAGCCCAAGAGCTACTCGGCCCTGGTGGCGATGGCGGAGCTGGCGGGCGAGGCGGCGTTGGCGCGCGACCTGCGTGAGGCCCGACACCAGGTGGTGCGCGAGGTGGTGAAGCACGCCCTCGACATCGGCCTCGTGCAGACCCGGCGCGGGCACGGCGGGCGCGAGGTGGAGACGCCGGCGGACGTGATGGTCGCCGTCATCCCGCACAGCAAGAGCCGGGCGGGCGACCCGCAGGAGCACGACCACGTGCTGTTCTTCAACGGCTCGCTGCGGGCGGACGGCACGGTCGGCACGCTCGACCTGTCCCGGCTGGTGTCGCACAAGTTCTACCTGCAGGCCCTGGTCGCCGCGGGGATGGCGGACCGGATGCAATGGCTGGGCTTCGCCGTGCAGGAGGCCGGCCGCGGGCGGTGGGAGCTGGCCGGGGCGCCTGACGCGCTGTTGAAAGCCTGGAGCCAGCGCCGCGCCGAGGTGGTGGCGGGGCTGCACGGCACGGCGGCCGACCTCGCCCGCACCCAGGCCACTGCGGAACAGGCCGCCCCCGACGGCAGCACGCTGGAGCAGGAGAAGGCGGCCCCGGCGCCCGCCCGGGGCGCGACGCAGGCCAGGCGCGAGGCGATGCAGGCCTCCGCCCTCAAGAGCCGCCGGGCCAAGGACGAGATGCCCGACGACGCCGCGCTGACGGCCCGCCATCGCAAGGACCTGGACAAGCTCGGCCTCACCCCGGACGGCGTGATCGACCACATGCGTGCCGTGGCGCCGCACACGCCGGTGCCGGACGGGCAGCCCGCCGAGGCCGCCCTAGCCGCGCTGTTCGCGCGCACGTCGGTGGCGACAATGCGGCAGGTCCGCACGGCCATCGCCGAGGCCGCCGCCGTGCGTGGCATGAAGGTGGCCGAGGTGGAGGCGGAGGTGCGCCAGGCCATCGACGGCGGCACTGCCAAGGCGATCGGCGTGGCTTCGGGCGGCGAGGCCGTGTTCTCGACCGACCAGGCGATCCGCACCGAGCGCGCCATGCTGGTGGCGGCGCGCGACGGGCAGGGCCAAGGGCTGCTGACGCCGGCCGCGGCCGAGCGCGCCATGGCGCGGATCGAGGCGCGCGAGCAGGCGGCGGGACGGGCGGACTTCGCCTTTGCGCCCGAGCAGCGGCAGGCGGTGCTGCACGCGGCGCGCGGCGACCAGTTCGTGGTGCTGGAGGGCGTGGCCGGCGCGGGCAAGACGACGAGCATGCAGGCCGTGGTGTCGGCTGCCCAGGCGATGGGGATGCGGACCATCGGCGTGGCGCCGACAAACGCCGCGGCGGAGACGCTGCGGGCGGAGACCAAGGCCGACGAGCACCTGTCGCTGCAGAAGCTCGCCGGCGAGATCGCCACGAAGCGACGTGTCCTGACCCGGCGGGATTACATCTTAGTGGATGAGGCTGGGATGGCCGAGCTGGCGGACGTGGCGGCCCTCGTGCAGGCGGCCCGGGCCGGCGGGGCGCAGGTGGCGTTCGTCGGCGACGAGCGGCAGTTCGCGCCCATCGGGTCCGGCGCCCCCTTCGCAGCACTCGGCAGCGTGCTCGGCAGCTCGCGCCTGACGGAGATCCGGCGGCAGCGCACGCCCTGGCAGACCGAGGCATCCCGGCGCATGGCGGCCGGCGACTCCGAAGCCGGCACCCTGGCCTATGCGGCCGAGGGATGCTGGACCTTTGGCCAGCACCGGGCCGACACCTTCGCCAGGCTCAAGGCCGACTGGACGGCGGACCTCGACCGTGCACCGGCGCCCGGGCAGGCACGGGTCACCCGCATCGTGGTGGCGCAGCGCAACGAGGACGTGCACGCCCTCAACGCCGAGCTGCGGCAGGTCCTATTGGACCGTGGCGCGCTGGGGCAGGAGGAGGTCACGGTCCGCACGCTGCACCGCGACGGCGGCGCGGGCGACGTGCGCGACCTGCCCCTGCGCGTCGGCGACGAGCTGATCGTCTGGCGGCGGGTGCCGAGCCACAACCTGAACAACGGCGACCGCCTGACCGTGCTCGGCTTCCAGCCCATGCCGGGCACCGCCACGGGCGACGTGCTGCTGACCTGGCGCGTGGAGAAGTCCGGCACCGTCGTCACGGCGCCACTGTCCAGCCTGGAGGCGCCGCCTGCCCCCGACGACCCGGCCGGGCAGCCGCGCGTGCCCTACCTGCAGCACGGCTACGCCGTCAGCATGTATGCCAGCCAAAGCAAGACGGTGGACCGCGGGTTCGTGTTCGGCGGCACCGGCCTGGACGCCCGCAGCACGTATGTGGCGCTGACCCGGCACCGCGACGACGCCCAGGTGTACTGGGACCGCGGTGCCATTGCGCAGGAGCTGGCCGAGCAGGGCGAGCGCCCCACCCGCGCCGCCGTCGTGGGGCACATCCGGCGCGAGGCCCGGCGTGTCACCGAGGCCCGCAGCGTCCTCGACTTCGTGCCCGACGCCGACGCCTGGCTGGCGACCGGCGACGTGGCGGCTGAGCGGTCCCGCCCTTCGGCGGTTGCCGCCCGCATTGCGGCGGCGTCCCAGACCGCGGCCGCGACGGTGCTGCAGGCGACCGAGAAACGTCCCGAACAGGTTGCGGCCCTTGCTGGAGGCGCACAGGACCCGACAGCCGCGCGTCCGCGCACCCGGCCGCCTCGCACGGCTCCCGAGGTGCGCGCCGCCGCCGCATACGCCCGGGAAACCTCCCGCATCCAGGAGGCCGCTGCCGTGCGGGACCGCCGGGCCATGGCTCGGGTGGACGCGGTCGTGCAGGCGCTCAAGCAGCCCGGGGCGGTCCGCGCTGTCGTGGCGGAGTTGCGGGACGTGCCGCGGCGGGTGCGCGACGTCCGGCAGCGCGCAACGCGGGCCGTCCCCACGGCGGGGGAGGCCGTGCTGCGCTGGACGCGCGCATGGCGACAGGGCGAGCGCGCGGTGCATCTGGACGCCCGGCGGCAGGAGGTGGACGGCGCCGGCCAAGCGGCCTTACGGGGTGTGACGGCCCTCGCCCCAGAAGCGCGTCAGGCCGCGGCCATGCCGGAGGAGCGCATGTGGACGGAACACTGGCTGTGGCGGTCCAGGCTCGGCCGGTTCGCCCCGGATGCCCCGGTGCTCGCCCCGCAGCTGGAGGGACACGCCGCCGCGGTCGCCAAGGTGGCGGCGCTTCCACCCCGGATTGCGGCAACCCTCGGCGCGGACGCGCTGGCGGCCCTCGCCCGGCCGACGCTGGGGGAGGCGCCCGCCCAGGCACGCACCGTCTCGGCCGGGGCCTACGCCGAGACGCTGGAGCGCGAGCGCGCCAGCCTTGCAGAGCGCATCGTGGCGGGCGTGGCGCGCACGACGGGCAAGCCCGCCGACCAAGTGCGCGGGGAGCTTGCCGCTGCCCAAGCCCGGCCGCAGTCGCTGGAGAACATCGAGCTGCGGGCGGGCGTGGAGCGTCTGAACGCCCTCGCGACGGCACGGGGAGAGGTGGCCGGCGCTATCGCCGAGGGACGCCTGCGCGTCACGGCGCCGATCCTCGCCCTCGATCCGCATGCCTCGCCGACGGGCTGGCGCGTGGAGCTGCGCCGCGCCATGCAGGCCACCGGTGACCATTCCCCGCCCCCGGACCTCAAGGGCGACCGCGCCGTGCTGGACGGGCGAACGGTCACGGTCGGGGACGCCGCGGCCCTGCTGCGGGCACGCCGGGCCGCGCTGGGCGTGCCCGACGGCATCCCGGCCGCACCGGGCTCAGGCGCCGCGCTGCTCGACGGCGCGATCGGCACGCTGCGGGAGGCCGTGGCGGAGGGGCGCCTGTCCGCGCGCGCGCCGATCGCCGCCGTGCCGCCTGCGGAACGCAAAGGTTGGCGGGCGGCGTTCCGCGACGCTGCGGCGGAGACCGCGCGCCGGGCCGGGGCGGGCGCCAGGCTGGCGAGGGCGCACGGCCAGCAGGCCGCCTCGCACGCCTACGAGCGCGACCGCGCGTTGTCTCAGACCGCCCAGGCCCTCCGCGCTCGCGATGCCCACGCGCCGGCCGCGGAACGAGCCATCGAGGCGATGCGGCAGGCGGAGCAGGCCGTAGCGGCACGGGCAGAGGAGGCCCGGCGCCAGGCCCAGCGGCCGCAGCCGGCGCCGCAGGCTTCGCCCGGAATGAGAATGTGACCCCGAGCGTCCCGGAGACCGCTCATGCCCGTCCGTAAGCCCGGACCGTGCCGAAGCTGCTCGCACTGGCGCGACGTGGGCAGCATCATGCTGGCCGGCACCCCGGCGCAGACAGGCGAGTGCCGCCGGCGGGTGCAGACGGGAGAGGACGGGTTACGTCCGCGACCGCCCGTCACCCAGCCTGCGGTCGAGTGCTCCGAGCACTTGCCGATGCCGGCGCCAGGCCGCCTCGCGCAGTGCTGCGGAGATTGCCGGTATTGGCGGGCACCCGAGACGGTCCGGATCGGCGCGGCCGACGAGGGGCCGTGCCGTGTCTGGGCGCCGCGCTGGAGCGGGACCGGCCCGGGCCACGCCTTTCCCGTGACCCGGCGCGACTTTTATTGCGGCGATGGTGCCAGCCTCAGCTACGTCGATCCCGACGACGACGAGGATGCCTGAACGGATAGGGGTCTGAGGTGTGACTGGGATCTGAGGAACAACGGGTACGCCAGGACAAGCTGGCGCAGTCCAGCGGGTGGAAGTTTCACCCGGATAAACCTTGGCAGGGCACCGCTACTTTGCGGTTTACAGCAGCGATGTTGGGTTAGGCGCATAGAGCGCGTTCAAGGCCTGTTCATCCAGGACTGCCGGAACCTGCCAGGCGCACACCGGGCCCGCCGCCGTTCTCCTCGATAAACACGACACCGGCGGCTTCCAGCGCGCGACGGATTGCTTCGGCGGTGTCCGGCTTCAAAGCCTCGCCTCGTTCAAGCCGGGAGACGGTGTTGCTCGACACCCCTGCCGCCGTGGCAAGCTCCCGCACGCCCAAGCCGGTCGCAACGCGAGCCATCTTGCATTGCACGGCCGTCAAATGATGCCCCTGTTGCGATTCTTTCTGGGGCAAATTATGATAACCTCGTTGCGAAAATGCGTGACGCCAGCAGCCGGACATACGGGCTGCCACCCGATGTCCGGCCCAACCCAAGATGCAGGATCATCCGATGTCCCAGGCTACCGAGGAACTTACGTCGCCTTGCCGCGCGAGCAAAGGAAGCAGCCCCACCGACACGCACCTCGTCGAAGCTTGTGGCCTTTTTGCGGAATGCCTAACGGCGTTCGGGCGAAAAGTGAGCGCCATGGATGACCTCTTTCCGGAAGAGGATGCTGAGGAACTGCTGGCATCTGCCCGTCGGCTGCACGCCGAATGGCGATCGATGGCCTGGAGCATCATCGAAATGCCTGCGCATCACCCGACCGGCACGGAAGCCAAGGTGGAAGCGCTGAGCGTCTACTTTGTTCACGTCAACCCCGCCATCGAGTGCATCGGCCTCGACCTCGCCCGATCCCTGGTTGCCGACCTCAAGCGCGCCGGACATCGGTAGGGCCGTTTGCGCCGTCTTGCCCCAGGCATTGGGCGAGCGCCAGGCGCGATCGTTTTCGAAGGAGCCACGCCCATGAACATCGAGACAACCAAGGCATCCGAGCTGCATCCAGCCAATACGGCATCGTTCGTGCAGGCACCATCGGCACGCGATCCGATCCACGACCTGGTGGACAAGCTTCAGCGCTCGCATGGCATGGTGGCGCGGGTAGATCCAGCACTGGGCGCGTCGATCCGGGCGGCCGCTGCCCAGGTGGACCTGCCCGGCCGCGTCGACGATCCGATGTTCCGCACCAAGGTGGCATACGCGCTGCAGGACATCGAGAAGCTGGCCGGCCCGTCGGCCACAATCAGGATGCCGGACGGGTTGCGAAAGGAGATGACCGCGCTCGCCGCGACCAGTCCGGGCCTGCAGAACGAACGCATGCAGGCGCTGCTGCAGGGCACGGCCACGATGGACGACCGTCACCTCGTCCGTGTGATCCGCCGGGATGCGGCGCTGATCGCACATGCGTCCGACCAGGCCTTGTCGTAACCTCCGTGCCAAAAGTGCCGATCTGAAAAGCGTGTAGATTCAATGCATTACACTTTGCCCTGTGCTGCAGAGCATTGATAATACTGAATAGTCAGCTTTTCGTTTCGATAGCATTGATCCATAACCCCTCGATTCTGGAACAGGAATTTGGATCGAGCCTTGTCAAAGGGTTACAGGTTCCGCAAAGGTGTTCCGCAATGCAAAAGCATTTCATGCTGGCTGTTTGAACTACCCCGGGGACAGCCGGTTGCCATTCCTCTTATCTTGACGAGCGTCGCTAGGCTTCCACCATCAGGAATGATCACGTATCGAAACGGAAAGCTGATTTCCTAGCCTTATCAGAATGTTGCTATCCTATGGGGTAGTGCAGCGCATTGAAATTACACACTTTTCAGATCGGCACTTTTGGCACGTTGGTTACGACAAGGCCGACCAGACGTCGGCCAACTTGCAAAGTAAGGTCGAAGGCCTGGAGAACCAGACGCGATCGAGCAAACGGGCGGAGCCGGCTGCCGTGGGCCCGGCAGCGCCCGCCTTGCCGATGGCGCCCACCCCACCCGATACGACTGCGGCGCCTCGGGAGGTTCAAGCACCGGCCGCTATCGGTTCCGCAGCCCAGTCGGAGGCAGTCGCGGAGCACCAGGTCGCTCCGCAGCCCACGGCGGAGCAGCCTCAGCCCATGAAGGGTTTGGGCGCCACGTTCGCGATCATGGCCGCTCTGCGCAAACCGGAGCCGGCAGCGCCTGCGCCTTGGGACCAGCAGCTCACCCCCTTGAAGGACCGCCTCGCCCGCTTCACCGAGAGAGCTCAGGCCAACGAGGAGGAAACCAGCCTGCGGGCGGCCGAGCGGTCGGGGCAGGCGGCGATGCAGGCGTTGCAGGCCTTCGCCCATGGGCCGGGCACCGGCATCATGGACAAGATCCAGGCGGCCGGCAAAGCCAACCCGGAGGGCCTGGCCGGTGTCGTTTCCGGCATGCGCGAGGGCGGCTCCTATGCCGATCTGCGGCGTACGTTCAATGCCGACCTCTTGCGGGAGAAGGGGCTTGCCGGCGCGCTCGACCGTGCTTCGGCTTCGGTCAGCCAGTATGGGGCGGACCGCACGCGGGTGGACGGCATCGCCGAAGCCCGTAGCGATACGACGGCCGTCGCCGCCCGCTTCGCCAAGCTGGATGCGGAGATCGGCAAGGCTGCGTCCGAGACGCCGGGCCGCAAGGACGGCAAGAGCCAGATGGAGGAGCTGGGCGAGAAGGCGGCCGAGCTCGCCCACAAGGCCGTCGAGGCGGTCAAGGCGGCGTTCAGGCGCACGCCCGCCGCCGAGCAGGGCCCTGCCGCCAGCGCATCTCCCACGTAGGCCGTGGCTGCCATGAACTCTGCCGCAAAGCAGTGCGATGACCGCACGCGCGAGGCCTATTGTCCCTTGAAGGCGTTGACGGCGCCATGAGGGAGCAAGCCGTTTGCGCCATGCTGGGGGAGGGTCACGGGGCAACCAACCAGGAGCCTTCCATGTGTCCCTTCCATTCCTGGCGCCGGCGCATTGCAGCCGCGGCGCTTGCCGTCCTGTGGGCAGCAGCGCCAGCTTTGGCCGACGTGTATCCGCAAACGATGAACGGCGTGCCGCTGCTGCCGATCCCGACTTTTGAGGAGGTCGGGATGCCGCCCTTCACCATGCCGACCGGCACGCTGTCCACGCCACCCCAATCGCCGGACCCATCGGCCACGAACGGCAACCCGGCGGCAGCGGATGGGTCGGACAGCGCCGCCATGGCGTCCATGATGTCGCGGAGCTGGGGCGAGGCGGCAGCGCAGAATGCGGAGGCGGTCGGCGTGACCGCCGTCTCCGTTGCTGCCACCTGCGCCTTGGAAAGCAACTGCACGGCGAACCCGGGCGGCACCGGCAGCATCAGCGGCGCCTTCCAGATGACCGACAGCAGCTTCACGGCCTCGATCAACGCCGCCCTCGCCCGTGACCCGAACCTCGCCGCCACCATCGTGCCTGGGCTGGCCGGGAAGCTTGACCCTGCGACCCAGAGCATCGCCGCCGCCGAGTATCTGCGGCAGGGCGCGGAGTACCTGCAACTGCACGATGTGCCGAACCCGTCCGTGCTCGACGTCCGGGGTTTCTACAACTTCGGCCCCGGCAACGCTGCCGCCGTCGCCGGCGCCGCGGACAGTGACGTCATGTCGTACCAGGTCGCCGGCCTGACTGCCGCCCAGTTCCGGGCCAACGGCGTCACCCCTGGCGTCACCACGGTGGGCGAGTGGCGCGCGTCCGTCACCAGCAGGATCGGCACCTCGGCCGCCAACTCTCCCGTCATCCTGACCCGTTCATAGGAGACCACCCATGCGCCTTTCCTATGCCGCCATCTTCCTGACCCTTGTCGTGAATGGGGCAGCCCACGCCGAAAGCCGCCACGCCGTGCGACCCCTGAGCGGCGCTGTCTGCATGCAGCTCGCCATCTCGCCCGAGGACACCCTGAACCCCAAGGTCGGCGTGCCCATCCTGGAAGCTCCGTCGGCCTCCGCCCACATCGTCAGCTATGCCGCCACGAACGTTATCGTGGAGGCGCCGCAGCAGCCCACCGCCGGCTTTCTTCGGGTGGTGCGGCCGACAGGCGAGAAGGGATGGATCAAGGCTGGGTATCTCCGCCCATGGCACGACCCCTACGTGCCAACGGCGGAGTGCTACCCGGCGATGATGTCCGATGGGAAACCCGGGTTCGGCTTCACCAAGTGAGGGGATCGACCTGGGACGGCTGCTTGTGAGCGTCCGCGCCACCTGCGTACCCAGTGCCGAGTTCCGCTGTCGCATCCTGCACAAGCGCAGTCCGGTAAGCCGATTACGTCGTGTTCAACTCGGCACTTTGGCATATTTGTTACGATAAAGCATCTAATGCTATCTGAAACGCCGATGATTGCGAGCCGATACATCTACCCAGCTTGGGTGGGCGGCATCGTTAGAAGGGTGGGCAGCTTAAGATTGGAACGCTGGGCGTCATCACGTCAGAACGCCGAGCGGCATCAGATCGGAATTGGCGGGCGTCTTACATTAGAATTCGCAACTTCGTGTGCGGGCGAGAAATTTGTGGCTACTCCGATCGCCTCTCGCATCCGGCTGAACGCATTATCGGAGTACATTGGGTGCTTGGACTTTCCAAAAACAAAAGTGTGCATGCACTGCGGGTCAGCCTCGATGCCGAGCTGCTTTCTCAGAGAGAAGGATTTGTTCGTGGTCAGATTCAGCTTTTTTGCCAGTGCGGTCGGAGACAGATAAAAGCGCTTCTGTAGATCTACCTCTCGCACCGCTGCGGCCTCAGTCGGGTCATCGGCTGCAATGAATCGTACTGGCGCACCCTCACCCTCTTTCTTCGTGAAGCGCACAGTGACAGTTGCGCCGGAACCGGTGATTTGGGTTTCGAGGCCACCAAGACGGGGGAAAACGTCACCTCGCGCCTTCCCCCCACGAATCCCCCTCTCCACCCGATCGATATCAGCCTCGCTGATGTCGACACCTTCGGCCACATGGGATTCCATGGCAAGCAGGGTACGGATACGGCCGCGAGCCTCGTCCCGCTGTCTCTTGCCCGGCTGAAACAGATCACGAATTTGGCTGTACTCACGGTCAACCAGGATATCAAAATCTATCGGCGGCTGGGTACTGATAGGCAGTACGCGTGCTGGCAAATGGTCGGCCAGTGTATCGCCAAATGCTCGCTTCAGTAGATCGTCAAACACGGTCACCAGGCCGCGCGCATGCAGATAAAGCACGTCCTCTGGTACCACGATAATCCAATGCTGCTCAGCGTCTCGCAAGCCATCTACGACTCGCAGCAGCCCGGCCTCGGCCGCCGTAAGCTTCACGTGCTGATTGGCAAGATTGATGCACTTCTCGTGGCCGATGCTGGTCTTTTTAGCCGGGTCCATCACAGGAACACCACGCTGAACCAGGATAGCTTTTAACAGCATCTCGCTTGCGTGCTGCATGTGCAGCAACACCGTAGTGACCCGGCCGTCATCATCACAGCCGTTGAAAGCTGTGACGGCCCGGCGAAGTGAGCAGAGGGCTTTGGCCTTTAGAGAGCGAGCATCGCGCCTCAGTTTCATGCCGCCATTGTACACCGCGCCGGCGGGTTCTGCACCAGTGAGTCGTCAGGCGAACGGGAAGCGCGCATTGCCTCAGGTGATTTGCTACCGGACGCGTGTGGGCTCGGGAGGCAACAGGTGGCGAGGCGGATTGGGACGGCGACACGGCGGGAGTTGTTGGAGGCGGTCAGCGCACGGTATCGGGGTGGGACGCGAGCGGAGCGGTCGCGCATCCTCGACGAGTTCGCGGCGGTCACGGGCTACCATCGCAAGCATGCGATCCGGTTGCTGGCGGGGTTGGGCAAGCGGGAGGAGGCGGACGGCTTTGTTCTGCCGGCACGAGCTCGGGCGAGAACCTATGGCGTGGAGGTCCGGGACGCGCTGATCCAGCTGTGGAAGGTGGCGGACCGGGTGTGCTCGAAGCGGCTGCGGCCGATGCTGCCGGTGTTGCTGCCGGCTTTGGAGCGGCACGGGCGCGTGGTGCTGGACGAGGCGACGCGGGCCAAGCTGCTTGCGGTGAGTGCTGCCAGCATTGATCGCCTGCTGGCCGATGTGCGTGCGGTGGCTGGCGGCGGGCGGCGCCGTCCTGTGGGGTTCGGCTCGGCGGTGCGCCGGAGCGTGCCGGTGCGGACGTTCAACGATTGGGGCGACCCGGCGCCGGGCTGGGCCGAGGTGGACTTCGTGGCGCATGGCGGCACGACGGTGTCGGGCGCTTTTGCGCAAACGATGGTGCTGACGGACATTGCCACGGGGTGGACGGAGTGCATCCCGATCGTGGTGCGCGAGGCGGAGATGGTCGTGCACGCACTCGGCCGGGCCCAGGAGCTGTTTCCGTTTCCGCTGCGCGGGGTGGATATCGACAACGACAGCCTGTTCATGAACGACCTGGTCGTGGGTTGGTGTCGGGCGCAGGGCCTGGAGGTGACGCGCTCGCGGGCGTATCGAAAGAATGACCAAGCATGGGTCGAGCAGAAGAACGGAGCGATCGTGCGCCGGCTGGTCGGTTACGGGCGGTTCGAGGGCGTGCTGGCCGGCGAGGCGTTGGGCCGGCTGTATGCGGCGGCGCGACTGCACGGCAACTTGTTCCAGCCCTCGTTCAAGCTGCGGGAGAAGCGGCGCGAGGGTGTGCGGGTGATCAAGCGCTACTACGCGCCGGTGCCGCCCATGATGCGTGCGCTGGCCCATGCGGGGGTGTCGGACGCGGACAAGACGCGGCTGCGGGACATGCTGGCCGACGCCGACCCGGTCCTGCTGCTGGCCGAGATGCGTGCGGCGCAAGCGGAGCTGGGCAAGCGTGTGGATGCACGCGGGATGGGAGCTGGCCGCGGTGACGCGCCGGCACCGATTGACCTGGCGCAGTTCACGGCGAGCTTGAAGGTGGCGTGGTCGGAGGGAGAGGCGCCCGACGCACAAGCGCCCGTATGTGCGGGTCAAGCCGGTGGTGCGGACGTCGATGCTGGACGCGGTGCGCGACCAGCTGCTGGCGTGGTTGAAGGCCCAGCCGGCCTTGTCGGCGGTGGATGCGCTGGAACGGCTGCGCGGCTTGCATCCCGACCGGTTCAACGCCGACCACCTGCGGACGCTGCAGCGGTTCATCAAGGTGCGGCGGGCGACGATGGCGCGGGAAATGCTGCTTGGGCCGCTGTCCTCAATCATTGCGGTATCATGTAGCAACCGACACCACGGCCATGTTTCGAGGGGCGGGGTCGTCCGGTTACCATCCTGAACCTTGATTTAGGATGGAGAGTTGCGATGGCCGAGCCGCACGTCATGGAAGCTTTGCGTGGGAAGCGATCCGAGCTGAGTGGAATCGTGCTCCACTTGGAGCAGCAGATCGTCCAGCATCGTGCCAGTCTCGTGCATCTCGACGCCGCCATGCGGTTGTTCGATCCAGACCTCGGACCCGCGGCGATCGGCTCCCGGTCGCAGCGGCCTCGCAGCGTCTGGTTCCGCCCTAACGAATGCTTGCGGCTGATCCATGACGTGCTGCGTGAGGCACCACTGCCCATGACGACGCGCGCGCTGACTGAACAGGTCATGGGCATGAAGGCCATCGCGGCCACGGATGAACGCAGATGCGCGCTGGTGCAGAAGACCGTTCTCAGGTCGCTCAGCCGGGCCAAGGCCACGATCCAGCGCGTCGAGATCGCCGGCGTGGTCTCGTGACGGATCGGCTAGTACCTCTGCACAGGGGTTTTGACGGGTTGAGATGGGCCACGCCTATCCTGCACCAATCACCTTGGACGCGGCGGTGTCGGGGTAAGCGCGAGCCAGCTTGGTTCGGGCCTTTTGGGTGGTGAA
>JAABUV010005440.1_pt1 | contig 14524 bp, 15 predicted proteins | sample 5559971 | NCBI WGS metagenome assembly JAABUV01 (sample SAMN10711881, study PRJNA513362) | rock metagenome | isolation source: Antarctica rocks | place: Antarctica: Victoria Land, Knobhead nord | collected 2015-12-19
GGCGTCGGAGCCTTGCTGATAGGTCGCCCGCACCCGTGTGCGGAGGTTCTCCTTGTCCATGGCTCCATCATGCACCACCCCTCGCCTCCTTGTCAACCCGCTGCACGATCCAACCTCAACCGACCTAAGTAGTTACCAAAATACTTTGTATTGACGACGACCATTATCTGACCGATTTGTTGCGCTACGGCCTGGTCCGCGCCGACTTTGACGTCGCGACGACGAACAGCGGGCGGGAAGGTTTACGCCTGGTGAGAGCGGAACGATTCGATTTGGTCATCCTCGACGTCAACATTCCGGACATGAACGGGTTCAAGGTGCTTGCCGCCCTGCGCACGTTCTCCACGATCCCCGTGATCATGCTCACCGCACGCGCCCAGGATGAGGATATCATCGCCGGCTTTGGGGAGGGCGCTGACGACTACGTCGCCAAGCCCTTCAGCATGCAGGTGCTCGTCACGCGCGTCAAGGCCGTGCTGCGCCGCGGGACGGCGCACGTCGTCGGTTCAGTAGAGAGCGCCAACGGACAGGCGTATCATGTCGCGGGGGCGGCGCTTGATACCGACACAAACGAGTTGGCGGCAGGGGAGACGCGGGTTCGTTTGACGCCGACAGAGAGCCGCATCCTGCAGCTCTTGCTGGCCCATGAGGGGCAGGTGCTCGCGGCCGAACGCATCATGGAGCGTATCTGGGGCTACAATAGCGATAGTGATGTCAACGTCATCAAGACGCACATCCGCCGCCTGCGCGAGAAAATCCTGCGGCTGCCCGGCAGCCCACAACCGATCCACACGCTTCCGGGTGTCGGCTACGTGCTCAATGACATAGACGGGAGCGGCCCTATAGCGGTCGACGCTGATGAGCTTGCTTGAAGCGGGACCACCCATGGTGGGCGGCGAGGGCGCGGGCGCGCCGGTCCTCGCGGACACATGGGCGGCGCTGATCGCCATCGATCCGAACTGCGCTATTACTCTCTTCAACGGTGAGGCGGAGCGGCTGACCGGCTACCGGGCGGAAGATACGCTGGGGCGCCACGTCTGCGATGTCCTGGGACTGGAGTGCGGGGCCGCCGGGGTCGACTGCCGGTGGCGCCGCGCCGTCGTCGGCGCTGAACACCGCAAGGAGCCCCGCGCGACGACGTTGCATCCACAGGGGCGCCGCGTCGAGGTCCTCCTGGGCGCGCGGCAAAGCCGCGGAGCCGACGGCCGCGCGGGCGCCGTGCTCACTTTTATCGACCTGACCTACCACCGCAACATGGAGCAGATGCGCACGGCCCTGATGGCCGACGTATTCCACGAGTTGCGCTCGCCCGTTTGCGCTATATCGATGGCGGCGCACTTCCTCGACGCCGACTTCGCACAGCTACCCCCCGATCGTATTAGAGATCTGCTCGGCACGATACAACGCAACGCCAGTACCCTTCTCACCGATCTTAATGACCTATTGAACCGTTCGACCTTTACCGACGACGCGCCGACGGTTACGCCGCGCGCGTTGGACCTGGATGTCGTCGTCGAGCAGGCGGTATGGAAGCTACAGCCGCTGCTGGAGGAGCGAGCGCAAGGTGTCCGCGTCGACCTCGGCGCACTGCCCTTGCTGTGGGCGGATGAGCGGCGCGTCGAGCAGGTTCTGGTCAACCTATTGGCCAACGCCAATAAATACTCGGTCGAAGGCGACGAGGTCGTGGTGGGAGCCAAGATCCAGGGCGCGATGGTTCGCGTGTACGTGGAAGATCACGGTCCTGGCCTGAGCGCCACCGATAAAGAACGCGTGTTCGACCGCTTCTATCGTAGCAAAGCGACATCCGGCACGGCGCCAGGGGCGGGACTTGGCCTCTCCATCATGCGGCGCATCGTCGAAGCGCACGGCGGCCGTGTCGGTGTGGAAGCAAGCAGCCCACACGGCGCCCGCTTCTGGTTCACGCTGCCCATCGCACGATAGGCGACGGGCGACGGGCGACGGGCGACGGGCGACGGGCGACGGGCGACGGGCGACGGGCGACGGGCGACGGGCGACGGGCGACGGGCGACGGGCGGACGATACGTCCAGTAAGCACATCCATGGACAAATGGTTGCCCAAGCGCCAACTCGTTGCAAACATTTCACCCTCGCCCGTCGCCCCTCGCCTATCGACCCGTCCACCGCACGCCATAATCCCCACTGCGATAGAAACCGCGATCGGTATAGACGCGCACGACGCCGCCCGGTCCCAGCCGGACCGCGACCGACGTGGGGTCGGTATAGCGTACGGCCACGACGCGCGTCCATCGTTCCGCGGCGTCCGCGCTGCGGTAGAGGCCGCTCGGCGTGACGAGGAAGAGCACGGTCGGGTGTCCGGGCGGCGCCGGGTCGGCCAGCAGGGGACCGGGCGGGTAGGCCCGGTAGGCGCCGAGCAGGGCGTTGGCCTGGATCACCGCTTGTAGGCCGCGCGTCGCCTCGCGCCAACTCGTCCCGCCGTCGACGCTCTCGTAGAGACCGGCGTCGTGGCCGGGCGAGCCGAACGACGTGGGTGTCTGCGCGTAGAGCACGCCTAGCCGCGCGGGGTCAAACACGAGCGAGTCGAGCCCGTAGGCCGGTGCGCGCAGCCGCGGCTCGATCGTAAAGGGCAATCCCGACGTCAGGCGGCGCCAGCCGGTCGCGCCATCAGCGCTGTAGTAGAGGCCGCCGTCCGCGCCGCCGCGTCCGCCGGATAAGTAGTCGCCAAGCGCCCCGACCGTCCCCACGTACAGCGCGCGCGCGTTGTGAGGGTCGATGGACAGGAACGTGACGTCCGCGTAGCGCGCGTTGCGATAGCGCCCGGTCCGCGCGTCGGGGAGCGACACGCCGGGCGAGAGCACGGTCCGCCAGCGCGCGCCGCCGGCGCCGCGCTCGATCGACCCTGCCAATGTCACGCGCCAGGACACGGCGCCGCGACGCGCTATATAGGGCGGGTTGCTCGCCCCGAGGTCAACGGCCGGCGACGGCCGCGCGGCGCCCTGGATGAGGCGGCCGCCCCGCGCGCCGGGGGCGAGCGCGGTTAGCATACCCGTGTAATCGCCGCTGTATAGCCGGCCGGACGGTCCGCGCGCCGGCGCCCCGATCGCGGCGGACGCCAGTGGCAGGCGCCAGCGCGGCGTACCGTCCGTGCCAAAAGCCAGCAGAGCCGGCGGCGAGAGTGACGGCGCCACGACGAAAAGGCCAGCGACGGTGACCGGCGCCACCGCGTCGACCACGCGCCGCCACAGCACGCGCCCACGCGGCGAAACGGCCACCAGCAGACGCGCGGCCACGTACAGCGTGCCATCGGGCCCGCGCACGACATCGCCGCCGACGGGGATCGTAAGGCGCCAACGCGGACGTCCGTCCGGCGCGAGCGCGTCGAGCGCGCCGCGTCCGTTGGCGAAGCTGGATAGGTAGACCGCGCCGTCGAGCCCCACGGCGGGGCTGAACAGGAGCGGCGCCCCAGTTCGGAAGGCCCAGCGCCGCAGCCCGGTCGGCGCGATAGCGTACAGGTAGCCGTCGGACGCGGCGACATAGGCCGTGCCGTCTGGACCAACCGCCGGGGCCGCCGGGGCCGACCCACCGGCCGCGCCTCCACTGTCGGCGCCAATGGCCGCGCGCCATAGACGGCGGCCCTCGGTCGCGCCGGAGGCCGCGATAGCATAGAGGTACGCGCCGGCCACGACGAGCACACGGCCCTGGGAGAGTACGGGCGCGCTGGTGGGGCCGGCCAGGAAAACCCAACGCACATGCCCCATCGCGTCGACCGCGACGACGCCGCCCTGCAGGTTCCAGTAGCTCGCGCCGTCGGCGCCGACCGCCGGACGCGTCGCCGCCGCGCCCGTGGACACAGCGCCGCTGGGCAAGGTCCAGCGCACGGAGCCGTTGGGCGCGACGGCATAGAGCACGCCGCCGGCCGCCGCCGCGTAGAGCGTGCCGTCGCGGCCGGCCACCGGCGCGCCAAGGAGCGGCCGGCCGCCGGTCGCGAACCGCCACACCACGCCCGGCGCCGCCCCCATTCCCGCGCCCGGCGCTTCCTTCCCCGTCGCCCCCCGTACCTGAAGCGGCCCCAGCGTGATAACGAGCGCCAGAAACAGCGTAAGGGCCATCCACGCACCGTCACGCGGCCCGCCCAGTGTACCCATCGTCAAGCCTCTCCTAGCAACGTTCGCTCTACGCTATGGCTACCAAACCACTGTACTACTGTAGCACGTAAGGCGCGTGGATCGAGGCGTAGGAGCGTATAGCATACGCCCGGTCCGTGCCGCGAACCTGTCTAAGGCGACGCGCGGCGGTTGCCGCGAACCGCGAACCGCGCACCGGGCGTATACCATACGCCCCTACGATAATGCACGAGCCCTCCTGTAGCACAGCATTTAGCGATGAGGATAGCGGTTGAGGATCGCGATGTCGAGCAATAGTACAGCCACGGTCGCGGCCGCGGCGACGAGCAGCGCCCAGGCCGCCGTGGAGCCACCACTGAGCACGGCCCCGACCCAGAAGGCGCCCAGGGCGATGCCGGTGAGCAGAAAGAACAGGGCGCGCAGCGCGACGCCGACGCCCCCGCCGGACGCGTCCACCACAACGGTTGGCGCGGGCGCGGGCGGTGTCAACTGCGTGACCATGACATTGTTGACCATCGACGGGGCCTGCGCCTGCACGGGCGCCGGCGGCGGGGCTGGCACGGACATAGGCGCATAGCCGTACGGCGCGGCCATGCCGGCGGGCGCATAGCCATAGTTGAGCGGTATGGCGGCGGGAGCCGCGTCATTGAACGCTGCGTACGCCTCATCGAACGGCGCGGATGCGAAGGGGACCGGCCCCATACGCGGCGCCAACTGCTGCTGCTCATAGGGAAGCAGAGAGTACGGGCCATTAGCCGGGTCGGCCACGAACGGCTGCTGAGGTTGCAGCGGGGTCGCGAACAATTGTTGTGGCTGGACCCGCGATGGGGCCGGAGCCGCGAACGGCTGCTGGGGCTGCGTTGGGGCCGCGAAGGCAAGCGTAGCGCCGCACGTACTACAGAAGCGTGCATTGGCGCCGACAGGCTGGTGACAGGCGTAACAGCGCATGTGGCCTCCCCTTCTTTAGAGTGGCGAGTGGCGAGTGGCGAGTGGTGAGTGGTGAGTGGCGAGGAGTTCTAGCGAGGCTCCGCCTCAGACCGACGAGACATGACGCGAAAACTTGACTCAATCGCACCATGTTTGCCTGTATTAGGAGTCTAGTCACTCGCCACTCGCCACTCGCCACTCAAACGGTGGTGGGCTTGTTACTATTTTCATCGCGCGGGACATCGCGGCGCTCGGCCAGGATGGTCTCGATGCGCTTGCGCGTTTCGCCGATGACGTCGCGGATCTCGCCGACTTGCCGGCTATCAGGCGTGTACGAGCGCACGGCCTCACGCAGCGAACGCGCCAACTCTCCGGCCTCGCGGCCGACCGAGCGGAACTCGTCGCGGAGACCATCGCCGCCCTCGCCCGCGCCCTCGGCCCAGGCGCGGCCGCGCGCGTCGTCGGTCCGCTTGGGGCGGTCCTCCATGAACGCGTAGCCGGCGTCGGTCAGCCGGTAGGTACGTTTGCCGTCGACTGTCGTCGAGGTGACGAGGCCCTGGTCCTCCAGCATCTGCAGCGTCGGGTAAATCGAGCCGGGGCTGGGGCTATATAGACCGCCCGAGCGCTTCTCCAGTTCCTTAATCATGTCATACCCGTGGCGCGGCCCCTCGCGCAACAGGTCGAGCAACACAAACTTCACATCGCCGCGATCAAAGCGGCGGCCATTCGGCTTCTCAAATCCGGGGAATCCATGTCCACCAAAACGAGGCATCGTACCCTCCTCCATCTCTTCAACGTTATCTTTCATAGGCGCGTCACGGCGGAGCGCGCGGTCATCGTCGTCCGCGCGGCTACGGCCCTTATCGCGCCGCTCCCAGGGACGAACGGCCATGAAACGTTGGCGCGCCGACGCGCCGTCGAATCCGCGCGCCACGGCGCCGGCCGTGGCGCCGACCGCGCCGACCGCCGCCACGTACTTCCAGGCGCCACGTAGACGCAGCAGTTTGAGCGGACCGACGGGGCTAAAGGGCCCAAAAGGGCCAAAAACGCCGAAAGGCCCGAACACGACGCGCTTGACAAGGCACCGCCGGCGCTTATTGCCCAACGCCGCACGCGCGCCCCAGGCGCCGGTGCGGTACATAAAATCGCCCCGCCGGCCCGACCGGCTTGGCTGCTTGAACGTATTTCTAGGCATTATCTTCCCCCGATACATCTCGATAGGTCACGATATATCGTGACCTATCGAGATGTATCATAATACGGCTGGCGCTGCTTGTCAAGAGGCGAGAGGCGAGAGGCGAGAGGCGAGAGGCGAGAGGCGAGAGGCGAGAGGCGAGAGGCGAGAGGCGAGAGGCGAGAGGCGAGAGGCGAGAGGCGAGAGGCGAGAGGCGAGAGGCGAGGGGCGAGGGGCGAGGGGCGAGGGGCGAGGGGCGAGGGGCGAGGGGCGATAGTAAGGTGGTACGATGGGAGTAGGCGCCAAGTTGCTGACGACCATCGACCATCGACCATCGACCATCGACCATCGACCATCGACCATCGACCATTAAGGGGGATAACGTATGGCGCATGACCGGCCACTGCTGATCGACGTGCCGGAGCGATTGATAGGCGCACGGGTGGTCGTGCGCGCCTACGCGGACGCCGACGCTCAGACCGTGTACGATGCAGTGCGGGAGTCGGTCGAGCATATCCGCCCGTGGTTGCCCTGGTACAACACGCACGAGACCATCGACGACACGCGCGAGTTCATTCGTGGGACAGCCGCTCGGTGGGCGGCGCGCGATCGCTTCGACATGGGGGTCTTCGCGTGCGATGGCGATCAATTCCTGGGAGGCATTGGCCTGATCGTACGCGACTGGAAAGTCCCATCTTTCGAGATTGGCTATTGGCTACGGGAGTCGGCCGAGGGGCACGGCTACATGAGTGAAGCGGTACGCCTGCTCACGACATACGCCCTCGAGGGATTGGAGGCGCGACGCGTCGAGATCCACTGCGACGCACGCAACACGCGCAGTGCGCGCGTCGCGGAGCGCCAGGGCTATGTATTAGAGGGATGCCTGCGCCACGACAGGCGCGACCCCGCTGGTGAGCCGCGCGATACGCTCGTCTACGCCATGATCCCCGCCGACTACGAGCAGGCGCACGAGGCGTGGCCTCGGTCATAATCCGTGAGGGCCGCAGGCTACGTACCCCTATCCTGCCGGCCCACCACGACAGTCGAGCGCATCGTCGACCGTGCGCATTACACACGAACGGGGCCGGCAGGATGCCGGCGGTCCCAGGGGGGACGCCATTGCTACACCGTCGCCGTCTTCGGCCTCAACTGTGGGTAGCGCTACGCTTGCACCGACACGCCGGTTTCGCGGTCGACCAGCGCGCAGGCCTTGCTGGGGTCGGCGTCGGGCGCGGCGTCCTCATACGCGAAGGCCACGCTCTCGCGGTCGAACTTCTTGAAAAACGTCTCCCACGTCGTCTCGGAAACGTCTTTCTTGACCCACCCAGGGAAGTCGATGTAGAGGGCGCCGGCCTCGTCGCCGGAGAGCGTGTTGAGCACGAATGAGGGGATACCGCCGTGGGACTCGACCCATTGCCTGATCGTATCGTGGTCCGTCGTCGTCTGCCGTTCCGCCATCGCGATTATCCTCCCTACATCTAATCCGCGTGATACGCGTCGCGCGAACCCATAATTACAGGCCGCGACGACTTGTGTGCGGCTATATCGTACTGCACGGACTGTACCACAAGTTACCCGGACTGGGAGCAGGTAGATCAAGAGTGTCATGTAAGTTCGAGCAGCGGGAAGGCACGATGCGCGCGCGGCGGGCACAGGAAGTTCTGCCGCCGCGTCGCCGTCATGAACGGCTCGATGCCGTTGTGGCTCGGCGGCACGTAGCGCGGCGAGAGGTCCGGCGCCCCCGCGTTCAGCCGCGCCTTGGCGAAGTTCTGCGCCGAGGGCAGGAAGACGGAGAACTGTAGCTTCGGCTGGCGCGAGCCATCCGGCACGTCCATGGCGTCGAAGCCCGGCCCGTCGACGCGCTGCGGCACGATCGTGCCGTCAGGGGCGCGTGTGGCCCGCTGTAACGCCTGCAGGTGACCCAGGCGCGCGTTGGCGGTCGCGTCGTTTTGCGCGTCGCTCACGCCGTTCGTGCTGGGCACGACCATGTTCGGCAGCGCCGCCGGGCCGCCGCCGTCGCGGTACTGGTCGTCGGGGTCGCCCGTGCTGGGCGCCGGGTTGGAGCGGAACATGAGTTGCGCGCGCTCGGCGTAGGGCTTGTCGTCGGCGTACCACTGCCCCAGGTCCAGGATGTCGTGCGCCAACACCTGGATCGCGCCGTCGTAGAAGTAGTCGCTCGGCGCGGGGACGCTGCCCGTTTGGGGCATCACGGTGAATTGCGCCGAGCTGTTGCCCTGGAACGTGGCGATGTCGACCGGCCCGAACCCGTTGGCCTGCTGGCTGAAGAAACCCATCCACATCGGCGATTGGTGGTTGATCCGGCCCGCGTACGGCAGATCATAGCGGTGGGCGACCTTGCGCGGCAGCCCGATCTGGGTGAACATCACGCGCGTCGAGGTGAGGGTGAAGAGGCCGTTGAAGGCGGGGGAGGCCACCGCGTCGTCGCCCAGCCGGCCGCTCCCCTCCAGCCAGGCCACGACACGGGCCAGCTTGGCGAACGCATCGCCGCGCAGGGTCAGGAGGACGTCGTTCGCCTCGATCGCCACCGGGATGTTGAAGGTCTGCTTGCTGATGGCGGGGTTCAGAGGTGAAACGTCGGTGGGGCCAGGGACGGACTCTTGCAGCACCGCCGCCCCGGTCGCCTTGAACAGCGGCATGTAGGCTGCCACGAGCGCGCCCGGCAGCCGGTTGAAATAGGGCAGGCCGTAGGAGATGTGCGCGAAGACGCCGTTGGGACTGAAGGGATAGGCGGCCTCGATAGCGTCTAGGGCGGCGGCCAACACGCGCTGGTCGTCCTTGGAAGGCGTGCGCGTGAGCCGAGCCGTGATGAAGAGGGTGTAGACGGGCGGCAAGGCCATCAGGACACCGTCGATGGCGCGCGCGGGCGGCATGGACGGCCCGATGTCGAACTGGATGTTCGGGAGGTTCAGCGGCGCGGCGTGCGCCACGCGGTCGGGCGTCCAAGCCAGCGTATCGAGCGCGCCGACGGCGAACGCGGCCAGGCCGGCGGCGCCGAAGCCCTTGAGCGCGGCGCGCCGGCTGATACGCCGGTTCATGGGGTCGTGCGCGCGGTCATCGTGGGGCGATTGTCGAGTACGGTTGTCCATGCTGTCTCCTCCTATGCAGATGGCATCCATACCTATAAAGAACGTGGCGAGGATGGATTTTGGGGCGTGGCTTCAGGACGCATCGGACGCCCGATCCCGGTAGGGATAGGGATACGGCGCGCGGTAGCCACAGAGACGACCGAGGGGCGCGAGCAGCCCGAAGAGGACGCGCTGGACGAGGCGGGGCGGACGGGCGAGCACGATCTCGTGCCGGTAGTGGTGCAGCGCCACCGCCAGCTGCAACAGGTTCGGCAGGCCGGTACGCGGGTTCACCTTGCCGTCTTGTGCGAGACCGAAGTAGGTCTCGAAGAAGCCTTCCGACCGCAACGCCGGGCGGTCCTCGGCGCGGAACCGGGCCTCGTCAGGGCCGGCGTTGCCGAAGGTGTGGGGCGTGCCGGCAGGCACAACCACTTCCTGGCCCACTTGCGCCACGCGCTCCTGGCCGCCCACGATGAAGCGCATCGTGCCCGCGAGCACCGTGAAGCGCTCCTCCTGCCCCGGATGGATGTGCAGCGTTTCGAGGGGTGTGCCGGCCCTGATAGACGATTCCGTCTGCAACAGTGCGCCCCCGGTGTCGGCGGCCGTGCGCACAAAGGTCATGCGCTGGCCTGTGAGCGCGTGTTCGATCGTCATTCCTGCATGTGCCATTGGTCCATCCTCCTCAGTCAAAACTTGTTAGGCCGACCGGACAGGCCCCATGCCCTTACAACCAGCGGCGCACGGTGGCCTTGTAGCGCTCATAGTCAGGGCCGAAGGTCCGGTCGAGGTACCGCTCCTCGCGCGCGATGACGCCGCGCTGCATGATGCCCAGGACGGCTGGTAAAAAGAACATCGGCCAGCGGGTGTTGACGAGGCTGGCCACACCCACGTAGATCAGCGCAAAGGACGTATAGCTGGGATTGCGCGAGAGGCGGAATGGCCCGGTCGTGACCACCTGGCGCACAGGTTTTCGGGGGTCAATCGGGTGTGGGCCCGCCTCACGGCGCCAACGAACCACGCGTTCAACGCGATGCCGCCGATCAGGAGGGGCCACCCAAGCGGACGGGCAAGGCGGCGCGGCAGCAGAGGGCGCGGACGAACCTTGTGTAGGAGCAGCCCAAGCAGAAGTGGTCCCCCATAAATCGCCGGAGGAGGGGCAATGACCCCTGCGTTATCTGGCGTCGTCTCGTTCATCTCATGCCTCCTTTGCCCTGTCGCCTCCGCGACATAAAGATCGTCATCTTGGACGAACCCCCTCATTTTACGTCCAATGGGTGGAAGGCGCGTCACCGTGAGGTCGATCATGACATAGTTCGGATCGTCCCGATCACTGCTTGCCGCACCGCCGCGTCGGAGCCAGCGCCGCCTTCCTGCACTGGTTCCATGTGCATGACGAGGCCGCCGTTGCCCGTCGAGTCGGACACGAGCTTGTAGCTCTGCGCGGACGTTATGGTGGTAATCATTTGCGTATACGCGGGCGGGATCGCTGCCTGTGACAATGCCTGCGCATGTGACGCCCGCGCCGCGGACGGGGATAGCAGCGCCGGTGAGCCAAGCAGGACCAGCGCGGCGATGGTCAGGACGAGCGGTCGAAATGTGGTGTTGTTCACGGTCATGTCCCTTCTCTTTTCTTCTGTGTTCTGCCGCCCGCCTGATCTGTCAGGCGGGCATAGCAGGGCGTTGCACCTAAAACGCGGCCGACGGGGCGAGGGCCGCAGGCTACCGGCGCAGGGTAGAGTTCGCCAGGATGATCCCATCGCCCGAGGCGTCGGTGAAGGCGACCGAGGTCGCCCCCTGCAGTGGGATGGTGATGGTCGTCGCGGGCTGCCCATACGTCTTGGTGATGTCTCTGACCTTCTTGCCGTCGACGGTGACCACTAACTCGCGCGTCGAGCCGCCGGCGACATCGTCGGGGACCCCTACCGCGACCGAGAAGGACGCGTAACCTGGGAACTTGTGTGCGAAGAGCACGATCTTCGAGCTGAAGAAGTTGAGCTCGATCGCGTGGGCGTAGCTGGCGCCCCCGACCGAGCCATGGGGCGCGTTCGCCGCGTTGGAGACGCCGCCGAAGTCAGCGAGCGTGAGGGCGCGCGGGCTGGACGCGCGGGTGTGCTGTGCGCTCGCAAGCAGGGTCGTCCCGGCCAGGGCGAGCGCGGCGATGATGCGTAGCGGGGTCATTGGCTTCATGGTCGTTTCCTTTTTTATTGTGCCGCCCGTCATATCAGATGAGCGGGTGTGGACTATGCGGACTATTCAGCCGCGAACGATGCGGGCTATGTGGATGATCAAATGCGCCACAAGCACGCCGCCTACTACCTTGCCCTGGCCGAGGAGGCGGAACCCGCGCTGACGGGGCCGGACCAGGGGCGGTGGTTGCAGCGCCTGGACCGGGAGTATGACAACCTACGGGCGGCGCTGCGCCGGATGCGAGATAGCGGGGAGCACGAGACGGGGCTGCGCCTGGCCGCGGCGCTGTGGCGGTTCTGGTACGTGCGCGGCCGGCAGCGTGAAGGGCGACAATGGTTGGAGGACCTGCTGGCCGTGAGCGGGGGCAGCGATAGCGCCCACAATCGCGCGCGCGGGCGCTCTATGGGGCCAGCGTCCTCGCGGCAGAACAGGGCGACTACCAGCGCGCCGCGGTCCTGTCCATGGAGAGCGTCACGTTGTTCGAGCGTTTCGACGACACGCTGGACCGTGCCCGCGCCCTCAACCTACGCGCCACCGTGACGCGCTACCAGGGCGACCATCGGCGCGCCGCGGCCCTATACGAGGAGAGCCTGGCCCTATTCCGCGCGCTCGGACACGGGCAGGCGACAGCCGTCGCGCTCAACAACCTGGGCGCCATGGCGGTAGACCAGGGCGACTACGCGCGCGCCGCCGCGCTCAACGAGGAAAGCCTGGCGATCAAACGCGCCCTGGGCGATGTCCGGGGCATCGCCCGCTCGCTCCTCAATCTCGGCGAGGTCGCGCGCTATCAGGGCGACCACGACCGCGCCAGGACGCTCTTCGAGGAAAGTTTGGCGCTCTCGCGAGAGTTGGAGGACGGACCAGGTATCGCCCTGGCCCTCAACAACATGAGCGATGTCGCGCATGCGCGGGGCGACGACGTGCGGGCCACGACGTTGTATACGGAGAGCGTCCAGCTGTTCCGGGACGCGGGCGACCAGCACTTTGTCGCGCTCGCGCTCAGCAACTTGGGCCATGTGGCGCACGATCAAGGCGACGACGGACGCGCGGCGGCGCTGTACCGCGAAAGCCTCATCCTCTATCGCGACGTGGGAGAGAAGTTAGGTCTGGCGGGGTGTCTTGAGGGGGTGGCGATGGTGGCCCATGCGCATGAGCGCGTCGCGCTGCTCTACGGAGCGGCCACCAGCTTGCGCACGGCCATCGGCGCGCCCCTACCGTCGGTCGACCGTACCGCGCACGACCACACTATCACGGCCCTACGAGCGGCGCTAGGTGACGACGCGTTCGCGGCGGCGTGGGCGGCGGGGCAGGCGTTGTCGCTGGAGCACGCCATCGCTACAGCCCTCGCCTACGACGCGCAGAAGCGGGTCACGACATCGTAGAGGCAGCGCGTGGCGAAAAGCAGGTCGTCGATGCTGGCGCGCTCGTCGTGGCCGTGCGCCTATTCTCTGCGGAGATGGGCTAACGGCTGGTATCGCGCGATGTCCAAACGCGCGGCGGGGCGCAGATTCGCCGTGAACACGATGAGATTATCGCCCAGGCGTGTCGCCGATAGCACGAGCATCGCCTCGGCGCCACGCTCAACCACGGCCCGCCCCAGTGCGTGGCCCACGTCGTAGTCCCGGTCGTTGAGCAACGCGTCTTCGGTCAGACCCAGTGCGGCGACATCGCGGCAATCGAGGACGGAAGCGAGATCGACCGCGATCTCGGTGCGGCGCATGCCCTTGACCGCGTCGATCAGGTCAGGGTCGATATAGCGCCATGCCTCCGCCAACGCGACATCGGCCGCTGTCGAGGTATATAGGGCCGCCCACTGCTCGTCCAGTGGGAAGGCGTCGGCCCCCTGGTTATAGCGACCCGACACGATGAGAGAACCGGCGGGGTCCGTGGCGACGTACTTGTGACGGTGGATGCGCCATACCGACCCGCGCCACGCCAGAAATGGCAACGCCGCCACGGCGTCCCACACCGTAGCGGCGTCCCATGAGCCGGGGCCACCCATCGCCTCTCCCCTACTGATACACTCCGGCGTCAATGACCTCCAAAGCGCCATCTACCCGATCGGGACGACCGACGCGCAAGGCATCGGCTGGCGTGAGTCCCCGCAGATAGCGATTGGGACGATGCAACCATTCCCGCGCCGCATCCCCTGTCGTAAATGTATCGTTGAGCCGATCCCGCAACGCCAGCAGGATGGCCAGGCGCACGCGCGTCTCTCTTTGGGGAATCGCCATGCCCTTCCGCCATCGTTCAACCGTGCGCGTGTTCACGTCGAAGGCGCGCGCCAAATCGTCCCCTGATAAGCCGAAGGCCTGCTCAAGTTCCGCGACGGCCCGCGCCGGAGCCTCCTCTGGCACATGTATATCGACCTGCATCACTCAACGCCTCCTATCGTGAGTGTAGGTGTTCCACTGCGTTTCGTCAACCAAATCGGCCCGATTGGTTGACAAAGTGCCCGACGACGGCAGGGGGAATTACGACACGCAGAAGCGGGTCACGACATCGTAGAGGCAGCGCGTGGCGAAAAGCAGGTCGTCGATGCTGGCGCGCTCGTCGTGGCCGTGCGCCAGGTTGCCCACGCGCGTGTCGTGGCGCGTGGGCATGAAGCCGTAGACCTTGATGCCGGGGAAGGCCCGCGCGTCGGTCCCACCTGTCACTAAATAGGGCAGCAGCGTCGAGCCGGGATCGGCCTCGCGCATCGTCGCGGCGATGGTGTCGAAAAAGGGCGACGCGGGGTCGGCGGAGATGCCATGCTCGCCCTCCAGCAGCGTCACCTCGACCTCGTCGCCGACCGCGTGTTGGACCTGCCGCACCCACTCGTCGGGCGCCTGTCCGGGCAAGATACGCCCGTCTACGTCGACGGAGACCTCGGACGGGATCACATTGATGCGGTGGCCTCCGCGCAGGATGGTGGGCACGGCGGTGTTATACGTCGCCGCGCGCAGGCTGGCGCGCTGGTCGTCGGGGAGCGGGAGGGCGGCCAGCGCGGGCCACGTCGGGTTGAGCAGCAGCGTATCGACCCAGGCGTCGTCCAGCCCATAGGCGGG
>JAABUV010005442.1_pt1 | contig 14516 bp, 13 predicted proteins | sample 5559971 | NCBI WGS metagenome assembly JAABUV01 (sample SAMN10711881, study PRJNA513362) | rock metagenome | isolation source: Antarctica rocks | place: Antarctica: Victoria Land, Knobhead nord | collected 2015-12-19
TCGCCTTCATCGCCTACGACAACCGCACCATGGCCAAGCCGTTCCAGTGGACCCGCCGGGGCAAGGCGCTCGTCGCCTAAACCAACGGATAACTTCAGCCACCGTGTACTAGCCTATGCGACTGGGGCTCAAATGGCCCCCGCGATGCGACTGAGGCTCACCCCGTCCGAGGTCTCGTGCGACTGAGGCGCAAAATTGCCCCCGAGCGGTGCTGCAATGCCTGCCCGGGGGTATTCCTTCGTGCGACTGAGGCTCAGGCCGTGCGACTGGGGCTCACCGCAGCACTTTCGTGCGACTGAGGCTCACTTCCTGGCGCGACTGAGGCTCAGCCTTCGTGCGACTAGGGCTCAAATCTAGCGCGACTGAGGCTCACGATTTCCCCGTGAGGCGTTCGTCAGCCTATGGGACTGAGGCTCACCCCGGCAACGTCTATGTGGGACTCAGGCTCAGAAATGCCCCGGAATCGGCCTTGCGGTCGACTCCGGGGCATTTCTTTCGTGGGGCTCGGGCTCAGCGTTCACGGGACCGAGGCGCACGAATCGGTGGGACGCAGGCTCGGAGCAGGGTGGGCACGCCTGCTCATCGTCTATGCATGGCCCCGATCGCCATACGCGCGGTTTGTCGGCGTCGTGTGGATGGGGTGGGGGAGACTTCCTCTGAACGTGGCTTGTTCGCTGGCGACCGGTCGGATCTCTGGGACTGGTCGCCGGTAGCACGGGGATGGAACTGGGGGGACTTGCCCACTATCTCTGGGATCGCGCGATGCGACGTCGGTCTATTCGTGCGGTCGACGTACCGGTATGATAGCGCGGTCCGCTCATGGTCACGGGCATGGTGCGTGCATTGCCCGAGGCACAACGGGGCCGGGCCACGGCCGCACGAGTATGGCCGGTGCGGCGATGGCGAGTCGCCGCGATGCGGGCCGAACGGGCCAGCGGCGATACAGGGTACGCCCTGGTGCGCAACTCGCGGTTGTAACCGGCGGCGCGCCGTGACGTAAATGCAAGCGGGTCCGGCCACGGACAGCGCGGACATGAAGGAGCGGGAGACGCATGGAGACCGCCGGACGCATCGTACGCCGCACGCCGCACGCCGTCGCCTTTGCCGCGGTGCTCGCCCTCCTGGCGTTCCTCGCCCTCCCCGCGCCGGGCGGGGCGGCCGGGGTGATCCAGGACGACGCCAGGTTCTTCTCGCCCGCCGCGGTGGCCTCCGCGACCCAGCGCAGCCAGCAGGTGCAGCAGGCGACCGGGAAGACGATCGCGCTGCGGACGGTGGCCACCATCGGCAGCAAGGACGACGCGGCCGCCAGCGCGGCGGCCGACAAGGTCTTCCAGGAGCTCCAACTGAACGGCGTGCTGATCTACGTGGTCAAGGACGCCGGGAAGCTGGTCCTCAAGGTCGGCCAGGACACGCGCCAGCTCGTCCCGGTCGCCGAGGAGACGACCATCCGCAACGCCATGCTGACGCGGTTCAACGCCAAGGACTTCGACGGCGGCCTGCCGACGGGCCTGGACGCGCTCGACCGCGACCTGCGCGCGGGCGCGGCGACGACGAACGGGGGGCAGCCGGGGGCCGCGGCCCCGGCGCGCACGACCCCGACACCCGTCCCGGCGCGGGGCGGCGGTCTCCCGCTGGGGCTCCTCTTCTGCCTGCTGCCGCTGGTGCTCGTCGGCCTGGCGATCTTCTTCGTCGCGCGGCGGCGGCGCGGCGGCGGGCCGGGCGGTTTCGTGGGCGGCTCGGGCGGCGGGTCGTACCCGGCGGGCGGCCCCGGCTATGGCGGCCCGGGATACGGCGGGGGCGGCGGCTATGGCGGTAACTACGGCGGCGGGTATGGCCCGAACACGGGCGGCGGTGGTCCCGGCTTCGGGACCGGCGCGGCGGTGGGCGGGCTGGGCGGCCTGGTGGCCGGCGGCCTGATCGCCCACGAGCTCGACCAGCGCAACAACGGCGGCCAGCAGGGGAACCCCGGCGGCGACTATGCCGGCGGCAATGGCGGCGGTCTCGGCACCCCGGGGCAGGGCCAGGCCGGGGGGTACGGCAACGATGCGGGGGTGCCGTCCGACTCCGGCCAGGATGTCGGCGGCTTCGGCGGCGATGGCGGCGACGTAGGAACCTTCGGCGGGGGCGACAGCGGCGGCGGCGGCGACTCCGGCGGCGGCGACTGAGCCGGGCGCGTCGCCCGCCCGCGCGACCGGTGCGGTGTCGCCGGCAGGCGGGGCCGGGGCCGTTGTTGCCGGGGCGTTCGTTGCCCCATGGGACCGGTGCCATCGCCGTCCCGGGGCGGGGACGGCGGCGCAGCCCTGTGGCACCTTCGCGGCGCTCGGGATCGAAAATGCCCCGGCGACGGCCTATCGGCCGCTTCCGGAGCATTGCTCTCGTCGGACCCGGGTCCCGCGAAACGGGACGGAACCCGCGCCGCCGTCCCCGCCGTCGGCGAATGCCCCACCGACAACCGCGCTGGCGTCCGGTCTGGCACCAAATGTGCGTCGTGCGGGACGTTCCGAGGGGCGTGACGGCGGCGAGGATGGGGTGATGCGCGGGGTCTTGCAGGCGGCGACGGTCTACGACGCGTTCGTCGGCGCCTTCGGCCTGGCGGGGGTGGGCCGACTGCGACGGCGGCTCGTGGGCGGCCTGGCCGGGGACATCCTGGAGATCGGGGTCGGCACCGGCCTCAACCTGCGCCATTACGGGCCGCGCGCGCGCGTCACGGGCATCGAGCCCGCCGCCGCGTTGCTGCGCGCCGCCGTGCCGCGCGCCCGGGCGCGCGGCTACTTCCTGGCGCGAGCGTCCGCCGCGGCGCTGCCGTTCCCCGACGCCGCCTTCGACGCGGTCGTCTCGCCGCTCGTGTTCTGCTCGATTCCCGCGCCGCTGCTCCTGCCGGCCCTCGCCGAGCTCCGGCGCGTGCTGCGCCCCGGCGGGCGGCTCCTCCTGCTGGAGCACACCCGGACCGGTCGGCCGCGCCTCGACGCCGTGATCGACGCGTGCGCCCCTCTCTGGCTGCGGCTGAGCGGCGGCTGCCACCTCGACCGCGACACGCCCACGCTGCTTGTGCACGACGGCTGGCGGGTCGCCCGGCACGAGCGGCACGCCCGCGGCCTCTACCGTTTGCTGGTGGCGGTGCCCGCGCCGTCGGCGGTCGACGACGTGCCGTCTGGTGCGGGTGCAGACGGGGCATGGTCGGCATCGCCGCACCGCGCGCGCGCTGGCGCTCTCGTTCAGGAGCACGGGGCGCGGGCAACGCCCGTCGACTGACGCCCGCCAGGGGTTGTGGTCGTCACATCGCCGTGCCACTGCGGCCCGAAATTGCCCCGGATTCGTTGAGCCTTTCGCCAGCCTATGCGACTGGGGCTCAAAGGCCCCCATGATGCGACTGAGGATCACCAGGCAATGTTGGTGCGACTGGGGCGCACTGTTGCGCTGGCCATCCCTACCCTGGTGCCGGTTGGTCAGCGCGTCGGCGTCCCCCGGGCGGGGACCCCATCCGAGACGAGATTGCCGGTGTGCGCGTCGAACAGGAGAAACGATCCGGCGACGGGCGTGCGCGGACGCGGCGGCAGGTCGCCCCCCGGCGGGAGGGGCAGATACGCCTCGCCGCCCAGGTTAACCAGGCAGGCGAGCGGATACTCCCCGTAGCCGAGCGCGACCCCGCGGAAGGAGCGAACGCTCGTCACCGCCCACGGGCCGACGATGTACGCGCCGCCATGATCCAGCGCATATTCGCGCGCGTCCTGCTCCGTGAACGCCGGATCGTCCGGTCCGGTGCTCACGCGGCTCGGTCGGATCGCCGGGACGCCCGGCGCGGGGGCCGAGGTCGGCCACGGCCCGCTCATCGGATAGGTGATCGTGCCGCGCGGAATCGCCGTCGGGGCCAGCGTCGGCCGCGCGACTACCGTCCCGCCCGCCGTCGCGTCCGCGTCGCCGGGGCCGCCCCGGCGCCGACGGTTGTCCCCGCCAGCGCCGCCTCGCCCGGTGCCGCCGTCCCCGCCGCGCCGCACCCCGCCAGCCCGAGCGCCGTCGCGATCGTCAGCGCCGCTCACCGGCCACCCGCCCGCATCGCCCTACCCCCGCCCCGTGTCGCACACCCCATCCGGACGCCTGACACCGGGACGCCTCGCCGCTCATCCGACCGCGCGACCGGTCGCGCCACCACGCCCGGTAGCATTCTCCCCCGCCCCGTAGCGCTCGACCAGCCCGGTGCCCGCCACTACGCCGAGCCAGTTGCACCTTTCACTTGAGGCGTTCGTCAGCCTATGGGACTGGCGCCGTTTTCACCCCAGAATTGGGATGCCGGCTCAACCTGCGCTCGACGTCTCCATGGCGACGCTGGACCACGTGGTGCTTGCCTACCATCGCTCTTCGTTGGTTCTGCGGTGAGCCCGAGTCCCACCCGTTCGGCGGCGAACCGCGCGCCGGTGAGCCTGAGTCCCACCTATTCGCCAGCGACGGGTGAGCCTGAGCCCCATGTCCCGATGAACGGCCCCCTGAACCCGAGTCCCACCCATTCATCGCCATTCTGCGGGTCGGTGAGCCTGAGTCCCGGCCATTCGCTGGGCCTCCGTGCGCCCGAGCAGCAGCGCGACGAGGAATCGCGGGTGAGTCCCACAAAAAGGGGGGCAACCTGAGCCTGAGTCCCATAGGCTGGCGAATGGCATAGCCGAGACTGCGGCGCGCTCTTGCGCTACCGCCAGGGGCTTCAGGCGCGGAACCTTTCCCGGCGGCGGTCCGCTTCCGCTCCCCGGCCTACTTGGTGCCGACCGCGATCAGCACCTCGCCCGGTGCCGCGTAGCCGTCCGGCCCCTCGAAGTGCCGCAGCGCCTCTTCGACCTCGGCCCAGGCCCGCTCCCGCTCCGGTTCGCCCAGCCCCACGAAGTACGGGTGCAGCGCGACGAAGCTCACCCGCTGGTCCCGCGCCGCGTCGGCGGCCGAGGGGTAGCGCCGGAGCGTGGCGACCGGCCGGACGGCGACGTCGCGGAACCCGGTGCGGGCGTAGGCCCCGGCCAGCGCGTCGGGGTCGCCCAGGGCGAACATTGTCACGCGCTCCGGCGGCGGGGAGGTCGGCCCGGCGTACCGGTGCCCCACCGCCAGCGCCGCGGCGAGCGCCGGGTTGCGCTCCGCGCGCGCCCAGACCAGCGCCGCCAGTCGCCCGCCGGGCCGGAGCACCCGGCGCACCTCGGCCAGCGCCCGCTCCAAATCGGCCAGGTACATCAGGCCCTGTGTAGGTATCAATACTTATTGGGCCTGGGGGTGTAGGAGGGGGAAGTTATCTGGCCTGCGCTGAGGGAATGGCCCTTTCCGCAGGGGATTGGACTGAGGCGCACCCGTCGCAAAGCCTCCCGTGCTGGCGGCCCTCTTTCCGTGACGCCTGCCGCCAGCGCGACCGACTGGGGAGGCTCGCCGCGCAATGCCGTCGGGCGAGGAGGATGGCCCTGCGCTGCCGCCGAGGGGGACACGGTCGTCGCGTCGGGCTGACGGGGTCGCGGGCGGCCGCGACGCGCGATCGGGCGGGCCATGGGCGTGCGGCCCGGGCCGCGCGCAGACCGCACACACGGCGACATCGCGCGCGGGTGCGCGCCAGGAGGGGACGATGACGCGCGCACCGGGGGCCGATGCGCCCCGGCCACGCCGCTGGGACACAATCGCTCTGGCGGGCGCGGGCCTCGCCACCGCGGCGCAACTCGCGGGCCTCGCCGCGATTCTGGCCCTACAGCTGCACGCACCGGCCAGCCCCCCAGACCAGCGGGCTGCGGCCGCCACCGGCCCGGGGGGCGGCCCGCTCGACGGCGCCTTCGTCCTGCTGCCGCCGATCCTGGCGGTCGTCGCGACGCTCCTCTTCGCGCTGGCGCGGCGGGATGGCCCGGGGGCTGCCCCGAATGAGGTCCTCGTCGCGACGATCATGGCCGGGCTGGTCGGCGTGCTCGCGCTCGGCGCTGTGGCGGACGCGTTCGTGAGCCTCCCCCTCCTGGCGATGGTGCTGGCGGTCGGGGGCGACACCGGCGGGCCGTTCATCGCGTTCGTGCTCGGCGGGATCGTCATCGTACTCCTCGTCGGCCTCGGTGGTGCATTGGCAACCGTGGCCGGCACGCGCTGGTGGCAGGCGCTCCGCGCGCAACACGACACCCCGCCGAGCGCCACACATTCGCCGACGCAGCGGCTCCCGATCACCTTGCCCGCGGCCATCGTCGCCGCCGGTTGCGCCATCGGCGTCGCCGCCGCGATCGTGGTCGGCGGGATGGCGTTGCGTGCCGAGGGCGGGGCGCCCCCGCTCGCGGCCGTCGCCATCGCGGCGGCGGTCGCCGGCGCGTGCGCCACCGGCTTCGGCGCGGTGGCGGTACCGGCCGTGCGCGACCGGCAACGCGCGTGGGTCCCCGCGTTGCTGGCCACGCTCGGCGCCGGGGTGTTCGCCCTGACGCTGACGCCGCTCGGGGCGCTCTTCCTCCTCCTCGCGCCGCTCGCCATGCTCGACGACAGCTCACCGGGGCCCGGTCGGCTGCTCAACGCCTTCCTGTTTGCCCAGTCCCTCCTGGCGGGGGGCGGGTTGGCGCTCGGTGCCACGATCGCGGGGGCCATCCTGACGCGTCGGCTCGTCGCGCGCAGAGCCTTTCACTAGCCTATGAGACTGAGGCTCAATCAGTCCCTCCGGTGCAACTGCTGAGGCGTTCGTTAGCTTATGGGACTGGGGCCATTTTCGCCCCATAGCTGGGACTGAGGCTCATGAGCCTTTCACTAGCTTTTGCAACCGAGGCTCAATGAGCCCCTCCGGTGCAACTGCGGCTCACGTCATCGACGGACTCGCGCAACGCAGGCTCACTATTGCCCCGGAGCGGTGCCGCCAGGCCCCGCCGGGGCAATTCTTTCGTGCAACCGGGGCGCAGCCCGCAGCAGCGACGCGCAACGAGGCGTCGTGGCCGAGCCCTGGTTGCGCGTCTGCTGCGCCTGCGTTGCACGATGCGGTAAGGCCGACGTGCGCCTGCGTTGCGCGAGCGCGAATACGGGCCCCTGAGCCGCGGTTGCACGATAATTCGGGCCTTTCCGGGCGACCGCGAACCCCGGTTGCACGACGTCTTGGTGGTGAGCCGCCGTTGCGCGAAAGCGGTCTCAGGCAGGCAGGTCCGTTGCACGCAGCAGGCCAAATAGCGAGCCGCAGTTGCAAAAGCTGGTGATAAGCGCACACGAGCCCCCTTCGCTGCCGCTCCGGCGCGTGTCACGCCCTTTCAGCAGCATGCCAGCAGGGCACGGCACCGGCACCGGCGGATCCGCCAGGATCGTACCCGGCGCGTCCGCCATGCCCGCGTAGCGCGCCAAGCGGAAGCGATCGCGGACCCTTATGCCGGCCAGATGGCGGTCGCACACTGTGACCAGGTGATTGATGACACAACGCTCACGGCGGCGGCTGGTGGCGGCCCGCCCCCAGGCCACGGCGCGACCGAGCGACCAGCGCGCACCGTCAACGGAAGGCGGGATAGCGGGGCGTGGGCTGTGCGCCGAGCGCCCACTGGGCGGCAAGGCGGGCGACGATGGTGGCTGCCGCCGCGCCCAGCGCCTCGCACCGCCCCCACGCCGCACAGCGCTCCGCCAGGATCATGTGCTGGGCCAAGAGCCGGTGGCGCAGGACCGTCGCCTCCGCCGCCCGGAACGCCGGGAGTGTCGTCGCGCGGATCGCCGGCCAGGCGCGGCAGGTCGCCAAGGACCAGAAGGCCAGGCCGACGACCGCCGCGCCCCGGAACTGGACGACGTCCATCGCCTCCGGGCAGCCGCCCGCCAGGGCGAGCCGATAGGCCCGCTCCTGTCGCACGACCACGGCGGTCGGCGGGCGTTCCTCCCACCAGCACCCCGGCAGGTGCGCACCAGTATGGACACCCTCGATCAGGGCGTGTCGATAGCGCCCGAGCTCGAAGTCGATCGCGCGCACCCCGCCGGGCGTGACTAGGTAATTGCCGGGTGCCGGATCGCCGTGGGTATAGGCGAGGAACGGCCCCGGGCGGGCGAGTGCGGCGACGACCCGCGCCAGATCGGCTTCCGCAGCGGGCGAGAGCGGGGCATCTACCGCCGCAGCCACCCCCCGGAACGTCGCAGCGAGGTGCCGATAGCGCGGCGTGTCGCGGTCCTGCGCGGTGGCACCGAGCGCGACGCGTTCGCGCGCGGACGCGGACGCGGTGCCGATCGTCCGGGCGTGCATGGTGCCGAGGGTCGTCGCCAGTCCGACCAGGGCGGCAGCCGCGCGGCGTGGGTCGCCGCCGGCGAGCACCCGGTCCAGGGTGTCCTCGCCGAGATCCTCCAGCAACAGGAATCCGGCGGCGCGATCGCCGCCGTACAGACGGGGTGCCACCGGCGCGTCGGTCGCGAGGCGACCGAGCAATGTGAGGCCCGCCCACTCATTGTGCAACAACCGGGCCGGGGTGCCCGGTGACCCGACGGTGCGTTTGAGCACGACGGTCGCGGGTGCGCCGGGCGGTCCTTGAAGCAGCGGGATACGCAGGACATTGGGGCGGCCGTGCAAGGGCACCCCGTGCCCTAGACGCGTCGGGCCACCGAAGGCGGCCGCGAGCAGTCGTTCGGCCCGCAGATGGATGGCTATGCCGCTATCCGCACCCATGCTCATGGGGATGCACTCACGCCGCGTGCGGCTCTCCGCCACCCCACAGAGTGGTTGTCGGCATGACGATCGTCGCTCACCACTGCTCCGCGATGTCGAGGGGGACTGTGGCGAAATCCTCGCGTCCCCTATGCCCGCGGGCGCTGAGCGGGCGGAGCAGCGCCATCGCAGGTGCGGCCGATGCGTCGGTTGCGACGGGCGGGCCGCGCGTCTCCGGCACGACCGGCACCCAACCGCAGCGCGCATAGAACGGGAGCAGCGTGCGCGCGCAGAACAACAGCCCGATATCGGCGTCGCTGGCATCGATCGCCTCGGTCGCGGCCTGTACGACCCGGCCCCCGTGACCTTGCCGTCGCGACCCGGGATACGTCAACACATTGCCCAGACCGGCGACGCGATACTCCACCCCGGCATGGCGAATCGTGCGGCGGATCGTCGCCGCGTAGCTGAGCAGGAGTCGGCCCTCGACGATGGCGAAGTGGTGCGGCAGCCAGTCTGCGGGGTATGGCGTGGCGATGAGGCCACCGTCGATCCAGGGCCAGACGATCCGCATGAACGCGACCGCCTGCCAGCGGAGATCCGCCGGGAATGTGGTATCGGCGTAGCGCTGGAGTTGGGGCATGTGGCACCTCCCGCACAGAGTTTGCCACAATCGCGCCGTTATGGCGATGCCCCTGCCATGTCCCTCGGCCGCATGGTCCGCGTCGCGCGGCACGCACGCCGACGGTTCCCTGTGCGACGACCGCAGGGCCGACGCTCATGGTGTTCGCCTCTTCTCGCCAACCCTGGTGCTCAGCAGGGTGAGACGCTCGTCACGTTATCCCAGGCGATGTCGCCCGGCGCTGGGATCGGCCACATGCCTCGTGCCCAGGTCATTCCGCGGCCGACTCAGCGGTCGCGCGCCGCGCCGAGAGCAAACAGCCGACCAGGGTTGCCTCCGATTCGCGAGGGCCGACGCGTGTGATGACAATGGTCTGGGTGCGTCGGGAACGTCGGACGGGAAGGATTGGTCGGTGGAGAAGGCCAGCTGTATCGCTTCGCCGCCAGGAGAATTGTGCTGCTGCGCGGCGCGCCCGCCTGTCCCCGCCGCAGCCCCCGAGTGTGAGCAGTCGTCGAAGAAACTCCGCTGCGGGGAAAGTCACGAGGGGAGACCATAGCCAAGGAATTCTTGCACGTCCTCCGGCAGTACCGCCGGACTGGCGTGCGCCATCGGACACGCCGTTGCCGAGATGCGTCTCGGTCCCTGCTCTGGGGCAAGCATGGCCGCGGTGGCCGCAGCTAACGGACGCCTCATACGGGCGTTCGCCGGGTTATATCGGGATCATGCATCGATCGGCGATCGCTGAACGCCAGCGAGTAACGCCAGTAAGCCATCGGCCAGGGTGCCCTGCCAGCAGAGGTACTCGTGGCCGCCGCTGTATTCGGCGTAGTGCAGGTCATAGCCGCGGGCGCGCAGGACGTCGCGCAGGTGCCGATTGGCGACGACCTGATTGGGCCCGGCATCGCGCGGCCCGAGTTCCAAGGCGCCGACATCCAAATAGAATCGGAGCGGCCCGGTCGGACCCGCCGCGTACTGCCGCGCGAGCCACTCGTGCTCGGGATCGCCCGTTGGTGCCCAGCGGAATGATCCGGACTGCGACAGGATGTTGCCGAAGAGATCCGAGCGGCGGAGGCCGACGAACGTCGCGGCCAGGCCGCCGTAGCTCGACCCCGCCGCGATCGACCGCGTCGGATCGGCGGTGAGGTGATAGCGTCGGCGCGCCCACGGCAGCAGTTCGTCGGCGAGGAACGCGACGAAGGGCTCGTGGCAGGGCAGCTCCCGGTTACGCGCCGCCTGGTCGGGGTTGTCCGGCAGCAGGGCGACCAGGGGCGGGATCCGCCCGGCGGCGATGAGGTTGTCCAGGATCGTCGGCGTCGGCACGATCTTGGTGTACGACCAGCCGTCGAAGAGGAGGAGCAGGCCGTAGGGCGCGCCCGTCGCGGCGTACCCGGGCGGGGTGTAGACCCAGAGGCGCCGCTCGTTGCCCAGAATTCGGCTCCGGAAGCGGTGCAGGGTGACCGTCCCGGCGGGCATCCGCGGGCGGGCGGCGACCCACGGCTGGGGCGGGGCGGCGGGGAGCGCGAGCACGGAGGCGTGGAACCCCCGCTGCTCGGGCCGCTCCTCGTCGTCGGGGACGACGAAACGGTGCTGATTGAGCGGGTCGGCGCACCACATCGCGGTGCGGGCCATCCAGCCCGCGGGGCTCGTCACCTCGCGCAGGGAGGTTAGTGGGTCGTCCGGCGACAGGCGGTACGCGCCGCAGAAATCCCGACGGACGCGGCAGGTCGTGTACCAGACATCGGTGTCGCCGAGGCGCGCCATGCGGTGATCGGCGATCTCCGTGCCCAGCACCTGGCTCAGCGGGAAGACGGCCGCCGTGGCGAGCGGCGTGGTCGCCCGCCAGAGGAAGGTCACGAGCGCCAAGTCGGCGTCACCGGCCACGGCCTCGATCAGCGGCGCGCCGTGGCGGGCGACCTCGCGCCAGAACGCGTCGAGCGACGTGCCGTCACCCGACGCGAGGGCCTGCACCAGGGCGCTGAGCTGCGGACTTTCCAGGGGTTCTCGCGCATCCATGTTTGGCCCTCTTCCCGCTACACCGTCGGGACCACCGCCAGGGGTACCCCAGGCACTCTATCACCGCAGCGCGGTTACCCGATCCCTCTCCTCGGCGACATGGCGCACCTTTTCAACGTAACGTGCAACCGGTGGTGACAACCGGAGCCATCGAGCCGCGCGCCCGCATGCACGCTCGTCGCCCTATGACGTCCGCCGATCGCCTGTGTGCTTGAGCGCACACCGCTTCATGTGCAGAAAATGCCTGGCGGGCACGAACACACGGGGGGTCGTTGTGGCACCACGGCAGCAGCCCCGGTCACGAGTTCGTCCGCCGCAGGTGCTGCGGGCTGGCCGACCCTTCGCCCGGTAGGGGGGGGAGCCAGTGGGCGATCTCGCGCAGTACTGCCGCGACGCCGACCCGGACACGCGAGCGTTCCCGGTCACCGATTCGCGCCCTCCGTGTCGCCGCCCACGAGGCCGCGTGCCGATAAGCAATGTGCACCTCGCGCAAGCCAACGTCCATGTCGTCCTTCCCCGATGCGAATGCTGGCGCGCCGCGGCGCGCGCGGAGTCGATTGGTGTGCGGGTGGCGCTCACGCCGATCCGGTGGTGTCGGCGCCGGGCAGTGGCGGGCGGTACCGGGCGGCGAGTTCCCGCGCGATGTCCGCACCGCCCGCGGTCGTCGCCCCGTACAGGTCGGCGAGCACGCGCGCCAGCCGGGCCGGATCATCGTCGCGGAACAGCGTCGCCGCGAGCCGGATCGGTGCGTCGGCCGCGAGCGCCAGATTGAGCGCGTCGCCGACGCGCGCGTCGACGGTGTGCGCCCCGGCCGAGCCGTCGAGGAGGATCGTGGCGTAGCCCATCTGTCCCGCGGCGATGGCGACACGGACCTCGGTCACCCGCCCCCCGCTGGCGGTCACGAGATCGGCCATCAGGGCATACGGCAGCGGGCGCGGCAAGGCCACGCCGTGCATCTGGCTGGCGAGCACCTCCGCCTCGACCGGGCCGAGGCCCCAGATCGAGCGCCGCGCCCCGCCGTGCGGCGCGCCGCGCCCGTTGCAGGCGCACCTGCGCCACATGGCGCCCCTGGTGCTGCCCACCATGGTTGTTGACGAGGGGAGCCAGGACGGTTGGGCTCTGCGCTGGGCTGAGTGGCCCGACGTCGCGCGCCATTGCGGGGCGTGCGGGGCGGATCTCTCCCTGGGGGCGGCGACGCCCGTGCCGAGCGCCGCCGTCGATCCCTTCCGCCCGCTCGAGGCGGCGCTCGCGGGCACGCCCTTGCTCGCCGATCTGCCGGAAGAACTGCGCGATCCGCAGCAGTTCCTGGCGGTCGGTTACCAGTTGGCGCGGATGCTGCTGGCGACCGCGCGCGGGGGCTACGGCGACCCGACCTGCCTGGCGCTCTTCGCCGACGGGCGTCGCCCACCGACCGTCGGGGCGGCCGCCGACGGCGTGCTGGCGTACGTCGAGCACGCCCATATCCAGACGCTGGCGATGCTCCGGGCCCTCCGCGACTGGCCGGGTTCGTTCCATGCCCTGGCAGCGGCGATCCGCGCGCACGACGACCACGGCCTGCTGGGCGTGGGGGAACGCTATCCGTTGCCCGAGGTCATGCTGGCGGAGTTGCGCCGGACGACGGGCCGGGCGACCCGCGCGCTCCTCGAGATCGACCTCGGGCGGCATGCGCTGGGGGGCGAACCCGGCCCGACGCTGCGCGCCGACGAGTTCCTGCGCCTCCTCGCCCCGCTCTGGCCCGCCGGGGACGGGGCCCCGCCGCTGGCCCTGCGGGACGCGGCGGAGACCGACCGTCGTACCACCTTCCCGCCCCACGCGACCCTGCGGCGGGTCGGCGACGCGCTGCTGGCGGCGATCGAGGGCGACGCGACCATCCCGCTCGAACGGGACTGCCCGCCGGATCTCTTGCGCGCCTTCCGCGACCGCTGGGATAACGACCCCGCCTTCGAGGCCTTCCTCGCCGCCCTGCGCGACGTCGCGGCGGATCGCCGGGACGACGGCCCCGACGCCCCTTCCCTGGTGTTCATCGATCCCGCGCGGCCCGGATTGGGTCTCACCGATCGCGCCTGGCTGCGCGCGCGACCGCACCTCCCCGCGGTGACCCTGGCGGCGCGCGTGGGCGCGCGCACCGGCCGCCCGCTGGACTGGCGCGGCCTGCTGGGCCAGGTCGCCGCGCGCGTCTGCGCGGTGTCCGACGACGTGCCAGCGGCGGCCCACCTTTCCGGGAAGGTAGCGGCGAGGGACGAGGGGGCCGTGTGGCGCGCGTTGCACGCCCTGGTCGATCTCGCCGGTGAGCCACCGGACGGCGGGGCCACGATCGCGCGGCCCATCCTCACCGACGCGGTGTGGGCCGCGGCCGACCTGGACGCGCTGCTCGCCCCGTCCCCCGGCCGCGGACGGACCACGGCGACGACCCCGCGCCAGGTGCTGGAGACGCTGCTGGACTCCTGGCTGACGAGCGAGTCGGTCGCGGCGACCGCCGCGCTGGCCCGCACCGGTATCGCCCACCGGACGGGACCCATGATGGATTGGCCCGCGCGCTGGCTCGCCTCCGGTGCCCTCGTCGCGGCCCTGGACGCCCTCGCGGCCGTCGAGACCGACCCGACCCGCGCCCTCCTCTATCGCCTGGTGCGCCGCGCCGCACGGGAGCATGACTGAGCAGGGTCGTGCCGTGGCCCCACGCCGCGTCGATCCCCGGACCACGGTCCCGGGTGTGCCGGGTACCTATTACCCATGGCCCGGCCACGGATGCGGCGAGATACTGGCCGCGCCCGTGGACCCGCGTCCCGCAAGCAGCCCTCCGGGGCGTTCTGTTTTTCCGGGGACGTGCCCTTGGCCTACGCGTTCCGAACGCCATGCCGCCGCGCGTGGTCAACGCGACAGCCAGGCACGGCCTAATCCGGACCTGAAGGTCGTGTCGAGGAGGCTCCCTGTGGCCGACAATCAGCGCTTTTGCCCCAAGTGTGGCGCCCAGGCTCTTCCCGAAGCGTCATTCTGTGCGCGATGTGGTGGCCCGCTTGTTCCAGTTATACCGCCATCCCCGACCATGGTGCCTCCATCTATGCGTGCTGTGGGTGAGCGTCGGTACTACAGCAAACACGTCGATGACGATGCCGATAGTAAGAATATGCGCGTCGTCGTGCGACACTGGGACTCACCGGGCCGCGTTTGCGCGACCGGGACTTAGGGATTCCCGCAGAATTAGCTATCCCGCCTGGCCTGGGGTGGGCGGATGTCGACGAACCACCTGCCGAGCGTCGGGTGTCGGGTGAGTTGCGCCTCCACGTCCGCCATCGCCGCTTTGGTCAAGGT
>JAABUV010005443.1_pt1 | contig 14516 bp, 14 predicted proteins | sample 5559971 | NCBI WGS metagenome assembly JAABUV01 (sample SAMN10711881, study PRJNA513362) | rock metagenome | isolation source: Antarctica rocks | place: Antarctica: Victoria Land, Knobhead nord | collected 2015-12-19
ACTGTCGTCATCGGGTTCTCCTCAGGCGGCCTTCGGATGAAGGCGGATGGGAAGGCTGGCCAGGCCGCGCAACGTGTTGTTGTGGCGGCGGCGGACCGGCCCGCAGATCTCGATCGACTCGGCGTGGCGCACCAGGGCGCCTAGGACGCACTCGCCCTCCAGCCGCGCGAGCAGCTGTCCCACGCAGGCGTGGATGCCGCTGCCGAACGCGAGGTGGCCGGAAAGGGCCCGCTTGATGTCGTAATCGTCAGGGCGGTCCCATCGGCGCGGGTCGCGGTTGGCAGCAGCGAAGAACACCAGCACCTTCTCGCCTTCTCCGATCGGCTGGCCTGCGACCTCGACCGGCCGGGTCGTGGTACGGAAGAACGCCTGCACCGGCGTCTCGAACCGCACCGCTTCCTCGAAGGCGTGGCGCGTCAGGCTCGGATCGTCTCGCAGCGTGCGGTACTGGTCGGGGAAACGCGCCAGGCAGTACAGGGCCGCGCCGATGCCGTTGACCGTGGTGTCCACCCCGGCGGTCAGCAGGGAACGCACCACGATCGGCGCCTCCTCCGCCGTGAGCTCCTTGGTATCCACGGCGGCATGGATCTGCGCCCCGAAGCCGGTTGCTGACAGCGCTGACCTTTGCGACTGCGCGACGACCCACTCGAGGGCGGGCTCCGCGTCCCTCAAGGAGTTCTGGAGCAGGTCATTATCGGGCCCGAAACTGTTGAACACCATGCTCCCGTAGGGCAGCAGGAAGCGGCGGTTCTCTGGCGACATGCCGATCGCATCCGGGAAGACGGTCAGCGGGTATGCCTCGGCCAAGTCGGTGACGGCATCGATCTCGCCGCGGGCTACCAGCGCGGCCACCATGCGGTCGGCTTCTTCCGTGAAACGCTCGCGCAGGGTCTTCATCACGGCGGGCGACAGCACGCGGCTGAGCACCTTGCGGGTGCGGTCGTGCAATGGCGGATCGGTTTCAAGGACCAAGCTTGGCAGCCGCGAAGCCTTTGCGTTCGCCAGGTCGTGGATTCCAACCCCGCGGCCTGAGCAGAAGGTTTGCCAATCCTGCAGGATCGCATGGACCTCGGCATACCGGGCACAAGCCCAAACACCGTAGCGGGACAGGTAGACCACGGGTCCAGCTTCGCGCAGCGCTTCGTGGACGATGTGCGGATCGTCCAGGAAATCGGCGGAGAACGGGTCCGCGGAAGAAACCGGCACGCCGGGCGGAGCCTCGGCTGTCGCGTCGTACATCGTTCGCATCTCCATGGTTGCCATGCTCGGTCGGCGTTCGCCCGATAAACGGCCTACGGTCTGGTAAGCGGGCACTCGCTCGCCGTCGCGGGGCGGAAAGCCTGGTCGCGGGGCAAGGGCGCCAGTTCCGTATAGGCATCCCACGGTCCTTTGCTTTCGGCGGGCCTTTTCACGCGATAGATCGCAAGGTCGTACAGCACCCGGCCATTGGCCGCGATCGTCGCCTGTTGCCCGAAGTAATCGGCTGGGGTCGACTTCATCGCCCGCGTCGTCGCTTCTCCGGACACGCTGCCGGACTGCGCCACCGCGCGCAGCCAGTGCAAGGTGGCGGCGTAGACCGCGGCTTGCGCCTTGGACGGCGGCCGCCCGACCTGCGCGCGGAACCGATCCGCGAAGCGGCGCGACGCGTCGTTTCGGTCCCAGTAGAAGCCGGATGTCACGAGCAGACCCTGCGCCGTTTCCAGCTCCATCGCGTGCACGTCGTTGATGAACACCAAAAGCCCGGCAAGCTTCTGCTTGTTCTGCACTAGCCCGAAGGCGGCCGCCTCCTTGATCGCGTTGATCGTGTCCGCGCCGACGTTCGCAAGTCCTACGATCTGAGCCTGGGAGGCGATCGCCTGATTGACGAAGGACGACATGTCCGGCGAGGCAAGCGGGTGGCGCACGGCACCGACGACCCGGCCGCCCTCTGCTTCGATGGCAGCCGTCGCGTCGCGCTGCATGGCGAGGCCGAAGGCGTAGTCGGCGGTAAGGAAGAACCAGGTCTTGTCGCCGGCGAGGGTCAGCGTGCGCGCCGTGCCGGCAGCCAGGGCGTAGGTGTCGTCCGTCCAGTGCGTGGTGACCGCGTTGCAAGCTTTGCCGGTGAGATCGGACGCTGTTGCCGAGCCGACCAGGACAGCGCGGTCACGCTGCCGGCCAAGGTCGGCCACCGCCAGGGCCACCTGCGTGTAAGGCAGGTCCACGATGGCATAGACGCTGTCCTGGTCGAGCCATTGCCGCGCTATGCTCAGCGCCAGGTCCGCCTTGCCCTGGCTGTTGCCGGCGAGTACCTCCACCTTGGACGCGCCGATGGCGCTGCCGACATCCTCTGCCGCCAGCCGGGCCGCGACCACGGACCCTTGCCCGGCAGAATCGGCGGTGCTGCCGGACATGTCGCTGAGCACGCCCACGCGGATGACGGCGGGTAGCTCGGCCGCGCTCGCAGCGGCGTGGCACGCGAAGATCGCTGCCAGGACGGTGCCGACGTAAGACCGTAGCAACGAGGATGAGACTGCGCGTTGGCGCCGCATGGACGAGCCTCCGTAAGTATTTTGCCGAGAGACTTGCATCCGGCACCGCTGCCGTCTGTCACCAAGTTTGGTGACGCGGCCCGGCGGTCATTCGCGGCGGAGCGCCAGCCGCACCAGTTCCCGTTCCGTCGCTATACCAAGCCGGGCATAGGCCCGGCGCCGGAGTGTCAGGACTGTGTTGAGCGAGACGCCGAGCGACGCCGCGGTGCCGCCCAGAGTCAGCCCCGAAATGATGCAGCTGCACACCTGCCGCTCACGCGGGGTGACCGCGTCGAAGATCGTCCCCGCCGTGTCAAGCAGCCGCGTGCCGAGCGACAGCTGGCGATGCCGCATCAGCACCGCCGCAAGCACCTCGCCGTGCCGCAGCAATTCGTCCCTTTCTGCCTCGCCGAACGGGCCGTGGTCGGCAAGCCGGTAGCAGTTGATGTAGAGCCAGAGGTCTTCCCCGGCGCGCACCGACATGGCGATCTTGTCCACAATCTGCGCACTCTCGAAGAAGCGCTGGCGGTACTCGCGGCTGTAGCGCCCCGACAGCATGATCGAGCTGACCAGCCTGACTGCTTCCTCACCGGACCTGATGAGCGGCAGGTTGGGATCCGCGCGGAACCAGTCGGCCTGCGCGTATTCGTGGGCGAGACGATCTGCAAGCCGCGGCTTGATCCGCCCGCCGGTCGCCATGGTGCCGGTCCCGCCGCGGCGGGAGAAGGTGAAGACCACCAGGTGGTCGACACCGAACACGAATTGCAGGGCGTTCAGCAGGGCCGGCAGGAACCGATCACCGCCGATGGCGCAGATGAGCGAAGGCAGCCACCCCCCTGCCGGCGCCTGCGCAGCCAGTGATGACAGACAGGGTTGCGCCTCCACGCCTGCGCCCAGACCGACGGTTCTCTGGATTGCCGGGTCCTGCTTCAGAGAGCGATGCATAGCAACTGCGTGAGCACCGGCGGACTGGGCTCATGCCATGAGCAAAAGGCAAGAGGACGCATCTGCCGGCTGGAACGTGTCCTAAGCCAGTACGGTGCCCATATTTTCCAGGTAGTCGTACGGCAGCCTCGTCTACACGACCGCGCGGTGTAGCAGATCATCTCACTTCTCCCATTCTGCCCAGTCCCGGGACTTGTCGGCCTTTGCCGCGTGGTGCTCGATCATGACGATCTCGGCTTGGGCGGCACGCTGAGCCGACAGCCGCGCGACGATTGGCTCGCCGGTGATGCGCGCCTCAGGGATGTCCGTCGGAGAGGTCACGGCTGCCGGCGGTTCGCCGGGGGAACCAATCAGGTGAGGGTGGCCGCCGACAAAGGTTCCCAATTCCACTCGGCGCCAGACCCGCCCATCGTCCTCGAGCACCTGCAACGCTTCGCGGACCTTGCCGCGCAGCAGACCCAGCGTGACGGCCAGCTCACGTTCCGTGCGAACCTGGCTATGAAGCGGGCATCGAACCGAGGCTATGCAGTCGTTAACCTGACCGACCGCAATGGCGACATCGTCCTGCGGTTCCCTGCCCTCGCTCGACGCGGCCTGTTTCATTGACCCACGATCTCCGCCACCGTCAGCCTACACGAAGCGGCCGCCACGGCGACATCGTTTTCCGGAGTTGTTTGGCGTGCACGGAGCCGGCAAGATACCGTGGATCGCGGAGCCCGGCTGCTTGAAGTGACGACGATCAGTTGAACTTTTCGCCTTGATGCGCCAACTCGACCGTCAAGCCGCCTGGAGCCTTGAGATAAAAAGTCCAGGCGCCGTGAAAGTTCTTGCGTTCGCCTACCTCCAGACCGTCCGCGCGGAAGCGTTCGAATGGGGCGTTTACCGCTTCATCGCTTTCGATAAAGAAGCCGATGTGGAAGAGGTGAGGACAAGTAAAGTCGTCGACATGATCAAAATTGCTCAATAAAAGAGTCATACCGCCCTTGTTGGCAAAACCGACGAACGTATCTGCCCCTTTTTCGACAATGCATCGGAAGCCGAAATGGTTTTCGATGAATGCCCTGGACGCCGCGACATCAGTCACGACGAGATTGACATGGTTGAGGTTCATTCTGGTTACTCCTGAGAGGCAGCAACTTTGGCGCGGGTGCATGATTGTGCGCTCGTGCAGACTTATGCCCCAATCGCGCTCGATCCGGCCTTGCAGGTCAACGCAGCGCCAGCGCACAACGCCGTCACGCGCCAACTCCGGCCCCTGCTCGACCCACTCGGACACGACCGCCTCCTGCTCGGGCGACAAACGCGGCTTCGGGCCGTTGCGCCGCGGCCGATAGGCCAAGCCCGCAAGCCCGTCTTTGTTATAGTGATGTACCCAGTCGCGTAGGGTTTGCCGGTCCGTGTCCGGCGAACCCCTCAGCGTGAACTATTCTCCCTTCGGCGAAGTTGGACATGCCGGGCGGTCCTATATGACATCGCGGAGGGTCGGGCGTTATGGCACGAGCGATCCAGCTAAGCTGGAGGCGGGTAGATGAAAGTTGAAGGGCGCGGCGTTCAGTCGATCGTCGTCGGAGGCCGCCTGCTCGTAGTCATGGCGTCAGCGGGCCGGCCATTGATGTTGAGGGATATTGCAGCTGGCGCGAAGGTCACGCCCGCTCAGGCCCATGCGTATCTGGTCAGCTTTCGCAAGCTTGATCTGGTAGAGCAGGCGAATGGTTCCGGACTGTACCAGCTTGGGTCGTTTGCGCTGCAGCTTGGCCTCGCGCGGATGCGCAGTGTCGATGCGCTGCGTTTGACGAGTAATGCAGTCGTGGATCTTGCGGCTGAGCTCGGGCTCATGTTGACGATCGCCGTCTGGGGAACGTTCGGGCCGACGATCGTGCAGGTGCAGGAGGCGGTTGACCAAGTCCACGTCAACCTGCGTGTAGGGGCCGTCTATTCAGTCCGCATTACCGCGACCGGCCGGGTTTTTGCGGCCTTCCTGCCGCAGGCCATCGTCAACACTCACCTCGATGCCGAACAACGTGACGGCTCGGAAAGCCAGCGGATCGGTAACCCGAGTGGAGCCGCAGGCTTCGAGAAAGAGGTCGAGCAGACAAAGAAGCTGGGCTACGCCACGGCGAACGGATCACCAATCCCCGGTATAAACGCGATCAGCGCGCCTGTTTTCGATCACACCGGTCAGATGCAGCTTGCCATTACGCTGATCGGGCCGGCCAAGCTCGTCGACATCCGGCGAGGCAGTCCACCAGTCCGGCGCCTTGCGGAGTTCACGGCAGGCCTCTCGTCGGAACTGGGCTACGCGGGCCCGGCACCTGATGCCGACCTTGGGTCAGAGGAAACCGCGGTCCCGCTGGTCCGGCCGGCAAAGGCCAGGGCGCCACGGGCGGTGCAAAAGCGGCGTGCCTGACGAAGGTGACAACCAGCACAACGGACGCTGGTGCCCAACCCACGTTCGACCTCGGTAGCTGTCGACCAGCCCGCAGCACCTCATTTTAGGGATCCGCCGTGCCGACCCGAGAAGGGTGAGGCGGGCGGCGCCGGGCCGCTCATGTCGGGAGAGCTGGGAGAATGGTGCCGCGGCACTCGCCGAAGCCGATCGGAGCGAAGCCATCCCGCTGCGCGCGGGCACGCAGAATGATTTCGTCCCCGTCCTCCAGGAAGCGGCGCGTCTCGCCAGACGGGAGTGTGATCGGCTGGCGGCCACCCTGCGTGATCTCCAGCAAGGAGCCGTAGCCGTCCGGCGTCGGCGAGGAGATGGTGCCCGAGCCGAAAAGGTCGCCCGGGTTCAGGTTGCACCCATTCGATGCGTGGTGGGCCAGCAGCTGTGCCGGGGTCCAATACATGTTCACCGTGCTGCCAAGGGAGAGACGATGCGGTGCCATGCCCTGCTTGCGCATGTCCTGCGTGAGCAGCAGCACCTCCAGCTGCAGATCGAGCGCACCCCCTTGCTGGTCGGCGTCGTCCAGCAGATAGGGCAATGGCGCCGGGTCGCCCTCCGGCCGCTTCGGTTGGGCCGTGCGGAAGGGAACGAGCGCCTCGGGCGTCACGATCCAGGGCGAGATGGTCGAGTGAAAGTTCTTGGACAAGAACGGGCCCAGCGGCTGGTATTCCCAAGCCTGGAAGTCCCGCGCCGACCAGTCGTTCAACAAGCAGTAGCCGGCGATGTGCTCGTGCGCCTGCCCGACCGGGACCGGCGCGCCGAGCGCATTGCCGAGTCCCACCCAGATGCCCAGCTCGAGCTCGTAATCCAGGCGCTCGCAAGGGCCGAAGCTTGGGTCCGCCCTATCGGGGTACTTGCGCTGGCCGTTCGGGCGGCGCACCTCGCTCGCCGAGGGCCGCAGCGAGGACGCACGGCCGTGATAGCCGATCGGTACCCATTTGTAGTTGGGCAGCAGCGGATTGTCGGGCCGGAACAGCTTGCCGATGTTGGCCGCGTGGTGGATGCCGACGTAGAAATCGGTGTAGTCGTGCACCTGCGCCGGCATGTATAGCATACAATCTGTGGCCCCATGCAGCAGCTCGGGCCGCTGCTCCGCGCCCTCGGCCAGCAGGGCGCTGACCGCCTCGCGTAGCGCCCGACGTGGCCCGGTGCCGAGGGCGAGAAAGGCGTTGAGCGTCGGTCCTATGCAAGCGTGACAGGCTGCCTGGGCTTCGTCGTCCAGCAGCCCGGCCTCGTGCAGGGCGCGCAGGTCGAGGATGTGGTCTCCAATCGCGATCCCGCCGCGCGGCGCGCCTGCAAGCGGGGAGAACACGCCGACGGGCAGGTTCTGGATCGGAAAGTGATCGTGGCCCTGGGCGGAAGCGACCCAGCTCCGCAGCTCGGGGTTATGGGTGGCGTCGAGGTCTGGCATGGCTGTGATCCGATCTGGAGCGGGGGGCCCGGACAGGCGAGGGCCTGCCACAGACGAGACGGTGCGACGGGTGGTCCGCGGCCACGTCCGGTTGGCCTATAGCTTGGTAGGGTCGAAGTGCTTCTTGAGGTCGCGTCCGTAGGCGCCGTAATGCTGCTGGAACTGCGGGGCATCGGCGGCATAGCGGGTGACGTGCTGCGGGAAGCGCGTCTCGAACATGAAGGCCAGCGTGCCGTCCAGCTTATGCGGCGCGAGATCCGCGTTGCTGGCCGTCTCAAACGCGTCCATGTCCGGACCGTGCGGCAGCATGGTGTTGTGCAGGCTGATGCCGCCGGGCACGAAGCCGCCACCGGTCTTGGCGTCGTAGACGCCGTGGACCAGGCCCATGAACTCGCTCATGACGTTCATGTGGTACCAGGGCGGGCGGAAGGTGTTTTCCGTCACCAGCCAGCGGTCGCTGAAGATCACGAAGTCGATGTTGGCCGTGCCCGGCGTTTCGCTCGCGGAGGTCAGCACGGTGAAGATGCTGGGGTCCGCGTGGTCGAACAGGACCGGGCCAACCGGCGAGAACCGGCGTAGGTCGTACTTATACGGCGCGTAGTTGCCATGCCAGGCCACCACGTCCAAGGGCGAGTGCGCCAGCTCGGTGCACCACAGCGCCCCGCCCCACTTCACATACATTTGGCCCGGTGCGTCCCGATCCTCGAAGGCGGCTGTGGGGGTCAGGAAATCGCGTGGGTTGGCCAGGCAGTTGGCGCCGATCGGGCCGCGCTCCGGCAAGGTGAAAGCACCGCCGTAGTTCTCGCAAAGATAGCCGCGGGCCGGACCGCCGCGCAGCTCCACGCGGAGCTTGACGCCACGGGGGATGACGGCGATCTCGCCAGGTTCGATGTCGATGATGCCGAACTCGGTCCACAGCCGCAGCTCGCCCTGCTGGGGCACGAACAGCATCTCGCCGTCGGCGTTGTAGAAGTATTCGTCCTGCATGGAGCGGGTGATCAGGTAGACATGCGCGCCCATCCCCGCCTGTGTCCCGCCGTCGCCGGCGGTTGTGATTGTACGAATGCCGTCCAGGAAGGAGACAGCTTCGTTCGGCAAGGGGATCGGGTCCCAACGCATCGGAGCCAGCGGGGTGTCACCCTCGGCGCAAGGAGCCGTGCGCCACAGGCCGGCATCGACCTTCTTGAAGCGGCCCCAATGCGTCACGGTCGGACGGATGCGATACAGCCAGGACCGCTCGTTGCTGACGCGCGGCGCAGTGAACGGCGAGCCGCTGAGTTGCTCGGCATAGAGGCCGTATGGGCACCTCTGCGGCGAGTTGCGGCCCACCGGCAGCGCCCCGGGCAGCGCCTCGGTCTCGAAGCCATTGCCGAAGCCTGAGAGGTAGGCGGTGGCGTCCTGCGCTGCGGTCGAGCCGGCGGTGATACCGGGTCGGACGGAAACGTTCATGCTATATCCTCCTGGTTGGGTTTGCGCTCAGCCGTGCACCTCGGCCGACTTCATGGGCTGCTTGCCTTCCAGCGAGCGCCACATCTCCACGTCGCGCGCGGCGGTCCAGATCTGCGGGGTGTCGAGCCCCTTCGCCTCGTCATAGGCGCGGGAAACGTCGAACGGCATGCAGTGCTCGAAGATGACCCAGTGGCCGTAGTTCGGACGCATGGCCGCCATGGCCTCCTCATAGGTCGCGTGCAGGTCCTTGCCGGCGGCAACGGCGCGCTTCGCAATGGCGAACAGGTCGGAGGTGAAACTGGAAGTGCCTGAGATGCCCTCCTCGACCTCGGCGGCATTCAGCAGGCTGCGGCCGCGGCCCGGCACCAGCTTCTCGGCCTTCAGGCCGCGGACGGCCTCCAGCGTGCTGGGCCAGTCGGCGAAGTGCGCGTCGCCGCAATAGGGGGTGGCGCCGAACTCCACCGTGTCGCCGGCGAACAGCACGCGCTCTTTAGGCAACCACACCACCGTGTCGCCCGCCGTGTGGGACCGTCCGATATGGATGATCTGCACCTCGCGCTGCCCCATCCACAGCGTCATCCGCTTGTGGAAGGTCACGTGCGGCCAGGTCAGGCCGGGGATGCTTTCCTTGCCGCGGAACAGCCGGGGAAAGCGGCCAATCTCGCTGTCCATGTCCTGCTGGCCGCGCTCGACGATCATGTCCCGCGTCACGTTGGAGGCGATGACCTCCGCGCCCTCGTAGCCCGATGCACCGAGCACCCGTACCGCGTGGTAGTGGCTGAGCACGACGTGCTTGATCGGCTTGTCCGTGACCGTGCGGATGCGGGTGATCACGTCGCGCGCCATGGTCGGCGTGGCCTGCGCGTCCACCACCAGCACGCTGTCGTCGCCGATCACGACGCCGGAGTTCGGGTCGCCCTCGGCCGTGTAGCCATACAGGCCTGGGGCAAGCTCCTCGAACGAGATGTTCTTTTCTGCAAGGTCTTTCGTGCTGGCGAAACCGGACATGATCTTTCTCTCTTTCTGGGTTTTGGTGGTCGGCGCAGGGCGGTTATTCCGCATCGCCCTGTTGGTCTGGGGCAGCCTGGGCGAAGGCCGGCAAGGCATTGCACGCGGCCTCGGCCGCGAGCAGGCGGGGCAGGCCCTGCAGGTCGCATCCAAAGCGGCGGGCGTTGAACAACTGCGGAACCAGGCAGAGGTCAGCGAGCGTCGGCGCTTGCCCAAAGCAGAATGGGCCGGGAACGTCGGCGAGCAGGGCTTCACATGCCGCCAGCCCATCCTGCATGACCCAGCGTGCCCAGCCCATCACCTCGGCTTCATCCAATGGCACCGCGCGCAGCCGGGCGAGCACTTTCAAGTTCTGCACAGGATGGATGTCGCAGGCGATGGCCAGGGCGAAGGCACGATTGCGCGCGCGCTCCAGCGCGCTGCCCGGCAGCAGCCGCGGCTCGGGATGCGTCTCGTCCAGCCACTCGCAGATCGCCAGCGACTGGGTGAGCACGGCGCCCTCATCGGTCTCCAGCGTGGGCACCAGACCCTGCGGGTTCAACCGCAGATACTCCGGCGCCCGCTGTCCGCCATGGCGCAGGTGGTGGAAGGCGTGCTCCATTGCGAGACCCTTGAGGTTGAGGGCAATCCGTACTCGCCAGGCCGCAGAGGACCGGAAGTAACCGTGCAATCGCATCGCGTGTCCTTTCCGCTTCGAGAGATCAAGCCACCGCACGCATCGTGGCGTCCTCGCCCGCCGGCGTGATGCCTTCGCGCGCCTTGGTCATGGCTTCGCGCAAGACGTCGAGGTCGCCGACGTGGTTGGCGAGCAGCAGGATGAGCTTGGCGTTGAGCAAGGCGCTCTGCTGGGGCGTGAGGTCGCGATGCACGTCGATCAGCGCCTCGTAGAAGTCGTCGGGACTGGCGATGTTGGGTTCGGTATTGAGCACGGTGTCCTCCTCGGTCACGCGTTGCAGGTTGCGCGGGCAAGTGCGGCCTGGACCTTGCCGAGGTCGAAGCTCCGCCAACGGGCGCAAACATGCTGGTCGGGGCGCAGCAGATAGGTGGTGCCAGGGCGCGCGTCGAAGCGCTGCGTCACCAGGCTGTCCTCCTCCAGCACGAGCAGCCCGTCCACCGAGCGGAGTTTGACCCCCCTCGGCTCCACGATCACGGCGTGGACCGGGACTGCCTGCCCGCGAAGCGTCTGGAATGCGTGCAGCCGTTCGGCCGGAAGTTCGGCGCCGTTGCCGAAATGCAGGAGCGTAAAGCCGCCCCCGACCTGCTCCAGCAGCCAACCATCTCGCCCGCTCACGCGGACCGGGGCATCCGTGCAGGGCGCGCCCGGAACCATCGTGCCATCGAACGCGTCCTCGTCTGGTGTGTTCAACGGGGAACCGACGAGGGTGGATGGAGTGGACAGCCGGCCGCTATTCACCAGGCGCCGCGCGAAGGCGCATTCCCTGGCGAGTTGCAGCGTCGCATCGCGGAAAATGCGGCTCACCTCGCTCTTGGGCGTGATGAAGTCGGTGCTGCGGGTAGAATTGAGGATGTTCTCGTCCGCGGCGAACTCGCGTTCGCTGGCGTAGGTGTCGAGCAGCCGGTCCGGCGCCCGGCCCTCGAGCACGAGGCGCAGCTTCCAGGCCAGGTTGTCCGCATCCTGCACCCCGGAGTTGGCGCCGCGGGCGCCGAAGGGCGAGACGCCGTGGGCGCTGTCACCCGCGAACAGCACGCGCCCGTCCCGGAACGCCTGCATACGGAGGCAAGCAAACGTGTACACGCTCACCCACTCCAGCTCGAACGCGACATCCTTACCGAGCAGCGCCTGCACGCGGGGGATGACGCGTTCAGGCTGGCGCTCGGCCACTGGGTCGGCGTCCCAGCCAAGCTGGAAGTCGATGCGCCACACGTCGTCGGGCTGGCGGTGCAGCAGCACGGACTGGTTCGGGTGAAAGGGCGGGTCGAACCAGAACCAGCGCTCGGACGGAAACTCCGCCTCCATGCGCACATCGGCGATCAGGAAGCGGTCGCGGAAGGTCTGGCCCTTGCTCTCATGCCCGAGCAGCTTGCGGATCGGACTGCGCCCTCCGTCGGCTGCAACCAGGTAATCGCAGCGCAGGAGGTACTCTCCGTCCGGCGTCTTGACCGTCACCTCCAACCCGTCCGCCGCCTGTGACACACCAGTCACTTGGCTCATCCAGCGGATGTTGAGATTGGGCAGCGCCTGCGCCCGGTCGAACAGGTAGCCCTCGACGTAGTATTGCTGCAGGTTGACGAAGGCGGGGCGGTGGTGGCCCGCCTCAGACAGCAGGTTGAAGCTGTAGACCAGCTCGTCCCGGAAGAAGACCTTGCCGGTGTTCCAGCCGAGACCCTTCTCCGCCATCGGCTCGCCGCACCCCAGGCGGTCAAAGATCTCCAGGGTGCGCTTGGCGAAGCAGATCGCGCGCGAGCCGCTGGACAGGCGGTCGTCGTCGTCCAGCAGCACCACGGAAATGCCATGCTGCGCCAGGTCGATCGCCGTCGCCAGCCCGACAGGCCCGGCACCGACCACCACCACGGGATAGCGCAGCGCTCCCGGAGCGTCATAGTCCGGCGCTCTTACGTAGTCGAATGTCAGTTTTTGGTAGTCAACTTGTATCGCGTCCAACATCGCCTCCCAGGATTTTCCCTGTTGCTTCTACGTCCTCTGCGGACCGGTGTTTGCTTGTCTGTCCAGTTCGATCTGCGGCCGTTTTACTTTCCGGTGACCATCGGGCAGCCACCCTCCGCAAGAGGGCGGAATGCCTCGGCGGCGGGGATCTGTGTGACCTGGCGGTAATAATCCCAGGCGCCCTGGCTCTCTTGCGGCGTCTTCACTTGATACAGGCCCAAGTCGTACATCACCCGTCCGTCCTCGCGCACTTTTGCCATCTGGCCGAAGTAGTCGGCCGGGGACGCTTTCATGGCCGTCGTGGTCGCGGCACCCGAGATGCTGCCCGTCGTGTCGACGGCACGCAGCCAATGGCGGACCGAGGCGTAGACCGCAGCCTGCGATTTGGACGGTGGCTTGCCTGCCTTCGCTCGGAACCGGTCGGCGAAGCCGCGCGACGCGTCGTTGCGGTCCCAATAGAAGCCAGAGGTGACGTTCAATCCCTGGGCAGCCGGTAAGCCCAGCGCATGCACGTCATTGATGAATACCAAGAGTCCGGCCAGCTTCTGGCCGTTCTGGCCCAGGCCGAACTCGGCTGCCTGCTTGATGGCGTTGCTCGTGTCGGTACCCACGTTGGCAAGGCCGACCACCTGCGCGCCCGACGACATGGCCTGGGTGATGTAGGACGACATGTCTGCGCTCGGCAGCGGATGGCGCACCGATCCGACGACGCGCCCGCCCTCTGCGGTGATCGCTGCCGTCGCATCACGCTGCAATGCTTGGCCGAAAGCGTAGTCGGCAGTGATGAAGAACCAGTTCTTGCCGCCCGCCTTGGTCAGGGCGCGCGCCGTGCCATTCGCCAAGGCGTAGGTGTCATCCGTCCAGTGGGTCAGGACAGGCGAGCAGGCCGGGCCGGTCAAGTCGGACGATGCGGCGGCATCCACCATCACCGCCCGGTCGCGCTCCTTAGCAAGGCCCGCAACCGCCAGGGCGATCTGGGTGAATGGCAGATCCACGATGACGGCCACGTTGTCCCGGTCGAGCCATTGGCGGGCAATGGCCGAACCCACGTCGGACTTGTTCTGATGATCGGCGGCGATGATCTCGACCGGTGCGCCACCGGCCTTTCCACCGGCGTCCTGCACAGCGAGCTGGGCCGCGATCAACGAGCCCTTGCCGGAGTTCTCCGCGGTGCTGCCGGACATGTCGGTCAGCACCCCAATCTTGACGACCCCACCGGGGATATCGGCTTGCGCGGGCAGAGCGGCCGCGCCAAGGGCGGCAACGAGGAATGCGGCACGATTTTTGACCGAGCGCCGTATTGTCCGGCGCGGCGCAGAATTGTTCTGCATTGCCTTCCCCTTGTTCATATCGTCACGTATGAGATGATCGGGGTCTAGCACTCGGGTCGACGGAAGGGCAAGAGGAATATGTCATCTACAAAGCCATTCGCTGTTCGCGAAACTTCGAGTGAGGAGCCAGCCCCTCTCTCATTGGATGGCTTCCTGCCATATCGTCTCTCCATCCTGGCCGAAAGCGTCAGCCGGGCCTTCGCTCGGCACTACGAGCAGCGCTTCGGCCTAACGATCCCGGAATGGCGCGTGATGGCCGTGCTCGGAGAGCGCTCGCCGCAGTCGACGCAAGATGTCATCCGGCGGACACGGATGGACCGGGTGAAGGTGAGCCGGGCCGCCATCCGCCTGGCGGACAAGGGCCTGATTGCCCGCACATCCCAACCAGGCGATCAACGGGCACACAGCCTTAAGCTAAGCCGGCGCGGGCTCACGATGTACCGGCAGATCGTGCCATTTGCGCATGCCCTGCAGGCCGAGTTGGTGCAGGCGTTCGGCAACGACGAGCTGCGAGGCTTCGATGACGTCGTAGGCAAGCTGCAGGAGTGCGCGGAGCGGCTTGCGCCGGTCGCTGAAGTTGAGACAATGGCAAAGCTGCCGGCGTGACCGTGGTGGCCTGCATCCATCCGCAGTTGGCCTTGTCGTAACCTCCATGCCAAAAGTGCCGATCTGAAAAGCTTGTAGATGCAAAGTATTACGCTCTTATTGTGAAGTCTGTAGCGACCTGGGATGCTCCGGCGACGCGGTGAGGGAGACCGGCAATGGATGCAGTGGCATTCGCGACCTGGCTGCTTGGTGT
>JAABUV010005444.1_pt1 | contig 14512 bp, 8 predicted proteins | sample 5559971 | NCBI WGS metagenome assembly JAABUV01 (sample SAMN10711881, study PRJNA513362) | rock metagenome | isolation source: Antarctica rocks | place: Antarctica: Victoria Land, Knobhead nord | collected 2015-12-19
AATAAACGAAAAGAGGTAAGACGTTAGTGTCTGCGGTTCCCATCAACACTGACTTCAACAAATGACAGGAGAAGGAGACTACATATAGACCTCTTATATTTATTGGACATAGCTTTGGCGGAATAGTCATTGAGCAGGTGAATTGATCTTTCCCTACTTGAGGAGTGTGTCATTAATTACCTGCGACAGGCTCTTGTGAGTGCCAATTCCGGTGGGGATACCTTTCAATATCTTGCAACATCTACCGTTGGGATTGTCTTCCTTGGGACCAATTCCGGTGGGGATACCTTTCAATATCTTGCAACATCTACCGTTGGGATTGTCTTCCTTGGGACCCCTCATCGTGGTACAAAAGCTTCATATTGGGGAGAATGGATAGCATATACTGGCAAGAAGCTTGGATTGGGAATGGACGATGCGATTCTGAAGGATTTACGTGAAGATTCAGAAACCTTAAACGACCTACTCTATACTTTCACGCTATGGCTTTTCAGATGTCAGTTGCAACAGTATGCTTTTTTGAATTGCATAAGACAGATTACGGGCAGAAGGTAGGTGGCAGTTGGAAAGAAATGGTATGTAATATTCAACATTGAGCTTTTAGTAAACCCTAACATCTTGAGTAACTAGGTAGTAGAAGAGAGGAGTGCTTGCATAGATGGTCACCGAAAAATGGCTTTACCAACAGACCATTTCAAAATCAACAAATATAATGGACCTGAGGATTATTCATACAGAACTGTTTATCCTATCATCAAGGAAATGGCAGAACATGCTGTGAAGAAGGTACAGAGACGCCTAAAACGTAGGTGTATTCAGACTACAGGTTTGTTCTTGCGCTAATGCATTTATAAACAGCTCAAAAAATCATTGATGACAGTTCGAGTAAGGAAATTACCTCACAGACGATTGCCTATCTTTGCTGACTTGAGATAATTAGTAATACCGAGAGAAAATCTCAGCTGCCTTCAATCTCTGTTCCTGACAAATCCTTCTGATGATCTGACAGCTATTCGAAGGTCTACAGGGAAGCGAGTTGAAGGTACTTGCGAATGGCTACTTCTTCACGAAGCATATACTGCCTGGCTAGTTGAAGACAGTCCTCGAATGCTTCAACTAGTAGGTGCTCCAGGCATTGGGAAGACAATGATATCAAGCTACTTGATAGACGAGCTTGGCAAGAGAGCTCAATTTACTTCTAGCATGATATTTGCATACTATTTCTGTGACAACAAAGACGACAAGCGCAACACTGCCATTGCTATCATTCGAGGTCTCCTCTTGCAGCTCTTGAGGCAAAGACCGCTACTATTCAAGCATATTCAGGAAGATTATGACCAGATGGGAGACCGAGCTTTCGATAATTTTGATGCTCTTTGGCGAATTTTGCTCAAAATGTTGGCAGATCCCAATGCAGGTCAGATCTATCTCCTGATAGATGCTCTGGATGAATGTGACAAGTCATCACGTGGATTCCGGCAAGCCTTTCTTGAAAATCTGGCAGAGTTATTTCCTATCGAGCAAGGAAAAGGAAGTGAGAACATTGATGTCAGATTGCTCATTACATGTCGGCCAGAGTCTGATATCTCAGATGAATTAATCGATTCAAGGAGATCGATATGTATTGATTCAAGTAAGATCAATGCTGATCTTTGGAAATACATTCAAACAAGAGTCAATGAGCTCTCCACGAAAAAGAAATATCCTTCGAAACTAAAGCAAGACATTCAAGACGTCCTCTCTAAAAAGGCTGGGGGAACATTTCTATGGGTTTCACTCGTCTTAAAAGATATTTCTGAGACTACAGTTATCTCCAAGGTAAGAACGAAATTACAATCACTACCTTCGAGTCTTAGCGAAGTTTATAGCAGAATTTTGAACAACATTCAGGAGGAGGACGTGGAAAATGCTAAGTTTATCCTACAATGGGTGGTCACTGCTCGACGGCCTCTAACGATTAACGAGCTGGCAATGGCACGCGCTCTAGGCCCAGAAGGATGGGACGAGTACACCATTCCAAGAGCAGATACGCTGAATGAACTGAAGGATGGCTTCAAATTCTGTGAGCCTCTTGTTTACTTAGACGACGTCACCCAAACAATCAACCTGGTTCATCAGTCTGCCAAGGATTATCTTCTAGAGGAGAATCTCCAAGGAATTAGCCACCTATCAAAGTATATAATCATCCCAGATAAGGCAAATTCTTGTATACTTGATATATGCTGGAGATATCTGAGCATGAAAGAATTCAGCCGAGATATCATGAAGCACGCAGCAAAAGGGACCATATGGGGACTGTCACAAGAGCGCTTACAGACTCGCTGCTTCCTTCAATATGCGATTGAGGAATGGCAGGAGCATGCACTAGCGGCGAGTCCAGCTGTGATAACCGACTTTTTATGGGAAAGTGATATATTCAATAGAGTTTCATTATTGCGTGACCACTGGCTTCAAAGGGCAGCTGGGAAAGGGGATGATGCAGTGGTAAGGAAGCTGCTGACGGCAAACGCCGAAGTCAACGCCGCCGCTGCTGCTGGTGGTTATGGCCGGACGGCATTGCAGGCGGCCGCTGGGCATGAGGCTGTGATGATGGTTCTACGAGCGGCTGCAGGGCCTCAATAATGCTACCTACCGCCCCACCCATCGCCATGATGTGTAATCACTTTATATATTGTCTTACCAAATTCTTTTAGTTTCTAGAAGATGTGTCAAAGATGACAATACAATGTTTCTCTGCATTCTTTGACTTTCTTTCTGAATATTTGTGTAAGACAATGGCCGATTTGGTGCCTTCGCAGACAATTGATTGTACTCATGTGCAGCGATTCCACCTGACCATGCTCCTCGAAACGAAGGTACAGCTGCAGTATTCAGTAGCGCTCACTTAGCGAGGATTCGAGGTATCTACTCATCTCCTGTTTCCCTATGACCTTTGTACGAGTTGAGTGTCAGTCGTTGACCACCAGGGAAAATGCGAATGGACATATTTCTGTAGCGCCAGATTCAACTTCATATCTAAATTGAGGTAGGGCAAGGAGCTAATCACATTTCATCACTGCGTAACCTTTATTTTTGTGAAGCGCGTTGAATTGGACTGTTATATTAGCATTTCTTGGGTGACGTCCCCTTGCGCCCCCATTTTCTGCATCATCGGCTCCTTGCTTTAGAGTGCACAACGCATATGACAACGACGTTTTAATTAGGTGTCATCATGTCAAGATGCACTGATAATTGTATCCCTCCATATTCTAATGATCTACCGAAAGTCAGCAAAGGCACTTCATATATGGCTCTTCTTACAAGTAAACCGCTTTACCACGAATCCACCGCATTTATGCAACGACGTCACCGTCCGGGCCCCACACAGTTCAGACAAGTTTCACTATTTAGTCGATCTTTTATAAGATACCGATGTATCATAAAAAGTCCGCGTCGATGCAGAAATATCATGCTCTTAATTGATACCATCAAACACATTGTTTAAAGTATTGTAATAGATAACTTACTGAACGTTTCTTTATCAAGTCAATCTCTCTGATGTCTTCTTTCAAAACCATACCGAGATTGAGACGATCTACGGAACTCCAGATCCTGTATCTTGCATTGGATAACTCATTAGCTTTGTGACCTGTGAGAATGGCCACCTCCAAAACTACATGTCATCTAATGTGACATAAGCCATGGTTGGTCTAAGAACGGGTACCTGCTTAGAGGGGGAAGTAAGGGGGTTTGACGGTCTCCCACAATTCTTAATCAATAACGCTGGGAACGCCCTCCTTGCAATAGAAAATTGACGCGTCTGGATTTGGAGCGAATGTTTGCAGACAATCTATGTTAACGTACATCGTAGTTTTTTGATATGATCTCAGACATCCCTACTCTATACGCCTGCGACTATCTTTCTTGAATTGGTGAGACGCTGCGATGGCCGAACACAACCTTCAATTGCAGTTCAGGATGGATGACATAGGAGTCAACAAAACGTTTGATGGAAATTGCGAAGAAGCTGACGAGGATGTGCAAATTGAAGCGAGAAAGCAAGGAGACATTTACGCAAAGTATGATGCTTTCACAAAACACCTGTTCCGGTTAAGTTAATTCACATAGGTACCAGAATTGTGGGAACTGCACCAAAGGTCAAGAGGAGAATGGTACAAAAGGGGCAGAGACTAGTGCCTACGATGAACTGTAAGAGGTGTGCATTGGGCACCCAGTCAGCAACTATTGACCAGCAAAAGGGCAAATCTTCCGTGCGAAGCAGTTCAAATTCCTTTTAAGATCGATCAACGTCCTGTCTCCAGCAATCGCGACCGAAGAGAAAGTCCTGTTGCCACAACCTACGGCCTACGGATGTCGGAAGCTGCGGGTGATATACCAGTCATTGTGGGTGGACTAGGCAGGACTTGTCGTTATAAAACGATGTATCAAACGTTAGGTGTGGCAGGACAAAAGGATCATCGTTCCGGCAAGGTGTTTATGGAAGATGCATCATTACAGCACCCTAGAGACATGGCTGTATGTTACAATGGCGTGGGTAGAGATGTCCGACAGGAGAAGGGACAAGGTTGGGAGAGAAGGGTAAATGAAAGGAAGAACTGACGCAAAGGAAGATCCAGAGGGTGGAACGCTCTGGGAGTTGGACCTACTGCTTCAGATTCGAACTGCTGTCATCAATTGATTTGACCAAGGCTGTTAGGGAGCTTCTTTATCGTCGTTTTACATCATTAAATAGCCGCGAAGGACAGTCTTGTTCCCAGCTCAATCCTTTTTCCGTAATACTCTGAATGGTTGACTCGTGCAAAGCGAATAGGATGAGGCATACCGAGTTGAGTGGACTGAAGGTTGTTGCCGGAAAGGATAGTGTTGGACTGGGGCCATCAGATGGAGTCGAGAGTTTTCTGCCACGATGATGGTACACCATCGAGCTGCTTGGTGATGTAGCGGCGAGATGCAAGAGCTACGGGGGGTTGATACCTGATTGAAGACAAGCTTGAGTGATGCAAATTATGCCCATATAGAACCCACCAGCCACTGCTTTGGAGCGAGTCAGTCCAAACCAGGTATGAGATGTTCTTTCCCGAGGCAGCCATCAAGGTCCAAATCACAGAGCTCTATTCGAGGTTGGCCGGATTGGGCTAAGCTTTTCCCACTTGCATGGTGGAGTCTGGCGCGTGCATCGGCTCCTTTAAACCGTAGTCTTGTCTTAAGCTGCCTTCCGATCGGACGATGTTGGCTGTGATCCCGAGTCCATGTATGTACCAGAAGATTTTTACGTGTGTCTAAAAGTCGTCTGATAAGTGGTCAACCTGCTGCTCAGAGTTTCTCTTAGTGAGATTGGGAATGGTAATTGCAAGCTTCCTGGCATTAAGGGTCTCCGTTGTCACTAGACCTTCCGTGAAGGGTGCCCAAGTGTGAAGACGAGGTTGCCTTCCCTGCTGGTAAAGAAAACGGGGTGATCAGATGCCTGGGGTTTGAAGTAGTATTAGACTTGGGTGAAATTGATACTGCCGAAGATAGACCCGAGAAGATCGTCCGCGGAAGAAGAAAAGAACGACGGCCGAGAACGAAAACCTTCGAGCTGTCGGTTGTTCAACACCTACGTTGGAAGCTTGAGCGGCCGTGACATGATGGAGTAGATTGGACGCTACATTGAATATGGAAGGGAGAGAGAATTTCGAAAGCGAGAGCTAAGAGCCATGAGCAAGAAATTGGTCCACGCTCCAGCCACCTGTGGCTGCTTTTCAGACGGTCACGCACAACCAAATGCTACCGATGAAATAAGCTAGCTTGTATGCCATAATGTCGTACTTCCATCCCATTGTGAAGTGCAACCCGCACAATTCATCAATCCGATTGTACAGCTTACCATTCTCTGACACGAGATCGCCTAGGACTTGGATCGCTTTGGCGAACAAGGGATTTGGGCGAACAGGGGATTTGAGGGAACAGGGGATCTGAGCGAACAGGGGATTTGAGGGAACAGGGGATTTTGGCGAACAAGGGATTTGAGGGAACAGGGGATTTTGGCGAACAAGGGATTTGAGGGAACAGGGGATCTGGGCGAACAGAGGATCTGAGCGAACAAGGGATCTGGGCGAACAAGGGATTTGAGGGAATAGGGGATCTGAGCGAACAAGGGATCTAGGCGGATAGGAAATTTAGGATTTGAGGGAATAAACCAAGCATCGTATACAAGTTCTACTTGGGGTTTAAAGTATGGTGAACTCTCTATGTCACCTCCTCCTGCGTCATGATAGCTATTGTTTGATTCACTGTTCCCGTTTGCATCAGAGCAACTCTGTCCCTTGGCTTGATTAACCTGGCATGGTCAAGGGGAGAACTTCGCTTTCTTGCTGTGGCGAACATCTTCACGATTTGGGTTGTGTTGAATTTTTGCCTTGATGTCATGTAGTTGTAAGCGCTGAGAGGTACAGAGGCTGAATACTAAATATAGTAGACCACTCAACACCGTCATATAAGCGTCAAGAAGGGCCTAAAATCGGGCACTCGTTTCGTCTCACCCTTGTTACCGTTTTTGCCGCTCTTATCCGGCTACGTCCCCTCGATCAGAGACATCGTTTCAGGTGCTCCTTGACATCGTAACACAATCTCCTTACCTGCTCTCACCTCCAAACGCGGACTACCTTGAGACTGGTCACAAGTTGACATAAATCACCCACGGAAAGGGTGCCAAGTCACGTGACGGAAGAAGAATGCCTCCAGGCACAGAACTTCCTTAGCTCTGTCACGTGATTATGGATTCCATACAATCGAAAAATGGAACTTCTTTTCTTTATCGTCATTTCAGATCATTAAATCGCCACAAAAGGACAGTCTTGCTCCCGGCTCTATCCTTCTCCCTTATACTGTGAATGGTTGACTTGTGCAAAGCGAATAAGATGAGGCACATCGAGTTGGGGGGGACAGAAGGCTGTTGCCGGAAAGAATAGTGTTGGACTGGACCTCCGACCGTAGCGGGCCATATGGTATGAACAATATCGCCCTCTCTCGGTACAAAGACCCCTAAATTAACGTCTACCTACGGAAACCGATCCTAAATGGATACCACCAACAGCCGCTTCGCTCATCGCGGCACTCTAACACCCGCAAAGCAATTCTCCTCAACTTTTTGACTGGAATAACAACGCCGCATCGCCTTCCTACCACTATCAACCCTTCCAACATCTAACCGAATCTACCACCCTCGCCTCTCAAACTCTGCTTCCAAATCCATCGCCCGCGTCACCCCCGCCACAGCCTGATGATTCATCCCACCCACAGTAGCCCCACACTGCGGACACCTAGCCGTCTGCATCGGCATGCCACACTCGCCCACTGTAAAAGGATGTCCATTAGCGCAGTAATACCAGTGTCCTGTACCTTGAAAGCTCTGCGCCATGGCCGCGTACACGGCTGCCTTTTCCCAATTCGCCACGGGCGCGTAGAACGTCATGTCGCGGAGCATTTTCTCTGCTTCAGACACTTCCGCTGGCATGCCGGCTGTTTGGCCCGGGTAGGTATTGCAGATGGTGCGTGCGAGGTGGAGTTGGTCGCGGGCACGGTCGACGAGGGTGGTCATGTCTGCGTCAGAGTGGCTGGCTGAGCGCCCGCGTTCTAAGGCGACGAAGCGGACCCAGTATAGGAGACCTTCGACTTCGTGTGCGGGTTGTTGCCGGGATCGGGACTCTTGGATCAGGTTCTCGCAGTCTTTTCGATCGAGGGCAAGGCTGAGATGAAGGTCTCGGAGGTTCTTCCCTGAGACTGTTCCGGCGCTGTGAATGACAAAGTCGAGGAGTATGGCGTAGTCGCAGCGGAGGAGTAGGACTGTTGCTAGGAGCCGGTTGCGGACTTGAAGTACGGAGGGTACGTCAGTGATTTCGGTGTTGACTCCACGATGTTTGCGGGCGTCTCGTACGAGATCGTGGATGCGGCTGATAGGTTGTTCTGCTTCGTCGACCTCCTTAAGAAATCTTCTAATGGCAATGCGGAGCAAGGAGATATCCTTGTATCTAGCATCTGCTTTGCGAGTCTTGAGAACCGCCTTTATCTGTTGGTCACGAGATCCGACAAGCCGAATGGGTTCGAGGGAAAGCCTGTCAAGCGCTGAAGACAGCTGCGCCTGTCCAAGCAGCGGAGATTTGGAGGTTTGCTTTTCAGTGACGGACTCTCGAAGTTCGGCCTCTGCCTGCTCCATCTTGGAGGCCAAGGGAACAAACTGGGAGTTTGCCCAAACAATAAATTTCTTGGTCGCCTCGTCGATCCACGCTCGTCGAACTATGCGGCCATACCTATTGATATTGCGAAGAGGACTACGGCACATAGGACAACTTTTCAGCTCCGAGGTAGAGAATGGAACCGAACTCGACTTCAATGCGATGATCGAGTTCTCAGCATTGGTGTCATCAGAGATGGTGTAGTATTTTGCGATCTCCATGTGGCCATCCATGCTTTCTAAGGTGAGGATGTGACCACAAGATGGTATAATACAAGGGTTTTCGTCTAGATCAATCTCGGCGTAGGTGGATCCCATGATATAGTCAACCGTCATATCCTTGATCGACTTACCGGCGCACTTCTGACAGTATCGGGCCTCTGGACATATCTCTCCGCAGACAGAAGGGCACTCATGGCCACAACTAAGTTTCAAGGAGCAGCCTTTGGAACACGGAAGCAGGTCACAGGGCACCGCGCATGGCAATTTGCACGCCCCCCGATGTGGACAGGACCAGGAGCAGTTTTCGACGCAAGGAATACAAGGCTCGTGACACTTCTTGCTGCACCGCGAGTGACTGCACCGAACGTCGCACGGCTCCAAGCAAAGCCGACATGGTTTATCCCCGTGGCAGGCTTCTGAGCACGCATGGCTGCAGGTGGTGTACTGTCTACCACATGGAGTCTTGCAGATACCGTGACTGATGTCCGAAATACGGCCATCTTCACCTCTTGTGTTGCAATTTTTGCAAGTGTGTTTGCAGTTGTGGCCACACCCGAGAGCGGCGCTGCATGTGGCGTTGCATGGATAACTTGCTGCAAGTGGCAGTTCGTAGCAACGAATCTTTACGGTGTGGTCGCAGCCCGGCATAACAGTTTCGACTGAGACATGACATGGAACAGTTTCTGGAGCCTGCGCCAGGTGGCATGCCAACCATGCTTGAACGTGCCCACAAGTAAGGGTGATATTCGGTACCTGGATTTGACATTTCGAATCGCAAGAGTCTCCGCAAACCTTCGGGCAGGCGTGATCACAGCCTTTCTTGATCCTTTGGCAGCGCTCGAGGCACCGAACGGAATTATGTAGCGGTTCGGAATGGCATTTATTGATACAGGCATGTCCGCAACTAAGTCGTGAGATACACTTTCTGTTGCAGCCACCCTCGGGCGCGAAAATGGAGAAGTCGTCAGGCTTTGACACCTCGATTGGTGTCTCCTTGTGTCGGGGGCAACAAAGCGCTAGAGTCTGACCTAGATTTCCGTCCTTTTCGAGGACCGTGATAACCTTATCCCACATAGGAATAGGACGTGCAGTATGTTTGTTGCCGATGATATACATTCCGTGGCGGGCGCGACTTAGCAAGACGTTGATGCGATTCGACGTTTTTAGGAATCCACACTTCCTCTCATCGTTACTTCGAACCAATGAGATAATAACAACTTTTGCTTCTTCTCCCTGGAAATTGTCCACACTAGCGATCCTCAAAGCATTCAGCAACGTTGTCTTGCGAATATTACCTTTGATTGCAACTGTCTCTTCTCCATTGTCGTCCTCCAATCCCTTCGTCTCTAACTCTTCTAGATCTCGGTCACCAACCACGATGGCGAAGGAGGATCGTAGGCGCTGTTTGAGCTTCTGCAACTGTCCCAAATAAGGAGTCAGGACTGCGATATCTTCGTTCCGGTAGATTCCTTGGCGGACGAGATGGGAGACCAGAGCAGCTGTCATTTCTACTTCCCAGGCATTAGTCTTGGAAAATGACTGCGCTAAGTTCGAGGGTGAAGCATCCTCCTTCTCGTTATGATCGAGCCAGAAGAGACGTTTCCGCATTCCGTCGACTTCTGGATAAGTGGATACTGATGGGTGATCTTGCAACTTAGGATAGAGCGTGGATCTAATCAACTCCGCAATCGACGGATACATCCGACGCTGAACCTCCAGCGAACTGTAAGGAAGCTTCGGGTATCCAGATTGAGGATGTACAAGTCGTTCGAAAAGCGAGATATCCAAAGAGAACTTTGCACCCCTCGGGTTGTCGCATTGGAATTCGTAGTTGTTGATCTGGGGCCTTAGCTGCTCGTGATCCCCAATAAGAATGGCATGCTCGACCGAAGGCAGGAGTGCCGTGAGAGTATGTGCTTCCAATACTTCGCCCGCCTCTTCAAACACTACCACTTTTGCTCGCACTCGACGGAGAATATCTAAGTTTCGTGCCAGGCCAGTGGTTGTGACACCAATGACATGCGCGCGAAGTAGACAACGCAGGTCTAGCTCCTGGTGGCACTTTTTGAGCGAATCTCTGATGTGGTTGTATGAGTGGAGAACGTGTAGGAAACGGCGGGTGAGTTCCATAGTGCTTTGGTGGACCCAGTATTTGTGCAGAGCCGATCGCTCGAGGCCAGACATCTCCATTAAATTGACATTGAGAAGCTCCGGAACTGAACGAAGTGAGGCAATGCGCTGGGGTGCTCCTTTGACCCAGCTATTCAAAACATTGAACTTCTTACGGCGTACCTCCCGGAACCCATGTTCGTCAACTCCCCGTCCGAAAAGTTGTGTGAAGTGGCTGTTGTGGTGGTCTTCAAGATATTCTTTGACATTGCTCCAGTGGGTTGGATCCATTAGGCCTGGCATGAGCTTCTCAATCTGATCAAGAGTGCTATCTAACTTTGCATAAAGTTGATATTTCTCATACCCTTCGATCTTTGTGGGCCTGGCTTCCTTTGATATATGGTGGAGGTTCAAGCCCTGGAGGAGTTCGGATTTCGATCGCGATCCCAAACGGACAAGCTGCTCCACGCCGTCCTTAACCAGATGCTCGAGGAGTTGGTCGAGAGCGTGATTTGTGTAGCATACACAAATTATTGGCCCAAGCTTAGCTGCATCACGATTTTCCAGTAATGCTTTAATAATAGCGACACCGGTGTAGCTCTTGCCGGTGCCTGGCGGGCCTTGAATTAGCGCAAGACAACTTCTTAAAGCATTTATGGTAGACAGCTGCTGCGCATCGTCGAGTGTGGATTTCTCGCGTAGTGTGGTATCGTCGAAGGGCTGTCCGGGTGTAAGTCTCAGCCGCTCTCCTCCAGTCAAGGTCTCCAGATTGAAGGTGAAGCCAGGCCTGCGAGAGTACGCAGGTGCGGGTAGGTCGACATCTCCGGCATATTGTATGTCGGGGGCGATGAATTGAGAGAAAGGGAGATCGAGGGTGCGACTCATTTTTTGAAGTGCTTGCAGTGTCGGTTGGAAAGACGGTAGCAGAATTCCTGGAAACTCGACAAGCGATTGTCGTAGCTTATAAGCCTTTCCGAGATGACAGTTGATCCAAGTAATATCTTCCGAATTATCCTCCACCGGGCTAAGCATTAAAGTGGCTCGGTCAGCATGCCTAAAAAGATTCGGCCGCTCATCGGAGGCTCTTGAATATCCGGTTGATCGACCCTCACGTTCTTCCTCGTCATTTCTCTGCTTTGGTGAAGGTGTCGGAGCAGGATCGCAAATAGAGAAGAAAATAGCACGACCTGTGGAAGAGACAAAGCATACAAAAGCATCGATCTGTAACTGTTTGGTATTCCCCCACCACTCTTCTCGCTCCCTGGCTCCCTTCTTCGCCAGTGCGGGAGGTTGGTCAAATTCAGCCACAACCTGGAGCCCTTTCTTCCGATCGAATTCAAGTCGAAGCAGAGCGACCTTGTGATAGGTGATATTCCGAACGCCTTTGTTCTGTCGCTGCGGTGGCGGCTGGGCATTGGGGGGCTTGTCAAGTCGCTTACATTCTATCTGAACCGCGTCTCGGAGTTGACCAACTGTATCTTCTCGTAGAAGTCTAAATTGTCGGTCGAGTAAGCCCGCCAGACCAGGAAGATGGTGCTTCGTAGGATCGCTCGGAGGTAGGTACTCCAACCGTGGGGACAGAATTTCTTCGGTAGTCGGCAGGATCTTGATGTCGAAGATATTTGCGTGATCGTTATCGTGTCGTGGACCTAGCTCGGATAATACGCCAGGAAGGTCTTGACCTAATTCGAAAACCGGTCGATGGTTCTTTTGCTCTACAGGACGGCCTCCGGACAATGGCATTGCGGCTCCAAGACCAAGTCGTTGGCGAACACGGGCTAGGTTTCGACTTCCGGCCTGCAGGAGTTGTTCCGGAACACAGGTTGAAAAGTCGTTCACAATCGACGTGAACTCCGTAATGACCTGGGCGCTTTGGTTTAACTCCACGATTCTTTCCAGCACTGCTAAGCTCGCTGTTACCGCAACCGAAGTTAGGTCTTCGTCTTTGGCCGTTTCGTCCCAAGCAAGGGCACCAAGAGCGGAAGTCGTAGACTTGAACAGATTGATGGCACGACGACCATTTGGGCCGAAAAGAAACGTGCAAATGGTATCGAGTGGTGTCTCCAAAATCAGGGACGACAGAATGTCCGGGTGAGAAATGGTTCGAAAAAAGGGAAGAGTTCTGTCCTTGAAGATACGCAGCCTCGTTTCTAGCTCAACGCCATCGACCTTTTCATCTGCAAGAGCCTTGATCATGACCAGCCCTTCCTCAGTCGCTAGCTTCTTGATAATCTGTTGCCCAGTTTCTGTATGCTCTTTGCTAATAAGGTCCCAGCCCACCTTGAAGAACTTCCCAATCTCCACAGCTTGGAACCGCGTATTCTGCCTCGGTATAAGGAACGTCCACTCTCGAAAGCCGATTTCGAATTCGGTCTGCGGTCGTGACCTAGCGGTAGACTGCGATGGTTGTGTACTGGCACCGTTCTTACCCGCCATAGTTTCATGTGAGAACTTGCACTGCTGCCCTTTGAAGCAACCCTTCGGTGTCCCTAAGTATGGGCATGGTTCGCGATGAGGTGCTATGGACGTGGGCTTGAAGTCGTGACTGAACTTGCATCTGTTTCCGTATTTACATTTCCCGCGTATAAAATCGAAGCAGGGCTTACTACTAGACAAGCTGGGTCAGATCATTTCCTTCTGTATCAAATTGGTTCCACTTACGCACTAGCCTCTGCCATACTGGTTCGAAAGAGCTAGGCTTAGTGGCACTGGGCGGAGGAATGGCGACGAGAGTGAAAGCAAAGCTATAGGAATCACGGAATATTATTAATAGAGGTAGCACCGTGGTAGAGATCTTTTATAGTACGGCGAGGCTACTGTTCGTATTCCAGAAAAAGCGAAAGTGCTGCGGATACTCCAAAAGAGAATTCGTCACTCTTCGAAGTCAGCTCCGGAAGGTTCGAGCTGCAGGTGGCGTCTGCAACACCAGTCGATGGAAGTGTAGCTTAGGTGAGTAATACTTATGAGGCAGTCTTAAGGCCATAATAGAGGTTTTGATCCATCTGCACAGAAGGACAAGAATGGCAGGTGGCCATCTACCGATTGAAGTCTATACGACTAGATGAATGCAGATGAATACGAGGAATTCTGCACCAGCCAATCCGATACAGAGCTCCCCGCTTCTTGCTCAGCGCGTCAACCATGGATCTTTGTCGCCATACGTAGTAAGACATGAAGGAAATCTTCAGGTCTGTTATGTTTATGGCAGAAGGCTTCTATCAATCATTCATTTCTCAAACCAAGAACTTTCATCAGTAGTACATCAAAATGTGCAAAGAATTGGGTTACATAATAAACCACGTCTTTCTCCCTCCGAAACTGCCGCAAAAAAATGACAATGACTTTACGAAGAGTGCTTCTGTGATAGAAGAGTTGCTGGTAGCATTAAGATCGCTCCAAGATCATATTTCGGAGCAGGAGCGCTCGGAATGGGTTCCTTGCATCAAGATGGTCAGCAATATGCTCGAGCTACGGGACCACTTTGGAGGACTGGTGGCCGGAAAACTAGAAACAACGCTGAGGAAAATGGTTGATGGAGGTATGCATGAACCAGTCTTTGGGGACAAAACAGGTATTTAACATCGGTTGTGTTGATTTAGATATCCTCGGGTTGCACATTCGCGGCCAGAACGCAGGGCTCATCGTCCGGAGATCTTCAGACCAATATTCATTCGAGTCGTTCGAAGTCTCGCCAACCAACAAGGCCGTTATCGAGACTAGGGGCCGGCTGCGACGGTGCTTTCCCGGTCCAGCCGTGATGATCAGCCAAGACCGAATCGCGGATGCCAGCTTTCTCGAGCCGCTGGCGGAATTACTCGCGAAACTTGATGCTGAGACGCCTGAGGAAGCATTGCCATTTACAATAAAGGCACACACGAAGGTCATCGAGACAAGGGACACGGCGCACCCGAGGTTTGTCACTGAGATGCTCACCGGCATTCTACGAGCCATTGGGCAGCCGCTCGATGT
>JAABUV010005445.1_pt1 | contig 14512 bp, 19 predicted proteins | sample 5559971 | NCBI WGS metagenome assembly JAABUV01 (sample SAMN10711881, study PRJNA513362) | rock metagenome | isolation source: Antarctica rocks | place: Antarctica: Victoria Land, Knobhead nord | collected 2015-12-19
AAACCGTTGATATCGCTCACAACTATGCGAATGGGCTGTTTGATGAAGTTTTTTGCAATGAAATTTCTGGCCCAGGTGTTTGGTGGCCTAGGCCGATTTCGGGCGGTCCGATGAATTATTCGGGTTAAATGGGTGTGTGGAAGCTTCACCGAAGACATCGAGAAACTTGAAAGTCGTGCCCCAAGGGACATGGATGTTATCACTTTTGCTTACAGGCCACTCCACCTGAAAGATAATAACCTTTGGTTGGCTTTCTCCCGGCAGAAGCAGAATATCTTTTTTCCTCCGTCGGTGAAGGCATCTTATAAATGCGATGCCTACTATGTTGACATGAACAAGCTGCCGCATCTCGTTGTTGCTGACGCGAGTTATTGGTTTGGCCTGTTTTCTCACAGGCGAGACAACGTCTGGAAAGGAATGCTAAAAGTCGAGTTGAACACCGATGATAGCGTCATCAGAGCGAGACTTGCAGGAGGAGTATCATGCTGAAGCGTCTGGAGTGAGAAGCGCTTCAAGCAGACATTGCAACGGTCGATTCTCTGCTTAACCTTCGGTCAGAAGAGGAAGACCCCGTTGGATGGATGCAGCTTTCTTACCGGAAGCAGCATCTTGAGGAGGAGCTATCGCGTTTTGGGAGTGACCAAACACGACCCGCAAGTGTGGGACTGTTTTTCGGAGGCGCTCCCGTTTACGGGTCTCGCGGTATCGCCGTTGATTTCGGGACAACGGCAGTGGGGCACTTTCAATCAATTGTATCCTCTCAGTTTGCTTCCTTGGAAGGTGCAGTTGGGCGTCGCGGCCCATTACCGCAACGAGACCGCACGCAGATGATCATAACTGATGTGGCGCGCGGTTCCTTTGGGTTTGTTTTAGAGGACTTGGGGCAAGACGATCAGCCTTACTCGGCATCGTTGGGTAGCGTAATGGACGGAGTATGCGAGCTGATCTATCGCGTTTCCCGCGATGAAGAGACTTTCACCGACGCGACTGACGCGGTAGAAAAGCGTGTTATCGTCTCTCTTAGCAATTTCTTCAAACATCTTGATGAGGCCAATGCCACGGTACGGCTAGTTGGGAACGATGAACGCGAGTTCGATCTGCCTCGCGATGCTGTTCATCTGGCACGCGAAAGGACTGAATCCCTTCAGCTTGAGGAGACAATTGAGGATTTTGAGGGTCATCTTTACGTCCTTCCAGATGCCCGGCGTTTTGAGCTGCATCTGATCTTAGGTGGGTCGCCTTTGAAGGGCAGCGTCACACCGGAGTGCATGGAGCAGCTTGCCGGCCCCTCTAATCCTGTGACCGCTGGTGTAATCGGCAGTATTCGCAGAGTTCGCTTGCGCGTTCGCGAAGTTCGCACTCGGCACCAAGCGCCTCGCAAGAACTACGCTCTGCTTTCGGTTCTTCCTACCGCCGTAGAACAGGAGAGAAGCGGCTAGGATCGTACTCGCTGCCAATACCCCGCCCAAACCCGTGATACGGCATGGGCAAGTGCTGCTGCTGTAGCGGCCTGGTGCAGCGCCCCGTTCGGCATCCGGCGGCTGTCCTCACGCCACGCCATCTCGACGGCATAGGCAGCGAGATACTTGCCGCTGATGTGGTGGTGCTGGCCCAGCTCGGCGCGGCGCAGGCGCGAGAAGTAGCTCTCGGCTTGGTTGGTGCAAGCGCCGTCTTTAGAAAACGCAACTGAGTGGTTGATGCGCATCACGTCGTAGTAGGCGTGCAGCCGGTCCCAGCCGCCCGCCTCATCTGCGTGCACAATGCTGCCCATGGCGACACGCTCGCGGATCAGGGCGACGGCATCGGCCTCCTTGGCGACCACAAAGGGGAGCGTCTTGCCGTTGCGCTCACGGACGACAACGACTGACTGACGCTTGCCGGTCTGTTCGGAGGCCAAGCGCCGGTCCTTGCGGTCGGCCTTTTGGTTCTCCTGCTTCACGTGCCCACCGAAGTAAGCGCCGTCCACTTCCACAACACCGGAAAGCTGGATGTCACTCTGCTCCTTGGCGATGGCCTCCCGCAGCTTATGCGCCAGGACGAACGCCGTCTTATACTGCACGTCCAGATCGCGCCCGAGCTGGAGCGCGGAGATGCCCTTAACCGCGTTTACGAAGATGGCCGTAGCAGCGAGGTAGTCCCGGATCGCGAGCTTGCGGCTGGCGAAGATGGTCCCGCTGGTGACGCTGAACTGGTGATTGCACGCCTTGCACTTCCAAACGCGGCGGACTGTGTAGGTGTAAACCGCCGTGCACTGGCAGCGCGGGCAGAACGCCGCGCCGCCGTTGTCGGCAAAGCGGATGGCCGTGAACGTTTCGTGCGCCTCGTCATCGCTCATGCGGAAGATAGCCTTGAGGCTCAGGGTCCGAGCGGCGGAGGTTAGGAGGAAGTGCTGGGCCATTTGCTATATCCGTCGTTAATACGACAGATGTGTAGATTGAATCGGGTGAAGTTGCAACCGGAAAAGCGACACTTATGTAGGTTTCCAGGCAAATTCGTAGGTGGTCACAATGGCTGGAACCAGTGACAAATGGGCAGAACGCGCTAAGCGGCATCTGAAGGCCGAGCTGAAGAGGGCTGGTATCGGTTACGCTGAATTGGCCCGGCGCCTGACCGAAATGGAACTGCCCGAAACCGAGACATCCGTCGCGGCCAAGGTCAACCGAGGAGCGTTCCCGGCGTGGTTCCTGTTTGCCGTTATGAAGGCTATCGGTCGGGATGTCGTGAAGTTGGACGATCTCTAGTGTTCGTTGCAACGCCATCATAGTCTAGCTGTATGGACGCAAACACCTTCATCAAGCGTTGGGATGCCAGCACCCGCAACGAGACTGCCAACTCAAAGCCGCACTTCCTCGACCTCTGCGCCCTTCTGGATGTTCCGCTGCCTACCGACGATCCGACCGGGGCCGTCTATGCCTTCGAGAAGCAGGTTGCAAAGGCGAACGGCCGCAAAGGCTGGGCGGATGTCTGGTTCAAAGGTCACTTCGGCTGGGAGTACAAATCTAAAGGTCGCGATCTGGAAGCCGCGCACGACCAGCTCTTGCGTTACGCTGGAGCGTTGGAGAACCCGCCGCTCCTGATCGCATCCGACATGGCCCGCATCGTGGTGCGGACCAACTTCACCAATACGGTGACGCAAGCCACGCAGATCGACCTAGAGGCCCTTCGAGACGCCTCTACGCGCGACCGGCTGCGCGACTGCTGGTTAGCGCCGGATCGCTGGAAGCCTGGCACGACGCGCCAAGCACTGACTGAACGAGCCGCTGGCGACTTCGCGGAGTTGGCTGAACGGCTCCGCAGGCGTGGGCACGCGGCCGAGGCGGTAGCGCACTTCGTCAACCGGCTGGTGTTCTGCCTGTTCGCCAATGACGTGCGGCTGCTGCCGAATGGGATGATGGGCGAGTTGCTGGCCCTTGCGCAGAAAGAACCTGGCAGCTTCGCGGACTCTGCCGGTATGCTGTTCCTCGCCATGAGCGAGCGAGGCGGGCGGATCGGCTTCCGGCCGGTGCCGTGGTTCAACGGCGGCTTGTTCGATGACGATGCGACGTTGCCCCTAACGGCAGACGACATCGCCTTGCTGAACAAGGCAGCAACCAATGATTGGTCGCAAGTGGACCCATCCATTTTCGGCACCCTGTTTGAGCGTGGGTTGGACCCCAGCAAACGCAGCCAGCTTGGCGCTCACTACACCGACCGGGGCAAGATCGAACTCCTCGTTCAAGCCGTCATCACCCGCCCGCTTGTCGCCGAGTGGGAGGCGGTACGCTCAGGCATGACAGCCGCAATGTCCGAGCGGGCGGCGGTCCTGAAAGGCTCCGCTTCGGTTCCTGCCGCCGCTCTCGTGCTGGTCGAAGCCGACGCAATCACCGCCGAGACACAAGCTGCGCGTAAAGACATGCGCCGCGCGTCGGAGCGCCGAACCCGCAAGGCCGACGCGCTTTTGGCAGATGCAGACAAGGCATATCGGACCTTCCTTGAGCGTTTGCGCGCTTTTCGCGTGCTCGACCCTGCTTGCGGGTCCGGTAACTTTCTCTACGTCGCCATGCTTGCGCTGAAAGACTTGGAGTTGCGCGTTAGTGTGGATGCGGAAGCGATGGGGCTGGAGCCGAGTTTCCCTTCCATTGGGCCGGAAGCCGTGCTGGGGATTGAGGTCAACGAGTTCGCTGTCGAGCTGGCGCGCGTCTCGGTTTGGATTGGGCATATCCAGTGGGCGCGTAGTCACGGCTACCCGGCTCCGTCCGATCCCGTGCTACGTAAATTAGACACTATTGAATGTCGGGATGCGCTGCTGAACCAGGACGGTACCGAAGCAGCGTGGCCCGCAGCGGATGTCATCGTAGGTAATCCACCGTTCCTGGGCGCCAAGGAGATGCGGAGTACGCTTACGGCGTCCAATCTCGCTATGCTTCGATGCGCTTACGAGAGCCACGTCGCTGGCGGCTGCGATCTGGTGGCATACTGGGTATTTCGATCAGCCCAGTTGCTGAGTGACGGCCACATAAAATCATTTGGGTTAGTTACCACAAATAAGATTAGGAATGGAAAAAATCTCTCTTTGCTTGCGACTGCTTGCGAGCATAGTCGAATTGCTGTTGCTTGGTCCGATTTGCCCTGGGTTGTTGCAGGTGCTTCCGTTCGGACATCCCTCATTTGCCTAGACCGGCATAACTATCTTGGCCCGATATGCCAGCTTAATGGATTTACTGTTCCTGCAATACAGCCCGATCTTACCTCCTCACAAACCGCTCAATTTAGGCCTGCATCTGTTTTATTCCAAAACAAGGGAGTCGCGTTCGTTGGCGGGCAGAAAGATGGGCCGTTCGACATCTCGTCCAAAGAGGCTTACCGCATGATTTCGGCACCTTTAAACCCTAACGGGAAAAGCAACTCCGATGTGATCCGCCCGTGGTGCAACGGACTTGAGTTGGCGCGGCGACCGACCGGCAGGTGGATCATAGATTTTGGGGAAATGACCCTTAGAGCCTGTCCGGAGATAAGTGATCGAACTCGATTATTTTAACACCCTGATATGGCTCGCTGATTTTTGACTGAATCAGAGCGTTTATCTCCGGACGGGCCCTTAGAGAAGCACAGCTCTATGAGGCGCCATTCTCATACGTAGAAAAGCATGTTGCTCCAACACGGCAACAGAATGGCGACAAGCACCGGAGAATGTTCTGGTGGCAACATGGCCGTCCAGCTTCGCGCGCCAAAGCGGCTCTCGGCACAAGAGGGTCTATGATCGTTACTCCACTCAGCTCAAAGCACCGATGGTTCACCTTTCTACCAGCAATCCAATTTCCCGACAACTCAGTTGTCGTGATAACTAGAGATGATGATTGTATATTTGGAATTCTGTCATCACGGTTTCATGTTATCTGGGCCATGCGCCAAGGTAACTTTCTTGGCGCTGGCAATGACTCCAGATACACTCCTTCTACAACTTTTGATACGTTCGCCTTCCCGGAAGGGTTTGTGCCTGGAGCATCATTCCCGACCTATGTGCCGCATCAGGAGCACGTCGAGAGTATCGAGAAGGCTGCCCAACGGTTAACAGACTTTCGGGAGGCTTGGTTGAATCCGCCTGATTTGGTGGACTTGGTGCCAAGCTTGCTGCCCGGCCTGCCTACTCGGATAATTCCGAGGAGCGCCAGGGCTGCGGAGGAGTTGAAGGCCCGCACGATGACGGCTCTCTACAATCAACGGCCCGCTTGGCTTGCTAACGCTCATCACGATCTGGACGAAGCTGTAGCCGCCGCCTATGGCTGGCCTACTGACCTCAGTGATGATGAAATATTGGCCCGGCTGCTGGCGTTGAACCTTGAACGGGCCAAAGGGAATGATGGAACGTAATGGCCGGCGACAAACTAACTTCCCCGATTGGCTTTGTGTTCGTGACTGAATGCGATGTGTTTGGTGAAGCCGATGATCCAAGCGGGCACATTCTCGTGCAAGTTGACACTCGAACATACCGACGAGCGACTGGTGAAGACCTGGCCGCCCTTGAGAGATTGAAACCTGGCCTGATCGGGCGACTACCGCGATACATCCCTGGAGATTGGGAAGACCCGAAAAGGGGCGTATTGAAAGCGAGCGCTGCCGACGAAACTAGCGAATAGAATAATGCTCTTTAAAAGAACAAAGCTGATCAAGCTTTATTAACCAAATTGCATGTTTTCCAAATGCAGCTCGTAAGGGCGAATCGTAACGGTAATCACCAATCGCACCTCGTTCATGTCTCGCCGAGGCGTCACGAACTGCAATAGCTGATCTGTCTCGACAGACACCTTTGTTATCAGCTTGTCATCTTCCAGTAGGCAGAAAAAGGGCTGTTCGTCTGGCCCGTGACCCCTCGCATGATAGCTTTCATTTGCTTCAGGTATCCTCAAGGCGTCGAAAAGCGTTTTCAATCTATTGTCTATATCGCCTGACCGAAGGACAACGCCTGGTCGGTCGGGACGGAGAAACAGGATGTCTAGGCCGCAAAGTAGGTTGAGTTCCTGAGTGACCAAGGGCACGAAGTTCCAGCCGTAAAGATTGTGCCTTTCCGAAACTGAAGTTACGTCGCGGGCTAGAGGGGTTTCGCCCATCACCAAAGCGCTTGGACCGCTGCCGCCGCCCTCTCTGAGATGCGGCACGATTTCCCAAAGGCGTTTGAGTTGACCGTGAAACGCTTGGCGAATGTCGTGCTTATGATCTGCTCTTTTGTCTCGTTGACCGTTCTCCGGGTCTCTTTGGGTGGCAAGGAGCAAACCCTCATAGGTGAGGCGAAACTGCATGAAGCATCCTTCGTCCGGCTGATTATACGGATCGTCAAGCAATACGACCCGATAGGGCAGAATCAACTCAGCAGGATACACGCCAGCGTCGCTACTCACCATTTAGGGAAATCCCTCGCGTTCCCGTGAGGTGTGGCTGCTACATAATACCGCTTTCGTCGATGCCGATGCTCTCGCAACCTTGGCCCGGGCCTGCGACGAGCTCGAAAGCTGCCGGAGCGCTTGGACGGCGAGGTCTGTGTCGACGAGTTGATCTACCAGGGGTGGTGAGGCGGAGAGCGCCTAATCGAGCCGCTACACTCCCTCTCCTGGTCCCGGCGGCTTCTTCTTGAATTTGGCCGATCCATGGCCGAAATGATCTGTCAGGCTTTCGGAGACGCTGTGGATCACCTCGCCGGCCTCCTCCGTGATGTGTTCCTGGTAGGTGTTGTTATCTCGGTCGATCTCGCGCTCCTTGTGGACGTAGTCGCCCTTGCTGACCCGCACGTCAAAGCCGTGGATCAGCTCCTTGCGGACCTTCTTCTTGCTCGGGAACGAGTCGTCCTTGACCTTCATCTCCATCCGGTCCCGCGCCTTGATCAGCACCTGATCATCGAAAGCCAGGTGAACGGTCTGCTGTATTGATCCGCAGTTCGGGCATGGGTCTGGCGACGCGACCGCGCCTGCCGTCGCGCCGAGTTCAAAAACGGCGCCGCAACCAGAGCACTTGAGTTCCCAGCTATCTGTCATGGCGATCCCACTGCGAGGTTTCTTCCGGCGGTTGATTCGTGCCCGACCCCTTGGCGAGGTCGAACAGCTCGGCAACCAGCGTTTGGATTGCCTCGCCAGGGACTCTCGTGCCCGTGACATCGGCATAGATCTTCATGAGGTTGATGACCGCGGCGCTGGCGTAATACAGCGTCATCAGCAGGTCCGCCTCCTCAACCAACGGCTCGACGAGCAGGCTCACCTCGCCGGTCGCCGGGTCGAGCGCGACATGGCGCGACAGCGACAGAGCCGACGTGTGGGCGTGTTCGTTGGAGAACTGCTTGAACAGGATGTAGTCCTCCCGAGCGCCATCAGCGGAGGCACCGTCGGACAGGAACAATCGCTTTCCGCCTTTGGCGCTAGCCTTTCCTTTCAGGAAGTCACGCTCCTCGTCGTCAAGGACATCCGACGTTGGCAGCAAGGACTTCGCGAATCTGGCGTCCTGGTGGCAATGGTCGGCCAGGATAGCCTGGACGAACACGTCACCCTCGGCTTGCAGGCGCCGGATCCACAGGACGTTCTCGAAGCACGAGCGGGTCAGCGTGCGCGCCTCGACCAGCAGCCCGAGTTTGGCCATGGCGATGACACCGCGGTAGTTCGAAAGCGTCCTGCTCAGCAGCGCGGCCGCGAAGATCCTCGGCTCGGCGAGACCGACCGCCGTGATCTTAATGTCGGACGCTCCCAAGACAGTCATCGCCGCGGCGCGCAGCCGATCGCAAAACAACAACCATGGATCGGCGCGTTCCTCCGAGTCCATTAGGCCAGATCCTCGCCCGCATGATTTATGAATCCCTGCGCGCCCCTGACGCAGCCCATGAGAAAATCATTAGTCATTGAAAACACGCCCTTCGGCACCAAACGGCTACGGTGCGCAAACTACATTCGATGACTGCTCGCGGAAAGCAGACCGAGGCATCTGAGTGTCCGACATGGGCGCGAAGCGGCAGGGTCTGGCCGTAAGCGGAAGGGCAGGTTTAGGGGCACGTGGGCAAGAAGCCGCCGTTCCCCTACTACTTTCCCGGGCATGAGCAGGTGGCTTTCCACCTTGCACGCTAACCGGGGCAACACTGCGGGAATAAGCAAGAAGGGCAGATTGCGCCCTTTCAGAAAATGGCGAGAATGACAATGAATATTGCCTTGAGTGGCGTTGGTGCACAATTCGGGTGATGGACGTAGAGTGCCTAGCCAAAGCGTTTTCAGCATACCCGTTGCGACGCTGGCATGCCGAGGTTGGTCATCTGGTTCAGCACTGAGCATGCAGCCTTGGTTTCGGTCTTCTGGGCAGACAGGGTCCGGGCGCGAAGGCTGCTGCCGATCAGGGCCTTGTAGCGGAACATTGCCGTTTCGGCGTGTGATCGCCGGCCGTAGCCGGTCGCCTTCTGCCAAGCCATGCGCCCCTTGTCGCGGATCATCCGGATATGTTCGTCACGCTGGCTAGGTGTCGGCGTATCTGCGGCCGGACCTGGCACGGCCGTTGAGCGTGGCGGGATGATCACCGCCACGGGCGGGTCAGGCTGGCGCTCCGCGACGGCCCGATAGACGGGCTCGCCGTCGTAGGCGCCGTCCGCCGTCACCGACGCGATCGGGCCAGGGATCTGGTCGAGCAAGGGGCCGACTTGGGAGGCGTCACCCTCCTCGTTGCTCGTAATCTCGGAGGCGAGGATCTCGCCGGTGCTGGGATCGACCGCGAGGTGGAGTTTGCGCCATGTCCGGGTGCCGCGCTCGCCGTGTTTCTCGACCAGCCACTCGCCCGCGCCGTAGACCTTTAGGCCCGTGGCGTCGATCACGACGTGGACTGGCCCGCTCGCCTGGGCTTGGACCAGCGCCGTGGCGAGCGCCAACCCAGGGCTGCGTCGTGAGAAGGTCGTGTGGTCGGGCACACCGACGCTCAGGCCGAGCAAATCCGTGATGGAGCGCAGCAGGCCCTCGGTCTGCCGCCACGGCCGGCCAAAGGCCAGGCGCAGCATGTGCCCGGTCTCGATCGCCACCTCCGAGTAGTCGCGTGGACGGCCGCGCTGGCCGGTGTGGGGCGGATGCCAGGCTGCGAGTGCTTCGGGCGTGACCCAGACCGTCAGGCTTCCACGCTGCTGCAGCGCCCTGTCATACTCCGGCCAGTTGTCGACCTTGTAGCGCGTCCGGGGGATCCTGTGGCGGCGCGGCTCATTGACCTTGTAGGGCATCGGTCATCCAGAAAGCGGAGGAGCGGCCCTATACGCTCCGCAGTCGAGTTACCAAAGCCAGCAGCCACCGATTTGTGCACCAACGCCTCGGCGATGTCCATCTAGCCGAATCGGATGCCGCGGCGATCCGTGCCATCTCCCACGAGGAAGGCACGAGAGCGGACCGAACGAACGGTAAATAACTCTATCCTTGGGAGGCACACCCTGTTACCAAACGGTCGTTCAATCGGAAAGGCCGCCGCGATGCTCCTCTACTCCCACCCGCTCTCCGCCAATGCGCACAAAGTGCTCCTGTTGGCGGGGTTCGCCAACATTCCAGTCGAGGAGGCGATGATAGACGTGCCCGGTGGCGAGCAGCGCCGGCCGCCTTTCTTAGCGGTGAGCGCACTTGGGCAAATCCCCGTGCTCATCGACGGCGACCTCACGCTCCGCGACAGCCAGGCGATCCTGATCTATCTCGCCACCAAGCACGCTCCTGCCTGGTTTCTCGCCGACGCCGCCACGCAAGGCAGGATCGCCCAATGGCTGATCTTCGCCGCGCTGGAGCAGCAGAACGGGATCAACCTCGCGCGGCTATCGAACCGCCTCGGCGTGCCCTGCGACCTGCCCGCGGCGCGCGCGCAGGGCGCGAAATCAATGGCGTTCTTGGACGCGCGCCTCGCTGCGCGCGATTGGCTCGAACTAGATCGGCCCACGATCGCCGATTGCGCGTGCGCGCCATTCGCGGGGCGGTCGGGCGAGGGCGACGTGCCGCTCGCCGACTATCCCGCCGTTGCGCGCTGGCTGGATAGGCTGCGCGCGCTGCCGGGCTTTCACCCGATGGAAGGCTTCGCCTGATTGCGGCCGCAGAAGGTGAGCGGCGAAGCGGTGGCCGACGCGCTCGTCGAGCGCTTCCGGCGCGACGGCTACGCGGGCGCGTCGCTCCGCGATCTCGCCGCCGACACCGGCCTCAAGCCCGCGAGCCTTTACCACCGTTTCCCGGCGGGCAAGCCCGACTTGGCGCTGGCCGCGCTGGCGCGCGCCGGCGAGAGCTTCGGCCAGCTCGTGCTCGCCCCACTCGCCGGCGGCGCCTCCCCCGCCGAGCGGCTGCGGGCGAGCGCGGATGGGGTCGCGCGCTTCTACTCGGACGGCGCGCTCGCCTGCGTGCTCGCCGTGCTCGCGCTGTCGGACGCGCCGATGCCTGTGCGCGAGCGGATCGCGGCCATGCTCGGCGGGTGGCGTGCCGTGCTCGCCGCGACGCTCGCTCAGGCAGGCGCGGACGCGGCGGAGGCGGAGGCGGGCGACCGGATCGCGGCGGTCCAGGGCGCGCTCGTCCTGCGCCGCGCCGGGGCGGACCTGGGCGACTTCGCGCGTGCGGTCGCCAGGATGGGGGCCGCGCCGTGACCAACCCCTATTTCGACATTGCCTTCACGCCGAGCGTTCAGGCGCTCCAGGAAAAGGCGGGTAGCCGCGCACTGTACGCGCGCAGGGGCGCGCGCGATGGCGGGCAGGACGCGCTCCGCCCCGACGAGCAGGCGTTCATCGCCGATCGCGACGGGTTTTATGTGGCGAGCGTGTCCGAGACCGGATGGCCCTATGTGCAGTTCCGCGGCGGCCCGCCTGGCTTCGCGCGGACGCCCGACGCGCACACGATCGCTTGGGCGGACTTTCGTGGCAACCAGCAATTCCAGAGCGCGGGCAATGTGCGGGGCGATGACCGGGTGGCGCTGTTTTTCATGGACTACCCGGGGCAGCGCCGGCTGAAGATCTATGGGCGGCTCCGCTTCGTGGACGCGGCGGACGATCCCGAACTCGCCGCCTCGCTCGCCGTGCCGGGCTATGTCGCACGCGTCGACCGCGCGGCAGTGGTTCGCGTGGTAGCGTGGGATCGCAACTGTCCGCAACACATCCCGCGCCGCTTCACGCTGGAGCAGGTTGAGACGGTGGCCGCGCCGTTGCGCGCTCGGATCACAGAACTGGAAGCCGAAGTGTCAGCGTTGCGTGGGGACCCGGGCCGACAGTAGCAGCGGCTTGCCGGCAAACCCTTGTGATCGGCGCCATCTAGCACCGAGGATACGGCGCTGCGCATCGACGCAAGTCCTAAGCGGGCCTTTTCACCCGCTGCAGCCGTGTTGCATGGACCGGGGATGCGGGCGCAGTTACCCCAGCCCCGGCTATAGTTCAGGCGATACGGACGGAGATCGGGCGTCCCAGTTCTAGCATACGGTTGAGGGCGTAGACGGCAACGTGCACCTCGGTCGCCCGACGCTGGTCCGTGCGTGAGCTCGGCCCGTCACCGATGACCTGCTTGAACCTGCCGATGGCCGTCTCGGCTCGAGCCCGCTTCGTGTAGCCGGGCGCTTTCTGCCAAGCCGCTCGTCCTTGCTCGGCAATGCATTGCAGATGGCGGTCGCGCTGAGTGGGTGCGGTCTCGGCCGTCTCGCTCGGCACCGCCGTGGACCGCGGCGGCACGATGATCGCCGCTGCGGGATAGCGCTCGGCGACGGCGGCAGCAACGCCCTCCTGGTCGTAGGCGCCATCGGCGGTAAACGACGACACCGATGACGACACCTGATCGAGCAAGGGGCCAACCTCGGCGCCGTCGTCCACCTCCTTCGTGGTCAGCGCCGCCGCGACGATCTGCCCGGTATCGGCGTCCAAGCCGATGTGCAGCTTGCGCCAGGACCGGCGCGTTTTGGCGCCGTGCTTCTCGACCAGCCACTCACCCGCGCCGCAGAGCTTCAGGCCGGTGCTATCCACCAGCAGGTGCATGGGCTCGCCGTCTCTGCGCGGTCGCGGGCGTGGCACCTCCAGCGTTTCTGCCCGGCGGCACAGGGTCGTGTGGTCAGGCACGGCCAGGGTGAGCCCGAGCAGGCCGATGACGGAGCCGATCAGGCCTTCGGTTTGGCGCAGGGCCAGACGGAACACGGCCCTGAGCGTCAGTGCGGTCAGGATCGCCAGGGGCGAATACCACGGCTGGCCGCCCGGGGTCATGCGCGGCTCCGCTCGCCAGCCCTCGATAGCTGCGTCCGTGAACCAGACCGTCAGGCTGCCGCGCTGGCGCAAGCTGGCGTCATACTCACGCCAGTTCATGACCTTGTGCTTCTACTTGGGAGTGTGGCGGCGGCGGTCTTGGTTCAGCTTGAAAGGCAAGGTGGGCATCCAGGGATCAGGGAAGGAACAAACCTCCTACATTGCCTCCGGCTGCGGCGCTACCGGAAGCATCCATGCAACAACGCCACCCATGCGCCCTTCCTGTGCTGCCATTCTCCTGGCTCTTGTCGCGGCCGGGACAGTCCACGCCGAAAGCCGCCACGCCGTGCAGCCTCTGGGCGGCGCTGTCTGCATGCAGCTCGCCATCTCGCCCAAGGACGCGATGGATCCCAAGGTCGGCGTGCCCATCCTGGAAACCCCGTCGGCCTCCGCCCGCATCGTCAGCTACGCCGCGACGAACGTCATCGTGGAGGCGCCGCAGCAGCCCACCGCCGGCTTTCTTCGGGTGGTGCGGCCGACAGGCGAGAAGGGATGGATCGAGGCCGGGTATCTCCGCCCATGGCGTGACCCCTACACGCCTACGGCGAAGTGCTACCCTGCGATGATGTCCGATGGAAAGCCCGGGTTCGGCTTCACCAAGTGAGAGGATCGACTTGGTGCAACTCTGTCAGCGTCCGCGCCACCTGCATGCTTAGGGCCCAGCCGGGAATAAGCGCTATGATTGACAGAGAAAACAGTCGTGCGTTATCAGTGCCTTAAAGCAATCACGAAAGAGCAGTTATTTCCGGCTGGGCCCTTAGTGCCGAGTTTCGCTGCCGCATCCTGCACAAGCGCAGATTGGTAAGCCGGCCACGTCGTGTTCAACCGTGGCAGGGGATCATGGCGTTGCGGTCGCGACGCAGGGCCTGCCTTGCAGCAAGAGCCAAGGATGACAGGGCGGACATGGGCGGGGCTTTTGCTTGCCGGCGCTGCGTCGTCTCCTGCATGGTGGGACCATGTTCTGCGTCGATGAAGCCACTGCCGAGGCCATCCGCCGTGTGTTCGACGAGGAGGGCGAGCTGTCGGCTGTTCTCGAGCTGCGGCGGCACTTCCCGCTGATCACCGACAACGCCCGGGGGCGGGAGTGCGTGCGGATCATCGCGGGATGGCGGCCGGCGCCTCCGCCGGCAGAGGCTGACGGCAAGGTTGTCCGTCTGAAACCACGGCGGCGGCCGGCCGCCGCGCCGCGGTAAGTGCGCAGCGTCTGGCATCAGGGTGTCCCACTTGGACTAGAGGTCGTCTGCTACGCCTCAGGGGTCAGCAGGAACAAGGGTTTGCGGGCCGCCCAGCGGAGGGAGTTCAATTGGGACAGCAGCCATTGCGGGCCGCCCTTTACTGCCGGGTCTCGACCGTGGACCAGTCCTGCGCACGCCAGGAGCGTGACCTCGTCGCATTTGCTGAGCGCGCCGGCTACGAAACCGTCGGCACCTACAAGGAAACCGCCTCGGGCGTCAGGCTGGACCGGACGGAGCGGCAGAAGGTGCTGGCCCTAGCGCAACGGCGCGAGATTGATGCGGTGCTGGTGACGGAACTGTCGCGCTGGGGCCGTAGTACGACGGACCTGCTGGCAACGCTCAAGGAACTGGAAGCCCGGCGCGTGTCCTTGGTGGCGCTGAACGGTATGGCATTCGACCTCACGACCCCGCACGGGCGCATGATGGCCACGCTGCTCGCCGGCATCGCCGATTATGTGGAGCCTGCGGTTATGCGGAGTGGTGCTGCCGAATTGCAGGCCTGACCTGGAGTCCGGCAGCAAAATGCTCCGCATAATCCCAAGCGGCAGTGAGGGCCTTCTAC
>JAABUV010005448.1_pt1 | contig 14505 bp, 16 predicted proteins | sample 5559971 | NCBI WGS metagenome assembly JAABUV01 (sample SAMN10711881, study PRJNA513362) | rock metagenome | isolation source: Antarctica rocks | place: Antarctica: Victoria Land, Knobhead nord | collected 2015-12-19
GTACGAGATCCCGTACTTGCAGTACCACCGAACACATACCAAGATGATCTCGACCGGGAAGCGACGACGCCTAAACATGAACCATCGTAGCGCCCACTGTCGGTCCCGGTTAATGCAACAGAGCCCGTTTCGTAGAAGACGATAGAACCACGCAACCGAAGCGTCGCCTGATCTGATCTGGTCGCCGCGCTCAATCGCCCGTATTAGTGCCGATTGCAGAATGTCTTCAGCCACCTCCTTCGAGCGTACCCGCCGTTGAACGAACGACAGGAAGCGCACTCTGTGTTCGAGGAGCTTGTCAATCAGGTCGTTCGCCATCGATATCATGCTCACACCCCGGGCTGAGGCGCTTGGACAACTGGGAGCATGAGGCAATCAACCCATGCTCCCGGTTGTGGCACACTATTTCTGAGACTTGGAACAACCGCACACGGATGCACATTTGCAATCAGTGCAGGAGCAGGACGGTCCACAGCCGCAAACACCATCTCCACAGCCACAGTTGCCCGGCGCACAGCTACACCCGCTGCAACAGGTCTTCGCTTCAGTTCTTTGCTTATCCATTTTCAATCTCCTCTACGAGGCTTCCTGCCTCATATAGATGCTGACGCACGACGGGTGAATCATTACAGTTCGACTAAGACACGGAACACATTCGCCGAAGTCGCTCATCCGACAGCCTCTGCTGTCGTGCTTGCTGCTGGCTTCTGTCCCACCAGCAAAGCGTACCCTAGCTTTTTACTCTCAATAGCACGCTTTGCGGCCGTTGCAAACTCCTTCGCCTGCCGGATATCGAGCCCTGGGAGCTGAAGCTTTTTCAAGCCAATCATGATGTCAGCCAGCAGGAGCTTACCCCGAATTTGCTCGACCATCTTATGCAGGCAGTCGTTGCGCGTGATTCCTGCTTCAACACAGAATCCAGCACCCACCAGCCAAGCAGCATAGCGCTCAAGTGGTTGAGCATCGCCGATACATGCAATCCACGCGAGAAGACCATCCAACTCCGGCAGCGGATCAGGTACCCGCGTCAGGTCGCTGATGCCTACTCTACCTCCGGCTCGCAGTACCCTCGAAAATTCGGATGCTGCCTTGGTCTTGTCGGGAAAAGTGCAGAACGCACATTCGCAAAGAATCGCATCGAAGCCTGACGGCTCAAACGGCAACTCCTCGGCATCTGCGAGCGTGAACTGAACGCGATCGCTGAGGCCACGCTTGACGGCTTGTGCGTTTGCTTCCGCAACATTTGCTTCGCTCAGATCGATACCGATGACGCGGCAACCGAACCGTTCTGCGACCGCGTAGGCGCTGGTTCCTTTACCGGAGGCTACGTCCAGCAGGACCGATTTAGCGGTGAGATTTAACATGCCGGCCAACTCAATCGTCAGTTCGACGCCGCCTGGATGAAAGCTTTCGCCGAGCAGATACTTGGCAGCATCGCTGCCGTACGCGTTGGCACAGCACTGTTTGAGGCCTGCGGCGTCAGTTAGAACTGATTCAGACATTTGATGGCCCCTTTTCAATGGAGGTCAGGATTGTGGATGTCTTCGATGTCATGTCGAACTCGATCGGCTTGACGGTATATGGCGTGTTCGCGTGCCGTGACCGTCGCCTTTCTGGCTCCATCGCGTCCAGTTGTGTGCGCGCCTGCTCGCGATAGCCGATGGTGTTGTAGGAGCAGAACGGAACCTGCTTGCCTCCGGGTAGAAGGAACTCCTTGCAACATTTCATGAGGTTCTTTTGATTGAATGTCCACGGGTCCATGAAGTCGGTCAGCATGATCATCAGCATGTTCTGTGCGATGTCTCCGACTGTCAGGCTCTCAGGAAGACCGCACGCCTGGCAAGAAACGGAGAACTGCTCCGCAGACTTCTGCGATCCTGATACCGAGGATGAAGACCAGAGCCCTTCCAGCGCCTTCTTGATCTCAAGGCTGAAGTCCGGCATGACTCGATTGGTGATGTAATCCAGATACTCGTAGACATTGACGATGCGTGACAGGGGCGTGACCTGCTCGCCGTCGACGAAGGCATAGGTGACGGAGTTGCATGTGGGAAAGCAGCAAGGAACAGGGATGAAATCCGAGACTATAAACTTCTTGTCGGTCTGCTCCTCAATCATTTTGACAATGTCAGGGATAGTGATGCGCTGCATGGGATCGTGTTGCATGTGCCGTCCAGCATGGAACGCTGGCTGAAAGTTGATGCCGCGCACTGCCGGGTGTTTGATAGCGAAGTCGATGATCCTTCCGATCTCGTGCTCATTGACTCCGCGCTCTATCGCTGGAACGAGCGTCACGTTCAGGCCGATCGCAGCAAGACGGTCGAGAGCGAGAAGCTTCTCCGCCAGGATGTCGGGCTCACCGCGAATGATGCGATAGGTCTCGGAGTCGAAGCCGTCGAACTGAAAATAGAGCGACGGACGAACCTCGTTCAACTCCGCCAGGAAGCGATCATCGTGCGCGATGCGCTTCCCGTTAGTGTTGATCATCGTGAACGGAATACCACGGTCCTTCGCAGCACGGACGAAGTCGATGATCTGCGGATGGATTGTTGGCTCGCCACCGGAGAACTGGATGACCTCAGGTGATCCCTCCGTGCGGATAAAGTCATCAAGGATCGCCTCAACCTCTTCCGTGGTGAGGCTGAAGCCTGGACGCGCCGAGGCAAAGCAGAGCGGGCAGTTCATATTGCAGTTACTGTTGACCTCGATGATGCCAAGGCAGGCGTGCTGCTGGTGATCCGGACAAAGGCCACAGTCGAGCGGACAACCATCCTTGATCTCCGTGCCGAAGGCGAGCGGGATCGTGCCGGGCTTGTTGTACTTGCTGAAACTCATGTACATTTCGGCGTCGCCGTACACGAGAGTCTCGAAGGAGCCGTGGTCGGGACACCGCTTGGCCATGTAGACCTTGTTGTCCCGCAGGAGAATCTTGGCGTCAATTACTTTGCGGCACTCGGGACAGATGCTTCGGGTCAACTCATAGAAGACGTAGTCCGCGTCCTTCTTTTGTGGCTTTACGTCAGCCACCAGTGTCTGGCCGACTACTTTAGAACTATCGCTCATGAAACTCAACCTCATTTTGGTTCTATGCTGGAAATTCTTCAATCAACAAATCAGGGTGATTCCCGGGGAGTGCAACCCTCAACCAGATGAACGGCAACAGCGGATTCGGCAACCAATAGAACCACGCCACACTCTTGACTACAGATCCTTGTGGCAGCCGGAGGTCCAGCCAAACGTATAATCCTTTGTACGGACAGAGGCCAGGTCTGTAATTGCTCTTGAAAAGCTTCCCTTTGAGGCAGCGAGAGCGAATGTAGAAGCTCCCCTCAAAGGGAGTAATATCCCAACCGCGCGGCTCTTCGGCGAGAACGGTGCGGGTGGAGCGTTCGCTGATCCGAATGTGTCGTTGCATCGCTATGTGCGCTGGCCAGCCAGCATGGATGATCTTGCAAACTACTCTTTGTGTTGCAAACCTTCCGGGGAACGAATTAGGTCAAAGGGCTGGACATGGACCACCCAACTCACCGGCTGCTCCACGGGTAAAAAGCACTGATGATCATCGCATGCCTGGTAGAAGTGGGTGCCGCTGATCTGAAGATCCTTGCCCTTGCCGATGCTGGCGTTGAATGCTTTCGACGCTGCAATGACAACGTCCTCGCTCAGCACCGCACGTCTGCTGTAGACCGGCACCGTCTCTTTAAGCTGCGGGAAGGCGAGTAGCGTACTCGGTGGGTAGTGTAGCGGTTCGGAGCGGGAGTCGGCGCTGGATTTCAGCTCCAGCTTCACTACCCTGTATCCGTCCTTTTCCGCTCCTGGAGCATAGAGGTGGACGTGCGGGGCAGGCTCGATTTGGACAAACAGCCTGAGTCTATTTCCGGCACCTACTGTTATGTCGGATTGGGACAGTGTGACTGTGGCGTGTTTCGCGACTATTGGTGTGGTTTCGGAGGCAATGAGTGGAGTCACTCCGAAGATGTCGGAATAGATATTGTTTGGCGTGAAGCGCTCAGAGAACTGCGATTCGAAGTAGCGCTTCTGAATCACACCGTCCGGGGAGATGTAATAGATGCCCGGATAAGGAATGCCTGCCGCAAAGCCCGTGCCCTCGGGATTCAAGATGCCGAAGGCTCGGATGATCTTCGAGTTTGTGTCGGAGAGCATTGGATAAGTGATATCCTTCCTGTCTGAAAAGTCCTTCAAGATTCCCACGGAGTCGTAGGTGATCGAGGCTACGTGGATATCCTTCGCTTCAAATCCAGGCTTCGCCTGTTGAAGCTCCATCAAATGTTTCTTGCAGTACGGGCACCAGTCGGCGGATCGAGAAAAGAGCAATAGGAGGCCATGCTTGCCACGCAAGCTCTCGAACGTCTGCGGCTGACCAAATTGGTCAACGGTCGCCATGGAAGGTATTCTGTCGCCGACTTTGACGCCGGGAACAGGGGCTGAACTCTGGGCGTACGCGGTGGCTCCGATAAAACAAATGGTCGCTGCGGCGAGGGTCCACATCAACACTGCCAGCTTTGCAGCCGTGGCGGACTGGTTCTTGCTTCGTCTCGCACGATCTTCAACCTTACATTATTTCCAAGGTTCGAATACCTTGAGCTTGCGGCTGTAGATGTCGAGCCGAGAACCATTACCAAGATGACGCGCGTCCTGCCAGATTTGGGCGACTTAGCCCGCGGAATTTGCGGAATGGCAGCAGCGTTTTATCGCGCTACATCTCAGGCTGCCACACATATTTCTGAAAGGGCGCATCAACCTCTGTATGGAATACGTGGTTGCTATAGTTGCTGAGTGTCTTTACGGCGATCGCGAGAACGATCTCAAGGACTTGGCGGTCGCTGTACCCTGCGACTTTGAAATCATTCAGTTGCGCCGAAGTAGGATTGCCACGCTGCTCAAGCAGCGTGCGCGTGAACGACGATACAGCGGCGAGCTTGGCATCGGGAATTGGGCCGCCCGTTCGCAAAGCCTCCAGCAGATCGGCAGGCACCTTCGACATCTTGTCGGCGATCATGCTGTGGGCCGCCATACAATACGTGCAAGCATTGAAACGGCTGATTGTGAGCAGTACGACTTCCTGCTCCACAGGAGTAAACCCACTGTTGGCGCGGAAACGGTTGTATCCGAGTAGATAGGTTTCCAGCAGTCCTGGCGAATTGACCATGTTGGCGTACATGTTGGGAACAAAGCCCATCTGCGCTTTGGCTGTTTCCAGCATCGTTCTGCCAGTTCCTTCGCTGCTGTCGATTGTCTGTGGTGCAAGCGCTAGTTTTGCTGTGTCGCTCATAATTAACATTCCTCAAGCTGTGCCGTCGCGTCTTGGTACCTCTTTTTAACGGGATGCACGGAAACGACAAAGGTTACAGTCGAGACCAACATTCAGATCGGTGCAAAGCGATCAGATGTGGCCATCAAGGAAAGAGTGCAGTCTTGCCTCGAATCCCATCGGGAGCTCAAACGTCTGCTCATCCCCGGAGATGACGAGCACCTTGCGCACACTATCCAGCAAGACCGAGCAGCGGCGGCAATGGGAGAGGTGGCGCTCGATCTCACCACAGAGATCTCGATCCAGGTCCCCTTCAATATAGCCAGAGAGATTTTGCGCTAACTTTTTGCACGAGACCACGGGTTGATTCCTTTCATAAGGCCGATATAGTCACTTATACGTGGCTGAAAAACGGGACCGAGATGCTCCTGAATGCGCATTCGCGCCCGATGGACGCGGGTTTTGACGACGCCTACCGAAACTCCTAAAGCCTCAGCCACGACCAGATAGCTCAGATGTTGGCTATCGATGAGCAACAGGACTTCACGGTAGATCTCTGGCAACTTGTCTGCGGCGCTTCGTACGGCGGCTTCAAGCTCTTCGCGTTCGAGGGCCTCATTGGGCAGATCATGCCAGTCGGCAAACTGGCGTGGCACGGAGTCAGCCTCATTGTCATCATCAACTTCGTCGATTGATTCGTAGAGTTGCCTCCGAAGGTGGCGACGATGCATCCGGGCTTCATTGACAACAGTCTGAAGCAGCCACGCGCGAAAACGCCGCCTGTCTTCAAGCTGTGACAGATGCAGAAAAGCCTTCAACGCAGCCTCCTGGACAGCCTCTTCCGCATCCGCCGGGTTCCGCAACACAGCCAAGGCCGAGGCGAACATCATTCGGCCATACGGACGGATGAGGTCATGGAAACATGCCTTCTCGCCTTTGCAGATACGCGCGATGATCTCTTCTTCCTGAGGCATGACGGAACTCACGTTGACTACACATGCTCCAAGGAACAACCTTCCGGTTCTGGCTCCATCTTCGATCTATCTCTTTGACCGCTATTCAGCACGATGCTGGGAAAAGATGAAGTCCATATGTCTGACAGCAGCAGTCGCCGGCTTGCTCGGCGGTACGACGATTCGTATGCAGGCGCAGCCGGTAGCCGGTCACGCCTCCGAAGCCAACCTCGCACTCACAAGTGGGATTGCCGGCGCAGCCTCACAGACATCCGATACCGCGAAGCCAAAGCACGCCTGCAAGGGTCAGAACGCCTGCAAGGGTCAGGGAGCCGATGGCAAGAACTCCTGCAAGGGCAAGGGCAGCTGTGCGACGGACGGCTCGAAGCCGCCGATGGCCAAAATGTAAGTGAACCTCGACTTGAATCGCGGGGGCGGGGCTTCCGACCGCCCCCCCGCGTTCTTTTCCTGACATACAGAGTCCTCACTGTTGACGAACGAGCTACCCACGGAGATTGCTATGCCTGCCAATCGTTTCAACGGCTTTACCGATTATGGCGTCGGAATTGGGCTGCGGATCCCTCACTACCAGCACATTTTCGAGCAGAAGCCGGTCGTCGATTGGTTCGAGATCATCTCGGAAAACTACATGGTCGATGGCGGCCGGCCACTGTACAGCCTCGACCAAATCCTTGATCAATATCGCGTGGTGCAGCACGGCGTTTCGATGTACTTCGGTTCTGCAGAGCCACTCAACCGCGAACACTTGCGACGGTTGAAAGAACTCGTCCGCCGGACCAATACCCCCTGGCTTACCGACCATCTGTGCTGGGGCAGCGTGGATGGCCGATACACCCATGAGCTGCTTCCGATGCCCTACACCTTTGAAGCTGCGCGCATCACCGCTGAAAAGGTTCGCCAGGTGCAGGACTTTGTCGAAGTTCCGGTGGCCGTCGAGAACGTGAGCAGCTATGCAGAGTTTCATCTCTCCGAGATGACCGAGTGGGAGTTCCTGAACGAGGTCGTTGAGCAGGCCGACTGCGGCATCCTCCTCGACGTGAACAATATCTATGTCTCCTCGCGCAATCACGGTTTCGATCCGCTGGAGTATGTGAATAGTGTTCCAGCCGAGCGGGTCGCTCAGATCCACATCGCAGGGCACTCACAGTTCCAGAAGTACACCCTGGACACGCACGACCATCCTGTCGTAGAACCCGTGTGGCAACTCTACGCGCGTGCCATTGAACGCTGCGGACCCACCGCAACGCTTTTGGAGTGGGACGACAATATACCGTCCTTCCATGAGGTACACCGCGAAGCGTTGAAGGCAAACCGCTTCCTTCGAAAGCAGGAAGAACTCACGTCGTCTGCACTGGGACATTCTTTCGAAGAGGCCTTACGATGAGTGGCTCTCTACTGAATTTGCAGAGACGCATGGCCGCCGCCATTATGGAGCCGCTGACGCGACAGGAGGGTATGCGCAAGGTCAGGCGCGACGGCGTCGTGATGGAGCGCGAGGCTGCAGCCTTCATCAAGCCCAATGATGCACTCGCGTCCCTTGAACGATTGGAGATTTACAACCGGCAGTACTGGTTCCGGCTGTATTCGAGTTTTGAAGACGACTTTCCGGGGCTGCTGGCGGTTCTGGGACGGAGGCAATTTGAGCGAGTCATGAGGGCTTACCTCGATGCTCGCCCTTCTACTTCTTACACGCTGCGCGATCTTGGCAGTCGGCTCTACTCGTTTCTGGCGGAACATGAGGAACTCACTGCTCCGAAGAGCCGTCTTGCTCAGGATGTCGTGCGACTGGAATGGGCGCACATTGAAGCTTACGACGCGGCTACGATCACACCGCCAACACCTCAATTCTTTGCGTCGATCACGGACGAGACAGTTTTACGCCTTCAACCGTGCATCCGCCTTTTGGATCTGTCTTATCCAGCGGACGAACTTCTGATTGCAGTCCGGCAGGATGCGGGGAGCAACGACACCTCCAGCAACAACGCTACGGCAACGCGAAAGATACCTGCCGTTCGTCGTGTATCCCAGCTTTCCCCGACCCCCATCTGGCTCGCTGTTCACCGCCAGGAGTTCACGGTGTACTACAAACGTCTGCTGCCGGAAGAGTATCGGATGCTGACTGCCATTCAGTCTGGCGCGACGCTCGGCGGGGTCTTCGCAAAGGCTTTTAGCGACAGCGCAATGGATGAGGCAGCCCAGGCAGCCATTCTTGAGCAATCCTTTCAGCAATGGGCCGTCCTCGGTTGGTTGTGCGCACCCGATGTATCCAGTCGACATACCAACCCATTGGGAGATAGCAAATGATCCCGCAAAGATTTCCCGCTACCGTATCCCTTTGCTACAAGTCCTTCGGAAAGATCGCCTCCTATGCCCAGTCGCCCTTTCTTCTGCTTGTCCGACTTTACTGGGGGTGGCAGTTCGCACAGACTGGCTGGGGCAAACTCCACAATATGCCGCAGATCGCGACATTTTTCGCATCTCTGAATCTGCCGTTTCCCGCATTTACTGCCCACTTCGTTGCTGGCGTTGAACTCGTGGGTGGCATCATGCTCATCTTCGGAGTTCTATCGCGCTTCACAGGTTTGGTTCTCTCCATCAATATGTTTGTCGCCTATTGGACCGCTGACCGGGATGCTCTGAAGTCGATCATCAGCGACCCTGGAAAGTTCTACGTCGCGGATCCCTACACGTTCCTCTTCGCATCTCTCATGATCCTCATCTTCGGCGCTGGATTATTCTCGTTGGACAGGTTGTTCGAAAGGTGGATGGCTAACAAGATGACACCACGGTGACTGTGTCTTCCGATATGACAGTTGTTAACACTCCTCCAACTGAACCTCACCCGCGGATGTCTGGACCTTCATCACGCGGTGACGGAGCGGATGATGGGACCGCTCCTCACACCAACCTGGCGTGGGTCATTTCGGCACACGCCATCCTAAGGATTGCGAGCGGCACGAGCGGCATTCTGATCGGCCTCTACCTTGCCAGCCTCAACAACCATGGTGCTCACCTGAGCACGGGCCTGGTGGGAACGCTTAGCGCGATCTCCTTCGCCGCCGAATTGTTCGCCTCCATTCCGATGGGACTTGCATCCGACGCAATGCAGCCCAGATTGCTGATGACCGCTGGTGCCATCGTGGGCGCAATCGCCGCGTTCCTCTTCTCCGTGTCGGGATCGACTTCCATCTTCTTCCTGAGCAGACTACTTGAAGGCGTGGGTGCTGCTGCCATCGTTCCTGCACTGCTCGCATACCTTACAAATGCGACAGACGGGTACCCAACCCTGCGCGTGCGGGCGATGAGCTATTTCGAGTTGACTCTGCTTGTCGGCCTTGCCTCGGGAGGCATCGTCGCGGCCCAACTCTTCCGTGCTCTGAATGCAGCTGCCTTTACCGTCGTCTCTGTCCTCTATCTCGCCTGCGCTTTGATCTTGTTCAGCAGCATATCCAGTAAGACTGTCCGGCATCTCCCGAATCCGCTTCACGAGCTCAGGCAGGTTCTGCGACTGCCTTCGATACGCCACCTTGCCCCGGTCTGGCTTTGCGTCAACTCGGTCGTCGGGCTATGGCTTGGCCCGACGCTTCCGTTCCTGTTGACCGGACGTACCACCAGTCACCAATATCTGGCTGGAATCTATGCTTCCAGTCCCGCGAGTGTGGGCTGGTTGCTCTTCGGGTACTCCATCGTCTTCGGCCTTGGCGTCACGGTGTGGAGTTTTGTCCTGCCCCACATTCGGCTGCAGAATGCGATGAGGATTACGCTCGGCGCAATGCTCCCGGTCTGTGCTGGCTTCTACCTGCTGAACCATTCCGGCGATCAACCCGTGACCGTGCGGTGGAGCATCGGCACTGTGATCGCTTTGCTCATCATGGTGGAGAGCGGTTTTACCCCGGCTGCTTTGGCTTGGCTTGCCGGAACACTGCCCGAGCAATGGGGACGTGGCGCGGCGATGGGCATTTACTCTGTGCTTCTCAGCGTAGGAGCCATCATCGGCTCACTACTGGCCGGAGTCCTCGGGGAGCGCTACTCGATCGATGGGCTTCTCTATGGAACCGTACTGGTCGCAGTCGCGGCACTCATCTTCTTACATTGGGTTCCAAAACTTGGATTCTAGAAAGCAGGAGCGTAACGCATGATCACAGAACAGTATGATCTCGCCATCATCGGTGCGGGTTCGGTTGGGCTTATCGCGGCCGAATTTGCGGTGAAGCTGGGCGCCCGTGTCGCCATGCTGGAAAGGGACCGCATCGGTGGTGACTGTACCTGGTCCGGATGCGTTCCCAGTAAGTCTCTGTTGAAGGTCGCCAAGGTGGCGCACGATCTACGTACTGCATCGACGTTCGGCATAGCCTCCCAACCTCCTGTGGTCGATATGCAGCAGGTCCGTGAATATCTGCGGTCTACGATCCAGCAGATTTACAAGGGCACGACCCCGGAAGCCCTGCGGGAAAAGGGCATGGACATTCTCCTGGGTCCAGTCAGTTTCATCGATTCGCATACACTGGCCGTCGGCAGCCAACGTATATCGTCGAAGAAGATTCTGATTGCGACTGGCGCGGAGCCCGTAATACCTCCATTGCCAGGTCTTGGCGACCTGTCATTCTCGACGTACCGGCAGATTTTTGAAAATGATCGACTTCCTGCGTCGATGGTAGTCATCGGTGGTGGTCCGGTCGGGGTTGAAGTGGCTCAGGCATATCAACGCCTCGGTACTCAAGTCACAATCTTCGCGGAGCGGCTTCTCCCCAAAGAGGAGCCAGATGCTTCAGAGATACTTCACCGCGTGCTTGAGCGTGAAGGCCTTCGCCTCGTCTCGGAGCGCGTACTCTCCGTGGCGAAATCCGATATGGGAATCACGGTGCATTCAGAACGACAGCAAGTCGAATGTGACCTGCTGCTCGTGGCCACCGGACGCAGGCCGACTCTCGACGGTTTGAATTTGGAAGCCGCCGGCGTTAAGTACAGCGAGAAAGGAATTGTGGTCAATGACCATCTCCAAACGTCTGTACCCACCATCTACGCTGCCGGGGACGTCCTTGGCGGAGAACAGTTCTCCCATCTCGCTGGATTCCAAGGTTTTCAGGCCGCGCGGAACGCACTGCTTCCTGGTAATAATTCCGGATTTCCTGCGGCCATGCCGCGCGTCACGTTTACCGATCCCGAGATCGCGCAGGTGGGGCTGACATCGGATCAGGCGCTCAAAACCCACCTTGACGATATGGCTGTTTCCACCTGGCCGATTGACAGAGTGGATCGTGCAGTTTGCGATAACGATCGCGACGGCATGATCAAGCTCGTCGCAACGCGAGGGGGCACTATCCTCGGCGCAACGATTGTCGGCCACCGAGCAGGCGAAGCAATCATGGAGATTGTCATGGCCATGCAGCACAAACTCAAGGTGAGCGATCTTGCCAGCATCATTCATCCTTACCCGACGTATAACTCGGGAATTCAATTGCTCGCAACGGAGATGGCAGTCGAACATAGCATGGCCGGCGTCTCCGGTACGCTCATCCGGGCAGCCTCCAAAATAACTCGGTAAAGCTGGAGCGCGATTGATGCTTATGATTTCTCCGCTTTTGGCCATATTCATCGGGGGCTTCGCAGCCAGCGCAAACGCGACTTGAGCTTGCCCCCGGAAAACGTCTCTCATAGCGAGCTGTTGTCATCGCGATGAGGAGACTGTGATGGAGAAAGCGACGCGGCGGCGTTATACGTTGGAGTACAAGCAGGAGGCGGTTCGCCTGGTTTTGTCTGGGCAGAAGGTGGCGGCGGCGGCGAAGGCGCTGGGCATGGTGGAACAGACGCTGGCGAACTGGGTGAAGGCCGAGAAGGCAGGGCAGTTGCGTGGCGTGCCAAGCGAGCAGGTGAGCGCGGAGCGGATGGAGAACAACCGTCTGCGGGCTGAGCTGGCGCGGGTGACAATTGAGCGCGACATCCTGGGAAAAGCCACGGCGTACTTTGCGATGGTGCAGCGATGAAATACGCCTGGATTGAGAACAACAAGCTGCTTTGGCTGGCCTGTCTGCAGTGCCGGGTTCTGGGCGTGAGTGCGTCGGGCTATCGTCAGCACCGGGCGCGGCGGACGAAGATCATCACGCGCCGCCATCTGAGCGAGACCGCTTTGCTGGTTGAGATTCGCGCGGTCCATACCAGCTCTTCCAAGTTGCCGCCTGAACTCTTGCCCGGATGCAGGCGAACTGCGCTCCAGCTAGTTAACGCAACAGAGCCGTATTGACGGTAGTATCTCAAAACCCTATATAGCGTTCTATCGTGGATTGTAAAGGCTACGTTCAGGGATGGATCTCTTGTCCGAGCGCAAACGCCAAATTGATCCGCAACATTTCATCTGCCAGTTGCGCTGCCATGGCACTAGAGCTCAACTCAGCAAGATGCAGACGAGCGCGCTCCCGCCATGCGGCCGAGACAAGGCCGACCTTCGCTTGGGCCGATACTCCTCCAAGTTCCTCCCCGGCTAAGCGCTGCTCCTGCCTGGCGGAAGCCAAAGCGGCGGTTGCGGAGGAGCTTTGAAGCAGGACATCATTGACCTCGCGGTCGATATTTTCGCGCAGCTGATCTCTGCGGGCCGCCTCAGCACTCAATTCTGCCTGCGCTTCACGTATGCGGGCCTTCCGCATACCGCCGTCATAGACGGGAATGGAGGCACCCAGAGCGGCCACGCCATGCTGCTGCTCAGGTTTGACCGTCGCGTCGTTGAAGCGGCCACCCCCCGCCGCACCGAAGGCGCCAACCTGCGGCAGACGGTCCGCTCGTGCGACCGCCAACTGCTGCTCGAGCGCGTCTGCTTCCAAGGCTTCGGCCTGCAACTCCGGGCGGTTCTTCTCCGCAAGGGAGATTGCCTCGCGTGTGTCTCTGTGATCTTGCCTGGTGCCGATCTGAGGCGCCGGGACGACGAGTGTCATCGGAGAGGCGATATCGTCCACTCCCATGACAATGCGAAGTGCAACCTTGGAAGCGTCCTCAGCCAATCGATTCTGCAGCAAGGCGAACTCCGCCGCAGCGAGTTTTCTAGCGACAACTTTGGCGTCATACTGCGAACGCAGGCCTGATCGCTCATAAGCCTGTGCCTCTCTGCATTCCAACTGTCGCCTGGCAACCTCGACCTGAGCGATTTGCCGCTGTGTGCGTGCCGCGAGGGCAAGGAAGTAGGCGCGCGCGACCAGAAGCGTTGTGGTGCGGTCAGCCGTCGTCTGCTGCAGTCCAGCTGCCCGCTCGAGGAGTTTTGTGGCACCCAGGGTGTGGCGTAGTCGGCCGAAGTCGAAGATGCTCTGCTGAATGTTCAACGAGCCCGCGATGTTGCGAAAGAAGGGCGTCGCAGGAAAACCGACCAGCCCCAGGGCGTTGGTCGACCCCGGCAGTCCTGCCTTGACGATGCCTGTGAGTGAGATCTGGGGATAAAAGGCTGCGCGCGCTTCCGCGACCCGAGCCTCTGCCACATCGACGCGGGCACTCGCTAAGCGAAGATCCGGTTCATGCTGGTGTGCGAGGGCAAGTGCATCCTGTAGGGTGAGCAGCGGGGCTGAGGCTTTCTCGTCGTCCGTGGGCAGGCTCGCAGGCTCTGACCGTGGGGCGGCTGAAGAGGACGCTGGAGGGGCTAAAGATTGAGCCTGCATCCCAACCGTAACTGCGAGAGAGCACGCCAGTAGCAAAGGGCGCCCCATTAGCGTATCCCTTCAAGCTCGGTCGCGGTTGCTGGATGAGCGTCCACGTGCATCCCGGGTGCAAGAGTCCCACTCGATCCGAGTACGAGTTGCTGGCCCGGTTGCAGACCGTTCACCTTCGCACGGATGCCGTTGTCCAAAGAGGCGACGATGCTCTGTTGGTTAACCGTCCCATTCTGTACTACGTACACGAAGCTCGCTCCGCCGCGGTCCTGATGGATCGCAGAAGAAGGTAGGAACAGAGCTCCCGGTTCCGTGCGCAAATCCAGCACGGCTGAGCCAAACATCCCCGTGCGCAATTTCCCGGCGCGGTTCGGCAGGTCAACCTCCGCCTCCATGGTGCGACTCATTGGATCAAGAGCGCCGCTAAAGCGTGTGACCTTTCCGGAGAGCGTTTCATTAGGCAGAGCGTCCAGGTGGACCGTAACCGCCTGCCCGATGTGGACGAAGGCGCTTTGGGTGTCAGGCACATGGAGAATTACGCGGACGGATCCGATGCTGTCGATGGTGACAAGGGGCGTGCCCCCCTCACTACCATTGCTGCTGTTATGGACCAGTGCGCCGGGGTCCACAG
>JAABUV010005449.1_pt1 | contig 14505 bp, 16 predicted proteins | sample 5559971 | NCBI WGS metagenome assembly JAABUV01 (sample SAMN10711881, study PRJNA513362) | rock metagenome | isolation source: Antarctica rocks | place: Antarctica: Victoria Land, Knobhead nord | collected 2015-12-19
TCTCGCGCGAACCGCTTTCGGGCGGCGGACAGGATCGCCTGCCGGGTGCGACCCGACCGGGCCGCTCGACCTTGCGGCTGCTCCTGCTGCTCCTGTGGCACGCGACCCAGGTTAGCCAACACGTGTTGACCTGCTGGCAGGCAGCGGCGTTAGAGTCAACGCCTGTAGGCCAACGCGTGTTGACACAGGAGGTCATGATGGAGGAACGGGTCGAGGTCGTGGTGGTCGGGGCCGGCCCGACCGGGTTGGCGCTGGGCTGCACGCTGCGCCAGGCCGGCGTCGACGTGCTCGTTCTGGACGCCGCGGCCGAAGGCGCAAACACCTCTCGGGCAGCCGTGCTGCACGCCCGGACGTTGGAGGTCCTCGAGGCCTTGGAGGTGACGCCGCGCCTGCTCGCCGAGGGGTGCGTGGTGCCGGTGTTCACCGTTCGGGCCGGCGCGCGGGTGCTGGCGCGGGTGGACTTCGCGGGACTCCCGACGCCGTACCCGTACACGCTGATGCTGCCGCAGTCGCGTACTGAGGCGCTGCTGGCCGGCCGGCTGGTCGAGCTGGGCGGGCAGGTGCACCGCCGGCACACCGTCACCGACGTCCGGGCTGACGCCGGCGGCGCCACGGTCTGCGTGACCGGACCCACAGGTGAGTTCCGGCAGGTTCACGCCCGGTACGTCGTCGGCGCTGACGGCATGCACAGCACGGTGCGCAGCGCCGCCGGCATCGGCTTCACCGGCGGCCGCTACCGGCAGTCCTTCGTGCTCGCCGACGTCCGGCTCGACTGGCCACTGCCACCGGACGAGGTGCAGTTGTTCCTCGCCACCAAGGGTCTGGTCGTGGTCGCGCCGCTGCCCGGCGGCCACCACCGCGTGGTCGCCACCGCGAACACCGCACCCGAGAACGCAGACGAGCCGTACGTGCAAGCGCTGCTCAACCAGCGCGGACCCGGCCGAGCCTGCGTCCGCGAGGTGCTCTGGTCCTCCCAGTTCCGGGTCCACCACCGCGTCGCCGACACCTACCGCGCCGGGCCGCTGCTGCTCGCCGGCGACGCCGCCCACGTTCACAGCCCCGCCGGCGGCCAAGGCATGAACACCGGTGTCCAGGACGCCGTCGACCTGGGAGCCACACTCACGCAGGTTCTGCGTCAAGGAGCGCCCCAAACAGCGCTAGACGGCTACACCGGCCGCCGCCGACCCGTCGCCCAGCGCATCGTCACCCTGACCGACCGAGCCACCCGCGCCGCCACCCTCACCTCACCCACCACCCGCGCGGCCCGCAACACCGCGCTCCGCCTCGCCAGCCGCCTCCCCGTCATCCAGCGGCGACTCGCCCGACAGCTCGCCGAGTTGCCAGCAGACCGGTAACGGATCGTCCAGCGGGACGGTCGCCAGCGGCTCCCGCCCCGCCCCGCCCCGCCCGGCCGGTGTCTTTCCTCGCGCTCAAGACCGAGCTCGCGCTGACCGACCGGCTGAGCCCGCCCCCGGCTGGTGCAGCACCTGAGCGGTGGATTTCGGGCCTACCTACCCGACGCTGGAGGCAGCTGGTCCACAGACGCGCAGCATCCTGTTGCCGCCCACCTGGAACTCGTAGTCCACCGGCACGAGCTCCGCGCGACAGCCCTGCGCTCGCAGGATGTCGAGCAGGGCCGGCAGGAACGGCACCGCGGCGCCGTTGCCCTGCCTCAGGAGAGGGAATACGCGCACCTCGGCGGCCACGCGAAGCAGCTCGCGCAACGCCTGCACGTGCCAGTCCTGGTCGAGCTGGTCCGACCAAGTGAACAGCAGGTGCGAGCACAGCGCCAGGTCGAACGAGCGGTCGGCCAGGGGCAGCGCCGGCAGCGCGGCGGCGAGGTACCGCCCGGGGGGCCGGCGCAGGTCCGCGAGAAAGGCCTCGAGGGCGTCACGGCGCAGGACGTCCCGGCGAACCGGTGGGCCGTACCAGGCCCAACTGAACCGAGCGTCGTGCTCAGCGATGATCGTGTTGCCGCTTCGCAGCGACGCCTTCGCCTGGTCGACGAGCTGCTGGCGGGGCAGGGCGTAGGCCGGGTCGATGGCGGTCACCTGCGCTCCGCGTGCCGCCGCGACGGCTGCGAATCCAGAAGCACCGGCTGAGCAGTCCAGGACCCGGTGCTGCAGGTCCTGGGACGTTAGCCCGAAGAACGCCACGTACTCGGCGAACGAGCGCGAGGTCACCAGCACAGCGGCCACCGTAAGACCGACACCGACTCAAGCGCCAGCTGCCGCGACCGACTGACGATCGGTTGACTGGACAGCCTGGAGGTGACGTTTTGTGATCCTCAGCGCTACCGCTTCGGACTCTCACGTCGGGTTGATCATTCGCTGGTAGCCGTCGATGTCCACGCGTGCCCCGTTGGGCAACGCCGTCCGCGCCTCTGCCCAGTGCCGGTGCTTCAGGTCGAGCCCGAGCATCTGTCCAGCGAGCTCCAGGATGCGCCGCTCTGCTCGACGTTGCACCGAACTGTCGCTGAGGTGATCGGTCTGCGCCCGAGGCGACTCGCTGGGCGTCCTGCACCTGCTCAGTGCAGCACCTCGCGCTCGTGTCGCAGGACGATGGCTCAGCGAGACGGCTGAGCCCGCCGAGCTCCTCGAGGGGCATCTGCGCCAAGCAGCTGAGTGACGTCCGCCCCGAGCGCGTTTCCCTCACCCGCCGCTCCCCGACCGATACCGACCTCGGATCGGCCGATGATCTCGACTGGCACTGGGAGTCAGTCTCGGTGCCGAGCGGCCCACTCATGATCAAGTAGGGACATCAGCACCTCGTCGTACCACCGTCCATCGTGCCAGACCGCGTCGCGGTGACGCCCCTCCTCGACGAATCCGGCCTTCTCGTAGGCGCGGATCCCGGCTCGGTTGAACGGCGCCACCGCCAGTTGGATGCGGTGCAGTCCCATCTCCCGGAAGGCGTAGTCGACAAGGACGCGCGTCGCGTCGGTGCCGTAGCCGCGGCCGGTGTACTCGCGGGCGAGTGCGATGCCGAGCGTGGCGCACCTGTCCTTGGGCCGGGCGCCCCATAGGTGGATGTTGCCCACCAGCACCGGCGGGTCGGCGAGGGCTTCGATCGCGAAGCCGGCATTGTCCTTGTCGTTGGCGCACCACCTCGCGATGCGCTCTTTCGCTGCCGCCTCCGACGGAGGGACCACCCAGTTCGACAGCGTCGCCATCCGCGCAGGATCCATCTCCCAGCGCGCCAGGCGCGGCAGGTCCTCATCGCGCACGCCGCGCAGGCGGACCCGTTCGCCTACCAGCAACAGGTCGCCGTATGCGAACGCCTGCTCGACATCGGTCAGTTCCGTCACGGGCTCGATCTTGCCCGGATGGCGTCGTGAACCGCCACTGAGTTCCTGCGACTCATGCGACCAACCGAAGGAGGTGCTGATCAGCCCGTTGATCGGCTTGATCGTCCCCGTTCGTAAGCGGAACGACCAGCGGGCTACTCACCAGAACGACGTGTGACGGCAGGACCGGGGCCTCCGTGCCGATCTTGTATCGGTAGAGGATCGTCAGGCGGGATCGGGCGGAGTAGTCGCGGGCGGAGCAGCCAGGGGCACGACGTGGTGCTCGCCCAAGCGCGTCAACACGTGGAGGGGGGCCGTACTGGCGGCGAGAAACCTGGCGAGCCCGGGTCGGCGGTGCTGGCGGGCGAGCGCCGGGCCGAGCGTTGACATGAGCCCGGTGAGTGCAGGCAGTGGCCGCAGGAACAAGGTGATCTCGCGAATCAGGCCGGCGGAGTCCAGTCGCAGCAACTGCGCCTCCTCGAGCACCTGCTGACCCAGGCGCGCTCGGTAGAACACAGCCCGCGTCTCGCCAGTGCCCACCCGGGTGTGGAACCGAATGTCATCGATGACGGCGAAGGCCGCGTGCAGCAACTCGCGAACCTGCTCACGGCCCACGAACCGGAACTGCTCGGTCAGCGGGGAGATCAGCTCCACGTCGGGAGCCAGGCAGCGGGCAGCGCTGCCCGCATCGCCCTGCTCTCCGGCGGCGCACCACTGGTTCACGATGTTCTGCTCCGACATATCGTCTCCGCTTGTCATGACCTTCCATTAGGTGCGCAGCCTCAGGACACCCGGGGTAGTGCAGGAAGACCCAGCCCCAACCGCGCGGCCTGATCCTGTCATCAGCCGCTGACCGGTCCCGGTAGCTGAACGGCCATCGGGACGTAGGAAGGCCGCCGTGCCTAGCCCGACGCCTGCACGCCGGGCTCCCCCAAGGGCGTCATTGGGTGAGGCCCCCCGAGGGCAGCCGTGACGGCCGCCTCGACGTGCAGCCGGGTCGTTGGGTACACCGGCACCGAACTGTCCGCGGCGCCGACGAGCAGCTCGATCTCCGTACACCCGAGGATGACTCCCTCGGCGCCCGCCGCGACTAACTGTTCGATCACCTGGCGGTAGGCCTGGCGGGAAGCCTCGTGGACCACGCCCAGACACAACTCCTCGTAGATGATCCGGTGCACCACTGCCCGGTCGGCGGCGTCCGGGACGAGGACGTGCAGGCCGTGTCCGGCGAGCCGGTCGCGGTAGAAGTCCTGCTCCATCGTGAACGCGGTGCCGAGCAGCCCTACCGTGCTCAGCCCGTCCTGGCGCACCGCGGCGGCGGTCGCGTCGGCCAGGTGCAGCAGCGGGATCGACACCGCCGCCTGAACTTGGTCGGCGACCTTGTGCATCGTGTTGGTGCACAGCAGAAGCATCTCGGCGCCGGCGGCCTCGACGCCGCGGGCAACCTCGGCGAGCAGCTGCCCGGCCTCCTCCCACAGCCCCGCGGCCTGTAGCCGCTCGATGTCGGCGAAGTCGACCGAGGCAAGCACGAGCCGGGCGGAGTGCAGCCCGCCGAGCCGGTCGCGCACCAGCTGGTTGGCCAGCCGGTAGTACTCGGCGCTGGACTCCCAGCTCATCCCACCCAGCAACCCGATCACTCGGGGTCCGCCCGTCGTCGCCACCACCGCAGCATGCCAGCGCCCCAACCGATAGAGGGCGTCCCACTAGCCGACCGTTCTACGGGAACGATCGCAATCTTGTTCAGCGGCACCAGGAGCAGCGGTAAGGCACTGGTCGTCGTTACCGTACGACCCGCCCGCACATGCCCGGTGAGGGGGGCCTAACCGGTGACACTGACCAGGTGGCCGGACTCAAGATCGGGTACGCGCGCGTGTCGACGAACGCCCAGGACCTCACCGCTCAGCGCCGCCCTCGCCGCCCTCGGGGTCGAGGCCGAGCCGGTCTACGTCGACCACGGCCTCACCGGCACCAACCGCGCCCGACCCGGCCTCCGCGAGGCGCTGGCAGCCTGCCGCACCGGCGACACCCTCGTGGTCAGCAAGCTCGACCGGCTGGCCCGATCCGTGCCCGACGCCCGGGACATCGTCGACGAGCTGACCTCGCGGGGCGTACGGCTCAACCTCGGCGGTTCCGTCCATGACCCCACCGACCCCATCGGCCGGCTCCTGTTCACCGTGCTCAGCATGATCGCCGAATTCGAGGCTGACCTGGCGCGGTCTCGGACTCGCGAAGGGATGGCTGTCGCAAAGGCCAAGGGCCGGCTATCCGGGAGCAGCAGTGTCTGCGGAGCTGCGCTCGGGCGCTCGGGCGGCACGTATCAAGTACGCTCGCAGTCCTGGCTTTCTGTGCGGCCGTAGTAACGGTGCGTGCGGGGGGAGGTGCGCACAGTCATTCACCCGCTCTTTAGGGCGTAACGGCTCGCCGGTCCGGTAGGACCGGAGCATGGCCGTCTCCGAACCGCCCGCCGACCTGGGGCTGGACCTGGCTGCGCACGCCGCCTACCCGGACGCGGGGGTGGCGTCCGCGGCGGTGCTGAAGCATCTGCACGGCGCGGTCGGGTTCCGGTTCTGGGCGGTGACCCGAGTGACTGGGCAGACCTACGCGGTCGTGGCCACCGGCCCCGAGCAGTTCCCGGCCACAGCCGGGGAGCAGTTCCCGTGGTCCCTGACGCTGTGCCGGCAGGTCCTGCTCGGCCAGGCGCCACGGGTCGCTCTGGACGTGCAAACCGTGCCGGCCTTCCGCGAGCTGGCGCTGGTCCAGCAGTGGCAGATCGGTGCCTACCTGGCCAGCCCGCTCACCTTGGATGGGACCTCGCTGTACGGCACTGTGTGCGCCGTCGACCCGCTCGCGCAGCCGACTGCCGCAGCCGGTACAGCGGAGCTGGTGGATCTGGTGGACCGGCAGGCCCGGCTGCTCTCCACCGTTCTGGGCGCCGAGCAGCGCGTGGACCAGACCCGCCGGCGCGCGGAGCGCGCGGAGGCGGAGGCGTTGATGGACCCGCTGACCGGGCTGGTCAACCGGCGCGGCTGGGAGCTGCTGCTGGACCGGGAGGAGCAACGCTGCCGGCGCTACGGCGCTCTCGCGAGCGTCCTGATCATCGACCTGGACGGCCTCAAGGCCGTCAACGACACCGCCGGGCACGCCGCCGGCGACGCCGTGCTGCGCACCGCCGCCGACGTGCTGCGCGACGCCGTCCGCAGCGCCGACGTCGTCGCCCGGCTCGGCGGAGACGAGTTCGCCGTCCTGAGCGTGGAGACCGACCTAACCGCAGCGCACACCGAACGCGCCCGGCTACGCGACCTGCTGGCCGCCGCCGGCGTCCCGGCTTCGGTCGGCGCAGCCATCCGCGACCCCCAAGGCGGCCTCGCCGCCGCCGTACGACACGCCGACAGCGACATGTACCAAGCCAAAGACCGCCGTCCCCACCCCAACCGGTGAACCGCCGCCACCCCGCGCAGGGCAGCAGCGGTCGCTGCAAGCGGGGCCCAGAAATACGAGCGTCACCGTCGTGGCCATGCCGTCGCGTTGAGGGGGCGCATTGCTTCCGCGCGGCCTGGCCTACGGAACTGAACGGGAGCCATGCTGGCCTCGATCAACCTCTTTGGGGCGTCAGGTGCTCGGCGGCCACCCACACCTCCACCAGCACAGCCAGCCTCGGCCAAGCCGCCCACTAGACCAGCCCGCAACCCGCACAGCCCGGCCCCTGCGGGGTCGGTACGGCCGGCCTGCGGCCGGCTGTCGTTGTTGCAGGCTGCCCCCCGAATGGTGCGGGGCCGCTCCTCCCCGGGCAAGGGTCGCTCAAGATCCTTCCTCAGGCGCTGCGCGGGAGCTTCTTGGTCTTTCCTCCCTTGTCCGGCGAGCCGCTGCGACCCCTGCGGGCGGCTTTGCGGCGGAGGGGTGAACCCACCGCCCTCAAGGCCGGGGGACACCGGCCCACCCGCACCCGCTTCGGCGGACGGGGACAGGGAGGCTTCGATGAGCACCACCCACACACACGAGCACGCGTACCAGCAGCACAACCAGCACGGCTGGCGGGCGGGACAAGCTCGCTGCGTTGCATGAGCAGATCAGCGACGGTGTCGCGGCGTTGGTGGACTCCGAGGGGTGGCGGGCGATGTTGGACACCGCGGCGAAGTTCCACAGCTACAGAGGTGGCGGCCCTGCCCGACGTCGCCCCGACCCTGCTGGTCGGCCAGGCACCGGCCGGGCGGTGGAACGCCCAGACAACTCGCCCTACTCCGAAAGTTGAGTGCGCCTTCGAGACGGTGTGTCGATGACAGCGTGGGTTTGCTTTGACCGTGTGATGTCTCGCGACTCAGCTCTTTGGAGGGGGATCACCGCCCCTGCGGAGGCAACGGTCCCGGCTCCGGAGATGAGCAGGGCGTTGACTGCCCCGAAGACCGTGGCGAGCGGGCCGCCTGCGGCTGTGCCTGCGATGTTCGCCGAGGTCAGCGTCGAGCCGACGGAGGCGAAGGCCCGCCCCCGCCTGTGCGCGGGGACCCGCGCCCGGACCAGATCGCGCAGGGCGAGGTTCTGCGCTGTGACACACGCGCCGCTGATGACGCAGGCGGTCAGCGCGACGGCGATCAGCGGCAACCAGCCCATGAGCAGTCGGGTGCCTCCGAGCACGACGGTGGCGGCCAACAGCAGCCGGGTGTGCCCCAGTCGGAGCAGAGGGTGCAGGAGCTTGCTTGCCATCGCGAAGGATCCTAGGGCCTGTGCCGTCGTGAGCCATCCGTAGGCTGCTGCGCCCCCACTGAGGTGGTCGCGGCTGTAGAAGACCAGTGCGGTATTCGCGATGGTGCTGAACAACACGGCCAGGATCAGGGAGATCAGGCAGGCGCGGAGTGCGGTGTCCGTGCCGACGGCGGCCGCTCCGGCCTTGACACTTGTCAGCCACCGCTCGTCACGTCCCGGGGCAGGGGTGCCTTGCGGGTCACGGCTGGTCGGAGCGCAGGCGGCGATGACTAGGAAGGACACGGCGTCGGCAGCGAGCGCCAAGGCGCCGTCGCCGGCGATGAGGAGCAATCCTGCCAGCGCGGGTCCGGCGATGCTTCCAACGTTACGGGCGGCTTCCAGCCGCCCGTAACCGCGGGCTGCCTCCTGCTCCCCGAACATGCTCGGCACGAGTGCGAGCATCGCGGGAGTGACGACCGACGTGCCGGTCGCAACCAGGGCGGTGAGGGCCAGTACGGCGCCGGGCGTCGAGAAGGGAATCAGAGCTGCGGCGGCCACTGCCTGCGCGCAGCTGACGGTGCGGATGAGCGTGCCTCGGTCGACTCGGTCCGCCAGGGGAGCCAGTAGGGGACCTGCGATGACCACCGGCAGGAACGCCGCGATAAGCACCCCGGATACGAGCCAACCGGACCCGGTGTCGCGCTCCGCGCGGAGCATGAGCGTAATGATGCACAGCTCGTCGCCCAGGGAAGACAGGGCGTAGCCCAGGACCAGCGCCCACGTGGACCGCGTCGAGGTCTGCTGATGTGGCACGAGCCGTCACCTGCTTTCCGGGAAGGCGTTGAAGACGAGTGCGACGTCCTCGGCGGAGGCGGCGTCGCCTTCCGACAGTGCGGGTGGGGGCGACGATCGGTATCGCTTGTACAGCGTGAGGAAGTCTGCGTGGAACGCGGACAGTTGCGACGGGGTGAGGTGCAGCCGGTAGCTGCCGATCGTTGCGGCTTCCTGCCATGCGGCTTCCCAGTGGTCCGCGGGCAGGCCGAGAAAGGTCTGGACTTCAGCTGCCTGCATGCCTGCGAGGAAGGTCTCGGGGCTAGCTGCGGTCCTCGGCTCTTCACCGCTCCTACGAGTCCAGGCGGACTCCGGCTTCGCTTCCCACCACCGTTCCCGGCCGTTGCGAGCGAGATCAGGTCGAGCTTGGAGGTAGCCGTGCTGGTGCAGCTGGCCGAGGTGGTAGCTGGTGGAGGATGCGCTTTCGCCGACTGCGTCCGCGAGCTCGCTGACCATGGAAGGTCCGCGGCGACGCAGGACGTCCAGCAGCCGCAGCCGAAGGGGATGTGCGAGGGCGCGGAGCGCCGAAGGCTTCGGCCGTTCAAGATCTTGGTTTCCGGACACACAACACAACTTAGTCCTGCTGCCAGCGTTGTGCAAGAACGCTTGTCCAAGAACTGATGCGCAAGAACTCTTGACTGTGGGGTTGAGGTGGTTCTACCTTGCGTGGCAGCCAGCTCCATCGAGGAGCCGGCAGTCCAACAAGGAGGACAAGATGCCGCAGTTTCTGAGCGACCGGCCCACCCGACGCCTCGGCCTGACAACGGGCAAGATGGGCGGCCGTTACAACTGGTTCGACGGCTAACCGTCGGCTCCACCGAGGGCGGCTGGCCCGGCTTCTTCGCCCAGCCAGCCGCCCGCAGTTGTCGCCCACAGCCCCGTGGACTAGGAGATAACAATGTCGACGACGACATCGCGCCAGGGTCGCCCGCCGGGCCCGAGTGCGAAACGGTGGCGCGGTAACGCCGCCGCGTACAACAAGGACCGCCTGGCATTCCTGACGGCCAACGCGGCTCGTTACGGTGACGTCTTCAGTTACAGCAGCAACACCCTGGTTCTCAGCGACCCAGCCCTCATACGCGATGTCTTTGTTCGGTCGAACAGCGACTTCCATGCTGAAGCACCACTCTTCACGAACCGCGCGGACTCTGCGGCCATGGCCGCCGGCACCGACGCGTGGATGCAGAGCCGGCGAGTCGGCTGGCGCGACATGAACCAGTCGATGATCACCAAGCACGGGCCGACCATGGTCCGTGCGCTGGACGACGCCCTCTCCTCGGCAAGCCAGCACGGGGACGACGTCAACGTCTACCACGTTATGCGCAGCTACACGGGCGAGATGATCACAAGTTTCTTCTTCGGGCCGGATGCCGCGAACATCGCACGCGCAGCCGATGAACGGTCGCAGATCGCCGTCCGCTTCATGGGCAGCAACGTGACACTGCCCAAGTGGCTGCCGCACCCGCGAGTCCGCGCCGCTGTCGGCGCCAACCAACGTCTGATCGCTGCCGTCGGTGACCGGGTACGACGCCGCCGCACCGAGCAGCGCACTGACCCCCAGGACTTGCTCGACTTGCTGTTGTGCGACCGACGGGCAGCGCTCAGCGACGACCAGATCGTGCGACTGCTACGCGTCAGCCTCCTGGCCTCCTACGGATCCCCCGGCGCAGCCCTGTGCTGGGTCGTGCAGATCCTCGCAACTCATCCGGTCGTGTGCGCGGCGATCCGAGACGAGGTGAACTGCGCAGGGATGGACGATCCGCACCGCCTGACCTACACCACAGCGATCGTGCACGAGACGCTGCGCCTCTACCCCCCAACCTGGCTGATGGGCCGCGAGGTGGCCCGCCCGTGCCAGCTGAGCCACTGGCGCCTCGGACCCGGTGACTCCCTGATGTTCAGTCCCTACGTGGTCCACCGCGACCCCCGCTGGTGGGACCGCCCCAACGAATTCCGCCCGAGCCGCTGGCTGGATGAACAGAGCCCTCCTCCCGCAGCGACCTACTTCCCCTTCGGGGCCGGACCCCGAGTCTGCCTGGGCACGCAGCTAGGCACCTTCCAGCTCGTGACAGCGACGGCCCGGCTGGCCTTCGGCTACGACATCGATGTCACACGAGCTGCCTCCGACCAGTCGCCCGGTGCCCTGCTCCTCCCCGACGGCCTGCGTGCACGCTTCTCGCCCAGGCAAGGAACGTCGCACCCAGCCCGTTCGGCACCCGCCGGAGAGCAGCTGTCAGCCGGCCAGGCTCCAGGTGCACTACTCGGGTGAATACCAGCAACGCCGCGGGCAGTTGGCCGGACCGCTTCCTCCAAGCAGCACCTCACGTGCCGCACCATGCATCCGCGCGACCCGATCGCGCCGTCTTCCTGTGGGCCCGGGGCGGTCCTGTCCAGGTGTACGCGAGTGACTGGGGCGGGCGCGACCGCCGAGTCACCGACAGCCCCGACGGCGTCGCGGAAGCCGTGCTGGACCCGACCGGCGAGTGGATTTGGTGGCGGGCAGCTGGAGACGGACCCGACAGCGGTTGGTACCAACAGGGCTGGACCAGCCCCGTGGCTCGTCGCGCCGCCGGGGACCTCGGGGCCGATGCGCTGGTGCTCCCGCTGCCCGGGAGCGCCGCCGTGACCGTCGACGTGACACCCACGGCCAGTCGCCTGCTTCAAGTGTCGCCCGAGCCACCAGCGCTACTTCGCCAAGACCCCCATGTTCTGATCCCTGTGACGCTGCTGTCGGACGATCCGTTGCTGACAGCAGCAGTAGAAACCGGCGATCAGCGGAACGCCGTCCACGTCCTTGACCAGTTCTGGCAGGAGACCGCCACCCATCTCCTTCCTCAAGACCTGGACGCAACCGCACTGGCCCCTTCCTGCAGCGTCACCGGACGGGTGGTGTTGTTGTTGCAGTGGCGGACCGGCACCTGCCTGCGCCTGTGGGACTACCTCACCGGCACGACGCAGGACTTTGCCATCGACCTGCCCGGCGAACTGGACTTCCGTTGGGACGTCGTGGGCGACAGGGTCGTCGCAGTCCACAGGCACCACGCGCGAAGCGAACTGATCCAGCTCGTCTTGCGAAGTGGTCGCTGGCAGTCCCTGCTGGCGCCCGAGGGTTGGATAGCCGACTTCTCTGTCCGTCCCGACGGCACCGTCGACTACCGATGGTCCACGGCCGCGGTTCCGCCCGTGATTCAGACGCTGCCGCCAGGCAGGGGCAGCATCTCTCCACGGCCGCGCACCAGAGGCTCGGTCCACGCCGAGCTCAAGTGGGTGCCAGGGCCCGCAGGTCCCATCCACGTCCTGACGTCCCGCCCACCGAAGCAGGACGTCGGAACTGTCTGTCTGCTGCACGGCGGCCCCGCCGGACAGGACTCCGACGCCTTCTCCCCGGAGGTCGCCGCCTGGATCGACAGCGGCTTCACCGTGATTCAGGCCAACTACCGAGGCTCGGTCGGTTACGGCCTCGAGTGGGCCAGCGCCAACATGCAACAGCCGGGCCTGACTGAGCTGGAAGACATGCTCGCGGTGCGCCAATGGGCGCAGCGAAGTCATCTCGCGCGCGAGGGCGGGCTGGTCCTGGCCGGCACCTCGTGGGGCGGATACCTGGCTTTGCTGGCTGCCGGCCTTCAGCCTCTCAGTTGGGACTGCTTCATTGCCGCCCGGCCCATTGCGGACTACGTGCGCGCCTTCGCCGATGAACCTGCCTGGCTGCAAGAGATCGACATCGGGTTGTTCGGAGGCACCCCGGACGAACTTCCGGTGAAGTACGCCCGCTCCTCGCCGGTGACGTACGTCAGGGGCATTGTCAGGCCCACGCTTATTCAGGCTGGCGACCGTGATGATCGATGCCCGCTTAGTCAGGTCGAAGCGTTCCTGTCCATCGCGTCAGCGAATGACGTGGCGATACATGTTGACATTGTTTCCGGCGGCCACTCCAGTTCGCGACCAGTCGACCAGGTCGCCGAGATCGCGGCGCAGATCGAGTTCGCGCTCCACGCGGTGCGGGCTCACCAGGGCCGGGACGCGTCCGTCGTCCGAACGAGCGGTTTTCGGGCTCAGCCCAGGGATGTTGAATCGGGGTCGTTCTCCCGCCCGGTCTGACTCTTCTTAGCCCCGGCGCGATGTTGCTGCCCTCGATCCGATCAGTCGGCCGGGCGGGAGACGACGTGGCACGTCGTTGGTAGAAGTGACCTCGTAGGAGCCTGTTGCCTCAGGCATCCCGTCCCTGGACTGTCGACCACCGCCGCGCCGTGCCCGCCCTTCCAGTGCGAGCCAGAGGACGGACATGACCACGATCGCAGAACCACGCCCCTTCGTCACCGGTGGCGTCGACACCCACCTGGACATGCACGTCACAGCGGTCTTGAGCGCTGTCGGCGGTGTGCTGGGAACCGCGGAGTTCCCGACGAGTGCAGTTGGCTATCGGCGCCAGCTTTGGTGATGTGGATCGGGTGGGGGTCGAGGGCACTGGCACGTACGGGGTGAACCTGGCCCGGCATCTGCGTGAGCAGCAGGTGCCGGTCATCGAGGTGATGCGCCCGAACCGGCAGGTCCGCCGGCGTTATGGCAAGACCGATGTTGTCGATGCGATCGCCGCCGCCCGGGCGGTGCTGTCCGGTGAGGCCACCGCCACGCCCAAGCCCCCATGACGGGGCGGTCGAGGCCCTGCGAGCTCTGAAAGAGTTACAGCGCAGCGCCACCAAGCCTCGCACCCAGGCAATCAACCAGCTCCGTTCGCTGCTTGTCACTGCCTCGAACGAGCTGCGCGCCCCGCTACGGGACCTGCCCCAGCGTGACCTTCTCGCGACCTGCGCCGGCTTCCGGGTCGCCGCTGATGACGACAGCCTGCCCGCCATCGCTAGGCTCGCCCTTCGCGAGCTGGCTCAGCGGGCCCTGTTCCTGCAGGAGCAATTCAGTCAAGTCCGGCTTCGTCTGGGCCGCATCACCAAACACACCGCCCCCGGTCTGGTCGCGCTCAAAGGCTTCGGACCCGACGTCGCCGCGCTGCTGCTCGCTGTCGGTGACAACCCCCAGCGCCTCTCCAGCGAAGAGGCCGTTCGCCTCCCTCTGCGGCCACAGCCCCGTGCAAGCCAGCAGCGGCAAGACAAAGCGACACCGCCTCAACCGCGACGGCGACCGGCAAGCCAACGCTGCCCTGTGGCGCATTACGATGGTCTGCCTGGCCAGTGACCAGGGCAGCAAGGACTACCTCGCCAAGTGCCTCGCGGGCCGCAAGAGCAAGACCGACGCCATCCGCTGCCTCAAGCGGTACATCGCCCGCGAGGTCTACGCCGCCCTGCCCATAACAGCCCCCGTTTGACAGTAGGAGCATCGGATCCACCGTCCCGATTCTTGAGGTGCCCGGACGAGGATCGATGATCTTGGTCAGGGGGTGGGCGTGCTTGTGGGGCCGGGCTGGGTCGGTGGTCTCCACATGGTGTTCCAGTTGGTCCTTGCGGGATGGGGTGGATGGGGTCAGGCGGCGAGTGGTGGTCCGTGCCGGGCGCTGTCGCTCAGTTGCGTCCAGGCGGTTTCCCACGGCCTGTCGCAGGCAGGTGCAGCACCATCCGACGACGGAGCAGGCAGCCTGGCGGGGACGTTGATGAGCTGAGCCCGGATGGTGTCGGTGGTGGTTTTGGCGCGGAACGTCGAGGCGAGCATGCCGGAGGTGACGATGAGGGTGAGGGTGAACGCCATCGTCGCGCAACCAACCA
>JAABUV010005456.1_pt1 | contig 14495 bp, 27 predicted proteins | sample 5559971 | NCBI WGS metagenome assembly JAABUV01 (sample SAMN10711881, study PRJNA513362) | rock metagenome | isolation source: Antarctica rocks | place: Antarctica: Victoria Land, Knobhead nord | collected 2015-12-19
CGGGCATCGCGGCGCGCGCCGCGGCCGGCGACTGGCTGTACACCAAGTTCTTCGCGATCGGGCTGTTCCGGCTGCTGGAGCTGACCGGCGCCAAGGACCCCAAGGCGCTGGAGGCGCTGGTGCGCGCAGTCGGCGCGCCGCCCGACAACGTCAATCGCGACCTCATGACGTACAAGGTGCGGGCGCCGCCCGGCGGGGCCGCGCGGCGGGTCCGGCGCTCGGGCTCGGGGAGTGCGGCCGGGGAGTGCGGCCGGAGAGGCCGGCAGACGCTGTTCAGCCCGGTCAAAAGTGTAGGTGGGGGCAGTTGTGCATTGGCGGTGTTGCACGGGGTGCAGCGCAAAATGAGAACATGCAGTCTGACAGGGGATGCATGCTTTCGAGCGGCGGTGTGAGGATACGCCAGGCACCGAGTTAAGAAGCCATACAAGGCGTGAGCTGCTGGCACGGGCTGCGTCACCGTACGTCAGCGCGGCGGAGCTGACCGCAGACGGCGCGCGCGCAGGGCGTGCTGTCGAAGCTGAGCGCGGCCAAGGAGCTGTTCGCGGAGCTGGCGGAGCGCGAGAAGAAGAAGATGGCCGAGAGGGAGGCCGAGAAGAAGGCGGCGGCCGCCGAGGCGGAGGCCAAGAAGGAGCCGGCCAACGCGTGACCGCGCGCGCTCGGCGCACTGCCGCGCGCGTCCTGAGCTACTGCATGCGTCCTGAATGCTGCCGGCGGCGTGCCGCGCGCGCGTGCGCTTGCGCCTAGGGTGGGGTCCGCCTCCGCGGCGCCTGGGAAGGCGTGCGAGATGCCGGGAGGGCCGAGTGCAGACGCGGGCGTCGCGCGGCCGCCGGCCTGCGCGGGTACGGGGCCAGGCACGAATCCCTTGCTAGCTCGGCTGCGGCAGCTGCGGCAAGGCGGCGGGCAGGGCGGCGGCGGCGGCACGCGGCGGCGCTGCAGCGAGTGGTGGCAGCATTGCTTGGCAGGGTGGGCGCGGCCTCGGCGGCTTCGGGGGCGCGCCTGCGGAGGTGGAGCCCTGCAGTGTAGTACAGACTGGCGCTGGTGCTTGGCAGTGGCGGATTTGGGCGTGCGGCGTGGAAGTGCTGCCTGTCCTGCTGACCCTGCAGTCTCGAGCGTCCGGACGCTGGGGGCTCCGTGACCCAATTTTGACGCGCGCGTTCATGCGGAGAGGGCGGGGGAGTGTGGCGCCAATTTTGATTAGTACTGCTGCGCTGGACCAGCGGTTAGCGTGCGTGGAGCCAGCAGGCAGTGCGAGCGTGTCTGCAAGAGGAACCACGTGCTATTTTTTGAGGCAGGTGGAGTTGAGGTGTGCGGCCCTTTCCTGGTCAGAGAGCGCTGGGCTCTGCTGAGTGATTTGCAGCCTTATCGCGTCTGCAGCCAGGGTGGCGAGTCCCATGGGCGGATACAGAATGTGCCGGTGCGTGCGTGTACACGTTACAGCTTGATAGCCGCCAGGAACAGCTTGTCGCAGTCCATGTGCTCGTGCGTGCGGCCCACAGGCTGTGCCTTCTGGTCAACAAACCACAGCTTGCTGCCGTAAAAGATGGTGAGCTCCTCTCCCGCTGCCGTTGCCCGGGCCGCGAAGAAGCGCACGACCAGCGCGTCGGCATCAACGCGGTAGTCCAGGTTTGGCTGCGCGCAGTGGTTGAATAGGGACCCCACGCCCAGCGCGAGCAGGTGGTCCCCGCTCGGCGCGCGGAACAGATAGTGCTCCAACACTGTTCGCCTGGCCGTCGGCCCCGGGCTGCTTCAGGCCTCCGCCATACCTTCCACAAGACAGCAAGCACCAGCACAGCGACTCACCGAAAGTGCTCCTTGTACTCTCCGCGTGCGACCAGGATGCAGTGTGCGGTCTCCACCAGTTCGCCTTTGGCAAGGGGCGCCGCGGCAAACACGCCCCTGGCAGCACGCTCTCCAGTCCAGGGTGTCCGCTCAACAGTGTACTTGACCGTGGGCATGCCTGATGACACGCAGTGGCAACGAAATGTCCTTCGTTTGCCATTGTGCTCTGAGTGAGCAGGCCACCCCACCCTGACAGGGTGCATTGACAAAGAGACATGCGCGATGAGAGCTTTCGTCCAGCTTGTAACGGCCCATTGCTCACTCACTGCTGTGCGCGTCTGCCTCTGCGTGCAGACCTACGCTGGCTGGCAGTGCAGGGGCACGCTTGCAAGACACAATAGGGAGGGGCAGCAGAGCTAGGACAGCGTCAGCATGCAGATAAGGCCGCACTCTCTGCGCCAGGCCTTGTCTCTGCAGCGGCTCAGCGCGCCCTGCGCAGGCATCCCAGCTCGCTGCGTGAGCTCCGCCACCCCAGAGGGCCAGAGCAACGCCGCAGCAGGGCGAGGTAATCACCACAGACTGGCACGCTTACTTAGCTTACCCTTTTGTGCTGCAAGCTTGTCAGTGCACAACCTATGTTCGTGTGTTTTTTTGGCCTAAACGCACAAGTGCATCATATATACATCTGCCGAGTCCAGTTGCTGGGTGCAGAGGGCACTGCTGAAGCTGGCGAGCCTGTGGAGCCTCCGCCTAGCGCTGCACACACCTTTGGGCTGATGGGAGCGGGGGCAGTTGGCGCGCTTGTGGTCGCTGGTATTGGCGTGTATGGTGTGCTGCAGATGAGCCTGCTTGTTGCAAGCAGCACTGGCAGAAGCATTCACAATAAAGGCGACTCGGCAGAAGAGAGCGGGGGCAACTATATTGACCGTAAGTAGCATGTTAACTGACAGCTCTGAAGTCAACTGGCTGTCTTTCTGTCCACGGTGGGCAACACCACAACGCGCCCCACAAGCCGAAACCAATCTGGTGCAGCCTGGGCTACACTCTCAGTGCCCATTGCTGTTGCCGAATATCTTTGTGGAGTGCATGCATACTGGACTGATACGAAGCAGCCCACTCAAAACATAGCAGAGAAGCAGCTTGTCCGACACACCTGATCAGATAATAAACAAGTACGGGCACTTCACACATGCATGCCAGTGCCCCGCGGGCTCTCCATGGCAGGGCCTGGGCTGTGCGCAGCTCACGCGCGGTATACCATGACTGTCGCGAGGTCGTTCTTGCCACAGACGGCGCACTCTGCTGCGGAGAAGCCCGCCCTCTGGCCCATGGCCTGGTAGCAGCTGACGCTCTCGGGGAAGTCGCACTGCACATAGCAGCGCGCACATGTCACCGCCACAACGCAGTAGCAAGCGCTGTGACAAGGATGCGGCGGCCAGCTGCCCGGATTGGCGCCTGCGGTAAGGCCATTCACATCGCTACATGATGAGTTCCAGCCGCACGGAATGGCCTTGCTGAGCACAAGTCACTGCTTGAGGTCACCTACAGAAGCCTGCATTAGAGGCGCGCTTGCCACCAGGTTCGTGACTGGCAACGTGCGCGACATCACAGCGCCTCACTGGCGCTGCAGCCACAGAGCAGGTCCTGCATGTGTATCTCAGCATTCGGCTCCCCACGTCTGCGGGCGCAGCAGCAGCAGGGGAGGACACACCGACGTGATGTGCGCCTTCACTGTAACCTTGCGCTCGGGCTCCAGGCACGCCCAATTTTGGTCCACGTCTGCCGTCGCGCGCCGAAGGTACGCGTCCCGGGCCTCGCCCTCATGACAGACCACGTCCACCAGCAGGCACACGCCCTCGCGCTTTGCCTGGCCATATGCCAAGCAAGCAGTCAGCAGACCTCCCGGGCATGACTCTATAGCTAAAACAATCCGCACAGCTCAAACAATCCGCACAGCACAGGCGCACACCACTGGCACGAGCGCCGCCCGCCGTCAGTGCCTGGGCTCCCACGCATAGGCATGGGCAAGTATCCGGGTATCTTGCAAGGTATCCGTGTATATACAATGAGATACCTTGAAATATCTCGCAATCATCCTATACTGCTGCCTGCATGTAATAATAAATTCCTCACCAGCAGGCGGTGTGCTTCCTGCAGCACTTGGCCCTTGGCCTCTGTCGCGAGGTGGTGCAGGCTGAAGGACATCAGGATCACGTCATAGTCTGCTGTCGCGTCCCGCGCGTACGACAGGAGGTCCGCGTGGTGGAAGCTGGCTGCTGTGCCCGGCGCCACCCTGCGCAGCGTGAGCCGGTGGTCAGCCGCGCCTGGAGCGTCACTTCACAGCTCTGCCGGGCCGCAAGCACGTCTGCGGCTTGCAGACTTCCCTGTCGGACTCTCACAAGCACAGACCGCTGCCGCCTACACAGCCCTGGGGCGCTCCAGCGCCCAGTGGCTGACAAACACAGGGCACAGCCCGAGAAAAGTCGCGCTCGAGACAAAATAACCTCAGCCCAAGACCAGGGGCCTGCCTGGTGAGGTTGCCGCGTGCGACCTCGAGTGCGGGCCTGCTCAGGTCCACGCCGGTGTAGCTGCGGAGCAGTGGCAGACTTGTACGTGACAGCAGGCGCGATACGTAGTCAGCGTCGCCGCACCCGAGGTCCTGTTCTCCCCAATACCCAAGAGTGGGCACGATGCAGCCAAGTTTTCAAACCCTCTGATACATGGAGACATGATGGGGCACATACCAGCGCGTCCAGCGGCCCTGTCTGTGCCTTCTGCTCCAACGTGGACTCCACTACCTTGTATAGCAAGGTGTGCTCCAGGTGGTCCCCCTCGAGCACCTGCTCAGGAGGACACAGCTTGTTCAGAATTGGAAGGCAGGCATGTCACTCAGGAACCCAGGTATTAGCCTTGTAGAGTGAGTGACCGCATAGTTTCTCACTATAAAGCCTTGCTGTGACAAGGGATGTGGCCAGTGTCTCCAGTGTGTAGTTTCACAGCAGCATACATAGGGCACAGGTGCGGGCCAGGGCACAGGTGCGCTGGAGCGCACAGTACCAATGTTCAACGGATATATAGAGTGCTGTTGTACCTTTTGGTAGGTGTTCCACTGCTGCCTGAACATGCGTGTGGCCTCATCGTCCACACTGGTGGCAGGCAGCACAGCAGCGGTCGCCATTGGCCCAACAGAAAGCAAGTGCAGCGTATCGCGCCAAAATATCCTCTGCTTGAAGACTGCTCACGTGCGCAAGGAGGTCACATGGAGGTCACATCAAAGTGCAGAGGAAGGGGAAGAGGAATACAGGAAATATTTCACTATGAGAACAAAGTTAAGAACAAAGGATCGAGAGAGAGTCGAGAGAGAGTTTCAGGCAATCTCTGGGGAAGAGAAGGCCTTGCAAATGCTCTGAATCTGCATGCATGCACAGGGGGAGGATAGGAAGGCTCATGCCTGGACACACAGCAGCCTTCAGCTTCAGGCACAGAACACAGTCCATCCGCACCACAGAGACTATGTGGTGCTGTGGTGGGGCCCTACAAGTATGTACAGCTGTGGCTGACACGGCCTCATGCCCGACCATAGCATCTACCGTGGCTAATAAATGCAGCTAAGCATCCTCGCTGCGCGTGGCAAATTCAGAAATGGCAGCCAAAGCCACTGCAGCACCACAGCATGCTCTGTAGCTGCCACACGGGCCTCAGAGGCGTGCTCCTCTGGCATGGCAACATACTGACCATAGGACTGCTGACTTCCCGCCCCTCTGTCCCAGACAACACACACCAGCTCACACGGCACCAGGAAGGAGCGCAAAAAAATTGCGTGAACACAATCAGCAGCCTCGCGGCTGCTGCCCAGCCATCTCAGGCTCCGCCGCCAGGTCGGGCGCCACGTCGGACTTTATGGCGACCTCCACGACGGCATCCAGCCGCGCGACGTCCGCCGCGCCCGCCCCGGGCTCGCCCGCCGCCGCCGCGGCCTTGCGCAGGTTGGGCGACAGCTTGAAGCAGGTCACGCAGCCCCTGCGCGCGGCCCGCGCCCGCCCCTTCACGTCGTGCGCCGCGCATGCGGCGCGCACGCGGTGGCGCGCCTGCCGCATGCGCGATTGCCGCAGGCCCGGCGCTTTGAAGTGGCCTCGCATAGGCATTTGGCGGAAGCCCAACTCTAGGACAGGGGGCGCCAGTGAGGAGGAGGTGCAGTGGCTCCTGCTGCCCGACGCGCTGGCGAGCGGGCGCAAGCACGGCGCAGACATGCATGGCACGAGCTGGCGTGCATCCTGGACGCCCAGACCTGACCACCACTTGCATGCATGCTGTCCGGCATCAGGCTGTGTATGCGCACGCACGCAGCGGGCGCCCGGGCGGCGCCTGGCAGCCATGCAGGCGTCGCTGATGAGCCACACCAGTCGCACCCGCCACGTGCCGCAGCCGAGCGGCCATCTGCACTGAGCGAGTCATGATAGGGGTGGGTTCGGGGGCCCGGGCGTACGCACCCCTCGTCGCCAATGAGCAGCACCGGGCGGGTGGGGCTGAAGGCGAGGCGCGTGAGCGCTGCGTGCGCGGCCACGCGCTGCTCGCACATCGGCGCACGCGCGTCGCGCGCCAGGTCCCACACGCGCACCTTCCCGTCCTCGCCCGCCGCCGCAAACACGGTCGCAGAGTACGGCGCCCACGCCGCGTCCCCGGCCGGGCAGCCCAGGTCAAAGGTCATCACGGCCTGCGCGCCCGCCCGCACATCCAGGCCCGCCCCCGCATCGCATCCGCTCCATGCCGGGGCGTGGGCCAGAGCCTCGCGGGCGGACGGCAGGCAGCCCATGTCAGAGGTCGTCCCTGCCTGCATGCCTGCCTCATCACCCAAGTCCAAAGTCTACATCCTGCCTGCCAAGCATTGCCAGCGTGTCCATTCTAGCTAGCAGGCCGCTTCAAGATCAGGCTGGTTGCCTGGTTTGTTGTTATGACGCTGCGGGGATATGCACGGTGCAGACTGTCACTGGTGCGGCAGGAGTGAGCCCGCCGCCGGGGGCGCGGCGGGCGCGCGCGCGCCTTGGGCCGCGCGTCGTGCCAGAGCCGGACGGTCCAGTCGGCGGACGCGGAGAGGAAGACGCGGCCGTGGCGCCGGTTCCAGGCGACCGCGTAGACCGCGCCGTCGTGCCGCGCGTAGCTGGCCATGTACTCCGCGTTGAACGCCGAGCTGCACTTGTGCAGGAAGCCCTCCTCGGTGCCCACGACGAAGAGGTCGTCCTGCTCCTGCGCGCGGGCGCGCTGCCGCCTCGGCAACTTGCATGCGGCGCTCGTGCTTTCCTAGCACACAGGAAGCCCTCCTCGGTGCCCACGACGAAGAGGGCGTCCTGCTCCTGCGCGCGGGCGCGCCGCGCCTCGGTGAGCCGCACGCGGCGCTCGTGAAACCCCTCGCACGCTTGCACGAAATGCATCCTGATCCACGCAAGTCCATGCGGTTGCTGGTGCATGGCATGCAGACAGAACATCAGGACCCCATTCTGTATGCCTCGTCATGAGCAAGCAAAACAGCTGAGGGGGCCGCGCATCTCAAGGTTGAAGCAAGGACTGGGTACCAGGACTGACCGCATGCGCTGCATGATACACATGATGAGGCAGGACACATCGGGCGCGAGGCGCGCATGCGGACAGCGCGCCGGCGGGCGCGCGCGCGCGCGCGCGCGCGCGCCCGGCCCCGCACCCGGTGGAAGTCGAAGCAGGTGCCGGCAGCGAGCAGCGGGTGCGCCAGGTCGTCCGCGCCGTCCTCGGGCCCCCCCGCGGCGGCGGCGGCGGCGCCGGGCGCGCCGCAGCCGCCGCCCTCCGCCAGCTCCAGGACCTCCTGGTGCTGCAGCTTCGCCTTGGCCAGCGTCCAGAGCACCACGCGGCCGTCGCCGGCCATGCTGCGCGCGGGGCGCCAGCAATTGCTCTTTCGGGGGGCAATGGCCAGCATGACTGCTCGGCCAGCGTTCAGAGCACCACGCGGTCGCGGCTGGCCATGCTGCGCGCAGGGGCGCCAGCGAGAGCCTTTCAGTGGGGGCCTGGGCCGGCACGACTGCCCTGGCCAGCGTCCACAGCACCACGCGGCCGTCGCCGGCCATGCTGCGCGCGGGGGCGCCCGCGAGAGCCTTTTTGTGGGTCCTGGGCCAGCACGGCTGCCTCGGCCAGCACCACTGCCTTGGGCAGCACTGCAACACAGCTGCACGAGTCAGGCGCCTGCATTGCACCAAGTACTCGCACCCCGTCGCGCGTGTTTGCACGGACTGCAAAGTAAGGCGTACCATGGCAGCCTCCTGTCATCGGCTACTTGCAGCGAGTCTGATGCCCAATGCACACAGCATGCACCCTGTGCACTTGCACGAGCTTCCCCTGCGAGCGCTTGCATCCCTCCCTAACCCTGAACCCTACCTGCTACCAAAACAGGCCCGCTGGAGCGCGCGGGCGGGCCACCTGTGGAAGGCGGGCGCGCCGCCCGCGGCGGGCGCCCAGCGCACGGCCCAGACGGGGTCGGAGTGCTTGCCGCCCGCGGCGGTCGCCTCGTACAGCGGCGGCGCGCCGGGCGCGCCGCGCACGTCCAGCACCGCGACGCCGCCGCAGTACAGCCCGATCGCCAGCAGCGTCGGCTGCCCGGGGCTCCAGTCCAGGCACATCACGCCTGCGCGGCAGCGTGGCAAGACCTCTCCTTCCTGCTGTGCCGTCCACGCGCAGGGGGGGGTGTTGCACACGTGAGCAGCGCGGCCAGGACGCCTTGCTGGAGGGCGCTCGCCTTGTGAAAGTGCGCCTCAAGGCTTGCCTGAAACTGCGGACCCAAGTCGATGCTTGGCCAAGCATGCTCCATGCAGAGCAGTACCCATGACAGCTCACTGTGTGCCCTCGCAGCACTGAAGCCCAGACACATGCAAGAGCGCGCGCACCCGACTCCGCCGCGAAGAAGTACTCCGGGTGATCGGGGTTCTTCAGGGAGAAGACCGCCACCGCGCCCGGCCCCTGTGCACACCGTGTATGTGCTCGCATGCTGGTCTCACTTAATGTGCACGCATGTTTTGACGCAGACCCACGGCCCGGTCCCCTGATCACACCCAAGGATGTGAAGCAGCTCGCACCCTCACCGTACCTGCCCACTCCTCAGCCCTGTCCTTAGCTCGCCGGTATTAGGCCCGCGCGCGCCAGCCTCGTGCGCGCCAAACTCAGCGGCCTGGGCCCGGGCCCACCTGCGCCTGCGCGTCGAAGCTGCCGTAGGCCGTGGCGAACAGGTCCGCATGGCTGGGCGACCAGGCGAGCGCGGTGACCGCGCGCCGGCGCGCGCGCGCGTCCGCAAACTTCCACAGCGGCAGCAGCGTGCCCGACGCCTCCCGCAGCGCGTCCGCTGCGTCCTCCCAGTACTGCGCGCGCGCGTGGGCCCTACCTTCATGTACAAGGAGCATGAATACTTAGGACTGAGAGTCGCGCTAGTATGACGCGTGCGCTGCATAGACACGCAGGGCGGCGTGCGGCGGAGCCGCTGGCACATGAGCAGCAGGCAGGATGCCAGGCAGAAGTGTGCATGCACTGCTCCCCCTCACAGGCGTTCAGAGCACTGCGTAGCTTGCACACGGACTGTGCATCATTCTGCAGGGCGCTGCACGGTCAGGCATCCTGGTCACGGCTCTGCTGGCCCGCGTTGTGTCGCTGTCGATAACGCGCGCTTGGCAGGTCAGCAGCGGACTTTGTACTCCAATACACAGACAGCCCTGCCCTAACCCTACCTTGTAGTCCATGACGACATCGTGCTGCGCGTTCTGGGCGCCCATGCGCTCCAGCACTCGCAGCGCCTGCGCCATCGCTGGCGCGGCCCCCGTGTCCAATCCACCCTCCTGTGCGGCAGCCCGTCAGCGGCGTGCCCTGCTACACCCTGCTGTGTGACGTCCTCATCATGCACCAAGGACGATCGGCTCCCGTACCTCCCTAGGAATTCCCCGTTTTCGCGGCGTCGTGAGGCGTTTGCTGTCGGGACTGGTGCTGACAGCTTGCACGCAGGCTTGTGGTCAAGCGCAAGCAGACGGGCACGAGCTGGAGTGTGTCCGGGGCGCACCGCTGCGCCGCTCACGCCCGCCAGTGCGCCTGCAGCTGCACCCTGGCCGGTGCCCCTGCCGGCGCCCGCGCTGCTCGTGCCACCAGGTTCATCGCCGGCGCTCCGGCCGCTGCTCTCAGGTCTGCCGTCCGCGCCGCCAGACGCACCCTGCGGTCCCGGGGCGTACATGTAACAAGCGTATGTGTCAGCAGGCTGGCAGAGGTACTGTGCTGCTCAGTGCCGCAGTGCAGCTGCATGAGCCACGGTCCAGAGGCTGCATGGCCGAGAAAGACTGTGGTCGCATGCAATCCTCCCCAGCCTGTCACGCCCTTGGCCTGCTCTGCTTTGCTGTTCGCAGGTGCTGCAGTGCAATGTCCCTTGACTTATCCGCACCAGGCAGGGATTATCTATCTGCCTTGTGTCTGCGTACAGAGCAGCAGTGGGTTCGGGTGGCGCGCGGCCCCACCTTTTTGGCAGCCGCGGCGCGCGCGCGGCTGGCCTCCTCCGCGGCGCGCGTACGCTCCTGGTCAGCCACGTACGCGTCGTACATCTCGCCCTGGCTGCACGACCCGGAGGCCGATGCGGTGGGCGGCGGCTCGGTCGCGGTGGCGCGCTCCGCCGGCGGGAACACGGGCGTCTGCGTGCATGCGAGTTTGTTCAGCATGCACCCAGCATGCACCCAGCATGCAACCAGATCCAGCATGCATGCAGCGTTTACCCAGAAGATTCTCAGTCTGATGGCATACACCTCCTGCCCTCTGCAACCGCTTCAGCATATAGTCGTCAGCGGTTGCAACGTGGACCGTATGATCTGAGTGGCAAAAGTGTTAAGCTGCCACACATGTGGTGCTTTTAGGCTTTAGGAGAACGAGTCACTGACATGGCGCTGTATGCTCGCTGAGCGCACCTGCGCGGCGCGCTCGTTGAAGTTGAACTGGTTGCGCAGCTGCCGCTGCGGAGCCGCCGGCGCTCCCGGTGTCGTCGCTTCAAGCACCGCGGCCCGCGGCTCCGCCTATGCAGACACACTTGGCGCCTCAAACAGACCATACTTTGGTCACAGTTTGAAACTCAGACATACGTGCGTGTGCTTTGCTCCCCAGCCCCACCTCATGCGTGTACCTTCACATGAGGCGCTTGCAAGAGCATGTCTATCATGTGCCATGAGGCATTCTCCAGCCAGTGCACGGTGGGGAACACCATTGGAGCACACTGGATGACCGACGCACAATAGACCAACTGCATCCACACGTGCTGAACGTGTGGGGCAGTGCGCAATCCGCAGGTCGCTCATTGGAAGCTTGAGTGTTTGCCTTGGCTGGAGGCGCCGCGGCTGCCGCGGCGGCGGCGTCGGCCGCCGCCTTGTTCGCAGCGAGCTGGCGCTGGCCGTCCTCGCTGCCCGCGTGCAGCAGGCCGCCGTCGCTCGCGTAGTGCACCGCCAGCTGCTCCACCGACGGCTCCAGGCTCCGAGCAGCATGCAGCAATGCCGGACATAGATGCAGATCATCCAGACACATAGTGATCCTACATATACGCCATTCGCCTGCCGACCACTCTGCCGACCACCCAGCGGAGGCCGCGCCGCGTGCCTGAAGCGGACGATGTTGGCGGGCGCTGCGGGGTTGCCAGCGGTGAGCGTGCGCGCCAGCTCCTCGTCCAGCTCGCGCTCGGACAGCGCCAGCTGGTTCTCCAGTCGCACCACCTCCCGCGCTGGCTGCTCGCACACACAGGGCTCAACACTGCACGTTGATAAAACAAGTTACCTGTGGCCACTGGCGGAGCTGCCCGGCTGCAAAGGAGACAGCAAAGGCGCGCGCAGCGCTTGTTAACACTACAGTGCCCCGCTGTGCACTGTAGCTTAGCTTGTACATCTGGTACACTCTGCAGCAGCAGCAGGGACCTACAGACAGCCGCTCTCGGCAGCAAGCGCGTCCGAGCGCACCAGGATGTAGTCGTCCATGCCGCTCCTCTCCTTCCTGGCGACTGGCGCGGGCACAGCCGCGGCCTCTCCATTTGCTGCCGGCCTGGCAAGCAGCGCTGGCGACCCCGGCGGCTTCTCCCGCTTCTTCGCAGGCGCCTGCGCATGCAGTGTGCATGCAAGCGCCTGAGCTGCCGCCTCCTGGTGCAGCGCGCCTGCCGTTGTGTTCGCTTGCTTCTGCGCTTTTGTTGCCTTTGCGCTTGTATTGCGGGCGGCACAGGCACAGGGGCAGCAGCGAGCCCATAACATCCACTCTGCCGAGGACTCAGCTACTGCACTCCTAGCTTTCCGGAGTCCGCCAAACTCTCCTTCACCTTGGCCAACGGTGGCATTGCGCGTTGGCCTCCTCGCTGTACGCGGTCCTGTTTGTAGCGAGGTGTTCACAACATCCAGCTCGCCATACAAAGGCGGTGAGCGCCTCAGGCTTTGGGTCCCAATGAGATACTGTGCGAGGTCGATGGGCGGCAGCACTGCGTCGACCGACTCTGCTAGACAGCTCGGTTTCACAGCTCGGCGGCACAGCAGCAGCGCAAACGCCTGCTCAACACCTACCCTCCTGCAACTCCATTTCTACGGCCAAGCGCAGATGCGTGCTCTGGCTGTTTCCTGCCAGCGGCCCTGCACCTCTCTCTTCTGCAAAGATCGAGCCCGCTCGTGTAGTACAACTGACGCTTGCGTAGCTGTTGACTGCTGTGCCTGGCGCACTTGACTGGCACGCTGCCGCTGGGCGGCACATCTGGAGCGCGATGCCGTCAAGCAAGCGCTTCAACAAGGTCAAAACGCACCTGCTGAAGGAGTGCTCGCTGCCCTCGCTGCTGATTCCTGCCGACCCCAATGAGAGCGACTTCACGGCAACTAAGGGCACGCACTGCGCCCAGAGCACATTCCTCAGAGCCTGCTGCCTGCTGTGGCCGACAGTGCTATCACATACGGAGGCAGCGGCCTCTAGCCCGCCCTGCCCTAGAGCGCATGTTGTTCTCTATTCGCATATATGCTCTGCATGCTGCAGTGCTTGGCACGCTCTGCCTTGCCGGCAGCTGTGTGTTGGTGTTGGAGGCGTTGGAGGCGTTGGAGGCGAGCGGGCAGCACGCGCTCACGGCACTGCGATCTGCTCTGCGTGAGCATGTAGTCGCATCTGCGCGGCGTGCTTCGTATACTCAGCCGCAAGACCGGGCTCAAAGCGGGCAGGCTGTGCACGGCAGAGGGCATTGTGCCTGACTGACTTGTGCAGCAGGGCACTGGCTGCAGCAGCATATTTGCTGCAGCGGGGTGCTGCGGCCGAGCAAACTGATGTGTGCGCGGCGCAGTCATCGTCACTATCGGCCCGTCCTGCCAGGATGTGGACACCTTGTGCCAGCTGCTGGATGCAGGCGCGACGTGCGCGCGCGTCGACCTCACGGTGCGTGCTGCATGCGTCCGAGCACATTCCGCTCGCCGCACAAGCGCGCAGCTTGGCACGCTGCTGCCGCATAGCTGCGTCGCACCAGAGTCCCCCGACTGCCCAGCCTCTCGTACGTGTTTGGCAGGCGCACCGCCTGACAGCCGCTGGGACACAGCCGCCACATAGCTGCGCCGCACCAGAGTCCCCTGGCTGTCCAGCCTCCCGTCTGTCTTTGGCGGGCGCACCGTCTGTCTTTGGTGGGCGCACCGTCTTTCTTTGGCAGGCGCACCGACTGACAGCGACTGACAGCGGCTGCGGCGCCGCAGTGGGGCCCGCTGGCGTTCCACAAGAAGTCGCTGCTGAACCTGGGGGAGGCCATGCGGCGCACGCGCAAGCTGTGCGCGGTCATGGTGGACGTGGTGGGGCGCGAGATCGTGCTCAACCGGCCGAGCAAGGTGCTGCGGCGCCCCGCCGCCTCCCAGCTGCCCGCACACCTCCGGCGCGCAGCGGCTGGTGTGCTCCAGGCAGCAGGCGGCCTGTCCCTGCTGTCTGCGTATCTAAGCATGCATGTAAAAAGCTGTTGCCAGACGCGGCTCCGCGCGCGCAGATCGAGGAGGATGGCTGGCCGCGCTTTGAGAACCCCATCTCCGTGAAGGCCACAGACAAGGTGGGTGCCGCCATGCCGCGGCCCGACAGGCATGCAGGCATGGCCGTCGCAGCCCTGGCCTTGTGTGTATTGTTTCCAGTGGCCGCCCTCTCTGTTGGTGGCGATTTGACCGCGCGTCTGCGTTGCGGCGGATTAGTTGCGGCTGCCGAGCGCCTCTTGACAGGGCGGACCCACAGGTCGAGCATGCAGCCGCATCTGCCGCCGCTGCGACCGTGGCTTTCAGCGGGCCGGCGTGCAGGGCTGCCTGGCGCAGTTGAGAGCGGGGCCGCACCGCACGCTGCTGGCGGCAGCGGCCCGGGGCAGCCGCGGGAGCCGCGCCCGACAGGGGCGCGCCGCGGGCGGCAGGTGACGCTGACAACTGGCCCCGCGCGCGAGGGCGCCGGCAACGTGCTGCCCGTGAGCTACGAGAAGTTCACGTCCATGGTGCAGCCGGGCGACACGGTGTTCCTGGGCCGCTACCTGGTCACCGGCTCGGAGGACTCGTCGCTGTACCTGACCGTGCGCGGCGCCGCCCTACTCCTAGACCCTCTTGAGGTCGCCGCATGGCTGAGACGCGATGCGGGCGTGGGGTACCTGGTGGGCACTGTCAGTTGCACCTGACCGTGCGCGCCGCCGCCTGCGCGCCGGCCGGACACACACACACACACACCCC
>JAABUV010005458.1_pt1 | contig 14490 bp, 16 predicted proteins | sample 5559971 | NCBI WGS metagenome assembly JAABUV01 (sample SAMN10711881, study PRJNA513362) | rock metagenome | isolation source: Antarctica rocks | place: Antarctica: Victoria Land, Knobhead nord | collected 2015-12-19
AGGGGGAGCAGAGGGCATCCGGCAGCCGGCCCTTGCGTCCGAGGCAATGCCTAGACTTTGCGCGACGGCGGATGGCGGAGGCGCTTCCGGAGATTGTGGAAAGGTTCATCCGGGAGGCCAAGCTCGGGAGCATACCGCATGCGAAGGCACTGGCTGCGTTCGGCGGATTCGATAAGGCCGGAGCTTCGATACAGCACACCCGAGCGAAGCGGCGGCGTCCTGGGTTAACGGAGATGCTGATGCAGGAGATGAAGCGTGGGCGTGAGGCTGAGGGTGAGAGATCGAGGGTCTTGTGACGGTGCGCGGCAGCGGAGACGAGGTTGGATGCAAGGGTTGGAAAGGGGAGTTGGCATGGGACTGGACAGCACTCGGATGGGCGGCAGGCAGACGGGCGTCGAACGACAGAGCTTCACAGGACCGAGATCTTCGGGGCAGAGAGAGGCTGAGGTGAATCGAGGCTCGTTCTGGCCGGGGGGATCTCGAGTGGCAGCGGTGGCGGAGGCTGGGCAGAGATCGGGCCTGTGCGGTGTGCGGGCACGCAGAGAGGCTCTGGCGAAGGTGCACCTGCACGCGATGGCGGTTGAGTTTCCGGAGGTTCATGGACATCCGAACCTGCTTCCGTTCGAGGGTGTTCTGACGCTGGTAGACGTTGCCAGCGACAAGGCTCCGAGTGGGTCGCGCGGACATCGGGTGGTGTTGACGAAGGCGGCGGCGGAGATGGCCCTGCCGAGTTTGCTCGGTATGGCGGTCGGCTACAAGACTGGATGGGATGGGCATGATGCTCGGCTGAAGTGCGGGATTATCACGGCGGCAGAGTTGGACGGACGGCGGCTGGTGGTGAGCGGATTTCTGTTTGCGCGCGACTTCCCTGAGTTTGGCCAGGATGGGTCGGGCGGAAGCGCGCTCGAGGACGGCGCGATGGGCATGAGCTATGAGCTGGCGGATGCGCATGTGGCGGATATGCAGGCTTCTATCTGGACGCTGACGCGAGCGACGTTTACGGGTGCGGCGATCCTGTTGAGGGAGAAGGCGGCCTACCGGAGCACGAGCTTCCGGGTGAAGCGACCGGCGTGTGCGGGCGGGCGTGGAGCTGCAGTGAAGGTTCACTGAGCCGGGTCTGTTGATCGGGGCTGTTGATCGCTTTTCGTAGGGGAGCCGATGGAAGTTCTGGGTTGAGGCGCGGAGAGGCACCGTGCCGATTACGAGATGGTCCTGAGAGATCAGGGAGCAAAAGGAGAGGTGCAGATGGAGAACATAAACGCAGGTGAGCTGCTGTGCGGCAGCGAAGGAACGCAGATGGATCGCGCGGTGGAGCGGCTGAACGCGACCGCCGAGATGCTGGAACGGGCGGTCGAAAAGATCAATGAGCGCGAGGGTGCATTTGCGGTCGAGGCGGAAGCTTCGATTGGGCGGATCGTGGCGACGGTGGAGGGCCGGCGTGAGGTGGAGCTGGAGCAGAGGCTGGCGGCGGCTGAGACAGAGCTGACCCAGCTGCGGGCGAAGGCTGCGACTCCGGGCGAGGCTGAGCGTGGGCGGAAGACGGTGCCTGCGGCGATGGGACATCTGCTGGCGAAGCAGGGTGTGGTGGTGGAGTCGCTCGAAGCTGGAGCTCTCGATGCCGCGCTGGTGAGCTTGAGCCTGGAGCAGAGGATCGCGGTCAAGGCGCAGTTGATGCGGGCTGGCCTGCTGGGGTAGATCGTGGCTTCCGCGAACTGCGTCGGCAACTGACGGGCGAGGAAGCTACAGATGTGAAACGGCGGTCTCCCGATCTGACCGAAAACAAGCCGTCTCTGATCGGGGTACAAGTGCTGGGTGAGATGGGGACCAGGCGCGGCTACGGCTGCGCCTTTTGTTGTGAAAGGGAAAAGAATGAACGCTAAGTTTACGGATATTAATGCCGCTGCGGATTTTCTAGGACCGGGCGCAGTGGAAGTGCCGCTGTATCAGACGGAGATCACCGATCTCGTACAAAGGCGCGGTGTCTTCGGGCAGCGCATCAAGCAGGTTCCAGCGACGGGGCATCCGTCACGATTCTTCGAGGAGACGTCGATTCCGTCTCCTTCGGCATCGACTGGCTTTGTGGATCCACGAAACATCGTGGCTCCGCTGGTGAGCCCGACGCGGGTGGAACGCAGTGTTCCGCTAAAGGCGCTGGTGGCGCAGATCAACTACAACCTGTTCGATATCGAATTGGGCCATCAGCAGAGCCAGTTTGCCTATCTGCAAGCGAAGGATCTGGCGGACACGGTGGATGGCGTGCTGCGGACGCACGACGTTGCGCTATGGAACGGCAACGATACGAGCCTTAGTTCACCGACGACGGCGCAATACTTTGGCGCGAGCGGACAGATTGGGGCTGGTGGAAATTCGGTTTCGATCGCGGCTGGGCAGAGCATTGTCGATGGTTTGAAATCGACGGTGGCGCAGATGGTTTCGAACAGCTCCTACGGTGTTCGGCCGACGGCGATCTATGCCAACCCGGTGCTGCTAGACCTGATCGATCGCGAGATGAAGAGCGAGTTCAACGTGGTGTTGAACACGAGGGAGATCACGAGCGGATTTACGGTGAAGACGCTGTCGACGCAGGCAGGCGATCTGCCTTTGATTCCGGAGTGGACGCTGAGCTACACGGGCACGCCCGGATCGGGAACGGCGGTGCTGCCGGCGTACATCGTGACGGAAGACCTGATCGAATATCACTGGCTGAGTGATCCGAATCCTCGGATTTTCCAGCTGGGTGTACCGGGATCGCTGGCTTCGCAGTATGTGGTGGTGAAGTTCGGAGGCCTGGTAGTGAAGGGCGCGAGCTATGCACATTACCAGGTACTCGTCGATCGCTAGGAGTTCGCTAGATGGCCGTGAGAGCGAGGTCTAGACACGGTTGAGTTGGTGGGGGCCAAGGGGCCGGCGGAGTTAGCCGGCCCTTTTTTCTTTCAAAGAGGGGCGGGGTGCGATGGGGTATTTGTTGCCGACGGAGTACGTGCAGTATGGTCTGACGGCGGAGACGACGGACGACTGGGTCACTATGGCTTCGGCCATGATTGAGGCGCACTGCCGGCGGCCGAGCTTGCTGGTAACGCAGTATGTGGAGCGGTTGCGGGTGACGGCTGGGGCACAGACAGTGCGGCTGAGTTATCTTCCGCTGTCAGGGTCAGGGAGCGCGCCAGCGCTGGTGGCATTGAAGGCGCGATATGGACGGCCGCGCAGGGGAGAGCTGGCGGATGTGTTTCGAGAGCAGGTGGCGTGGGCGTTCACGGTGCCGGGCAGCTGGACGACGCTGCCGGCTAACAATGTGGAGATGAACGCGACGACCGGTGAGGTTACGCTGCCGGACAATTTTCTTGGACTGAGCTACAACGAGGTCGAAGTGACGTACACGGCTGGGGTTCAGGCGATTCCGGCCGCGGTGAAGGTGGCGTGCGGGCAGATTGTCCGGAATGCTCAGGCGACTCCGGGGATGAATGTGAAGTCGAGCAAGCTGGACACGATGCAGATGCAGTATTTCAGTTCGTCATTGATGGATGAACAGGTGCAGATGCTGCTGCGGCCGTATGTCGCGCAGAGGGTGGGGTGAGCTGATGGCGGATCTGAAAATGGCAAGCGAAGCGGCTCGCCGGGCGGCGGAATCCTTGTTGCGGAGCACGGGCGGGCGGGCGGTTTACCTGCGGGTCCCTACGCCTGCAAGCGCGGCAAGCATAAATGAGCAGATTGGGCTGGCGACACCGGAGTTTCAAGATGCGGAGCTTTCACCGGTGGTGTTCCGCAGGGCGAGGCCGCGGCCAACGAAGGATGGGGCGCGATGGGAGCTGCTGGTCTCGGCGATATCGGTCAGCGGCATTCTGGGCTTGACCGGAGCGACTGACGCCCTCGCGCTCTTCGCCGGGGCGTTTGGGGTACTGGTGGGTGACAGCCTGATGGAGATCGAGGCGGTGTCCTCCTCCGACATGAATGGGTCGCCTTATGTTTATCGCGTTGTGTTACGCGCACCGTTGGCGAAGTCGGTTTAGAGAGGGAGCGGGGACGATGCAGAGTGCCAAGGATAGTTTTTACGTGATGCTGCGAGACAGGGTTGCCGGTATCAACCCGGGACGGACCACGGTGCTGCGCGGTGTATCGCGGCCAGGAGTTCTGGTGGAGGAGAATGAGCTGGCAACGACGTTTTCTACGACGGACGCCTTTTGGTTGCGTTGGACGGAGGTTTCCGTCGATGTGGCGGATGCTCTGGTCAGGATGCGATGCGAGATCAGCTATGCGACGGACGGCTTAGTCGGCAACGGTGGGATGGATCGTGGCCAGCTCCTAGCGGGGATGGACGTGGAGTTGGCGACGGCTTTACGACGAGAGCCGCAGAACGTAGTGAAGTCGGCGTATTCGAATAACGGCGTGGCGACATTGGCGACGAATCTTTTCTGGACTGATCCGGTGTTTGGGAAGACGAGCGCGGATGGTGAGCGAATGAGCCGGACCACGGTGGTTGAGGTGTTTGCCTACCAGGAGGCGGAGGAGCTATGAGCGCGATAACAACCGCAGCAGGACTGGTGGCGGGAGCTGCACCGATTGCAGCGAGGGTGCGGGCGTACTTTGCTCCGGTGAATCGGACGGCGGGGCAGCCGACGATCTTCGATGCGGCGCAGAGCGGGCGATTTTTGCTGGAGAGGCCTCCGGCGCCATGGCTCGACCTTGGATGGTGCTCGAACTTCACGCGGAAGGCGGGGACTGTTGTAACGGCGTTGCGGACGGGTGCTCCCCCAGTTGTGCAGAGCCAGGTGCGAACGGAGATCGAAGCGACGGTCCACCTGGAATTCCGGACCTGGGGAAAGGTACAGATGGCGCTGGCCTCGGGATCGCAGCAGATGAATCTGCTGGTGGAGGGCTCAGGAGCACAGGTAAATGGCAGCGGCGGCAGAGGAGATGGAGCAGTGGCTCTGGTGACCTCCGGAGGAGCATCCACGGCAACGATGCTTAATGTGGGGACAACGGCGGCGTCGAGCTTCTCTCCCGGGACCTCGTGGCGGTGGATGTGGACTACAGCGGGCAGACCGGCTTTGTAGGCAGCGGGGCGAGCGGGGCATGGGTGCGGGCGGCGGCGGACGTGAGCGGGGACAACAACTTCGTTCGCCGAGTGACGCTGAACGTTGGTCGCGTGGTTTCGGTTGCTGGGGGCCTTTTACAACTCGGCGGGGCTCTTCTGGCGGGGGCTCCGGCGAGTGGAATGCAGGTGAGCCGCATGAGTGGCTTTGTCGATCGCGAGGGCGGATCCTTCTTTCAGGAGTGGTCCGCTCTGTTCTGCATCGACGGGGAGCAGGGGGATCGTGTGCTGTACCACTATCCGCGGCTCCAGGCCATGCAGGCCTCGAGTGAGGTGGCGGAGTTGCTGGCGGGGCGGCTGGAGCGATGGAAGCTGGGGGCGGCCTTTCGTGCGCTGCCGACGAAAGATTTGAATGATGGGGAGACGGTGCTTTGCTATCGGAGCTACCTGCCGGGTCCGATGCGCGCGGTATAGGTGCGGGTTGGACCAGGTAAAGGTGCCGTTGTGAGATGCGCGTGAGGAGAGCTGAGATGAAGTTGATTGACAGACGGATATTGCGAGCTGTGGGACCGGTGCTGCTGTTGCTGGCCATGCAGGCGAAGGCACAGGTAAGCACGACCCAGATTGCGGACACGATCTATCGTGCGGATGGGTCGGTGGCGACGGGAACGATTATTGTCAGCTGGCCGGCGTTCACGACGGCGGCGGGGCAGGCTATACCGGGGGGGAGCACGTCGGCGCCGATCGCGAGTGGCGGAGCTTTCACGGTGCAGCTGGCTCCAAACGCGGGAGCTACGCCGGAGGGAAGTTTTTATACAGCGGTGTACCACCTTGATAACGGCACTGTGAGCCGCGAGTACTGGGTTGTCCCGGTTAGTCAAAACCCTGTGACGGTGAGTTCCGTGAGAACGGCGGTGCTGCCGGCGTCCGTGGCGATGCAGACGGTGAGCAAAAGTTATGTGGACACGCAGATTGCAGCGGCGGTGACGGGCCATGTTCCGGTGGGTTCCCTGCCGTACCTCGCAAAGACTGGAGACAGTATGAGCGGACCGCTGGTGCTGGCCGGAGATCCGACTTCAGCGGCACAAGCCACGAGCAAGCACTACGTGGATACGGTAGTGAATGCGGTGAGCAGCGGGCTGACCCAGAAGGTCTCGACATCTCCACAGAGATCCCAGGTGATCTCGCAGCCAAGTGGAACGCAGCTGCAGACGAACCTGCTGAACGGTGTGGAGTATGCGAGCCAGTATGTGGGCGGATTTGGGAATAACGGAATCTCCAGCGCGGCGAATGCGGGGGACTGTGCAGCTGGATGCGATGTGAAGGCGGACCGCAGTTACAGCTTGACGGAGGGGTATACGCCTTCGACGTGGAACTATGGTCTGACGGGCGGAACGCATCTTGAGGACAACCGCGGCGGAGAGCGTCACGACAGCTACCTCAATCCAGTCAGCTTTTTGGATCCCGGAAACGATGCGGGTGAGGTGATCGATGTAGTGTCGACGCGGAGCACGGCCGAGGTTTCTCAACGAACTCACGCCGGTGGCATCGCGTCGCAGGGCCTGGTGCTGAACCACAAGGGCCTGACGGGTGGATCGAACCTGTATCCGGCGACGATCGAGAGCTCGGTGCCGTACTTCAAAACCGGCTACAGCGCCTTGCTTGTGAATGGAACTTATAACTCTGCGGGGCAGCATGTGATGGTTCCCCAGGAGCTCGAGTGTTTTGGTGTTGGCGACTGCTTAATGGGATCGCAGTTCCTGCATGCTTCGGGCGGGTTCCGCGATGAGGCTGATGAGGGCGCGCATCCGTTTGATTTGCAGATTGAAGAGGACTCGCGGGTTTTTCGGGGAACTTGCGCCGGGGGATGCACGGGCGGGTCAACGACGGTGCAGGTGGCCGTGACCTCCGGCCCGGGAACACAGGGCGAGGGTAGGTTTTTGATCGACACCAACCCGGCGAAGGACATGTCGGCTGGGCTTATCACCGGATCCATGTTTGGACCTCAAGGAACGCCTGGACCGGGTGTCACTTTCAGTGGAACCTCGTTCCCAGTAAGTGTGTTTCTAGCGACAGCGCAGGTGATTCGATCGCAGGCGACCAACGTTGCGCCGGGGGCTGTAGCGGTGGCTATCGCAGCGGGCGGCGTTCCGGCAGGCTTCGCAACGAGCACGGCGGCGCTGCCGAACGCTTCGGGAGTGGCCTGCGTTACCGATCTGCCAAACGGATTCAATCCTACGAACTACGAGATGGCCACGTACACGGTTGTAGATACGACGCATCTGCAGATGACCTTGAACAAGGTGCACGCATCCGGAGCGACTGTGGCGGTGGGAGGACTGTGCGGCTACGGGGTGGAGCAGACGGTGGACACGGCGAACGGCATCCGGCAGGTCTTTCCCGTGATTGGATCTTACTCGCCGACTGGACTTTACTACGCCGCCCACCTGACGGGGATTCTAGGAATCAGCGGATTGACGAGCTCGTATCTTAATCTGAGCCGTGCAGTGACCTCGGTTTCCCGCAGCAACAACTCTGTGACGCTGACGATCTCGGGATCGATGCCGGTCGACGTCAACGGCTTGACGATGACGGTGAGTGGAGTTGCCGACACGAGTTTCAACGGGAGCTTTGCCGTGACTTCGACAGGACCGAACAGCGTCAAGTATTCGCAAACGGGGGGGAACGGAGCGAGTTCAGGTGGCACTGTGGGAATCGTGACCGGGGGGTTCGTGCTGTATCCGATGGCCGAGGTGCTGGGTGTCTTCAATGCAACGACCAGGAGTGTGGATGGGCAGTTGACGCTGGCGGCGAACACTGTGCCGTGGGGAGCAAACGATCCGGTGGAAGAGCCCCATTATTACCAAGAGGCTCTGCAGGCGGATACGGAATACGTGGGACAGACGACACCACGGCCAACTGTTTACCAGAGAGCAGGGCTTCAATACCAGAGCAATGTGGGTCCTGGTATGCACGGTTGGACGATTCAAAATGCAGCTCCTGTTGGGAGCTACCTGGGCAACGGAGGAACGCACAGCGCACCAGATGTGGCCTATGAAGCGACGGGTGTATGGAACAGAACGATGGAGGCGCAGGCGGGAGAGATCAGCGCTTTTCAGCTTCACTGCAACTCGCACGGATGCGGGCGGTGGAACTCCGGTTACAACCTGTTTGAGCTGGACAGCGCGACGGGTGCGGACTACATGGGCTTCCAACCCGCGGCGGACGCTCTGAGCGTGACGATGGGCGGAACGAATTACAGCTTCACACCGAGAGGGTTTTCGGCGCCGAACCTGAACGCAAGCACGTCGCTGACGGTGACTGGATCGACCAAGATGAGTGGGGGACCGACTGTCTTCGGCAGTGGCACGGCTCTGCTAGGGGGTGCGTCTTCGGAGGCTTATCTTCAGGCACTGTCATCGGGAGGCAACAATGCGGGCGTGTTCGTGAGCAGGTCTTCCGCGGGAGCCTATGCGTCTCTGGACTTGGTGACGGGAGCTGTGGGCAATGTGGGCTGGTCTTTGCAAATGCAGCCGAACAGCGCGGGCCTGTCGCTATTCGACAGAGCAGCCGGGACGAACGTGATGAGCTGCCAACCGGGTGGGGGATGCACGTTTCCGAGCGGGGTCACGGCTTCGAACTTCAACGGGATCTTATCCGGAATTTCGGGGAGCATAGGGGGCGTGGCGCTCGCAAGTGGAAGCTGCACAAGTGGAAGCGTCGCGATTGCCAATGCAGCGGTAGGCGCGCCCGTGGCTGTAAGTGCGAGCGACGGCAGCCTGCCGAGCGGGTCGAGCGTGTTGAGTGCGGCGGTGACGGCGCCAGGCACGGTGACCGTGCAGATGTGCGCCGTCGGTCCGATGACTCCGGTCGCGAAGACCTACAACGTGCGCGTTCTGCAGTAAAGGCTGTGGTCCTGGTGATGCACTCTTGGATAGGTCGAGGTAGGCCGTGGCTCTGATGTCGAAGATGGACTGTGGATGGGAGGTCGATGAGCTGCTTGGTCTGGGCAGGATCCTGGACGACCGGCCAGCCGGGTTGCAAGGAGACACGGTTGCGATGTGGATGGCTCGCTCTCTGCTGCAGATACGGGACCGGGATGGGACGCAGAGAGCGCTGGCGCCAAACGCGGCGCAGCGACTATTTGAAGGGAGGAGAGGACGGAACAATATTGTCTTGAAGGCTCGTCAGATGGGAATGACGACATGGATTGCCGGCCGGTTCTTTTTGAAGACGATCACCAAGCGAGGCGTGCTGACGGTGCAGGTAGCGCAGACGCAGGAGGCAGCGGAAGGGATCTTCCGGATGGTGCAGAGGTTCTGGGAGTGTCTGCCGGAGGAGCTGCAAGAAGGTCCGCTTCGACGAGGCAATCGAGGTGCGTGCGCGGGAGCTGCCGGATGCGATTGAGACGAGGTTCGGTGGAGCTCTCGAGGTTTGGCTACCTCCGCTGCCGGGCAAGGCTTATGTGGTCGCGGTGGACACGGCTGGTGGCGGAGCGGATGGCGACTTCGCTGCGGTTCAGGTCCTAGATTTGGCGACGGGGGTGCAGTGCGCGGAGTTGCGGCAGAGGCTGGGGACGCTGGAGTTGGCGCGGGTGGCAGCGATGCTGGGGAGAGAGTACGGCGGAGCCTTGGTTGCGGTCGAGCGGAATAACCACGGTGCGGGTGTGCTGGCGTATCTGGATAGTAGAGAGCGATACCCGCATGTGTACGAGCATGGTGGGGTCGCTGGATGGCTGACGACGGCGGGCAATAAAGCGGCGATGATCAGCCGCATGGGAGCGTTTCTCGTTGAGTCGCCATGGATGTTTCGAAGCAGGCGCTTGCTGGCGGAGTGCAGGACGTTTGTGAGCCATGCGGGTGGGCGAATGGGAGCGGCCTCCGGGGCCCACGATGATTGCCTGATGGCGATGGCTGTCGGGCAGGCGGTGCGAGCGGAGATGACGGGACGAAGATGAGGCTACGGGCAGCATTACACCGGCAGCCTGCGGTTTTATAGGCTGAGGCGTTCACTGCAGTATGCTGCTGGTGCGAGGTGCAGGGCTTGGCGGTGTTGGCGGTGCAGGCGATACGCAGGATGCGGGGTGGGGCGCAGAGTCAGCTGATGCTGGGAGCGGATGGGAAGCTTTGGGTGGTGAAGTTTCAGAACAATCCTCAGCATCTGCGGGTGTTGGCGAACGAGCTGATTGCGACGCGCATGGCGGCAGCGATCGGCTTGACCGTGCCAGTGACGGAGGTGGTGGAGGTGACGGAGTGGCTGATCGCGAACTCGGCGGAGATGTATGTGGAGCTTGGGCGCGGGCGTCGGGAGCGGTGTGCCTCGGGACTGCAGTTCGGAAGCCAGTTTGCCGGCGGTCTGATGCCAGGGCAAGTGGTCGACTACCTGCCGGAGGAGCAGATGGGGGAAGTGCGGAATCTCCCGGAGTTCGCTGGGATGCTGGTGATCGACAAATGGGCGGGTAATTGTAACGGCCGACAGGCAGTATTTGAGCGCAAGGCGAGGGAGCGGAAGTACAGGGCCATCTTTATCGATCAGGGCTTCTGCTTCAATGCGGGGGAGTGGACGTTTCCGGACTCGCCGTTACGAGGGGTGTATCCACGGAACCTGGTGTATGCGAACGTGACGGACTGGTCGAGCTTCGAGCCGTGGATCAGCAGGGCGGAGTCGATGGATGCGGGCGTGCTGTGGTCCATCGCGGAGGCGGTTCCGCCGGAGTGGTATGGCGGCGATACGGCGGTGATTGAGCGTCTGATGGAACGGATGCTGGAGCGGCGCGGGCGCTTGCGGGAGTTGGTTTCAGCGTTCCGTGATTCTGACCGGCAGCCTTTCCCGAAGTGGGCGGAGGGAAAGAGGATTGTTGTGCCGGGGCGGATTGAGGGTGGGCGGAATGCGTCAAACTTCATCATGTAGGAGGGTGGGCAATTGGGGGAGAGATTGGCCTGCGAGTTCTTCCTGGTCCGGTATGTGCCGGACGTGGTCAAGGGCGAGTTCGTGAATATCGGCGTTGTGCTTCGCGAGGTGGAAGACGCGGAGAAGACGACCGTTCGCTTCACCCGTGACTGGAGGCGGGTGCGGTGCGTGGATGCGAACGCAGATGTCGAACTGCTGGAGGCGCTGGAGGGTGAGATGGGAGCTCGGTTAGGGACGCGAGAGCCGAGGCCGCTGATGGAGTTGCTCGAGGACAGCCTGTCGAACTCGATTCAACTGACTCCGGCGAGAGCGTGTCTGGCGGAGAGTGTGCCGGCGGAGATGGAGCAGCTGATGCGGATGTACGTGGAGCCGATGCAGGGCAGGCGGGAGCGCAGGTTGAGTGGGCGAGCAGCTATCGCAGGCGCGATGCGGCGGGAGTTCGAGCGGGTTGGGGTTTGGGGACTGATGCGAAAGCGAATCGCGGTCTCGCAGTTCACAAGGAGCGGCGATCCGATGAGGATCGATTGCGGGTACCGTCCGAACGGAGTGGTCCGAATGTTCCAGGCGGTGTCGCTCGATGGGGATGTGGAGGCGGCGAAGGTGCTGGCGTATTCGGTGCCGGAGCTAACGAAGGGCGTGCAGCGGGTAGAGATGGCGAGGCTGGAGATGACGGCAGTGGTGGAGCCGCTGCGGAGTCTGCGCGAGGTTGAGGAGGCGATGGAGCGATACCGGTTTGGGGTTGAAGCGATGGAGCGAGCGGAGATCCGCGTGATGACGATTACGGATTTGCCCCGGATGGCTGAGACCGCGCGTGTGGAGCTGAGACTTTGAAGTAGAGCTAGAAACAGCGGGTTTGAATCGGAAGGCACGGCATGGAGCGGTGCCTTTTTTCTTTTAATGTATGGCTATTTTCGAGAGGGAGTGCGATGAGTGTTCAGGAGACGGTGAAGAGTGTGTGGCAGCGGATCACGGGAGTGGACGCGGCTGCCGGCGATGCGACGAGGGGCGAAAGGAAGACTGTCATGCTGCCCTCCATTCTGAGCCCGTACAACATGGGCGGACGAGCGAACGGGAACTCCATGCCGAAGCCGACACCGGCGAACCTGAGGAAATTTGCGGAGACGCCGGTCGTGCGGCGGGCGATCAATGTAGTGAAAGATCGCATTGCGAGCATGGACTGGCAGGTGCGGGTTCGGAGGGGATACGCGGGCACGGTCGTCGAGAACGAAGTGGAGAGGATCTCGGTGCTCCGGCGATGCCTGGAGGAGCCTAATGCCTCGGACAGCTTTCGCGTGCTGTGGGAGCAGGTGCTTGAGGATCTTCTGGCGGGGGGGATTTGGGGCGGTGGAGATGGAGGCGACGGGAGATGACCTGCGTCCCTTTCATTTGTGGGCTGTGGATGGAGCGACGATTCAAATCGATAACACCTGGAATGGAGATCCGGAGCGGGCACGGTATGCGCAGGCGACGGGCAGGCTGGGGAAGGATGGGCCGGTAGCTCTGCGCGATGACGAGCTGATGTATCTCCGGTTGAATCCGCGGACTCACACACCGTTCGGTTTGGGAAAGCTGGAGGTCGCGTTTGAGACGGTGAACCAGTATCTCAGCGCGAACAGATATGCGGGACGGCTGGCCTCGAACTCCGTGGTGCAGTATGCGTTATGGCTGAACGAGGCGACGCCGGAGCAGCACGACCGGCTGATCCGATGGTGGCAGGATGAGATCGAGGGCACTGGGCGTGTGCCTCTGCTGAGCTGTGAGAACAAGCCCGAGGTGTTGCGTTTCGCTGGAGGAACGGATGCGGACCTCCGGATCCAGTGGCAGGAGTTTCTTTTGCGGATGATTGCGAACGCGTTCGATCTGCCGCCGATGCTGTTAGGAATTCACCAGGATGTGAACCGGTCGACCGCGGGCGAGCTGGCGGACGAAGCGTTTCAGAGCGCGATCGTACCGGTAGCGAAGCTGCTGGCGGAGCACATCACGCGCGATCTTTTCGCAAAGAAGCTGGGCTGGCGGGAGTTTGAGTTTCGCTTCAACGATCTTGAGACCAGGGACGAGATGCAGGAGGTTCAGATGCAGACGGAGTTACTGAAGGCCGGGGTGCTGACGATTGCGGAGGTGAGATCCATGCGAGGGCTCGACCATGTGGCGCCGGCGGTGCCGCAGTGAGAATCACGATCGACAATCTGGATGGCCTGGGGGCGCTGGACTACAGCGGATGGATCTCAGCTGTGGAACCATTGAAGGTGGAAAGGAAGCTGAATGCGCCTTCTACGTGCGGATGCATGCTGGACCTGAACTCCGCGACTCTGCGAGTGCCGGCGCGAAAGGGCCGGGTGGTGGTCGCGAAGCTTGATGGGCTGGTTCTCTTTACCGGGTATGTCGCGACCGAGCCTGAGCTGATCTATGCGGGTGTCGGGACCACTGGCCCGGCTTACCGGGTTGCGCTGCATGCGATCAGCGATGAGTGGCTGTTAGATCGGCAGAGTGTTCCACCAGGTGGGGCGGGGCTTGGGCAGAACGGGATTGCGGCGCTCACAACGTTGACGAACCGTGTGGGCGCCGGTGTGTTTGCCATCGCAGGATCGGCAGGCGTTCGAAACCTCGGGATTTTTCAGCCGGAGCAGAACAGGAGCTGGTCAGAGAACGCGGGAGCACTTGCGGACAGCGTGTATGCGGCGTATCGCGTGGTGGGCGGGGATCTGGGCCTGCAGCCGGCGGGTACAGTCGTGCACTCTCTGAACGATGGCGATGGGAGCTTGCAGATGGCTGGTTTGCGCGTGTCGCAGAGAAGGGAGCTGGCGAATGATGTGACGGTCTCGGGTGAGCGGGAGCCTGCGGTTTATGTTTCGGAGAGCTTCGCGGGTGATGGAACGACGAGTATCTTCCCTTTGGCGAAGACGCCATTTCGTGATGCGGCTGCGGGTAAGGGCGGTACCAGGATGGGCGGCGGAACCTCACAGCTGTTGTCGGACAGCTTTGATGGAGGATCGTTCGATCAGAGGACGTGGGCGGTTAGTGATCCCGGGGCGCACTTCAGCTTCACCGCGGCCGGATTGAGATTGGGCAGCGGCAACGGGCTGGACGGCCAGACGACGCTGGCGGCCATCGACGCGGTAGAGATCGGCGGATCGCTCGTGCTCGAGATGGGCGGGATTCGAGTGGAGTCTGCGAGCGATGGCGTCCTTTGCGGTTTGTACGCCGGGGGGCATCAGCCGGAGCAGCTGCTTTGCGGGCTATAGCGTGCGGCAAAGTGAGGGTGCAACGGTTGTCGTACCACTAGTGAATGGGGTTGAAGCGGGCACGGTGTACACGCTCCAGAGCGGACATGCCTACACCTTGCGCGCGCGGGTGCACTGTGTGGAGGCGCAGAGGGTGCGACAGATCTTCTATGCAATGGTCGACGGTGTGGTGAGGAGCTTCGGAGGAGGTCTTGTGAACGCGCCGGCGGATCTGGTGTTCGATCTGCTGGACACAGGTGCATCGTCAAATACTCGAGCAACGGTTCTCTATGACGGAACGGTGCAGAACTCGCCGGCAAGCTGCAGCTT
>JAABUV010005459.1_pt1 | contig 14489 bp, 12 predicted proteins | sample 5559971 | NCBI WGS metagenome assembly JAABUV01 (sample SAMN10711881, study PRJNA513362) | rock metagenome | isolation source: Antarctica rocks | place: Antarctica: Victoria Land, Knobhead nord | collected 2015-12-19
CGGCAACGAGCACGGAGGATACTCCCGAGCTGAGGCATCGTTCGCCTCATCCTGCCAGGTCAACGTGGTTGCCGACAGAGGGTGCAGATTTATTCCGGAAAGCGTATGAGAGGCTCCATCCCCTCCGGTGCCGACGCCCTCGAGAGCACGAAGACCCCCGCCTGGGCCTTGCGGTTCTCCCGGGCTTTGCGTAAGTCCTCAAGGGCCGATTTGACCCCGTAGGATTTGTCCTCCTTCGCCTCGAAGACGATCCGGTAGCCGAAGGCCACGTTCTCGGGCCCGAGGGTCACCACATAGTCGCCCACCTTGCACCTCGGGATTAAGCCGGCCGCGTCCTGGGTCTCCTCGAAGACATCGCCCTGACGTTGAGCTTCCCGGCGGAGGAGATCGCCGACGGCCTCCTCGAAGTCATAACCGTGTGTTGTGGACCGGGCCGCCTCCTCTCGCCGGGAACGCATCCCCTCCAGGCAGAGCCGGATTTCGTCGTGGAAGTCCTTGTTCCCCCGTTTGAGCTCTTCGACGACGTTGAGGAGTTCCCGCCGCAACCGGGAGAGCGGAGACTGCTCCTTGTCGAGCGACAGGCAGGCGTCGATGCTCTCGTTCGTCGACTCGAGCAAGGACGTCATCCTCGACAACGCGGAGTCCTTGTTGTCCGCGGAGAACTCGCCCAGGATGGTTCGGTTGGCCCGCTCGACGCGGTCGACGAGCCGTGAAAGGGCCCCGTCGCCGTTGTCCAGGGAGAACTCCTTGCAGACCTTCTCGAGGTCGCCCGCGAGGTCGCGACGCAGGAGGCCGTTCTTCTCGGTGACCTCGGCCACCAGACGCGAGAGTGCCGAGCCCTTGTCGTCCAGCGAGAATTGACCCGCGATCAGAAGGCCGTGGCCGGCCAGGACGGCTTCGAGGGACTCCTTCAGCGTGGATAGGATTCCCCGCCTCTGGCCCGGGGAGAGCACCTGGAGGAGGGGGCTGCCCGGACCGAGGTGCTTGTCCAGCGTGAGGGCCAGGCTCGATCCGTCCCCATTGACGTGCCTGCCGATGAGGGACTCAAGCTCCCCGTCGTTACGCATCAAGCGTTCGAGCCTCTGGGGCAGCTCGCCGCTCGTGGGGTCGAAGTATCTGCCAAGGATGGTCGCGACCTGGGAGGAGACGAGGGATGTGTGTTCGTGCAGGGCCTCCGCCATGCTTCGGACCAGCCGCTCGCTCTCCTCGCGGATCGTCCGGCCGTCGATCACCCCCGAGGCCTGCCGGATCGCCAGGACGCCGACCCGAAGGGCCGCCAGGGCGAACCCGTCCCTCTCCGCGGGGTCCGCGTATTTCGCCAGCTCCGCGACCACGTCGCAGTCCGTGACGACCAGACCGAGGTGAACTCCGCCCGGCTCCGCAACTCGGCCATTCGCGTGGAAATCGGACGTGTTCATGCTCTCGGCCCTCGGCAAGATTTTGCGATCGAAAGTTCGTCCTTCGCTCGTCGTTGAAGTGACCAATCCATTCCTCGTGCCACAAACGCTCGTGTAAAGGGGCGAGCGGCTGGAAGTCCTGTACGGCAACAACTTATGGAATTCTCGAACAGGTTCGGAATTTTGTCCGCGTGTCGACACCTCGCGTCGGCTACAATCTCGTTTGTCGAATCACAAACAGAGATGTCACCATGCCGAAGAACCGGGTACTCGTCGCCTGGATCGGGCACACCGACCTGGCCGCGATGGCCGATGACCTCCCCGAACCAGAGCGGGTCCGGATGCTCGACAAGGCCGGCATCCGGGGGAAGTACGGCGACAAGCCCGGGCCGCTGAAGACCGCCGTCGAACACGAGGAGTTCGATGAGATTCACCTCTTGAGCAACTACGACACGGCCGTTCATGTACCGTTCAAGAGGTGGCTGGGCGGTCGCACGACCATCCACCCGGTCGAGCTTACCAACCCGACCGACTATGCGAAGGTCTTCGAGGTCGCCGACCGCTTCCTCGCCGAGGTCACCACCCGGGCGAAGAAGGACCCTGCCGAACTCTGCATCCACCTCAGCCCGGGCACGCCCGCCATGGCGGCGACCTGGGTCTTGTTAGGGAAGAGCCGATACCCGGCCTCGTTCTACCAGTCACACAAGGGACGGCTCTGGCAGACCGAGATCCCTTTCGACCTGGCGGTCGACTTTGTACCGCAGCTACTTCGCGACGCGGACACCGCCTTCCAACACCTGGCGTCGAAGAGTCCCCGCGACGTCGAGGGGTTCAAGGATCTCGTCGGCGAGAGCCGGTCGATCCGCCTGGCCGTCGGCCGGGCCCAGAGGGCGGCCGTCCGCGACGTCCCGATCCTGATCCTGGGTGAGAGCGGAACTGGGAAGGAGATGTTCGCCCGAGCGATCCACGCGGCCAGCCCACGCCGGGCCGGGCCGTTCGTCCCGATCAACTGTGCGGCGATCCCCCGGGAACTCCTGGAGGCCGAACTCTTCGGCCACGCGAAGGGAGGCTTCACCGGGGCCTTGGCCGACCGGCGAGGGGCCTTCAGGAGGGCCGACGGCGGCACTTTATTCCTGGACGAGTTGGGGGAGTGCGACCCTCAGATGCAAACCAAATTGCTGCGAGTTCTCCAACCCCCGCCCGGCAAGGGGCCCTGCCACCGCGACTACGCCCCCGTCGGGGCCGACAAGCCCGAATCGAGCGACGTCCGGGTCATCGCCGCCACCAACTGCGACCTGATGGAGGCCATTAATCAGAACCGGTTCCGCGAAGACCTCTATTACCGGCTGGCTGCCATCACCGTCAAACTCCCCCCCTTGCAAGACCGCAAATCGGACATCCCGCTCATCGCAGAGTCGGTCCTCCAACAGATTAACGCGGACTTCTTACGTAGCGAGCCCGGATACCAGGACAAAATTATTTCTCCCAGTGCAATTTCATTTCTGCAAAGGCAATCTTGGCCTGGAAACATCCGCCAGCTCCAGAACGTCCTGGTCCAGGCCGCCATCCTGTGCGACGGAGCGGTGATCGAGCCGGCCGATCTCGCCGAATCCCTCTCTGAAGTCCCCCGGCAGAAGAGGCCCGACCCACTCGACCATCCCCTGGGTAACGGCTTCGACTTGACGCGGCACCTCGAAGACATCCAAAGCCTTTACTTGAAAAGAGCTATGGCGGAAGCCGGCGGGGTCAAGACCAGGGCCGCGGAGCTTCTCGGTTACGACCACTATCAGACCCTCGACGCCCAGTTGAAACGGCTGAAGGTGCGGACGGACCTGCCCGCGAAACCGAGGAGACCATGACCCTTGCGTTGGGGTCAGGCATTCCTTCCGAGGGCCTAATCCGTTAAGCTGGCATGCCTCTTGCACTGGCCATCGAACTGTAAGAGGATTTGTAAAACTCCCGTGGGTTATTTATGCCTGTTGGTTCAACGGGGCTTTCGGCCGGCTTGGGAGCAACGAGGAGCGGGATCTTGAAATCAGTGAATTTCGAGTTCCTCCGAACCCAGTGGCCTGAGATGGCCGAACTCGGCGGGTTCGCCGAGCGTTATGCCTACCAGGACCCAACTAGCTCCCTCGTCAAACTGCGGGCGTTCGCGGAGCAACTCGCCGAGTTCCTCTACTACCACCACGGATTGAGCAGACCGATCCAGGCTCACCTCATCGACCTCCTCAACGAACACGCGTTCCGCCAGGCGGTACCCGATGTGATCCTGAACAAGCTCCACCAACTGAGGATCAAGGGGAACAAGGCGGCCCATGGGGCGAAGTCGGACGCCGCGACCGCATCCCAGATGATCCGAGAAGGGTATGACCTGGGACGGTGGCTGTGCCTGACCTACGGTCACGACAAGTCGACGAGCCTGCCGCCCTTCCAGGAGCCGACCCAATCGAGCAGTGAGGATTCGAAGGGACGGCTTCAACGCGAAAAGAAAGCGGTCATGGAGCAGTTCGCTGCCCTTGAAGCCAAGTACCAGCAGCTCATCGTGGAGGTCGAGGCGAAGCGGGCCCAGGCCCCCCGGGCCGAGGCCTCGGTCGATCAACTCCAGGCCGCCAAGTCCACCGGGGAACTGGCCGCCTCACAGCTCCATTTCGATGAGGAGACGACGCGGAGCCAGCTCATCGACACCTGGCTCATGGCGGCCGGCTGGGACCCGTCGGATTTCAACCAAGTCGGCAAGGAAGTCCCGGTCAAGAATCAGCCCACCGCGTCGGGAGATGGGTTCGCCGATTACGTCCTCTGGGGCGACAACGGCAGGCCGCTCGCGGTCATCGAGGCCAAGCGGACCTCCAAAGATCCGAAGGCAGGCCAGACCCAGGCTGAGCTCTATGCCGAGGGCCTTCTGGCCCAGTACGGCCAGAGGCCGATCATCTTCTGTACCAACGGACATCAGATCGATCTCTGGGACAAGGGCCAGGACGAAAGGGGCCAGTACGATGCCGTCCGCGGCGTCTACGGCTTCTACTCGAAGGACAGCCTGGAGTATCTCGTGTACCGGGCGAAGAACCGGCTCGGAGTCAAGGAGTTCGGGCCCGACACCGAGAATATCGTCGATCGCCTCTATCAAATCGGTGCCGTCCGTGACGTCATCGAACGGTTCGCCAACCGGCGACGCAAGGCCCTGATCGTGCAGGCCACCGGTACGGGCAAGACCCGCGTGGCCATCGCCCTCTGCGAAGCCCTGATCCGGGCCAAGTGGGCCCGCCGCATCCTCTTCCTCTGCGACCGCCGGGAACTCCGCAAGCAGGCCGACGACGCCTTCCAGAAGTACCTTCCCGGGGAGCCGAGGACCTTCGTCAACGCTGGCACCTACAAGGATCGTGAGCACCGGATCTACCTGGCGACCTATCCCGCCATGTCCAAGGTTTACGAGACCTTCGACGTCGGGTTCTTCGACCTGGTGATCGCCGACGAGTCCCATCGGTCGATCTACAACCGCTACCGCGAACTCCTCGATCACTTCGACGCCTTGCAAGTCGGCCTGACGGCCACCCCGGTTCAGTTCATCAGCCGGAACACGTTCAGGCTCTTCGAGTGCGACGATCTCCAGCCGACCTCCTCCTACACGCTCAAACAGGCGGTCGAGGCCGGTTACCTCGTCCCCCCGAAAGTGATCGATCACACGACGGCCTTCCTCCGCGAGGGTATCAAGTACGCCAACCTGAACAAGGAACAGCGGGAGCAACTCGAGGAGGATGAGGTCGAGCCCGAGGCCGTCCACTACGAAGCCGAGGAGCTGGACAAGCGGGTCTTCAACAAGGACACGAACCGCAAGATTCTCCAGAATCTCATGGAGGAAGGCCTCCGCGACGCCTCCGGCTCGCTGATCGGCAAGACCATCATCTTCGCCCGGAACCACAACCACGCCGTGATGCTGGAGAAGGTCTTCGACGAGCTCTATCCGCAGTACGGGAGCAAGGTCTGCCGGGTCATCGATTATGTCGACTCCCGGGCCCAGGACCTGATCGACGAGTTCAAGGATTCAACTTCCCTGCTGAGGATCGCGATCTCGGTCGACATGCTCGACACCGGCGTTGACGTCCCCGACGTCGTGAATCTGGTCTTCGCCAAGCCGGTCTTCTCGTACGTCAAATTCCGCCAGATGATCGGTCGTGGCACCCGGCTCCGCCCGAATCTCTTCGGCCCCGGCCAGCACCAGCACAAGACTCACTTCCTGATCTTCGACCATTGGGGAAACTTCGCCCGCTTCGAGGGCCTCGACGAGGACGAATTCGCCGATGCGGAGTCGAACCCGAGCAAGTCGCTCCTCCAGAAGCTCTTCGAGTCCCGCATCGAGCTGGCCGAGGCTGCTCGCGAAAAGGGCGACCAGGCCGCCTTCCTGACGGCCATCGACCTGGTGGCCGGGGATGTCTCCGACTTGCCGGACGGGACGATCCGCGTCCGCGAGAAGTGGAAGCCGCTGCAATTGGCCAAAGATCCGAAGCGGCTCGAACAGCTCGATCCTGGCATCAAGGCCATCCTGACCCACGACCTCGCCCCACTCATGCAGTGGCGGGACCTGAAGGGGGACCATGCTGGTTACGAGTTCGACCTCCTGATCAGCCGGCTCCAGACCGAACTGGCCAAGGCATCGGACAAAGTCGAGGGCCTGAAGGACTAGCTTTTCTCCCGCCTCGACGAGCTGCCGCCGTCCTTGAACCAGGTCCGGGCTCGTGCGGAAACGATCCAACTGGTCCGATCCCCCTCGTTCTGGTCCGGCGTGAACACGGAGGCCCTCGAAGACGTCCGCCACAAGCTGCGAGCGACGATGCAGTATCGGGTCAAGCCGACCAGGACGGCGATCCTCCCCAAGGTGATCGACGTCCACGAGGATGGCGACCTGATCGAGTCGCGGGTCCGCAAGGTCCGTCTCGACGACCTCGACAAAGCCGCATATCGGTCACGGATCCAGGAAGCCCTCCAGAACCTCTTCGAGGAGAGCGAGACTCTCCAGCGGATCAAGGCGGGTGAGCCGGTCGCCGAGGCCGACGTCCTGGCCCTGACTTCCCTGGTGCTGACCCAGGAGCCCGACCTCGATCTCAACGATCTTCTCGACTACTATCCCGAGACCGCCGGCCACCTCGACCTGGCCATCCGGCGGATCATCGGCCTCGATGCTAACGCCGTCCGGGCTAACTTCGAGCAGTTCGTCCGCAGGCACCCGACCCTGAACTCGATGCAGATCCAGTTCCTCGACATGCTCCAGAATTACATCGCCAAGTACGGGGCGATCGAACTCGAACGGCTCTACGACCAGCCGTTCACTACGATTAACTCGGACGGTGTCGACGGCGTCTTCAGCGACGAGGAGATTGACGACCTGATCGGCATCCTGGAGACGTTCCAACCCAAGTCACCGCACGGAGGCAGCCAGGAATGATCACCGGGGCCATGAAGAATCAGGTGGACAAGCTCTGGCTCGAATTCTGGCAGGGCGGGATCTCCAACCCGCTCAGCGTCGTCGAGCAGATCACCTTGCTCATGTTCCTGCGGCTCATCGACATCACCGAGACCCGTGAGGAGAAGAAGGCCGCCCGCCTCGGCAAGCCGTTCAAGGGGCATTTCGGTCCAGAGCAGCAGCATCTCCGGTGGCAGAACCTACTCAAGCTCGGCAGCGACGCCCTGCTGAAGACCGTCCGCGACGAGGTCTTCCCGCACATGAAGGAGATCGCGGGAGCGGGCACGACGTTCGGAAAATCGATGACCGACGCCACCCTCCTGATCCAGAAGCCCTCCCTGATCGTCAAGGCGATGGAGCTCATCGACAAGCTGCCCATCGACCGAGGCGACCTCAAGGGCGACCTCTACGAGTACATGCTGGGCAAGCTCCAGGTGTCGGGACAGAACGGCCAGTTCCGCACACCCCGCCACATCATCCGGCTTATGGTGGAGCTTGCCGAACCCAGGCCAGATTCGACGATCGCCGACCCCGCCTGCGGCACCGCCGGGTTCCTCGTCACGGTAATGGAGTACCTCCGCGACAACTACACCTCGCCCGGCGGCATCATGGAAGAGGAGCGGGACGGAGAGCGGTTCCAGGTCAAGACCGGCGACCTCCTGGAGCCCTATCTGGCCCACATCCGGACCGACATGTTCCACGGTTACGACTTCGACGTCACGATGCTCCGCATCGCGGCCATGAATCTGATGCTCCACGGGGTGGACAACCCGCACATCGACTATATGGACACCCTCAGCGAGAGCTTCGTCAGGGATCGTCCGAAGGAGGCGAAGGAGCATTTCGACATCATCCTCGCCAACCCCCCGTTCAAGGGAAGCCTTGACGAAGAGCGTGTGGACGTCTCGCTCCGTCGTCAGGTCAAGACCCGCAAGACCGAGCTCCTGTTCCCGATGCTGATGCTTCGGATGCTCAAGCTAGGGGGCCGGTGCGCGGTCATTGTCCCCGACGGCGTCCTCTTCGGCTCAACGACGGCCCACGTCGCCCTCAGAAAGATCCTGGTCGAGGACAACCAACTTGAAGCCGTCATCAAGCTGCCGGCCGGGGTATTCAAGCCCTACGCGGGTGTCTCGACAGCCATCCTCCTGTTCACGAAGGGGGGCCAAACCACCGACGTCTTCTACTACGACGTCCAGACCGATGGTTTTAGCCTTGACGACAAGCGGGACAAGATCGGGGCTGCGGATGACTTCCAGGACGTCTCGGAAGTGTCGCTCCGATGGAAACGGCGTGATCCCAAGAGAGACACCGACCGGAAGGATAGAGCGTTCTTCGTCGGCAAAAAAGAGATCGTCGCCAATGCTTACGACCTCTCCCTCAACTGCTATCGCGAGATCGTTCACAAGGAGGTCGACCATGAGTCCCCAACGATCATACTCGGACGGCTGAAGACGCTGGAGCAGGAGATCGCATCGGAACTGGAAGCGTTGGGAGCGATGCTAGGATGATAGACACCGCCAGGCAAAGCCCGATTCGTCCGCTTTTGCTTCCAGTCACGAGCGGTGACCCCAGATCTCTCGCGGGCAGCAACAATTTTCGATACATCGATATCGCCTCTGTCGATCGGGACGAGAAGGTCATTTCGGATGTAGCCACGATCAACGTAGATGAGGCACCGAGTCGAGCACGGCAATTGGTTCGGACCGGAGACGTTCTCGTTTCGACTGTCAGGCCGAATCTCAACGCAGTCGCAGTCGTGCCCCAAGAACTTGATGGAGCGATTGCATCGACGGGTTTCTGCGTCCTTCGAGCCAATCCAAAATTGGCGTCCAGCCGCTATCTGTTTCACTGGGTGCGGACAAGAGAATTCGTCAACGAGATGATTCGACTCGCTACGGGGGCCAGCTATCCGGCCGTCAGCGATCGAATTATCCTCGACTCCAAGATTCCCGCTCCAGATGCGGAAGAGCAGAAGCGGATCGCCGCCATCCTCGAGAAGGCCGACGCCATTCGGCGGAAACGTCGGGATGCAATTAGTGCGGCGAGCAAATTGCCTGTTAGCATCTTTAATAGGTGCTTCACATTTTCAACCGATGACCAAGCAAAATTCCGACCGTTGAACGCAGTCGCTCAAGTCGTCTCGGGAGTGACGAAGGGGCGTCGGTTCAATGGAGCCACGACTCGTTCAGTTCCCTACCTTCGCGTTGCGAACGTGCAAGACGGCTACCTGGACTTGGCGGAGATCAAGACTATCGAGGCTCTGCCCGATGAAATCTCGGCCCTTGCATTGAAGCCCGGCGATGTAGTCATGACCGAGGGGGGGGATTACGATAAGCTGGGTCGCGGGGCGTTGTGGGAGAGTGCGATCCCGGAATGCATCCACCAAAACCATGTGTTTCGGGTGCGTCTAGATCAGAACGAAGTCCTGCCCGAGTTTTTCACAACCTATCTTCGTACCTCTGCGGCCAAAGCCTATTTCTTGCGGTGTGCAAAGAAAACGACCAATCTGGCGAGTATCAATAGCACTCAACTCAAGGGCCTCCCAGTGCCGTCGGTTCCCATCGATGATCAGAAATACTTTGTCGCCTTGCTCAAGAAGCAAGGCTCTCTCATGGAACGCTTCAACAGCCAGGCTGAGTATGCAGACGAGCTCTTCAATTCGTTGGTTAATCGTGCGTTTCGTGGCGATCTTTGATCCTTAAGGAGTGCCAGCCGTGTGGCAGGACCGCATCGTTATCGACCCGGCAATTCTGGCCGGGAAGCCCGTCATCAAGGGGACTCGATTGGCGGTCGAGTTCGTCCTCGACCTCCTCGCTGAGGGTTGGACTCACGAAGAGATCGAGCGAAACTACTCCTCCCTCACCGACGACGATCTCCATGCGGCCCTGCATTACGCCGCCGAGGCCTTGAAGCGAGAACGAGTCTACCCCCTGGCGGTGTGATGTGGCCAAGCTCCTGGCGGATGAGAACGTGGCTCTCGACGTGGTCGCGGCCCTCCGTGTCGACGGTCATGACGTCTCCTCGATCAAGGAAGTAGGCCCCGGCTCCACGGATGAGGTCGTCCTGGCCCGTGCCCTGGCGGAGGATCGAGTGCTCCTGACTTTCGACAAGGATTTCGGCGAACTCGCCTTTCGCCTCGGTCAAGCCGCCACACCGGGCGTCATCCTGCTCCGTCCCCGCCTTCGGTCCCCCGACTACCTGGTCCGATTCACGCGAGCCGTGCTCGCCCAGGGCCACGTTTGGGAGGGCCATTTCGCCGTGGCCGAGGAAGGCCGTTTGCGAATCGTCCCTCTACCCACGACCTGACCCCACAACGAAACCGCCTCCATGCCCGCCGACCTCTCCAAGAGCCTGGTGATCGGAATCTCCTCCCGAGCCCTCTTCAACCTGGAAGACGCCAACGCGGTCTTCGAGCGGGATGGTGAGGTGGTCTATGGGGAGTACCAGCACGCCCACGAGAAACAGATCCTCGAACCGGGCACCGGGTTTCGACTCGTCCAGGCGATCCTCGCCCTCAACGAGAAGGTTCGGGGCAGCCGCAAGGCGGAAGTCGTCGTGACGTCCCGAAACAGCCCGGCAACCTCCAGACGGCTGTTCGACTCCATCAAGCACTACGACCTCGACATCCAGCGGGCCATCCTGACGGGAGGGACCCCGGTCGCCCGCTACCTCAAGCCGTTCTGCGTCGACCTGTACCTGTCGGCCTACGAGAGCGACGTCCAGGACGCTCTCCAGGCCGGAATCGCAGCGGCCGTGATCTATGGGACGCCGACGGAGGAGGTGGACCCCTGCGAGGAGCTCCGGATCGCCTTCGACGGCGACAATGTTCTCTTTGGCGGTGAGTCGGAGGAAGTCTACCAAACCCAGGGCCTCGAAGGCTTCCTGGCCGACGAGCAGAAGCACGAAGCCAGGCCCCTGGCGGATGGGCCCTTCGCGAAGCTCTTTCGAACCTTGGCCGTCCTTCAGAAGGACCGCAGCTTCGATAAGCCTCCGATCCGAACGGCCCTGATCACCGCTCGCAGCATGCCGACGCATCTGCGAGTCTTGAACACCTTCCGAGCATGGGGAATCCACGTCGACGAGGCATTCTTCATGGGTGGCGTGTCGAAGACGGGAATCTTGCAAGCTTTCCGCCCCCACTTCTTCTTCGACGACCAAGAAGCCCACTGCCAGCCCGCATCCACGCTCGTTCCGACCGCACGGGTCCCGTCGGCCCTCGAAAGCCGTCACCTGGTCGTAACAGCCCCGATCGTCCCGGAACATGCCTTGGCAGGCACGACAGATGACACGAAGTCCATGGTCGCGACGACAGAGGCGGTCCCTCCGCGTGAGCCTGAGCTGGAATCGGAGGCGACTGCATGATCACCCGGATCGAGATCGAGAATTTCAAGGGTATCGGCGACCGGGTCGAGCTCGACTTGAAGCCGATCACTCTCCTCTTCGGCCCGAACAGTGCCGGGAAGAGCACCGTCACGCACGCCCTCCACTATGCCCGCGAGGTCCTCGGCCGACGGAACTACGATGCCGACAAGACCATAGCTGGAGGGGATTTCGTCGACCTGGACGGGTTTCGATCCTTCGTCCACATGAAGAATACGAGCAAGAGCGTCAAACTGAAGTTCCGGCTCGACCTCCGCGAAAAACCCTTCCGCAGATACTTCCCCGAAGTTGGGCACTTGCATTTTGACGAATATGCCCTGCCCCAGATCAGCCAGAATGTCGAGACAGCCTCTGTCGAGTTCTGGGTCTCTTATTGTCCCCATCGCCATAAGCCCTACGTACGCAGATACGCAATCGAGATTAACGGTGTCTTTTTCGGAGCGATCGAATCAAGTTACGAGATGGTTTATGGCGACGACCGCACCGAAAAATTCCTTCACACCAACAGTCTGGTCGAACTTAATCACTTGCACCCGATCTCGGACATCGCCTTTCAGAACCTAGCGAGAGAGCCGGAGATCTATCCCCTTCTGAAGTCGGTCTTCCTCGACCCGTCCATCCCTCTTGCCGAGCTTGGCGACGCACTCCCGTACTGGGGCAAACCTCTTCAGATCGACATCGATCTCCCACAGCTCGAAGATCCCCAGTTCGCCCCGCTCGGGCCAACTATGTGGAAGGGTCTAGATCGCTGGTCCGCCGTAATCAGTCAGATAATGGTCGGACCCGGGGAGATCCTGAGCCGGGAACTCGACGGTTTCCGGCACCTCGGCCCGTTCCGAGAAATGATCGGCCGAAACTATCGTCCGCCTCGTTCCAAGGACGAATCCAGGTGGATCACTGGACTGGCGGCCTGGGACCTATTATCCACGAAGGGGCCCGAGTTCGTCGGGCAGGTCAGCGAGTGGCTGTCGGTCGGCAAGTTGAATTCCGGCTATTCCCTCGAGTTGGATCGGTACAAGGAACTCCCTCTTGACGGCTTGGCCTACCAACTTCTGGGCACTCACTCGGATCCGGATCGAGTCCTGGAGGATATGGAACTAATCTGGTCCTACTTGGAGGAGCAGGAGACGAAATCCCGTTTGGCCCTCCGGGACGACCGTGTCGGACTCTCGGTGACTCCTCAAGATCTGGGTGTCGGGATATCCCAATTGGTGCCCATCGTCGTTCTGGCAAACGATGCAGAACTCGTCGTCGCATCAATCGAACAACCCGAGTTGCACATCCACCCGGGACTTCAAACCCGACTTGGCGACCTGTTCATCCATGGAATCAGACAGAGCAAAAAGCTATTCGTGCTCGAAACGCACAGCGAGCACTTACTGCTGCGGCTCCTACGTCGGATTCGAGAAACGAGCGAGGGCGAATTGCCGGCGGGTTCCTTCCCGACTCTGCTCCCCAACGAGGTTTCGGTTTACTACATCGAGAACGATGGCGTAGGAACTCAAATCCGGCATCTCCGCATAAACGAGACCGGCGAATTCATTGACCGCTGGCCGCATGGTTTCTTCGAGGAGCGAGCCGAGGAGCTGTTCTGAGATGCTGCACGAATTCGCGGTCGACCCGGAAGCCCTTTCGACCTGGCATGGCTTTCGTTACTTGATCGAAAGGTTTGGGGTCGATCAAGGTCGTCTCATCTCGAAATTTCCAAGTAACTGGAAGCGGCGTGTCTACGATTCAACAAGCAATTGCAGAGACGTTGAAAAAAAGAAAATTGAGGTGCAACTCAAATCGATCGATGCAAAGCTCATCGCGAATGGCCGAGCCTTTGGCAACCATCCCCAATGGCTTCCAAATGCCGAGGACGAACACGTTCGAATGCCGTTTCGAGCAATCATCTCGACATCCAACCCGCAAAGATCTCCTCACGTACTTCTGGCCGACGAATTAAGTGACGAGATCAACCTTTGGAGCATCCGTCGTGAGGCGAAGGTGGAGCGTGAAGCCGCCTCAATGTCCTCCTGCGTCACGTTACTTTTTCGAGCCAGCCAGATCATCCTCTTTGTAGACCCACACTTTAAGCCAGAGGCATGGCGATATCGTAAGACGTTAATGTCTTTTCTGCAGACGGCAATTGCCACTGGTCGCACCTTCGTCCGAATCGAATACCACCTCAATTGTCAGCTTCCTATCGATTATTTCGTGAAGTCACTGCGAGAATTACTGCTGCCGAAGATGCCGAACGGGTGCCAGGTCACTTTCTTCAGATGGGAGCAACGCAGCCCTGGCGAGAAGCTTCATGCCCGGTATATTCTGACCGATATCGGGGGGTTCCGATTTGAGGCGGGTCTCGATGATGGGGAGCAGGGCGAGACGATCGACATCGGCATCCTCGAACACGAATTGTATTCCGAGCGGTGGCAAGACTATCAGTGGAGTTCGACGGACCCTGAGTCTTCGACTTACAAGTTAAAAGATCGTGTCAGGGTCACCGGAGGTCAAACCGTCGTCATCCTTGGACCACAGGATTGATCGTGGAGGGTCGGAATGCCAATCCAGAATGCCGGGACTCTACTGGAGAATATCGTGCTGCTCGAGGCAGCTCGGACCCTTTCTTGTCTTGACCCCGTCGACGAACACCCGCTCGATTTCATAAATGCCTTTGTGTTACCACCGACTTCCGAGTGGCGAGGGATGGAAAGGTACGCATACCAAGTAGGTTTAGGAGACTCGAGACTTGACCATCTTTCGAGTTTGAAATTTCAAGAAAATGACACAAGCTACCCATCGTTGTTACAGCGTTGTTTAAGGGCCGATCGAAAGCAGGGACCGAACGGTGCATTGCTCGTCGGCATGATGTTGCGACAGTCGGGACGCTCATGTCGCATGTGGTTGAACGACCTCGCAGCGGGCGAGGAGCGTTATGTAGGAACCACTTCCGGTCTTGGTCAGTTGCGAACAGTTGTTGATGATCTTTGCAAGTCGTCGCTGAGGCCAGCAAGATTGGACGTGAAGCTCTGCACCACGCCCTACCCAGATTCTCTGGCAGATCTAGAGACTAACCTCTCGGCCTGGTGTCGAGCGAAGGCTCCTGTCGGCAGGTTGGGCTTCCTCGACCCGGACATGTACTCGTTGGGCGAACGGATCGGCCCTCAGACTTCGTAACCGTTCACGGCCTTCCGCTACCGTTTCGGGGATGGTAGTGTTTTTACCATGACGATGCCGCCACCACCCTCCGAGGAATGCTTGGCTTCGCTTCC
>JAABUV010005462.1_pt1 | contig 14482 bp, 15 predicted proteins | sample 5559971 | NCBI WGS metagenome assembly JAABUV01 (sample SAMN10711881, study PRJNA513362) | rock metagenome | isolation source: Antarctica rocks | place: Antarctica: Victoria Land, Knobhead nord | collected 2015-12-19
AGCATTCTTTGTCAGCTTCTACCAAGGTATGAAAATCTGGTGTGGCTTTACCTATAGTTGGTTGCTTCGGCGGTGAACTCAACCCCAAAATGAATACGAACTCTGGTTGCACTACGCTCCTCGATATGTTGAAGCACGCTAATTTTGACGCCCGCTCGGCAAGCTGCAAGCAAATCAAATCATGCATTACTGTACCATCCACGCCCTGTGATTTAAACGCGGGGGATCGCTCAAGTCACTCCCGCTTTAAATCGCAGAGTGAGCCATCACATTCGAGTCGACGGTGTTCAACTCTTATGCTCATGTCTCAGAAGAAAACAAGGGGCCCGCTAGTAGAGTTTTCACCTGCTCGCACCTAGATAGACTCCTATACAGCTTCAACCTACCTACCAAAATGCCCCATATGACCTCGTCTTCCAACACTGTAGAGGGGTGGTATGTCTCAACCAGTAGTGAGTAGATCTAGGAGGTAGGCTAGATACAGGTAGGATGGGTCAAACATCAGGTAGAAGGTGACGGGAATGATGCTTCGATGCTTGACTGTCGAAAGAGAAACCCCACGACATCACAACACAATCCTTTGATTTTCACGACGCAGCACTACACTTTTCTGCTTATTACCTTCCATCTACTGTGGTCTTCTTGAGAATCAGACCTCCATCACCGTTACTCAGTGTACAATCTCACTTGTTTTCTTTCACTGTCGCTGCAACGTCACATTTATATTCTTCCTGCCGTCTTCATTGATCGCCCTGACTTTCGAATTGTCAATGCTTCGCTCTTTCGCTGGCTTTCACCAATGTTCATGCCTACGAATGAATACTATGATGGCTTCGGCGCCAACATTTTCGACCCAAGTCACAAGAGAAGCCGTGACTACTTCTTAAGACCGGAATCGAACACATCTTCTTTGATACATTCTCGAATCTTCTCTTGAACGTTCTCTGCTTTCTGAAGATCTCATGCTTATAATTTCAGATACAATGTCGCGACTATGAAAGTTCGTGTTCAGCATCGCAGATATCGCACTCAAGGCATGTAGAAGATTCGTCATTCTCAATGAATCTTTACCGAATCTAGAATGAACAGCATGCGTCACCATCTCAATCCATGGCGTCAATGAAGGCCGTGAGCCCTTCTTGCTACTCAGGAGAAAATATCGTTCCTAATCCGAGTTCTTCGCTCACCAAGCATCTTCCAATCCCGATTACTCCACATTCAGATGAACTTGAACAGATCAAAATTCTGAAACGTAAGCGTGCCGAAGAAGAGTACTCAAAGTACCGTGCGAAGAGCTAAAGTCGAGCATCATCGTAGTTTGATTCGGTCAAGCTCGACGAGGAAGAGAAACTACTTCTCAAGCTCAAGAACGAGGAGAATCTGCCCTGGAAAGAATTTACTACATGATTCAAGACCGACATTAGCAAGAATTATCAAGTTCCAGCTCTGCAAATGCGCTACAAGAGATTGCGAGAGCGAACGAGGATTTGGACGATGACTGACGTGTGTATCTCTGTAGCTTGTTACTCGTTATACTCTAATGTCTGACTCTGAGACAGGTACGAGCTCTCGAGCAAGCCTACGATTACTGGGAGAAATTTTAGTTTGACATCATCGCCGCAAAGATAAATCCTCGCAACGCTCCTCTACTCGGCATTGAAACCGCGCTAACCTCTTGATCAAAGATGCTCGAGTTCGGAGCAGAGGGACCATGGCTAGCACAGCACTGCGCTCGAACGTGGGAGGAGGTGCATTCTTGTCGAATGCCCCTCCAGACACATTCGAAGTTCCTCGAAGACCCAAGGTGGACCGCCAGCCCGATGGACCCAACAACCCCAGCCACAGCCCGCGGGCGCCATGAATCCTTCACTTTTTGCTTCAAAGCGCTGTATAGCCGTGGCGCTTACAGTTACAGAAGAATTGGAAGGAATGAGAACAGTTCGCACAAAATAGGTCAATCGCGCAAGCACTGCACTGGGGGATGATTTAGGCATTTCTTTCTGGCGCTGTCTTCAGTTTTGAAAGCCTACCCAGATCTTGTACTCGAGAAATGAACGAAAGGTCAACGATTATCTAGTACTACAGACATATGCCGGAACGACTGTGCATATATCCAAAGAGAAAACCTCAAATAGTTTGCATAGGGTACCCTTCAATATCGGTATTTTTCTTCTTTTGTCTTCAATGAGTTCATATCGTGAATATGGAATAAGTTCCATAAAAGGCGTACCTAGCATTTCAGACAGGCGCTTCAGGAGAGAGCCTAATTTCATCATATCTGCACTTCATCCCGCACTCTAAACTCCACCATCGGTCCATCTGCCTTTAACACAAACTTGTCAAATCCCTGAAACTCCCCTTTCCGATGTCTCAAGCTCGCTTCGCCGTTGGCAAAATCCCCCTCACCAGCCGTCGTACCTGGTGCAGTTCTCATATCAGAAAACACCAGCCTCGCAACAATCAAGGTAAGCTCCTTATACGCCATGCCTTTCCCCACGCAGCCCCGAGGGCCCACGCTGAACGGACAAAAAGCGCTCTTGCTCAGTGCAACTGAGGCAGCGGAGCCTAGCGAGCCGTGCTGGGCAGCATCGTTCACAAGCCATCTCTCGGGGATGTATTCGAAAGGCTTGGAATGGTACTTCTCGTTGTGCTGTAGCGCATAGATCGGGACGCCAATGTCGACGCCTGGGGGAAAATATTTTCCGTCAATGGTGATCCCGTCCTGGAGGACTTCACGGGGCAGGATGCCCCCGACACCGGGAGTCATGCGCAGAGCCTCATCGATACAGGCACGAAGGTACTGGCAGTTGGTGAGGGTGGGACCGCCACGAATCTCTTCGACGTGCGTGAAACTGGTGCAGATTTCGGTTTTGAGCTTGTTGAGAGTTTGAGGATTGTGCAGGAGGTAAAAAACGGTGCTGGCGATTGCTGTGGCTGTGGTGTCAGATCCTGTAGTGCGGTGTTAGACTACTATCGGAAGGATATTTGAGGTATGTGTTAGCACCGTGTAGGCGGCGGGTTCCTTGCGAAATCTTCTAGACTGAAAGCTCGGCACAGGAGAAAAGAGAATGGTGAGGATAGCGCTTACCACCTAGAATTAACAGGCTTGCTTCAGCAACAAGCTCATGCAACGTGAAACCTTCACCAGTCTGTGGATCTCTACCCTTTTGAAGAAAATAGAAAGCGTCTTTGGTGGTATTTGTATCGCCTTTTGCAATGCGCTCATCTGCCTGTTTCTTACTGAAAGCTTCATACCGTGCGGTTGCCGTAGCTAAATCCCTAAAGACTACTTTGTCGAGGTGAAGAGCCGCCAGACCTTGCATATGTCCCATCTAGGTGCATCTTAGTCATTGTCGTCAGGACAGGCATCTATATGCTTACAATATTAAGACCCTGTACACCCGCTGGAAGCACGTCAAGCATATAGTGGTTTTCGGAAGAATCCAACATGTCGAAACTTCGCGAAAAGCAAAGATCGCCCATGATGTCAAAGGCCAAGTAGTCAGCCCAAAGGGTCATATTTTTTGCTTGACTCCATCCCTCAACAGGTTTTTCCCCATTCAATACATCTGTTTCATGCTTTTCAAAAGCATCTTGCTGCATCATTTTTTTGCAGAACTTGCGAACATTTTTTAGAACGTGACCCTCCATTGCTTGAATCGCACTGTCTGAAAGACCTTGCGAGACAATTCTTCTTTTGCGGCCATGACTTTTTGCCGTTATCGCCGTCAGGATACTTGGGGCTTTGAAATAGTGACTAAATATTGAGTAATAGCTGGACTTTTGCACATGGGCTTTATGGCTGTAGATGTCACGAAGCGCTGAACTTGTGTTGATAGACACACGATCTGGACCGTAGCGTACTATAGGGCCTTAGAACGGTTAGCACAACTGGATCTTGATAACTTTTGAAGAACACAGTTACCGTATTTCTTATGCAGCTTGTAGAAGTCCAGATGTCGATCACCAGCCCATGCCGTATAAACGTTGTACCAGTCCGTTGTTCGCGCAAATATTGGTCCTGGTACTGATGCTAGAGGATGTAAAGTAATCCGGTAAGTAAACACTGCAACGTGCTGAGTGTCCAGGAGTTAGATTGAAGGTATGCAAATATTGTTATCAATCTCGAACGTACATAGACAAGTACGCTGCTCGTAACAATTACAGCCAAAAGAGCAACTTTCGTTGTAAGCCCTTTTAATAGCGTGTAAGACATTCCGAGGGATTGAAGCAGACGTTGGCAAGTCTTCTTGGCGAGGAGTTCACTGAGTCCAGCAAACATGTTGACGGTGAAGGCTTTGGTTCACGTGTTTCTGAGAGATTTCTATGCCTCGATGACTTTGCCCAATAGATCAACGCGGAAATGATAGCAAAAAGTGAAGTAGAACGTTTAGCATCAAGGTGATGTACGTTAAGTTTTCAACAGTGTAACGCTGACACACGATGCAGCAACAATCCAAGGCCTGTCATAAGTTCGGTACTGTCTGCGCCTCAAGGTCTCCTCCTCCTGCCAAGCCGAGCAACTGTTATCATTAGCTCCCCTATTTCTATTTCAAACCTTGCTGTGGAAAGGATGCTCTGGTGAGTGTGACGTGCCACTCCATGCATTGAGCTAACAGCGCCAGGTTACAGGGAAGGAAAGAAGATGGACGATATTCTTGTTTGAAAAAGGAATTTTGGTGTAGAAAAGCGTGATGCTTAGGACATTATCAAGCGGCACGTATTCTCGAAACTGGACAAAATACCCTTTTAGAATTATGCACTCAAGTGGCACACTTTCTGTGACACACTGAACCTACAGATCGAACCGCGTTTCTTTCCACCAGTAATCAAATTGGGTCTCGTGCTCGTACCGTCTTTAGGATTCGCATTCAGAATTTGCAGATCACGTTTTGAAAGATGTCACAACGTGTGATCGTAAAGGCAAGTCTGGACCCATATGATAAAACTACATCCATTATCCTCCAATGATGCCAATAGTCATAACCCATCTAATAGTGCTCTACCCTAGTTCATGCCCGTCTTGTTCATATCAACGCCACCAAGTTTTACTATTTGTCTGATTTGGAGAGCAAATCAAATTAGACTTGACAACATCCTTAGCCCTGCTATTTTGTTACGCTCTTCGAGTCGATTTTTGCTGGACGCTGACGCCGGCTCGGACTTGAGGTGTCAATGATTTCGCATGTATTGACTATTCAGATAGATGCCCCTATGCTGCGGTGGGCTTATCTAATGCTTCTCGGGTCTGTTCGAGGTCTGTGGTAATCGTAATTCCATTCGTACCGTAAAGTCCATGGCCGCCGGTATCATTAGGACCAGAAATATCGATGGCTGGTAGTGGCTTACTCGTGGCATCGAGCAGCTTTTTAAACGGTCCGCCAGGCCGGCCTTGGCGTCGCTCGCGCTCTTTATCACTGAACCTCAGCGTTTTTTTGAAGGCTGAAAGCTTAATGCTAACCGGTTGCTTGGAGCTTGAACCAAATATCGACTGCAATTGGTGCCCCTGAAATCTTCCATGGCGCAGGAATCGCCCTATTGGTAGCATGGTAGGAAGACATGCACTGATAACCCCAGCGCAATTCTCGACCGCCGACAGAATGACTGTGTTCACATCATCCCCTAGATGATTATGAGGATAAGTTTCTCTCCACAGTGCTATTCGAAGACTTTGACTTACAGCTGGGATCTGACAGGGAAACCTGACTCACATATCCAATTCTACATAAACTAACAACACAAACGCTGAAATTGTTAATTCGCGGGGCTCAGTTTTCATCAATCCAAATGAGAGAATACCTACAGACCGCCAAGCGAAAACATGCCCATTAATTTTCGTCTTCGCGTTTTGCTAACATGTAGATGCCAAAGAATTGGCATAGGCAGGCACAAGATGACGAAATCCGTGGTAGCATTGACGGCCGCAAACAATACCAACGCTGGATTTATAGCTGTCACAGGTCGCATTCGGATAGGAAGTGGGGTCCCAGAGTGTAGCCACAGGTGTGCATTGAATAGCAACGCTGACCATCTGAGCTAGTGCAAAGACGATGAGGAATCCAGCAATGCACAAGAGGATGATCTTGAGTTTCTCGCTTGGGAAAAGGCGCCGATAGAGTAGCAGAATCGAGAATTTGATGGAAGTCGAAGCTGGGGTGTATAAGACCTCAGTCACCAACACGGCCTTTAATAAGTTAGACTAACGTTGAATTTATGCTCTGGTTTTGTGCGTACCTGGGCAAAATGCACTGGCTTCGTGACGAAAATGATATGTTTTCCGAGTCCAAATGAGATACCTTGAAGACGTGTGAGTGTCCGCAGCTCACCAATACACGACGTCACACCGCAGAGTAACCTACAGACAAAACACCCTGCGACAAAGCATGAGGTCAGAAACTGTGGCAAGTTAGAGATGCGTTATGCTCGTAAATATGGAATGTGGCCTGACCAATCCTACAACTATCATCCAGTCATCACCTTGCAATGATGCATGGCTCATCCTTCGTGACGTAAAGCGAAGTGCGACAGCGACATACGCTGCAGTCAACATGATGATATTCGACGTGATTAGGTCAACCGCTCGGTTCTGATCCTTGTGGGCGAGCTGATATTGAACAGCTTTCGTAGGTAAAGTCGCCATCATGCGTGGATCAAGCAATTACCAACACCAACGGGTGGGAATCACTAACGACGAAAAGCACAGTCGGCTGGACGTGTGGGTTAAGTCTGAGATTAAGCCTTTACTTGGAGGATGCGTTTCAATTCACATACGTACCGAAATCTATTGTAGGTATTCATGCCAACGGTAATAATCGATGCGCGCATGCGGCAGGCAGTGCAGCACAGTCAAACAAAATCCCTGATACCTTGGTGTTAGTTTCTCATTGGACCACGTCCTAGCTTGACCAATGCTTGCCTATGGGCAAGAGAGATTTTCTTGGCGCACGAGCAAAATCCTCTCCGCGAATGGAAGATCGAGGCCGGTTTACGATCCTAAGAATACTGCATAGCCTCCGGAGATACAAAAGTGGGCCAGCTAATCCTGGAATGTGGAAGGGTGGGTCATGGCACAATTCTGATAAATTCCAACGAGGTGGTTTCACTTTGAAGTATATGTAACGATCTCAAATTCGAAAAAAGTGCAGCAGCTTTTATTATCATTTCTGCACCATAGCCTACCCAAAGTCGCTGTCCTATTCATCAGTCCTGGCGGAGAAAGAACCCGAACGAGTGAATGATGGATCAATGGAAGAACAATTCGATGATCAGAAATGCCAAAACTGGAGCCGCAATAGTCTTTCATACCACCTGAGGACACTTTGGCTCTTCACCCGTAGCGACCTGAAATCAACGATCTATCCGAATTTGGTTTTTGGCCTTGCCAGTGCAATGTCAGAACCTGCACTTACCAACGATCAGAGCCTAAACCCGCTCACATCTCTGTTGAACATTCCATATATGATTATGTGGCTCTGGCTCGGTCTCCTGCTCTTCAATATAGCAAATCAACGGCTACCTTTTTCGATCCTTGAAGACGGTATTAATAAACCTTGGCGACCGCTACCGTCTCGACGCTTGAGCCAGAATCAAGCAAGGACACTCTTGTTGATCGTTATTCCCATTGCCTGTGCATCTTCACTTTACCTGGGGACCACGGCACACATGCTCGTAATCATAACCTTGACCTGGATGTACAACGATCTAGGAGGAGCGGACCATAACTTCCTTATTCGAAACATCATCAACGCTCTTGGCATGGCAAGTTACGGTTCCGGTGCAACGATCATTGCCTGTGGAAGACAGTGCAAATTCAGCTCCTTTGGGTATCAGTGGGTCATATTAATCGGCTTGGTCGTTGCAACAACATTACAAGTCCAGGACATGAGCGATCAGGCGGGAGATGCGATGCGAGGGCGCAAGACTCTACCTCTCGCACACGGGATGACTTTGCAAGGCTGACAATTGGGATCAGCGTCATGGTGTGGTCGATATTTGTTCCGGCATTTTGGAAACCGAGTCTTATAACATACCTGCCTTCTCTTGTGATTGGAGGTACACTAAGTTTTCGGACCATCCTCTTACGGGATGTAAAGGCCGATAAGGGTACTTGGAAGATATGGTGTATCTGGATGACTTCTTTCTACCTCCTGCCTTTGTGGTCTAGAGTTCGCTAGCAGTCGCATAGGCGGAGACTATATCGAGATGATAGATATTTCCTGGTTGAAACACCTTTGCTAATCACTCTTGTTTTCTTCTGAGACATGAGCATAAGAGTTGAACACCGCCGACTCGGATGTGATGGCTCAGCCTGCGATTTAAAAGCGGGAATGACTTGAGCGATCCCCCGCGTTTAAATCCACGGGGGTTTCGCGCACACTGGGTTTCCGCGTACTCTAACCTAGAAAAGTTAGTTTTAGATAGTATCGGGTTTAGCGTATTAAAAAGGGCACTAAGATAAGGTACTAAGTTATAGTTAGCGTGCGCGGAAACCCAGTGTGCGCGGAAACCCCGTGCATACGTGATTTGCTCGCAGCTTGCTGAGCGGGCGTCAAAATTAGCGTGCTTCAACATACATATACTATCCCTGAAGCGCCCCCCTATATCATACTACCTAGTAAAATAAGTAATGATGGGCAGTGCAAACGCATGAGTGAGCTCCTTCATGCAGGTAAGAAATGCAACCAATGTTTGCCTTAATCGTTGCCTCGAGACGACAGCGACGTCGTATTGGCGGCCGACGGCACTTTTCGATCAATCCAATAAACAAGATCCGAGCCCAGTTGGCGTAGGATCGAGCGTCATGTCGGATCCCATTATGGGTACATACCTCACAGAAGCTGAAGGGCATGATTTACCGGCTTACCTCACGTCACACGACTAGCGATAAAGCTCAGCCGTCTCTTTCTATTCCACTTTCGAATCAGACAAACCTTCATCCCTCTACCTGTCTTCCACACGTCATCAACAATCATGGCTCTATTTGTCTTTTCAACGTCTTTCCCCTGGACGGTCTCGTTCATGGTGGGAGTGCTGACGTTGACCTGCTACTTGGTCTTTACCGCCTTCTACCGGCTCTACCTCAGCCCAATAGCCACGTTCCCTGGTCCAAGACTCGCAGCCTTGACGTTCTGGTAATACCACCTACCAAATCTTTATTTGGATGCTAACACAAGCCTTGTAATAGGTATGAATTCTACTACGACGTTATCCTTCGCGGCCAATACACTTTTCATCTGCGTACCTTACACGCCAAATATGGCCCTATCATTCGCATCAATCCCTACGAACTGCATATTTCAGACCCTGATTACTATGATACGTTATATGCTTCTAGTGCCAGTGGTGAGAAACGTAACAAGTGGGAATGGTACACAAAGCAGTTTGGCACACCTGAAGCCATGTTCTCGACTATTGGGCATGACAAGCACAAAGCTAGAAGGGCTGCCCTAAACCGCTTCTTCTCCATGGCGAGCGTGAGGAGATTGCAGCCGGTTATTGGAGAGAGGGTACAGAAATTGCTCGAAAGGCTCCAAGACTTCAGAGATGCCGAAGGGGAAATTATCAAGATGGATTATGCATTTGCGGCATTCACGAACGGTACGCTTTCAAAATGGATTCTATGGCATCTTCCCCATGCTGTTCGTTATGAAGCACATCTTTCTAAAGTCTGCTCTAGATGTCGTCATGGAATATGCTTACGGTCGATCGGACCACCGCCTCGAAGATAAGAATTGGGGCCCGGAGTACCACGATGCAGTTCTGGAGGCAGGTAAGGCAGCAGGACTACTCAAACAAATGATGTGGATTTTCTACTTCATCCAGGGTCTTCCCCAGTGGGTGGCAGTTCTTATCTCACCCAGTCTTGATTTGGTCCTTCGCATCCAGCGGGTAAGGCACTCACGCATTTTACTAAATAACGTATGTTAACCGAAGTCAAACTTCTCCTTAGTCAATCGAACAACAGATAGTGCAGGTCAAAGCTCAGCCACGATCAACCTACCAAGACCTTCCACATCCTACTCTTTTCCATGAAATTCTTCAAAGCGATCTTCCGGAAAGTGACAAGACTGTCAGTCGTCTCACGGACGAAGCTGCAATTGTCGTTGGTGCTGGTACCCTGACCACGTCTTGGGCACTCTCGGTAGCCACATATCACCTCCTTGCTTCTCCACGCATCCTCGCGAAGCTCAAAGCAGAACTTAGATCCGCAATCCCCGATTCCAACGCCAGCGTTCCACTACCAGTGTTAGAGAAGCTCCCATATCTGGTAGCTGTCATCCAAGAAGCCATACGATTAAGTTACGGCGTCTCTTCCCGTCTTCAACGTGTATCTCCTGATAATGCTATGCTCTTCACTGATGCTGCGAGCGCCAAGCAATGGTCTATTCCCCCGAATACTCCAGTGAGCATGACCAGCACCCTCATTCATCAACAGGATTCCATATTCCACGACTCTAAGTCATTTATTCCCGAACGCTGGGTCAAGAACCCGCGCTTAGATCGGTACTTGGTCTCATTTTCGAAGGGTAGTAGGCAATGTTTAGGCATCAATCTAGCTTACGCAGAAATGTATATGTGTTTGGCGGCAATTTTCAGGCGTTTCGGCTCAGGAGGTGAGAAGGGTGTAAGGGAGGCAGGAGATGAGGGCGTATTGGAATTGTTCGAGACCGGTTTGGCCGATGTTGAGATTGCCGCAGATGGGTTCGTGCCGCTGCCCGCTGAGGGATCGAAGGGGATTAGGATCAAAGTCAGATCTTGAGAGGAACTAAGCTATTGGAACCCCTTCAACACACCACCCGCACCTATACCGAATCTTTCTTCACTGCCATACTATGAATCGATGCTCACAAACGTGATCGATAACCAGCAGTTCCGTTCAGCTTCATCATCTGCGTACAATCTCATTACAGCTTGCTTCCATTAAAGACTTTGAGAAGTATTTCACCCTTCACTCAGAAATAGCCCTACCAGCAAAACATTCTTGGCGTCGGGTTGAACTTTAAAAATAGCATACTGTATGCCCCACACATTCAAGACTTGGTAAATCCGTACCTACGAGCCTACATGTAATGTAGGCTCTATCTAGGTACAGTATGTATCGTTAAAACAGTGAAATTTCATCTTTTTTCTTTTCACTGGAATAAAGACTCTGATACTCTGTGAACAGTAGTTTTCCATCGTTCATTACTTCATCGCATAAGCAAGTATTCAACATTGATCACGATCGTTCCTGACTTCGGATCAACATGCCTGAATCTCTCAGTTTTCTCAAGTTCAGTGCTTGCCTCTATTGCTGAGAAGCTCATATCTGCAACTCCTAGATCGTCAGAATCATCTTGAAAGAGAATCGTTACATTCCTCGTCGTGACCTGAATTGCGACAACCGAATTTCTCCTTCATACATACACCACAATAACTTCAATCAAACCAGCTCGGAAGCAGTACCAGATCTTAGCTATGTAGATGCATCCCACTCGTACAACGTTGAACGGAAATGTTACGATCTCGAGAATGGCGATATGCAGGTAATATATAATCCACCATATGAGGTACAAGATAGACCAGAATGAATAGAGAACTATTCTAATGGCCTCTATAGTGAGCTTGAGGATCTCCCATGGTTTCTTTTGCAACCATACGAGAACTGGCTCGCAGATGCGGAGCAGAGTTGAGTATAGGATGAAGAAACTCCAGTAGATCAGGCAGATCGGGTGAAATACTTTAACAATGAACCCATTCGAAGATGGGCTCGCAGTATGTTGAGGTGGGATGTCGTCCTCAGGGCTAGCTCTGGTGATGCTAGAAGAGCTTCCTGCTGTCAAGGTGGTTGATGGTGTACTTGCTATTTGTCGATCGGCCCGCGACAGTGCTCCCAGAATTATGACCATTGACCGACCGTCTGGTTGAGGAACTTTGATCAATCTTGAATGCGAAAGGATCAACCTCTTTTTCGTGCGACGACAATCGACTACCTTCCAACGGGGTATTCTCAGAAATAGGCGAGCCATAACGTGGGGACTCTGGTATCCTCAAAGCGTCGTCATTTAGCGGAGACTCCGGTATTCTTGTACATCGTCGATTAGCGGAGACTCTAGGATCCACAAAGAGTCTTTGACTAGCGAAGGCTCGGCAGTGCCTGAAACTATGCCAGGACCCGAGGGTGAGCTGATTCTAGACCGAGTTCTAGATCGAATTCTATTTGGAATTGGTTAAGTGTGACATATCAGCTCGGTGGCCTACTTCATTTTCGGGTTCCATACTCTGATCCATTGTTCTCCTCTCCATCGTGTTCGCGATCCATATCTTCAAGCTACGCGTCGGGTGCTTGCCGTGGACAGATTGTGATTTAGAGCAATGCAAGCCGCCCTCGATTGATAGATGGGCTGGAAAGTCCCTACTAATCTTTACCTGTCATCAGCGGAGAGAACCATGATCCCCACTGGTGGCACTTGCGAGCGTTTTGGCATAAGCCGATAAGGTCATGGCATCGTTCTCATACACTCGCCGTTTTTCGGGATGACCTGCGGCAAGGGGTTGACTGGAATGTCAACAACGAAACGAAAGTCGGACCATATGACGCAACAATCACCAAATCTTCTGATGGACAGAGTATAAGGCATAGAGAGATGACCACACTGAGATTCATTTGGGAAATCGCAGCCTCCGATTCAACCCCAACATCGGAACTGTATAAAAGCCACCTCTCAAACCCAGTAAAGAACCATATGCATTTACAAGGTCGCAGTAAAGGAATTGGTGAGATGTCTCGGTAAAATATCCCGATCATGCGAAACATCATAAAACACATAAAAACACAGAGCATCATTTTGACACCTATTATTTCTTTATCTCGATCTCACACCATCGCTTCAGCGCATAAACCACCACAGACCTTTCCTTAACCTTTTCTTACATCCGCCAGCCCTGCGGCTCTCCGCCTGCAAGCGCGTAGATTTGAATCCTCTCGAAACACCACGACCATGCACAAGAATAAAGAGAAAGCTTCACTGCGCAGGTGACTGACTACCTAAGGTTACATTTACATTGATGATGTGGGAGTGCATGTGAGACTTGTATCCAGTGTGACTTTCTCTTTCACCTACCTTACTTTCTATCTTCACTGTTGTCAGTTCAGCCCTGACCTACCGCACTGCCCACCCCCCCAAAAACGCACAAAAGCATCCTCCAATCCCTTCTTTGCTCCTCCTCCTCCAACCACACCCTAACCTGTATCTAAGTCTCTGACCTCAACTTCCAAACCCACAACCCACACCAATCACACAAATGCACATCTCCCTCCCCCTCTCCCTCCCCGTCCACCTCCTCCTCACCCTCCCTCTCGCCCTCGCCTTCGCCCGCACCCCCGCCGCCGCCCCAAACCCCATCGCCACACCCACCCCTCGAGGCCAGCAACTGTACCACCTCAAGACCCGCGCGATCGGGAACAGCAGCGCGACGAATTCGACCAAGGATGGGCTTTATGTTATGGCCTATCATAACGGTATCCCTCTTCTGCCCTTCCCACTTCCATTAACATGTCCACCACTCTTCCTCCCTTGAACTGAGCAGGGCTACTACAGCGTACTGACCTGCTACTCGTTGTCTGGATTTCACAGGCGCAGGCACCAACGAAGTGACCCTCACACCCTACAAGGACTCCGCCGCTAAGGGATATCTAAACAGCAGCCACCAGCAATTCACGCTCGACTCGTTCAACACGCCATTCTCCTTTTACTTGGGCGGAGACGACGATTGGGCTTGTATGTTCCCTGCATCTTCTGTCCTAACTTTTTGTTCTTCTGGTCCGAGAACGGGGAAGGATAGCTAATATGTGTGATTTTGTGGGATTATAGCATGGCAATTAGTGCACATTAACGCCGGCTTCGGCGACTACACCGGCTGGTATTTTGACAAGAACGGAGCCTTGGTAGTAGGCTCGAGTGAATTTAACGGGTGGCTGGGTGAGTTTATACCTTGTCCTTCCTCCTTACTCCTTAATAGAACCTGTGCTGTGCTATGCTATGCTACGAAGGGGTGCTGATGTTCGGTACTTGGGAGCGGCTAGCGTGCGATTGGTGGCGCGGACAACCTCAGTTGATGTGGAGGTTTTTGATTTCCGGGATTACGCTTCCGTGCAGCTGCGCGCGGGTGGATTTGGTGAGGGAGGAGTTGTAGGAGGAGGTTTGGGGATGGAGGATGTGGGGTTCGTTGACATGAGATGGGGATGTGGCTTTTACGGTTGCTTGGTGGATTGAAAATGGCTGGTTGAGATTAAAAAGGTGGGGATATTGCTTCTTGAGAAATGGCTGGAGAGTAGCATGGTGGAAAGAATAAAAAGTTGCAATCTGCTTTGAAACCTAGTAACTCATCCATGACAGATGCGCTTGCCACACCCGGGTATCTATGAGCTTGATGAAATAACCCGTCTGTTCCTGGCAACTTTGGACTATCCCTGCTTTCCGGCAGTGATTGCACAGACCAG
>JAABUV010005465.1_pt1 | contig 14472 bp, 10 predicted proteins | sample 5559971 | NCBI WGS metagenome assembly JAABUV01 (sample SAMN10711881, study PRJNA513362) | rock metagenome | isolation source: Antarctica rocks | place: Antarctica: Victoria Land, Knobhead nord | collected 2015-12-19
GCCACTGCCGCTCATTCAGAGCGGCGCGCATCACATCAAAGGCTGCTGCTGCCTCATACTTCTCCATCACATGAGCATAGCATACGTTTCTTTAAATGGATATCTTATTTAGGAGAGGGGCCTTAGCGCCAGTATCGTCGCCGTGCGCTATGGACGTTGGCCTCAGGCGGAGAACGTTACGCGCCCATGGGCGCCTTGCGGGTGGCGGCGGGCGCTAACCCCCGGCGAGCAGGAGGAGGCGCGCGCACGGGCGATGGGGGTCGCGCGCCTGACCCTGGGCGAAGAGATATGGGCCGCCTTCGCGCGGGACGGCTACGTCGACCTTCCCTCCGCCGCCGAGCCGGGGACGCGCTACCGCTTGCGTCCGTCCCGGCGTGTGGAGATATGGGATGGGTTTCCCGCCACTGACATGCGGGGTTGCGGGCGCACGCGTGGGTACCTCTGTGTGTACCCTGTTTATGAGTTGCCCGCCGTCGAGTTTTTAGCGCAACTCTACGTGCGGCTGCGCGACGACGAGGAGCGCGTGCTGGCGACGGGCCGCCTCCAGAGCGGCGACAGCGCCATCCCCAATGTTTTCTGAGCGCGGTATTCGACCGTGCCGCGGCTTAATCCTCTTCAAGGCCGGGGCAGCGTCCTGGGCGGCCGCCCTGGCGGGTCAGGCGCGTCAGGCCGTCCGGTTCGACCGCGCGCAGCTCTCCGTGGCGGGGGGACTGCGCGCCGCGCTGACTGTCGTGGCGCCGCTGGTCGTGAGCCTGGCCATCAATCACTTATTGCAAGGTCTCGCTGTCGCGATCGGCACCCTTATCATGGGCGCCGTCAGCCTGAGCGGCGGCGCGGGGCGCCACGCTACTGCCGGGCTGCGTCGCCGTGTCCGTGCCCGCGTTTGTCGGCGACATCACTGACGCTGCGCTTCCTGGAGCTGTTCAAGAGCGACCACTACGCCGGCATGTCGTTGAACCAGTGGTTGGCGTTGACCCCACCCGAACTGGTGCGCGCTCACCTGCGCGTGGACCAGACGGTGATGGACGCCCTGAGCAAGGAGAAGCCGCTGGTAGTGTCAAGCCACGGCCCCTGAATTGCAGGGCGCGTGACTTATCGAAACCTGCGACTGCGGTCGCATGGCAGACCACGGACACTGCGGTGTCAGGACGAGGGGGCGCGGCCGGTGCGCTGACCCGTTCCCGACCGCAGTCGGCGTGGTCTGCCATGCGACCGCAGTCGCAGGCCCACGGTGTCCAGCCCAGGACACGCCTCCGCTGCTACTTATCCGCGTGTTGTTTGTCGTCCGCGACGGTCCGGGAGCGCGCGACGGGCAACTCCACGATCTCTGTCCCGAACAAGGCGTCCAGCGTCCAATCGAGGCCGATGCGCACGCGCTTGCCGAGGAGCGGCGTCTTTGACAGGTAGATCGCCCGCCACATGGCCCAAGCCAGGATGCCGGAGAAATGTCGCCCGTACACCTCCGCCGCGCCGGTGCGCTTGCCAATGATCGCCAACGAGCCGATCGGCGTGTACACGAAGGGCGTGGGCTGTTGACCCCGCAGCGTGGCTACGATGTTGCGCGCCACCTGCGTCCCTTCACGCGTCGCGTTCTGGGCCGTCGGCGCGTAGCTAGCTTTGCCGTTCGGCTTGGGGATCTCGGCGCAGTCGCCAAGCGCCCAGACGCCAGGATGGCCTGGCACGGCCAGCGACGCATCGACCACGATGCCGTGGTGGTGGCCGCGCTTGACGTCGAGCTTTTCGATCACCGGGCTGGGCGTCACGCCGGCGGCCCAGACCAGCAGATGTGTGGTAATAATCTTCTTCTGGCCGTTCTTGTCCTCCAACTCAACCCAGTCGGGTCCGGCTCCCGTGATCTTGGTGTCCAGGATAACTTCGACCCCGCGCTCCTGTAGCTTTTGTTGCGTGTAGCGCGCTAGCCCCGCACTGATCTCGGGCAAGAGGCGTGATCCCGGTTGGACCAGCACGGTACGGATGTCGTTTGCCGCGATGTCCGGGTAGTGCTGTTTGGCGGCGTCACGCACGAGGTCGTTGAGCGCGGCCATGGTCTCGACGCCAGAATAGCCCCCGCCGCCGACGACGATGGTGAGCAACTCGCGCCGCCGCGCCGGGTCACCCTCGTCGGCGGCCCGTTCGAGCAACTCCAGGGCACGGTTGCGGATCGCCGCGGCGTCGCCGACGCTCTTGACGGTCAGAGAGTGCTCCTGGGCGCCGGGGATGCCGTGGAAGCTGGTGACGGAGCCCAGCGCGATGACCAGGTGGTCGGCGTCGAGGGTACGCTGGGTCGTAGGGATACCGTCCTCGCCCTGCCCAAGCGTGATAGTGACGCGCTTGTTGTCCACGTCGATATCGTCAACGCGCCCCTGCGCGAACGTGATGCGCGGCGAGAGGCGGCGCACCGCGCTGATAATGTGCCCCGTCTCTACCTGCCCGCCCACGACCTCGGTGAGCATGGGCGTGAACAAGAGGTAGTTGTCTTGGTTGACGAGGGTGATGTCCCCGTCCTCATCCTTGGGGAGCAGCCGCGTCAGCTCGCGCGCCGCGTGTACGCCAGCGAAGCCTGCCCCCAGGATCACGATGCGTGGTCGCTGTGTGTTCGTCATTCGATCTCTCCTCTTCTCAGTCGTGAGTCGGAAGTCGTGAGTCGTGAGTCGTGATGGGATAGACGTATACGCATAGCCAGCGTGCTCCCCCTGATGATTATGGAGCACACCATCGACCGTGAACTCACGACTCACGACTTCCGACTCCCGACTTCCGACTCACGACTTCCGACTCACGACTCCCGACTAGAGGCTCCCGGCCTGCCGCAGCATGCCGCCGTCGATGAAGTAGGTCGAGCCGGTGACGTAGGCGGCGGCGTCGGAGGCGAGATAGATGGCGAGTTCGGCCACATCCTCGGGCTTGCCCCAGCGGCCGAGCGGTATCTCAGCCATGAGCTGCTTCTCCAGGTCGGGATTGGCCTCGATGTCGGCGTCGATGGGCGTGAAGATGGCGCCGGGGCCGATGTTGTTGACGGTGATCTGGTGCGGGGCTAGCTCGACGGCGATGGTGCGCGTGAGCATGCGCAGGCCGCCTTTGGCCGTACAGTAGGGCGCGTTGGTCGGCATCGGCAGGTCTTCGTGCACCGAGGAGATGTTGATGATGCGTCCGCCCCCGCCCTGCTTGACCATCTGCTGCGCCGCCGCCTGGCAGCCCAGCCACGGCCCCGTCAAGTCGACCGCGATGACTTTGTTCCAGACTTCGAGGGGCATCTCCAGGAAGGGATGTTTCTCCTCGATACCGGCGTTGTTGACCATGATGTCGAGTCGGCCAAACTTTTGCACCGTTTGCGCGACCAGGTTTTGTACCTGGTCCAGTTGCGAAACATCCGCGGATACGGCAAGCGCCTTGCCGCCAGCCTGCTCGATGTCGTGCACGACCCCGTTGGCCGCGTCCTGCTGGTGGCCCACGTAGTCGATCGTGACCGCGGCTCCCTCGCGCGCCATGGCCTGCGCCATGGCTTTGCCGATGCCCGTGGCCGACCCCGTAATGATCGCCACTTTCCCTTGTAGACGCATAATTCCTCCTGCTCTCCGCTCGATTGCGCATGATCCGCCGTCTTGCCGGCGGCTATGTCACCGTGTGATATATCAATTTGGGCGCCAGGCGCCGGGCTTGCGCCTGGTTCCGTGGCGGCATGGTACGTGCTCTTCCAATGTGGGAGTCTCTAGTTGTATCTTTTCGGGTAAAAGGGTGGCGGTGAACCCGATTGACACGGAAGGCGCGTGGTTGGCGGTTGTGCTGGCCTGGGTAGGCGGCGCTGTCGATGCCGTCGGGTTTCTGACCCTGGCCCACCTCTTCACGGCGCACATGAGCGGCAACAGCGCGGCGTTGGGCGCCTATCTGGGCGTGGGACAGGGGGCGGAGGCGCTACGCCGCTTAACGCCGATCCCGCTGTTCGTCCTTGGCATCGCTGTGGGCGCCGCCGTGATCGAGATAGCGGTGCGGCGGGGCGTGCGGTCTTCCCTCTCCGTGGCCCTGACACTGGAGGCCATCCTGCTGCTCACTTTCCGCGTCTATGGGAGCAGCCACCTCCACGCCGGCGTCATACAAACCGCCGTGGGCTGGCAGTTCGACCTGCTGGTCGCGTTGCTGGCCGTGTCCATGGGCGTGCAGACGGCGGCGCTCCAGCGCGTCGCCGGCACGGACGTGCATACCACGTACATCACGCAAATGCTCACGACGTTCGCGAAGGAAGCGGTCGCTTACCTGTTCTGGCTGCATGACCAGGGCCAGGCGGAGAACGCCAGCGCGACACAGGGGATCGTGCCGGCGCGCCCCTCGCTGTTCCGCGCGCTGCTCGTGGCGGGCGTCTGGGCTGCTTTTGTCGTGGGGGCCGTCATGGGCGGCGCGGCCGTCGTGCGGTGGGACCTGAACGCGCTGCTGGCCCCGGTGGCCGTCCTCGTGGCCGTGATCGCGCTGGACCTGCGTTCCCCGCTCTACACGCCCACGCCGTAGACGCGCGGGATACACAATACTCGACATAAAATAGGCGTTTTAGCTAGCCCTCGTGGTAGTGGCGGAGGGACAAAAAGCCACCACAGCGGCGGTCGTGCCTGTCAGTAAGGAAAGATCGACGAGTTTTGGGGGACTACTCACCAACAACTTGGCGCATCCATGCTATAGTGCACGGCGTAGGGTCAGAAAGACAGGCCGCCAAAAACTGTGCAGGAGACCAAGAAACATGAACATTCCGTCTATCGCCGATCATGCCATCCTTAAAGTCGTCGGTGTAGGTGGCGCGGGTTGCAACGCCATCAACCGTATGATCCTCGCGCGGGATCAGCAAGAGGTCGAATTTATCGCTGTCAACACCGACTATCAGGTGCTTGCCGCCTCGATGGCCCCGACTAAGATCCGTATCGGCGACAAGCTGACCAAGGGGCTTGGCGCCGGCGGCAACCCCGAGATCGGTGAGAAGGCGGCCGAGGAGAACGACGAGGAGTTGCGCGAAGCCCTGCGCGGCGCCGATATGGTCTTCGTCACCGCCGGTATGGGCGGCGGCACGGGCACCGGCGCCGCTCCCGTCGTGGCGCGCATCGCGCGCGAGATGGGCGCGCTCACGGTCGGCGTCGTGACCAAGCCCTTCGCGTTCGAGGGCGCCCGCCGCCGTCGCTTGGCCGACGAAGGCGCCAACGCGCTCAAGGAGAATGTCGACACGCTCATCACCGTGCCCAACGACCGGTTGCTGCAACTGGCCGACAAGAAGACGACCATGACCAACGCCTTCGCCCTCGCCGACGACGTGCTGCGCCAGGGTATCCAGGGCATCTCCGACACCATCACCATCCCCGGCCTCGTCAACGTCGACTTCGCGGATGTCAAGTCGATCATGAGTGACTCTGGCTCGGCGCTCATGGCGATTGGCCGCGCCTCGGGCGACAACCGCGCCTCCGACGCCGCGCGCATCGCCGTGTCCAGCCCGCTGCTCGATGTCTCGATGGACGGAGCCAAGGGTGTCCTCCTCATCATCACCGGCGCCGACTACACGCTCTTCGAGGTCAATGAGGCCGCGCAGATCGTCCAGGAAGCGGCGGAGCCCGACGCCAACATCATCTTCGGGGCCGTGATCGACGAGTCGATGCAGGGCGACCTGCAGATCACCGTCATCGCCACCGGCTTCGAGGGCCGCAACGCGAATCGTATGCAGCAGCCACGTATGCAGCAGCCGGAGGTACGGCAGGCGCAGGCGCCGCAACCCCAGCCGGCGCCGCAGCCGCGCCAGCCGGAGCGCTCCGCCGATCAGTTCGATATCCCGTCGTTCCTGCGCAAGCGCTCGTAACATCGCTTAAATATTTGGCGGACACACGTCGGGGGATCGGGGGGCAGCATGCCCCCCAATCCCCCGACGTGTGTCCGCCAAACCTCGGCGAGCGCGCCGCTCATCGCGGCAGAGGCCGTGAAAAGTAGTCGGCGGGCCCCACTGGGAGCGCGGGCGTCTCGCCCACCACTGGGAGCGCGGGCGTCTCGCCCGTCCCCGCCGTCCGCGGGCGGGGGCCGGCCATCCCCGCGGAGCCAGTGCGTCGCCTCCCGTCATGCCCTCATCCACCGTACACGGGGACGGGCGGGACGCCCGCGCTCCCAGGACTTTTCACCGACCCTGCTCATTACGGCAGGGCGCCGGCTACCCCGCGTTGTTGGGTTAGCCGGCGCCCTGCCGTGTTCAGGCTGTGCTTACCGTGGAACTAGTTCAAGGGTAGCTCACCACGGTGACCGGGGTATCCGGGTTGGTGATGGTCGACGACCCGCCTGTGTCGTTGACCACGTTCAGGATGCCGCCCGAACCGGTGTTGGAAAGGAAGATCGTGAGCAGATCGTGGAGGCTTGACGCCGGGAGGGTAGTGGGGACCTCAAACGCGTGCGCGGCGTAGATGGGCACACCCTGGTTGAAGAAGCTGTAGCTGCCCATGCCATATCCGCTGAAGCTGGTCACGTTGTCCCCCACCTTGAAGGCCGCCCAGCCGTCGACACCGGGCGCCTCCATCCACGCCGCCTGGTTCGGCACGTCGTAGGGCATCTCGTTCTGGAAGAAAATATCCGTGCCGTTGGCGCCGTTCCAGATCACCTCGTACTTCTGGTAGTGCTCGACGAACAGGCCGTACGCCGTCACGTTGTCGCCGTTGACGAGCACACCCGTGTCCGCGGTGTTGCTGGTCCAGCCCACGCCAGCGCCATGGTCGGCGCGCCAGGCCCAGATATCGTCCAGGATGACGTTGTTGCTGTTCACGACGAGGCTGGTGGTGGCGCTGCCTGGGGTCGCGCCACCGATACGGAAGAACACGTCCTGGATGGACGTCGGGTCGGCCGGGTCGCTCCGGTCGAGGCGCTCACGCAGCCGACCGATCTTGGGGAAATTGAAACCCACCTGTAGCAGCGCCGGCGAGTTGACCGGGCCGGCGTCGAAGAGCAGGCCCGCGAGCTTCACGCCCTTCACGTTGAAGACCGTCATCGGCACACTGCCGTTGTCTGGCGTCAGCGTGGGGAAGCCGAGACCCATCACCACCGTGTTGGGGCGTAAGACTCTGATTGTCTGATCCAGGTGGTAGATGCCGGGCGTGAAAAGGAGGTTCCGGCCACGGAGCAGCGCCACGTTGATCGTAAACGCCGTGTCTGTTGGCCGCGCGATGTAGAATCTCTCGATCGGGATCGAAGAACCAGCGGCAGGCTGGCTACCGCCCCACGACGTGCCGCTGCTGTCGCGGGCCGCCGCCGGGACGAAGACGTTGTAGCGCCCATTCGAGTCCACGTACAGGAATGGCGCCTCGCGCGTCACCGGGCTGGCCGTGAGCGTGGTGTACGGGCCGCATGACTTCTGAGCGGGGAAACACTGCGCCGGCGCGCCCACGACGCCCGAGAACACCTGGTTCCAGACGCCGTTGGTCCAGCCGTTGTCGAGAACGCTATTCCGGACCATAAACTGCTGTTGCGAACCGTTGATGACCGCTTTGCCGCCGGAGAACTGCGAATCGGCGATGAAGCCGCCACTCGCGAACGACGGGCCGGTGCAGTAGTCCATGAGAGTGGTCAGCCCGTTGACGTGGACCCGCCGCATTGGCGCGGCCTGCGACACCGCCCAGAATTCACCGGTGTGGCAGCCCAAGGCCGAGTTGGTCACGTTGATGGTCAGGTTCGAGAGCGAGCGCCAGAAGTTGTCGAGCGCGATGCAGTTGGGCTTGCTGGGGTCAGCCGTGGGGAAGCACTGGTTGTACACGTCGATAGACCCGTTGACGACGACGTCGTTCGGGGAGAGGCCGAGGCCCGCCACTGTAGTGTAGTAGCCGACCTGAAAGTTGAGGGGGTTGGTACTAGATCCATAGACGCCGGGCTTGAATAGCAACGCATAGCGCTGCGTGCCGAACTGGTTGGAGACCTGCTGATTGGCGATGGCGTCGACGGTGGCCTGGATCTGGCTCACCGGCATGCTGGGATCGAAGACGCACACGTTCGGCCCGAAGTCGGGCTGGCCGGGCGTCGTGATCGGGCAGGCCGGAGCGTCGGCGGCATGGGCGGTGCGCGCGGGCGCCGCCGGAGAGAGGAGCAGTCCCCCCATGGTACAGAGGAGAACGACGAGCGAGAGCATGCGCCGCCGGGCAACGTACGACAGCGCGCTCATTAGCAATACCTTCATGGCGACTCCTTCGTCATCTATAGCTGGATATGGTCGATCTCGGCTTACATGCGGACGGACTCAATCCTCCTTCCTTGCATGGGGCCTGGGTGGGTCATGGCGGCCGCGGCCCAGCCCTCTCACGCGGTGACACACGCCGCTCCAAGACGCGAACGCTGGGCGCGGTCGTCGCCCGCCTCGGTCAAGAACACGTCGAGGGCGGGCGTGGCGGCGCCCATGGCCACGGCGTCCGGCCCCAGTTGTCCCAGCACGACCGTGGCCACGCCCAATGGCTGCTCAAGGGCATAGCGGGTGACGACCTCCCGCAAACGCGGCAGAATGGAGGGACCGATCTGCTGGCCGACCCATCCGCCGATCACGACGCGCCGCGGGTTGAACAGGTTGATGAGGTTGGCGATGCCAGCGCCCAGGTAGTGCGTGGTCTCCTCCAGCACACCGACCGCGCTGGGATCGCCCCGCCCGGCGGCGGCGACAAGGGCCATGATCACCCCTTCCTGATCGTCGTCATCCAGGATGAACGGGCTTCGCGGGGACACCTCGCGCAGCGACGCCATGATGCCGGTCGCGCCGGCGTACGCCTCTAGGCATCCGTGGCTGCCGCAGCGGCAGAGCCGCCCGTCGAGTGCGAGCGTGGTATGGCCCCATTCCCCGGCTCCATTCGTCGCGCCGCGGTAGAGCGCGCCCTGGGTGATGATGCCGGCGCCGATGCCCGACCCGATGAGCACGACGGCGAGGTCCTCCACGCCGCGCCCGGCGCCGAACCACAACTCGGCCTGGGCCATGGCCTTGGCGCCGTTGTCGAGCGTGATGGGCAGCGTGATCCGCTCGTCGAGCATCGCCAGCAGCGGCACGGCGCGCCATCCCCAGCTTGGCGCATGGACGAGCACGCTGCCCGCCCGCTCCACCACGCCGGGGACGCCGACGCCGATACCGACGACCTCGCCCGCGGGGATGGCGGCGTCGGCCAGGATGATGTCCACCCCCATGACGATATGGCGCGCCACGTTGGCTGGGTGGGTGTCGGCGGCAGTGAGCGGGCGCTTGACCGTGCGCAACGAGCGCAACGTCAAGTCGAAAAGCTCGATGCAGACGCGTGTCTCGCCGACATCGACGCCGACGAAATAGCCGTACGCGGGGTTGATCGCGAGGATCGTGCGCGGCCGGCCGCCCTCGGATTCCTCGCTACCGGCTTCGACGACGATACCCTCGGTGAGCAAGTCGGTGACGACATTGGTAACCGTCGCGGCGCTGAGGCCGGATCGTTGGCTCATTTCTAAGCGGCTCATGCGTCCGTCGACGTAGAGGCTCTGCAGGACGACACGCCGATGACGCCGCCGCAGATCCCGGACAGTCGACCGCGATGGCGCCATGTCACAAACCTTTCGGGTGAATCCATTCGGGTGAATCCATCTACCCCTTAATTTAAGGCTTAGTCTATACCCAAAATAAAGGTCTGTCAATGTAGGGTGCGCCTCGAAATAGTGGGACGCGGCCTGCGACTGCGGTCGCATGGCAGCAAAGGGCACTGCGGTGCCGGAAAAGGCTGGCCCGCGCGTTCGATCGCGGGGCTCAGATCCCGACTGCGGCCAGCGTGCCAGCCTCGCTCCCCCTTCGCCCTGACACCGCAGTGTCCGTGGTCTGCCATGCGACCGCAGTCGCAGGCCCACGCGCGCCGACTTTTCACAGACCCTGCTCGGAGTAACCCCCTTGGAGCGGGCGCATCCAGCCCTATTGACAGCAAGGGCGTGTTTGTGCGTATAATGGCGCGGACGAACTGGAAAGGGCGGCCCCTTGACAGATTCCAGGGCAACAAGTACGATCTTCTCCAGAATGGAGCCATAACGTAGCTAGCATTATTTTATCTAGCGTTGGTTTCATGAAAAAGCGATCGGATCGGGGACACGATGAGTAGTACTGCCGCCGCGCGGCCGCCGGCACGGACACGACGTGGTTGGAACTTGCGACGACGCGAGGCTTTTTGGTTCTATGTCTTTATCAGCCCGTGGATTATCGGCTTTATCGTTTTCCAGGCCGGTCCGATCCTCGCCTCCATGTATTTCAGTTTCACCAATCTGACTGATCTTAACCTGAATCAGTTGCCGCAGTGGATCGGGTTAAATGAATACCAGCGCCTGTTCGGTTCGCTGGCGTTTCAGCAGTTTCAGGACTCCATACGCGCCACGGCTATCTACGTCTCGATCAGTGTGCCCGCGCGCATCATATTCGCCCTTTTGGTCGCGCAGTTGCTCAACCAGAAGATCCCGTTCCTGCGCGTGCTGCGCACCATCTATTACCTGCCGACGGTCGTGGCCGGCGTGGCCGCCGCCCTGCTCTGGGCCACGTTGCTGCAGCAGGACAATGGTATCATCAATGCGGCGCTCGGTATCGTGCACCTACCGCAACCCGACTGGCTGGGCCGTGGTAGCACGGCGATGGGCTCCATGATCTCATACTCGACCTGGTACCTGGGCACGGCCATGGTGGTGTTCCTGGCCGCGATTCAAGGCGTGCCGACGGAACTCTACGAGGCCGCGGCTATCGACGGCGCCGGGCCGACGCGCCGCCTCCTGCAGGTCACCCTCCCCATGATTTCACCCGTCATCCTCTTTGTCACCGTGACTACCTTGATCAGCGCGTTGCAGGAGTTTGTCGCCCCCGCCGTCTTGACCGGACAGGGCGGCCCCGCCGACGCGACGTTGCTCATGGGATATTACTTATACCAGGTCGCCATCGAGTACACCTTCCCGCGTCACGGTTCCGCCGCGTCGGCTATCGCCATGGTCCTGTTCGCGACGGCGCTCGTGCTGACAGTGGTCATATTCCTGGTGGCGCGCCGGTTCGTGTATTATGCAGGCGAGCGTGAGGGGGGCTTATGAGTGCGACCAACGTACCGGCCGACCGCGTCCCGTGAGACCGCGCGGATATCCGGGCGGGCCAATGCGCGGCGCCAGCGCGCCCTGGCGCTGCGCGGCCTCTATCTCCTGATAGCGCTGATCGGCGCCGTCATCATGATTTTCCCCGTTTTCTGGTTGATAAGCACGGCGTTGAAGCCGTCCAGCGAGGTTTTTACCAGCCCGCCCATCCTGTTTCCGAGCCACCCGCAATTTCAAAACTTCCGCGACGCCGCGACCTCGCCGGCGCTCCCCGACGGTAACTTTTTTATCTATATGTGGAATACAACCTGGTACACGGCACTCGAAGTCTTCGGCGATACGTTCGTCGGCGCCATCGTGGCTTTTGGTTTCGCGCGGTTGCGTGCGCCTGGCTCCACGCTGCTCTTCTTCCTGGTGCTAGCTACGCTCATGGTGCCGTTCCAGGCTACCTTGATTCCGCAGATCGTGTTGTTCAAGACGCTCGGCTGGTTCGATACGCCCTTGCCGCTGATCGTGCCGACCTTCTTCGGCAACGCGTTCAGCATATTTCTGCTCCGCCAGTTCTTCCGGGGTATCCCACGCGAGCTCGACGAAGCGGCGACCCTCGATGGAATGGGTTATCCGGGCATTTTCCTGCGCATCATCCTGCCGCTCTCGAAGCCCGCGCTGGCGGCGGTGGCCGTCTTCTCTTTCGTCTTCCACTGGAACGATCTCTTGCAGCCGCTGATCTACCTGAACACCACGGCGAAGTACCCGGTGTCGGTGGCGCTGCAGTCTTTCTCCGGCGCCTATGGTCTGGCCGAGTGGAACCTGCTCATGTCCGCGGCGCTGATCAGCGCGCTTCCCTGTTTAATCATTTTCTTCGTCGCGCAGCGCTACTTCATCCAGGGCATCGTGGTTAGCGGTGTCAAGGGATAACGTGACGGTGAGATCGCGGCCACTATATGGCAACTAATAAGATAAGAAAGGGGGTGGTTCAACAGGTCGGCACGATCTAGTGGCGGCCGCGGTGATGCGGCCGGCACAACACACAATGTCGTATTTTTCGGTCGTCTTTATTGGAAAAGGATCATCAGAGCTATGCGTTTCGCTTTTAGCAAGAAACTTGGCCTCGCGGCCGCGGCCACGGCCGCGTTGTCGCTGCCCGTGATGGCCGCCCCCGGCGCCCACGCCGCCCGCCCCGCGCAAGCCGCGAAGGCTAACGTGTCCATCCTCTGGTTCATGCGCGTCGACCCCAAGGAGAATCCCTGGGAGAAGGCCGAAGTCGCGGGCTTCGAGAAGCTACACCCCAATATCCACATCAACCTGGTCACGGCCCCCAACCCCAACGGCGCCTTTGACGCCAAGTTCAACGCGCTGATCCAGGCCGGCACTCCCGCCGACATCTGGTCGCACCTGGGCCAGGCCGGCTTCGCCGACTACTATCACCGCGGCCTGCTCTTGAACCTTGATCCCCTGGTCAAGAGCAGCCACTACTCGTTCGGCTCGACGCCGATGAACCTGGTGAATACCTACCGCAAGCCGAGCGGCCTGTACGGTATCCCCTCGATCACGCTCGACTCCTATCTGTTCTACAACAAGGACATCTTCGACGCCTACAACAAAATGCATCCCAACGCCAAGCTGGCCTACCCGCCGGTGAACTGGAGGGATACGAATTGGACCTGGGCCAAGATGACGGACGACGCCAAGAAGCTGACCGGCCTCACGGTCAATGGCACGAAGACCTATGGTGTCCTCCCGAACCTGTTCCCGTTCATGGGCTATGCCTGGCAGGCCGGATCGGACATGTTTGCCCCGAAGTCTTATGTGACGGGCGCGCCGACCTCCATCAACCTGACCAACTCGAAGACGGTCGGGATCTTCCAGGACATGCAAAACTTCTTCAAGCAGAAGATCGCGCCTCCGTATTCCTCGGTGAAGCAGATCGGCAACACCGGCGCCGACCCGTTCCAGTACGGCAATATCGCCATGGAGACCACCGGCGGCTGGGACTTCCGCAACCTGCTCGGCGTCAAGTTCCACTGGGCGGCGGCGGCCATGCCGTGGCTGGTCACCAACCGCGACACGCTGTTCACCGATCCCTACATGGTGGCTAAGGCCAGCAAGCACCCCATGGAGGACATGGAGTTCATCCAGTACCTGACCAACGCGCAGTCCATGTCCGTCTACGTCAAGGGTGTCGGCTTCACGCCCGCCAACCCACAGTACCTGGGCCAATGGTACAGCCAGTACTCCAAGATCACCGGCCAGTCGGCCGAGGATCTACAGACACTGGTCAGCGGCGGCCGTACGTACGGGACCGAGTCGCCGAATCACCTGATCGACAGCTTCAGCCAGATCCACAACGCCATGGTACCCTACATGGACAAGATCTTCTACGCCCAGGGCTCGGCCGCGTCCATCCTGTCGCAGGAGCAGAGTGCGATCAACGCCATCCTGCAGCAGAATAACGGCGGCTAAACGTCACGCGTCCGGCGACGCGCGACGCGACGGATAAAGCGGAGCCGCCCCCACCAGGGGGCGGCTCCGCGTTTTCTGTGGCGACAGCGGCCCTCACCCCCACCCCATGGCTAACAGGCCCCCCGATCCCTAGCCGCGGGATCGACGGTCCAGCGCACTCTCCCGTGCGCGGGAGAGGGGGGCCGCCCGGCACGTCACAGGTCTTCCCCTCGCCCCTTGAAGAAGAGCGCGCTAGATCGTTGATCGCGTGGCTAGGGATTGAGGGGCCAGGTAGCCATGGGTCGGGGGTGAGGAGCAAGCCCCTACACGGAGGGCGGCTCCTCTCTCCCGCGCACGGGAGAGTGCGCTGGACCGTCGATCCCGCGGCTAGGGATCGGGGGGCCTGTTAGCCATGGGGTGGGGGTGAGGGGACTTTACGGGAGCGACACGACTATGAAGAGCCTACTGGTGGGTATTGCGGCCGTCGCGCTCACGGTCGCTCTCTTGTTTGTCGTCGAAACCCGTATCTTGGCCGCGCCGAGCACGGTGTATACAGTCGCGCAGGCGCGCGCCGGCATGATGCGCCGGCCACGATCCTGGGTGGGGCGGACGGTGTTGGTGCGCGCCCGCGCCTTTCCGCTTGGCGCGAACTGTCCGCCAAGCATTCCGTGGTGTACCAACGTGGTGTTGGCGGACGGCGATGCCCTTCTTTCCACATCAACCCTCGTCGCCATAGCGGCCGGTCCGACGCGGCCCGACCCACTCGTGAGCTTGCTGCGTCGTGTGCCGCTGGTGGACCGTATGATACGGCAACCACAACAAGTGGATTGGAGTCACGTCGCGACATACCGCGTCCATTTGAGCGCGCCCTCCGGCACACCCGCCGCCCGGCAGCGCGCCGGGTCGTCGGCCCAGGCCGGCGGCAGGTACAACCGCTTGTCCACCAAGGTGTGCCCGCGCGCCGAGGCGTAGGACAGGAACACGCCG
>JAABUV010005468.1_pt1 | contig 14468 bp, 9 predicted proteins | sample 5559971 | NCBI WGS metagenome assembly JAABUV01 (sample SAMN10711881, study PRJNA513362) | rock metagenome | isolation source: Antarctica rocks | place: Antarctica: Victoria Land, Knobhead nord | collected 2015-12-19
CCCTACCCTACCCTACCCTAACCTAACCCTAACCTATACCTATACCCTACCCTACCCTAACCCTACCTACCCTACCCTAACCCTATACCCTACCTATACCTACCCTACCCTATACCCTACCTGTACCCTAACCCTACCCTAACCCTACCTACCTACCCTACCCTGTACCCTACATATGTCTACCCTACCTGCCCCTATACCCCTAACCCTAACAGACTTGGACAGCAGCATGCGCCTGGGCCCCGCCACAGCCTACACCACCCGCAGCCTACACCAGATCGGCGGAGTCTGAATCGCTCAGCGGGTACCCCACAGCCCGCAGGGCGCCCCGGAAGTCGCGGCTGTCCCGCCGCCCCGCGCCCTGGACGACGCTGTCAGTCAGCTCGAGCACTGTCGGGCGCCCACGCTGCAGCAGGGCAGACACAAAGCCCAGGAATGCCGTGCACGACAGGCCAGGGGCGGGGTGCGAGGTGTCCAGCTGCACCCGCTCCAGTCGGGGGTGCGCGGCCGCGGCCTGGAAGCTGGAACACAGCAGCACGCTGCAGTTGGCAAACCCCAGCTCGCGCAGGTTCGGCAATCCGGCCAGGCCGCCCAGGGCGCGGGCGTCCAGAGCGCCCCCAACCTGCACTGCGCCGGCGGAGTGCCGCCCGAGGCGCAGCTCTTCGAGTGCTGTGAGCACGCTGACGCCCTCGGGCAGCTGCTCAAAGCAGCTGTGGGACAGGTTGAGGTACACCAAGCACGCCATGGACAAGATCCCCAGAGGAAAGGCCGGCAAGTTGTGCCCCGACAGGCTCAAGCCATGCATGGAAGCAAAACAGGGCGCGCTCAGGGGCAGGCCCGCGACCGGCAGCTCGCTGCGCGCCGCGCCGGTCACCACCCCCTTGTCAGTGTGGTGGTGAAGGCCGCGCAGCTGCGGCAGCCGCCACAGGGACGCGGGGAGCACCCGCAGGCTGGGGCAGTTCCACAAATGATAGCTGCTCAAATTCACCAGCGTGTCCATGCGCGGCAGCGCATCCTCGCCGTCACATGCAAACACGCACTCGCAAAAATCCAGACACTCGCCGCCGTGCACCTGGAGCCACCGCCGGGCGCTGGCTTCCTCGGGCGCACCTGCGGCCGCCACGCATTGAGTAGTGCTCAAGTGCACAAGAGAGGGCCTGCCTGAGCGCGCAACGCACACACGATACTTATGCGCCCCGTCAACAGAGCAGGTGGGGTGCCCAACATCCAGGAACTTTTGCGCAGCCACTCGCACAGTGACACTTTGCAGACGTGCAAAGGACGTGGCGCACCAGGCCGTCCAAGCGCCTGCCACAGCCTGGCTGCGAGCTCCCACTCCAGCGTGCTCCAGAACGGCTGCTCGAGCGCTTCCTTGAACCGCCTGTCACACATGCACGGGGTCGTAAGCACAGCTGCAGGCTCGTGCCTGCTTATCACGGCTGTTGAAAGCTGCGGTGCGCGCCTGCAGACTGTCGGCAGCATGAAGGCTTGTGTCAGGCCTGGAGGCTTGCCTTGTAAGATCTTGGCAAGGTGGACCGCGCACGCCTGCACGACCTGCAGAGACCAGGCCCCACTTGTTGGAGGCGCGGCAAGACCCCTTTGCGCGTGACGCCTGCGTCATCAGGCAGAGCACAGGCTCCCCTGCACTTGCCTCTGTGGGGAGCTGGTCCAGGCGTATGGCTGAAGGCTCAGCTGCTCCGTCCGCGTCGGACTTGCGCGCGCCCATACTGCGCTGTGGTGCACAGTACTAGGCACTTCTGCACATGGCGCAGGGGACAAACGTGCCGCCTGTGGCTGCGATGAAACAGCGAGTGTTGGTGGACAATGTAGAAGCCTTGATCAGCCAGGTTCAGGCTGCTCAGGCGGCCAGCCTTCACAGTGGGACTGCCGCCGCTGCGCAGAGGTGAAAGTCTGGAGTGTGTAAACCGAGCTTTGCCTGAGCTCCTCTGGCACTTCAAAATGACCCTAGACCAGAGTTACGTGCCAATCGGTATGGCCAAAAATTTGCAAAACTCTTGCACAAGGTGCCCGCTGCTCACACCGCATCATCAACAGCTGCTGGCGCATGGCGCGAGTGGCCTGTCGCGTGCGTTTGATGCGCACTGCAGGCTGAGACAAGGGAAGCGACTTCTCAAATTGCCTTGCACGCAGAGAAGGATCAGTGGCAAGCACTCGGCAGCGCTCAGGCAACAAACAGCAGCCGGCTACGCTTTGCCTCCTGGCCTCCAAGAACAGTTGCCAGCGCCGCGAGCACAGCACGGTGGATGAAAGTGGCTACGGAAGAACGTGCAGTTAGTCACTCAGCATCGTACAAGACCGCAGGCCGACTCCGGTTTAAGCACCACCGTATCACAACCTCAGCGTCACGCCCCCTGCGCCGCGACGTCCGCGCGGCCGCGAGCGGCACGCCCTGAGGCAGAGCGCACTAGCCGCACTCGCAAACGCCTGGCAGGAGCCTGCTGCGACTGCACTCCGCCAGGCGCAGCCATTTCTCCCTGCTCCACGGACGCCAAAAGGGTTGCCTCTTATGGCCGCACTTGGGTCACTAATCTCTCAAACTGTGTTGGCCATGACGGCGCGCCGCCATGCGAGCAGCGCGTGTGGGGAGTGGCTGCTGCGTGTTTGGCAGGAGGCACCGGCGCTCCACAGCGACGCTCCTTATTTATTCTAGTATGTCCACCGCCCTGCGCATGGAGCTGGGTGCGGCTATAGGGACCTGCTTGCGGAGGTTGCAGGACGCCATGCTCAGGCCCGGGAGGTTACCCACAGCACTGCAAACTCATGCAGTTGAAAAGAGCACATGCATGTGCTGCAACATACAGACTCACATGCGCTCGCACCCCCGCTTTGAAAACAGACAGCCCCCATCCAAAGCAGCAGCATCCTTGCGGTCATGCTTCACCAGCCTTGGCATACGTACAAAAGCTCACAACACGACAGGCACGCCCGCGCACGCCGCAAACTCTGGCGATGCATGCCTCTGACGAAAAGGCTTCAGCACTGCGCAAATGTAAAACATTCAAACGCCCAGCCCAGCCCGCTGCTCCAAGCACCGCGCGCCAGGCGCGACAGCACTAGCCACGCCTGCCGCCAGCACCGCCGGCCCGCCTTGACCGCACAGCGCGTCCGCGCCGGCGTGAAACGCAAACACCCCGCCAGACACGCTCCAGGTTGCGCAGCGCAATCTCCGCCCAGTCGTGCGCCGCCGCCGAGCTGGCGCATGCGAGCACGCCCGCCAGGGCTGCACCTGCCCCGCATGCCCTGACCGCCTCCCGGCTCCGCCCGCTCTTGCTGGTCAGGTTTACGAGCGCTCCCGCGACGTTCTTATGCACAGCAGCAGCATTGCCGGGCGCCAGCAGCGCCACCAGCGCTGCGATGCCCCCGCACTCGCGCAGGCTGTCCTTGTTCCGGGGGCTCACGGCGCACAGGTTCCCCAGCGCCGCAGCGGCCATCTCGTGCGCAGCCGCAGGGCGGCCGGGCGCAAGCAGCCCGACCAGCGCGGCGATGCCTCCGCACTCCCGCACGCTGTCCTTGTTCTGGGTGTGGGCAGAGCACACGTTCTGCAGCGCCCCGGCCGCGTGCACGGGCACATTGGCAGAGGCGCCGGGCGCCAGCAGCGCGACCAGCGCCGCGATGCCCCCGCACTCCCGCACGCTGTCCTGGTTGCGGACATTCTCAATGCTCAGAAACCGCAGCGCCGCAGCAGCCCTCGAGTGCACTGCGGCAGGGCCGCCGGGCGCCAGCAGCGCGACGAGCGCCGCGCCGCCCCCGCACGCCCCCACGGCGTCCCTGTTCTCTTTGCTCCCGCACAGGCTCTGCAGCGCGCTCGCCGCCCGCCCATGCACAGCGGCAGAGCGGCCGGGCGCCAGCAGCGCGACCAGCGCCGCGACGCCCCCGCACTCCCGCACGCTGTCCAGGTTGCGGGGGTTGTCCATGCACAGGGTGCCCAGCGCGCATGCCACCCCAACACACACAGGGGCAGAGGCGCCGGGCGCCAGCAGCGCGACCAGCGCTGCGACGCCCCCGAACTCCCGCACGCGGTCCAGGTTCCTGGTATTGTTGAGGCACATGTTTGCCAGCGCGCCCGCAGCCTTGCTCTGCACGCCGGCGGGGCGGCCGGGCGCGAGCAGCCCCACAAGCGCCGCGACGCCCCCGCACGCGCGCACGCTAGCTTGGCTCCGGGCGTTCTTGATGACCAGGTTTCCCAGCGCCGCAGCGGCCTGCCTCTGCACGCCAGCAGAGTGGCCGGGCGCCAGCAGCCCGACCAGCGCCGCGACGGCCCCGCACTCCCGCAGGCTGTCCCGGTTCAGGGGGTTTTTGGCGCACAGGTTGCCCAGCGCGGCAGCAGCCGGCTCCTGCACGGTGGCGGGGTTGCCAGGCGCGAGCAGCCCGACCAGCGGCGCGATGCCCCCGCACGCCCGCACGCTGTCCTGGTTTTGGACGTGCAGCAAGCACGCGCTCCGCAGTGCCATGGCGACCTCTTCATACAGAGAGGGCGGGCCGCCAGGCGCGAGCAGGCCCACGAGCGGCGCGATGCCCCCGCACGCCCTCACGCACTCCCTGTTCCGGGGGTCGCCGCACAGGTTTGCCAGCGCCCCGGCCGCCTGCTCGTGCACGTCCGCACAGCCGCCGGGCGCGAGCAGGCCGACCAGCGCCGCGACGCCGCCGCACTCGCGCACGCTGACCTTGTTTGGAGCGTTCTCAAAGGTCAGGCACGTCAGCGCCCTGGCAGCCTCAAACTGCACAGCAGGAGGGCGGCCGGGCGCGAGCAGGCCGACCAGCGCCGCGAAGCCCCCGCACTCCCGCACGCGGTCCCTGTTCTGGGGGTCGTCATTGCCCAGGTGCGCCAGCACGAGCGCGGCCTCGCCTTGCTGTGCGGCAGGCGCGCCGGGCGCCAGGCGCCCGACCAGTGCAGCGACGCGGGCACGTGCACTGCCTTCCGCCATCGTGCAGGCGCCCCTGCACCGGTCACACACGGGGCGCGCACATCAGGCTGCCCGGCGTGCTCAGCGAGGTGTGCGCCTGGTGGAGAGTCTGCAAGCGGACAGCGCGCAGCGCGGTGTCGCTGGACGAGGTGAGCTGATGCCAGCGCTAATTCGCTCGTATGTGGCGACCGCCGGACTGATACACGCGCTGCTGTGCCTTGGACTGGCACAGGCATCACCCGGGCCCTTTCTCAAGCAACGCCTGCGGTCAAGGCCGCACCTTGCGGCTTACGTGTTGTCTTGTCAAAGCGCGCGGGCTGGGTGCGGGAGCGCTGTGGTCCTGCGCGGCGCCAAAGGCCTTGGACACGCAGAAAGGCAGCCCTGCTGCATAACTCTACACGCCCAGCCTTCCAGGCATGCCAACCAGCAGGCCATGCGCGCGTTGCGACACTGCTTGCCCCGCACCTTTAGCTCAGCAGCCTTGGCCGCCACGCTGCAGTTGACTGCCGGCAGCCTTCGAGCAGCGCTGTCACGGCTCTCCTCCCTGTGAGGCTATTATTTCTCACGCCTGCAGTGCCGCTTCTCTGCTGGAAGGGGCGAGGCTTCTAATTGATTCATCGTTACCTAGTAACTAACTGTGCCCATTCAACTGATGAGCAGCTCTTGTTGAGCTCAAACAGCTGGAGGCTCGGGCGTGAGAGAGCGGGCGGCGCAAGCGCTGCGCTCTGTACGCCACCCAGCACCTGCACTCCGCTGCGACATGGTACCGGCGGGTGCACGCTCGCGCGCCGCCCACGAGCCTGGGGACAGGCAGCAAGGTGAGATGAAGTGGCACAGCAGACGCGGCACAGGCTTCAGCGGCTGCATCCTGTTGCTCCGGTCAGCGCTGTGCTGCAAGCGCGTTACACCAGCCTTAACAACTTCGGCGGCCCCACGTTTGCCAGGCCGCACTCAAGCGCGGTCAACAGTCTTGTAAAGCAACAGCAGCTCTGCTGAATCAGGCCGCGCCGTGCCCCTGCGCCTTCCCACTGCTGCATGGAACTTGTTTTTTTAAAAAGTCTGCAAGCCTGGGGTGCCACTTCCCGAGCGCGGCGGGCAGCGCCTCGCAGGAGCACCCCGTGCCCGGCCAGTGGGCGGCGTGGCGTCAGAGCTCCTCTTGCAGCCTACCTTCCAGGCAACACAGGCCTCATTTACGCAGAAACACACGGCTCCCCGCAGCGACAACACAGCGCGGCAACGGTCGGAGCAGCCGCCGGAGAGGCTGTGCGGCGCACGCGCTCTTGCTGCTCGCACGTGACAACAACACCAGGGAGCTCAGTGCGCTCAACGCGCCAGATTACGCGCTCGCCGCATGGCGACGTGCGCGGGCGCCGGGCCGGCCACGCAGGGGGCAGGCGGTGCCGCCGCGGCAGAGCGAGTCCCCGCCGCAGGGCTGGCCGCGCAGCGAGCCCAGCGAGCCTCGGGCGCCCCGCCGCGCACGACGTCCAGGCGCGCGCGCCGCTCGGCGGTCAGCTCATCCCGCTCGTCTCCTCGTCGCTCAGGTCGCTTGCGTACGCAGCGTGCAGTCCGCGGCCCGCTTGTCCGCCGGGGCCGCCGCGTTCCGCAGGCTGATCACTGCAGCCACGCATACTTTTCAGTATAAAAGAAACCCCTTCGGCAGCACGCCCCGACCAGCGCAACCGGTTTGCCGCACCGGGCGCGCGCACCAGCACAGCGGCGCGAGCAGCCTGCCAAAGCCCTCGCGCCGCCAGGCCCGCGGCGCCGCGAGCGGCACGCCGGCGCGGCCCAGGCAGTCCAGGCACGCGCGGCAGGCGCACGCGCGCAGGTCGCCGGGGCGGAAGCCCGCCGGCGCCGCGCACTGCCAGGCGCCGCCCTCCGCCTCGCCAAAGGCCGCCGCGCCGGACCGGAAGGACCGCCTGAACACGGCGCGCAGCGCGCTGCGGACCGCGCCCGGCGGCGCGGCAGCGGTGCGCACAAAGATGGCCGCCCAGGGGTGCGCGGCGGGCACGCTTGGCTCCCACGCAAAGCCGGCGACCGCGTGCACGACGAGCACCAGCGTCCTCAGCTCAAGCGCGCGCGCCAGGCGCAGCCGGAGCGTGCAGGGCACGTCGACCTCCAGCACGCGCAGCGCGGGCAGGCGGGCGGGCCCCAGGTCCAGGGCCACCAGGCGGTCCTGGCAGCCGCCCGGGAGGCTGTCCGCGTCCAGCACGATGCGCAGCTCTCGCAGCGCGGGCAGCCGCGCGCGCTCCAGGCCCCGGGCCATGATGTCCAGTACGCTGTGGCGCAGGCGCTCCAGTGTTTTCTTGAAGCCGCCGTGGAAGCCGCGCAGGGCCAGCGCGTTCAGGCAGCCGCCCAGGCTGCCCACGCCGGCCCGCGCGCGCAGGCTGTCCAGGGCGTCCACCGGCACCGCCGCCGCCACGCGGCACCCCGCCGGCGCCGCCACCTCCGGCTCGACGCGCACGTTCACCAGCGCGAGCGCCTCCAGCCGCCTGCACCGCAGCAGCTGCGCGCCTCCCTCGATGAAGCAGAACGCGCCCGCCTCCACGTACAGCGTTTGCAGCGCGGGCAGGCTGCAGGCGACGACGTCAAGCATGCCATCGTTGTTGCCGCAGGGATCGCCCCCGTCGCTGCGCTCCTCGTCGTCCGCCACGCGCAGCACCAGGTGCTGCAGGCCCGCCAGCGTCAGCGGCAGCCGCCAGGCCAGCGCCGGCGCGTCCAGGCTGAGCACGCGCAGCGCGAGCAGGTTCATGTTGCCCCAGCAGCAGGGTCAGCGCGGTGGCGGCGTCCCGGATCGCTTGGTCCCAAAACCACTCCTCCTCCTCCTCCGTCTCGCTGTCTCCCTCGTGCTGCCCCAGCACCCACGCCACCTCGCCCTCCGTGTCCCAGCCATCCGCGTGGCCCGGGTTAAGGACCCTCGGCTTCCTCCATTCCAACCCGTCCCGGCTCATGGCGTCCCGCTCAGCGTCCCGCCTGGCGTGCCTGGCACGTGCGTCGGCCGTGGCCGCCTCGACGCGCGCCTCCCACTCATGCCGCAGCTCGCCCTGGCCGATGATGTGCAGGCACTCGAGCGCCGGCAGCGTCCGGCGCCGGCGCAGCAGCGCGGAGCGCGACAGGTCCTCCTCGAACGTCTTGGCGTCCACGCGGACCAGCTTGGGCAGGCGCGGCAGGTCGGCCACGGCGCGCAGGTCGAGGAAGAGCGAGTGCGCGGCCGGCCACTGCTCCAGCGCCCAGCCGTGCAGGCGCTCCGTGCTGGAGGGGCGCGCGCGCGCGATGCGCGCGCGCGCGTCGTACAGGACGCGCGCCGCGCCGCACGCGCGCGCCCAGGCGCGCGGCCCCATGTGCTGCGCCACGAGCCGCCAGACGTCCGGCGCGCCGTCCGCAGCGGGGCCTGCGGCCGCGGGGCGCGCGTCAGGCCTGGCGGCCTTTGCCGCCGCGGCTGTGCGGCCTGCCCCCGATATATTAAGTTGTGAGGCGCGCAGTCAGGGCGCCATGGGGCACGCCCCGGCCCGCCGCTGCCACTCAGCATCGGTTTCTTGCCACGCGCGCTTGGGCATGGCGCTGTATGCAAGTCCTCTCTGCCGCCCGTCTGTGGCCTGCAGTGAGGCTGGAGCGCCGCGGGGTGGGGCCAGCGCACCGCCATCCTGGCCGACCGCATCCTGATCAGCTGGCGAGCGGCGCTGCCGCGCGGCCGCCGGGCCGCCGCTCATCCGCTGGTGAGCGCTCTTCCGCGCGCCTCGCGACGGGCCGCTGCGCCTCTTCTGGCTGCTCGCCGCTCCGCCAGCGCTCCGACGCGCCCGTCCTCAGCGAAGGCAGCGGCGCATGGCTGCGCGTGGCTCGGACAACAACGGCGGCGCGGCTCCACCACCGCCCCTCGCCTGGGCGCAGCACACGGCCGCGCGTGAGGGGGTCGGCGCCGGAGGTGAGTGGGCGCATTCACCGCTGCGAGCGTGGCGGCAAGGCCCAGTGCCGTGACGCCGCTGCCAGCACTGTGACAAACGCTGGCTTGCAGCAGTGGCGCGCGCGCCAAGTCAGGCTGCCCGGGGCTGCAGCGGGCCAGTTGTGCGCGACCAGCCTCCCCAGCAGCTTCACGGCCAATTGGTGCACGCTGCTGACACACCTGTGAGGCGTGCGTGCCCCTTTGCTGGGCTGCTCAGCGTCTCGTGGATGGTGGAACGGTGCTTGACCAAAGCGCCCGGCGCAAGAGGCTCGCTTGCTTCACTGGCGTGCAGCAGCTCTCAGACAGCGCAGCGCTTTCATTCACGATTGCTGTTCAACACTGACCTAACCTTTTACCGGCAATGCCGTGCTGTGCTTTGCTTTTGCCAGGGTAAGGGCCTGGAGCCAGGTGCAGTGGATAGCGCGATCTGCGACGAGATATTCACCACGGCTTCCCTCTCTTCAGAGCTCAGCTGGTGTTGCCGCAGGGGCTGCCAAGCGTGAGCCGACCAGCAGGCGCAGGCAGGTGCCGCACGCCCGGCCGGTGGGGGCGCACCATGGCACTGCGCGGCGCCGCTCTGGGCAGCCCGCCGGCTCTGCCGAGCCGTGCGCCCAGCGCCAGGCCCAGGCCCGCGCGGGCCGCCCGGCCTGTGCGCGCCATGGCCTCCCCAAGCCCGGCAAGCCCACGGCGGGCGAGGCGCTGGACAACTTCTTCCAGGTGCGCAGCTGCGCGGTGCCGCGCGTGCGGCTGCCGCCCGGCATGCCGGCCGCGGCCTGAGCGCGCCGCGCCCGCGCAGAGGTACGACGTGCTGTCGGCCGGCACGGGCGCGCTGGCGTGCACCATGGTCTTTGTCGCCAACGGCCAGGACCCGTGGACGGCTCTGTCGATCACCGCGGCCGCCACCGTGACCGCCCTGGTGCGGCCGCCGCGCTCGTGGCCCGGATTCCTGGTTGAGCAGGCCAGCAGGCGGGCCGCTGGCTCAGGGACGCTGGCCTGGTGCCTTTCCTGGCACACTTGTGGCCGTCGTGCGGTGTGGAAGGCTGTTCAACGCCGCTGCCAATTAATGTGTATGCTGCCTGTGCCAGGCAGGGCCTCTGACGCCGCGCCGGCACGCGCGCAGGTCGCGAACGAGCTGCTGTTTGAGGAGGAGCTGTAGGGCGGCGCCCCGCGTGTAAAGTTTTGCCCTGTAGGTTCGAGAGGCGGCGCCTATTGGCGCGCCGGCACGGCCAGTTTTGGACGTCCGTTGCGGGGCGCAGGAGCGGTGCGTGCGCTGTGGGTCGGCTTGTCTGCGTGTTCAGCGGTGGTGCGCCGGAAAAAGTAGTCGTGATTTTGCAGCAGGCTTTGCCTGATCAGTTGCAGCCGTGGATGTCGGTGCTTTTTTGGTAGCTCAATACCGGCCTGTATCCTGTGAATCCTCTGATCGCGCACGCCTGTAAACAGACCTGTACACCGGTTTCGACCCTGGAGCTCGCTTTGTCTGCCCAGTGCGCCTGGGCTGCTATGGAGCATTGCACAGTGACAGCACAGCGTGCCCGGCCGTGTTCCAGCCTGTTACAGCGATGGCAAGCCCGCGTGCGCCCTGCCAGGCCTGCAGCGCCGGCCGGCGCCCAGAGAGGCGCCGCTAGCGCAGCGTCGCGTAGGCCGCAAACTCGTCGGTCGTGAAGCCAACCGCGCGGCCGGCCGCGTGCGCGGCGTCCAGGCGCGGCCCAAACACCTTGACCTGGCGGATGTGCGTGTCGCGCCCGTTCTGGTGGTTGGCCAGGATGGCCAGCTGCACAAAGTAGGCCTTGAGGCTCCGCCTGCGCGCCAGCAGCGGCGGCGTCAGCGCAGGTGGCGTGAGGCTGGGGCACGCGGTGCGGCCGGGCGCGCACGTGCCGCCGGGCAGCCGGAGCGGGATGTCCACCCAGCCCGCCGGCTCCTCCAGCTCCACGGCCTGCAGCTCGCGCAGGTCGTGCACGGTCGTGCCCGCGCGCACGGCCACCTTGCTGGGCGTGTAGCTCTCGTCCAGCTTGAAGTCCAGCAGCAGCGCCACCTGCGCGCCGCGCCGCGGTGACGCAGCCGCGCCGGCGGAGCGCGCGCGGGCGCCATGCCCGCCGCCGCACCTGGCTCACGTGCACCTTCTTCTGGAACTGGATGTTGACCAGGTGCGGCTGCGTGCCGTCTGACTGCCAGTACGTGTCGTCGCGCCCGTCGCGCAGCAGCTCCACGCCGTTGCCCGGCTTGGCGCTGGTGACTGCGCGGGCGCGGCCGTCAGCACGGCCGGGGCGCCGGGCGGGGCGCGGCGCCGGCTGCGCACCCGTCCACACGGCGAGGTCGCCGATCTCGCGGCTGTCGCGGTCCGGCACAAAGCTGCGCTGCGCCGCTGCGCGCCCCGCCCCGCCAAGCGGTGAGGGGGGCAGCCTGAGGCTGCCCCGGGCTGAAGGTCAACGCGCCTGCCGCCCGCACCGGTCGGCATCGCCAGACGGCAGGGCCCATCGCGTCACATCGGCGCCATCAGCGGCACACCTCCAGGCGCTGCGCCGCTCCCTGCCTGGCGTCGGCCGGGCTGCTTGGCCTCTGGCTGCTGCTGGTGCGGTCCTTCCGCGGACGGGATGCACGACATCCACCTAGGAACGACCAGGCCTGGGACCCGAGGTCATGACTGATGAGGGCTTCACCGCACGGGGGTGCACGCACGGGGGCAGAAGTAGGGCAGGCCTGCACTTATCGGAGCGCGGAGGGGGTTGCGTCACGACCTGGAGGCCGCTGCATGAAGCTTGCGGGCCTGGTCTGCCACCCCTGCGCTGCGCACGCAGCGCGCCGCCCCGCCCGGGCGCCGCACGCGCCGCGGGCGCCGCGAGCGCAGGCTGCGGTCGCCGCGGAGCCCCCACCGGCGCAGCTCGGCCAGCGGCGCGGCGGCGCCACAGCGGCGGGCGCGATCGACCCGCAGGACTATGGCCGCTTCGTGCACTTCTTCCGCGCCGCATCGGCCTACATCGAGGGCCACCGCGGCCGCACCTTTGTCGTGCTCGCGCCCGGCGAGGTGGGGCGCCCGCGCTGTGTTGCATGAGCGTGCTTGCGGCGCGACGGGCGACCGACCCCCGCCCGCGCCGCGCGGGGCCAGGTCACCGCCCAGCGCCACCTGCTCGACTCCTTCCTGGAGGACGTCGTGCTGCTGCACGGTGCGCGGCCACGCCCGGCCCCCGCCGGGCCGCTCGGCGCGAGCGCCGCGGCGCGGCTGACCCGTGCGCCGGCCCGTCGGCCCAGGCCTCGGCGTGCGGCTCGTCCTGGTCCTCGGCGCGCAGCAGCGGATCGACGCGGCGCTGGAGCGGCAGGGCATAGAGCCGCGCTATGCGGGCGGGTGCGCGGCCCGGCCGCCCGCCGCCCGCCGGCCCGCCCGCGCGCGGCCAGGGCGGCCGAGCGCGCGCCGCGCGCAGGTACCGCGTGACGGACGCGGCCGCGCAGCAGGCGGCGGTGGAGGCGGCGGGCAGCACGCGTATGGAGGTGGAGGCCGCGCTGTCGCGCGCGCTGTCCGTGGGCGTCGTGCGGCGGCACGCGCGCGGCGCGGAGGGCGAGGGCCTGCACTACGGCCCGGCCGTGCGCGTGGCCAGCGGCAACTGGGTCACCGGGCGGCGGCGCGGCGTGGTCGACGGCGTCGACTTTGGCGCGACCGGCTCAGGTGCCGCGCCGCCTCGCAGAACGGCGCAGCCTCGGCGTACGGCGCCGGCGTGCTGACCGGGGCGCGCGCCGCAGTGCGCTTCGTGCAGGCGGAGGCGATCGAGCAGCAGCTGGAGATGGGCAGCGTGGTGCTGCTGTCCAGCCTGGCCTACTCGGCGGCCGGCGAGGTGCTCAACTGCAACGCGTACGAGGTGGCCACGCACGCGGCGGTCGAGCTGCGCGCGGACAAGCTGATCGTGCTGACGCTGGACGCGGTCGCCGACCTGGGCCTGCCGCAGTGGCTGCCGCTGAACGACGCGGAGGAGCTGATGGCGGCGCACATGGCGCGCGCGGCCGCCGCCGGCGACCCCGTGCCGCCCGGCGTCTGCCGCGTGGGCAACCTGCTGCCGGCCGCGCCGGCCGCCGGCGGCGCGCATGCGGGGCCCGCGCCGCTGCCGGAGCTGCAGCTGGACCTCGACTGGTGCGCGCCTGGCTCCGCGGCACCCGCGCCGCGCCGCAGGCGGGGCGCGCGCCTGACGCACTCGCCCCTGGGCCGGCGCGCAGCTGGCAGGCGCTGCGCTTCCCCAACAGCCTGCTGGCCGCGGTCGCCGCGTGCAAGGAGGGCGTGCGGCGCGCGCACCTGGTGGACGCGCGCGTCGACGGCGGCCTGCTCCTGGAGCTGTACAGCCGCGACGGCATGGGCACCATGATCTCCACCGACTTTTACGAGTGCGCGCCTGCGCTGATGCGGCTGCTGGCCGGCGCGGGCGGGCGCGGCAAGGCGCGGTTGGCGCGCGCGCAGGGGCATCCGGCCGGCGACCGGGGGCGACCTGCGCGCGATCGAGCAGCTGCTGGCGCCGCTGGAGCGCGAGGGCGTGACGCGCAAGCGCTCGCGCTCCGAGCTGGCCGCCTCGCTGCCCGACTTCACCGTCGTGGAGCGCGAGTCCAAGGCGCGCCATCATTTGCCGCGGTAGCCAGCAAGCCACGCCGCCGGCGCGGCTCTTGTTCGCGCCCGCGGCGCAGGGCGCCTGCAGCGGCAAACGCGACCGGGGAGCGAGGCGCGCGCGCGCGCAGGTGCTGGGCTGCGCGCTGCTGCTGGACCTGGGCGCCGCGCCGGACGGGCCGCGCTGCGGCGAGCTGGCGGCCTTCTGCGTGTCGCCCGCCTACCGCGGCTCGGGCCGCGGCGACGCGCTGCTGGACTACGTGGAGCAGTCCGCGCGCGACCAGGGCATGCGCCGCCTGGCGCTGCTCACCACGCGCACGGCCGATTGGCGCGCGCCCCCGCGACGCCGCCCTGCCGCGGCCGCCGCGCGCCGGCGCGGCGCGCCTGACGCGCGCGCGCCGCGCACAGGTTCCAGCAGCGCGACTTTGCGGCCGCGGGGCCCGCGCACCTGAGCGAGCTGCTGCCGGAGCGGCGGCGCGGCACCGTGGACCCCAAGCGCAACTCGCAGCTGTATGTTAAAACCATCTATGAGCTCAACGAGAGCGCGCCGCGCGCGGGCAAGCGCATAGGCTTCTGACGCCGCGGCGTTGTGTGGTTCTCTTGTAGACTGTAGGCTGTGTTCTGCATAGACTGTGTCCTGAGGGGAGAGGCGTATGGGCGGCGCGCGCATGTGCGCCGGTCTTGCTGTTGCACTGGAACACACGTCTGAATATCGGTTTGTAAACCAAGGACGGCACATGCAAGTCGCAACCAGCATGCACGCAGCTGTTGTACACGCGCACAGACGCGCTCGTCACCCGCCCCGACACCCACATCAGCTCCAGGCGGCGGCCTCCGCGGCGCCGGGCAGCAGCGGCGCGGCGCCAGCGCCGCCGCCGCGATCGGGATCGATGCCGCCAGGTTCGGCACCGGCCGCTGCGGGGCCGCCGGCGGCCGGGCCGGGCGCGGCGTCCTCGGCCGGCGGCAGCACGCGGAAGCAGACGACGAGCATGCGGCTCTCCGCGCCGCTGCCGCCCACGCCGTACTC
>JAABUV010005472.1_pt1 | contig 14460 bp, 17 predicted proteins | sample 5559971 | NCBI WGS metagenome assembly JAABUV01 (sample SAMN10711881, study PRJNA513362) | rock metagenome | isolation source: Antarctica rocks | place: Antarctica: Victoria Land, Knobhead nord | collected 2015-12-19
GACAGGCCGTGCCGGTCCAGCAGCTCCGCCACCTTCAGGGCCGCCGCCATCGCCTCCTGCTCGGTGCAGCCGCGGTCCGTCGTCTTGGAGCGCAGCGCCTGGATGCGGGCCAGCAGCGCGGCCGTGCTGTCGGTCATCTTCGGGCTACTCGGAAAGCTATTCGGGCAACGGGATGAACTCGGCGTCCCCCGCCACCCGGTCGAAGCGGCCAGCGCGCCAGTCGGACTTGGCCTGCTCGATCCGCTCGCGCCGGCTTGAGACGAGGTTCCACCAGACATGCCGCGGCCCGTCCATCGGCTCGCCGCCCAGCACCAGTAGCCGCGCCGCTGTCTGCGCGCGGACCGTGATGCGGTCGCCGGGCCGCAGCACCAGCAGGCGGCCAGAGTCGTGCGTGTCGGGACCGATCTGCACGGAACCCTCCAGCACATAGACGGCGCGCTCGACATGGTCCGCCTCGACCGGCAGGCTGGCCCCGGCGTCGAGCGCCGCGTCGGCATAGATCATGTCCGAGAAGGTCTTCACCGGCGAGCGGACCCCGAACATCTCGCCGGCGATCACCCGGACCCGCTTGCCCTCCCCCGTCACCTCCGGCAGCTCGTCGCGGCCGACATGGGAGAAGTCCGGCGCCGTCTCCTCATGCGCCTGCGGCAGGGCGACCCAGGCTTGAATGCCATAGAGCCGCTTTTCGACCGCGCGGAACTCCGCCGCCGTGCGCTCGGAGTGGACGATGCCGCGGCCGGCCGTCATCCAGTTCACGGCGCCGGGCTGGATGGCCTGCACGGTGCCGAGGCTGTCGCGGTGCATGATCTCGCCGTCGAACAGGTAGGTGACGGTGGCGAGGCCAATATGCGGATGCGGGCGCACGTCAAGGCCACGGCCGGCATGGAACACGGCCGGCCCCATGTGGTCGAAGAACACGAACGGCCCGACCATTTGCCGCTCCTTGGACGGCAGCGCGCGGCGCACCTCGAAGCCGCCGAGGTCGCGCGCACCCGGCACGATGACGGTTTCCACCAGCGGCCCATCTGGCCCCAGCATCGGCTCGGCGTCGTCGCCTTCATAGCGGCTCATGGCATCCCCCCGTTCCAACGGCCCACCCTGCTGCCGATATAGGGAGGGGCCTGGCCAGCCGTCCATCATGGCGGCGCGAGAAAGGTCCCGAACGCCCGCGGGCTTTCGCCGACCTTGATCTTGCGGACGACCTTGTTGCCGGCCACGTCGACCTCGGCCAGCCGGTTGTCCATCCAGACCGCCACATAGGCGCGGGTGCCGTCGGCGGACATGGCGATCCCCTCGGGATAGTCGCCGACATCGATTTCCGGCTGCGGGGCGAAGGCGCCATCGAACACCGACAAGGTGCCGCTGTGCTGGTTCGTCACCATGATGCGCGATCCATTGGGGGTGACGGCGACAGCATAGGGGAACTCGCCGACCTTGAAGCGCCGCGTCTCCTTGGATGTTGCGGCGTCCACGACCGACACGTCGCCCGACTGCACGTTGGCGACGAACACCCGGCCCCCCTGTATCGTCACGCCGAACGGCGCGTGGCCGACCGGCACGGTCGCGAGCGTCGCGAGCGTCGCGAGGTCGACGACGGAGAGGGTGTCGCTTTCGCGGTTGGCGACATAGAGCCGCGCGCCGGCCGGGTCGATGGCGAGGCCGGAGGGCGACTGTCCGACCTTGATCGTGCTGACGCGCGCCAGTTCGGCCGGGTCCAAGACGGCGATGGTGTCGCCGTACCAGTCGGCCACGAAAATCCGGCCGTCGCGCGGGCTGACCGCGATCCCGAGCGGCCCGGCGCCAGCGGGGACCTCGGCGAGCATGGAAAGCTTACCGTCCCTACGCTCCAGGACGCTGACGCTGTGGCCCTCGGGGTTGGTCACGTAGATGCGCTGCCCATCGGCCGCCACCGCCACCCCGGCGGGTTTTGCCCCGACGCCGATGGTCTGGACGACGGCGCCGGCCGCCGTGTCCACGACCGAAACCGTGTTGTCGCCTTGGTTGGTGACGTAGGCCAGCGCGGCCCCTGCCGGCTCCGGCGCCATCAGCAGTGCGAGGCAGGCGAGGGCGAGCCTCAACCAGCGCGCTCGGCGATGGCCTTGATGTTGTCGAGACCAGCGCGGAGCACGCCCGTCACCGCCTTGACCGAGGCGGCGTCGTTCAGCTCGGGCGGCGGGTCGTTCAACGGGTAGCCGCGGTAGAACGCTGCCCGCCACTCGACGGTGCAGCCGCCGGCCGGGTTGTCCTGCACCTCGAACCAGGCGGTGTAGTTGGTTACCGGGAGGACTTTCGGGTCCACCTTCTCGATGCGGTACTGGTAGCTGTGGGCGGCGGCGTCGTACTTGGCCAGCTCCTCGTCGAAGTGCGGCTCGCCCTCGGCCTTGAGAGTAATCGTGCGCTTGGAGCCGATCTCGTTGCCATGGTCCGCCGGGCTGGATGCGATGAGCGGGTGCCAGCGGGCGATGGAGTCGAAGTTGCCGACGATGGCCCAAACCTGGTCCGGGGTGCGGGCGATGTCGACGGTCTGCATGACTTTTTGCCGCGTCGGGCCGTGCGCCTGGGCGCGGCGGGTTGCGAGGCCCGCCGCAGCGGTGGCCAGGGTGGCGATCAAGCGTCGCCGGGGTATGTGCAGCATGGGGCGCCTCCATCTCGGACAGTGCCTCGCACTGGCCTGCGCGACTGTCGCGCACTGGCGGCAAGATTGCGCGGAATGGCTGGCGGCGCCAGGGGGCAATTAGCCCCAATACCGTGCGGTTAGGCGGTTAGGCGGTTAGGCGGTTTCCCAGATCGTCGGACGGCACGCCACAAGCGGCTTATCCGCTGCCGCTGGACACCTAACAGCGCTAACTGAACGGTATTGCAATTAGCCCGGAATAATCACGCCGCCAGCGTGCCCTTCTGCTTGGCCACGGAGGTTGCGATCAGGTCCATCAGCGGCGGGGACAGGCAATCGTACGGCTCAAGGCCGAGTTCGCGCAGCCGGCCGCGGACCGCGCCCATTTGGTCGGGCTTGGTGCCGGACTCGATGATGGACGACACGAAGGCCGCGAACTCGGGCGCTGCCCAGCCCTTCTCGTGCGACAGTTCCGTATGGATGAAGTCCAGGCCGTGGAACGGATGGTCCTTGTTCTCAATCCGCCCATACAAGTGCGCGCCGCAGCCGGTGCAGGCGTGGCGCTGGATCGTCGCGCCGGCGTCGACCACCTTCAGCTTGTCGGTGTTCTCCAGGACCTTCACCTTGTCCCGCGCCACCACGGCGACGACGGAGAACACGGAGCCTTCAGGCTTCCAGCACTTGGTGCAGCCGCAGGCGTGGTTGAAGGCGGTCTGCGCCGAGACCTCGACCTTCACCGGGTTGGTGGCGCACTTGCAAACGAGCGTGCCGCCGGCAAAGCCCGGCGTAGCCGGCGCGATGCCGTTGTCGACGGACGGGTGGATATGGATCGAGCTGGCCATGACTGTTCTTCCTGGTTCGAGCGCCGGTTTATCCAGCACGCATCGTTGGTGTCAGCGTACGACAACTTCGCCCGGCTTGGACGCGGATGCAATGGATGGGTGAAGGCACAATGCAAAGATAATAAAAAAAGAGCCGCAGCCTAGAACGTCACCCGCACGCCGCCGAAACCGCCAATCGGCGCGGCCAAGCTGTAGGAGCGCGGGTTGGTGGCGTTCGGCGCCTGGGCGAGAAAAACCGACGAGGTCGGCGAGAAAGTCCCATACGTATAGTATTTGGCGGCATTGGCGTTCTCGACCAACCCAAAAAGCTGGATGTTCGGCGTAAGCTGATACTGCGTGTTCAAGTTCAGCGTAACGAAACCCGGCAGCCGCGGCGTGAGGTTGGCCCGGTCGCCGAACAGATACTGTCCGCTCTGGTAAATCCCCGCCGCCCCCACGGTCCACTTGTCCGTCACCCTGTAGTTCCCCCCGAACTTGAGCTGGTTGGCCGGGATGCCGGGAAGGCGGTTGCCAGGCCGGACAACGAAGTTCCCGTTGGCGTCGGCCCGTGGGTTGTTGCCGGCGGACTCGACGAAGCTGCTCTGGTAGGTGGCGTCGGTGTAGCTGTAGTTGACGTAGGCCAGCCAGCGCGGCGTCCTGACCTGCACCCCGGCGTCCACGCCCTGCCGCCGCGTCTGCCCGACGTTCTGGAAGAACGCCCGCCCCAGGTCGACGCTGTTGATGAACGCGATGTCGTCGTCGAGCGTGGTGCGGAACAGGCCGACGTTGTAGGTGACCCGCATGTCCTCCGCCGGCCGGACCGTGCCGCGCAGGCCGGTCTCCACGCTGTGCGCCACCACCTGCTTCAGGTTCGGATCGCCGGTGAAGAAGTTGGCGAGGCTGCAACTGTCGGCCGGCCCGGCGCAGGACAGCTCGGCGGGCGTGGGCGCGCGGTTGGCCTCGGAGTAGCCGGCGTAGGCGGTGAGCCAGGGAGCGACCTGGTAGGTGGCGCCCACGGCCGGGTTGAAGCGGTTGTAGGTGTGCTGGCCCGTCAGGTTGCCGCCGCCCTGGTCGGACAGGTCAACCTGCGCCGCATTGAAGCGGCCGGACACGGTGATTGCCAGCCGCTGCGTCGCGCTCAGCGTGTCGGAGAAGTAGAGGCCATAATAGGCGTTGCTGGTGGCAAGCCGCACGGGCGTGTTGACGCCGGGTTCGTCGATGATGACGCCGGGGCCGATGAAGGCGCGGTCCAGCGACGTCAGGCCGCCAAGGCGCGCCGTGGCGCTGAATTCCGTCTGCGCCCCGTCGAAGCTGAAGCCGCCGACCAGGTGGTTCTTGAGGCCGAACACATCGTCGGTGTTCGTCACCTGCACCGATGCGCCGTAGCTGTTGGTGTTCGTCGTCTGGTTGTCCAGCTCGGAATACTGTCCGCCATTAAGGAAATCAGGGATGAAGCCGCCGCCGCGGGTCGTGCTGAAATCGCCGTTGCGGTTGACGAGCAGCCCGGAGCCGTCGTTGGCGGGCACGTCGTTGGGCGCGTTGCCGTTGACGATGCGCTGCAGCAAGTAGCGGTAGTAGGCGAGCGCCTGGACCGAGGTCGTGCTGGACACGTCGAAGCTGCCCTGCAGGTTCGCCGCCAGGTAGCGGTTGGCGACCTGGTTCGGCGCGGTGAACTGCGCGGCCGGGTTGGCGGCCAGCAGCTCGACCGGCGACGTGCCGGGGCCGTTCAGCACCGAGTTCGCCAGCGTCAGGTTGAAATGCACCTCGGAGCGGGCGCCGCGCCAGCCGAGGTCGCCGTAGAAGCTCTGGATGTCGGAGGATTGCAGGTTGCGCCAGCCGTCCTGGTGCCGTTCGGTGGCGGCGACGTAGGCGCTGACGTTGCCGGACTGCTTGCCATACTGGAACTCGCCGACGACCCGGCCGAACGAGCCGCCATAGAGCGTCGCCTCGCCGCCGTGATAGGTAAAACCGTTCTTGAGCTGCACGCTCACCGACCCGCCCAGCGCGTTCAGGCCGAACACCGGGTTGGGGCCTTCGAGGTTCAGTTGGTCGACGGCGATGCTGGGGATCAGGTCCCAGTTCACCGTGTCGCCGAAAGCGTCGTTGAAGCGTGCGCCGTTCACGTAGACCGCCAGCCCCTGCGGCGTGCCCAGCAGGGGCGAGACCTCGAAGCCATGATAGAGCAGGGTCGGCTGGTCGGGGTTGCCCGATGCGCTGTCGAGGTTCACGCCGCCAACCTGCTCGTTGAGCGCCCGCAGCGTGTTGGGCGTGCCGTCGCGGGCGATGTCGCCGCTGTTCAGCACGCTGGTCTCGGCCGGCAGCTTGTTGCGGTCGATGCCGGACCCCAGCAGCGGGCTGCTGCCGACGATGTTGACCGTCGGCAGGGCGATCTCTGCAGGAGGCGCGCTGCTGGCTGCACTACCCGGCACGGCGCCAGTTTGGGCGAACGCGACCATCGGCATCAGTACGGCAGCGGGCGTCACCGCCGCAACAGCGGCAGACAGCGCCGAAATTCTCATGGCGTTCCTCTAGGATTTTCCGTTTGCTACAAACAGGCTTATGCTCTGTCCATAGCGAAAGTGGCATCTGCACTTATTGCTGGCGCTGCTGCATTTAGTGCAGTTGTCGGCTGCAGAAAGTGCAACACCTTTTGGAGACGGACCGTGCATTCGCTGCGACTACGCCTGGTCTTGATCCCGACTGTCATTTTCGCCTGCGGCCTGCTTGTTGCCGCGATGCTGGCACTCCATGGCGCCGGCACCCGCATCCGCCGCGAGGCGGCAAGCAGCCTGGCGGTCGGTCGGCTGCTCGTCCAGGCGGCGCTGCACACCGCAGCGGATGCTGCGAGCCCACGCGAGGCCTTGCAGGAGGTTGAGGCGCAGCTGCTTCTTGTCAGGCACTTGGACATCATCGTGATGCCGGGAGAAGAGGCCGAGGCGACCGGCCTGACGCCGCTCAGCCTGGGGGACCGGCCCAAGGTGCCGGCCTGGTTCGAGCGAATGCTTCAGCCGTCGTTGGCCACCGACACATTCCCCGTCGTCCTCAACGGGGAGCGCGCCGGGCAGGTGCTGCTGCGCTCGAACCCTTATGACGAGATGAGCGAAATCTGGACTGACCTGCGCTGGCTTGCGCTGCTGATCACTCTGATGTCGGCGGTCATCGTGCTGCTGATCTATGTCGCGACTTCCCTGTCGCTGCGGCCGCTTCGGGTCCTGGCCGACAGCTTGGACGACTTGGAACAGGGACGGTTCCGCTCCAGCCCGGCGCCGGTCCGCCTGGTCGAGTTGCGACGGATCGACATGCGTTGCCATAGCCTCAGCCAGACGCTGCACAGGCTCTCGGCGGACAACAGCCTGCTGATCGACAAGCTGATTTCCGTCCAGGAGGCGGAGCGCCGCGAAGTCGCGCACGAGTTGCACGACGAGTTCGGGCCGGCCCTGTTCGGCATCCGCGCGGAGGTCGCCAGCATCATGCGCCGGTGCGCGCCGGAGGCGGTCACGAAAGAGGACCGCTTGGCGGTCATCGCCGCCCGCGCGGCGACGATCTCTGGACTGGTGGACGGCATCCAGCACACCAACGCGCGGATGCTGGCCCGGCTGCGGCCGTTGGTCCTGGAGGAGATGGGCATTGAACAGGCGCTCAATCAGCTCGTCACGTCCTGGCGGCAGCTCCGGCCAGAGGTGGCGTGGTCGCTTGAGTTCTCTTGCGGCCTGGACGCGATGGACGATGCTGTCGCGCTCGTGCTGTTCCGGCTCGTGCAGGAGTGCCTGACGAACGCCGCCCGCCACGCCGGCGCCCGCAGGGTGCGGGTCCATCTGCGGGACGCGCCGGGTGACGCCAGGCTACAGGCGACGATCAGCGACGACGGCCGCGGCTTCGCGCATCCGCGGCAGTACGGCTACGGGCTGCTGGGCATGACCGAGCGGGTGCGCAGCGTGGGCGGCCAGATCTCGATGTGCAACGCTGCGGCAGGTGGCGCGACGGTCGACGCGGTCCTGCCATGGCAGAAGTTGGGACGGATTGAGCGATGAAAATTTTGCTGGTCGAGGACCACCCGATCGTGCGCGCTGGTTGCCGCCGGTTGCTGCAGGACCACGCAACCGATGATGCAGCATTCGACGTGATCGAGGCGAGCACCGGCGCGGAGGCGGTGGCCCTGAATGCGGCGGCGCTGCCCGACATCGCGGTGCTGGACCTTCACCTGCCGGACATGCCGGGCATGGACGTTCTCCGCTTGCTGCGGAAGCAAACGCCGCAGCTCGGGATCATCGTGTTCAGCATGTATGAGGACGTCCCGTTCGTGACATCGGCCTTGGAGGCCGGCGCGCGGGGTTACGTGACCAAGAACGACGACCCGGAGAGCATGATCGAAGCAATCGGGCGCGTGCAGGCCGGTGGCCTGTATCTTGCCCCGCGCGTTGCCGAGCGCCTCGCGCTGCAGCCGTTCCGCGACCACGATCCCTTGGAAGAGCTGACCGTGCGTGAACGCGAGGTTTTTGGCCTGCTCGGCAAAGGGCAGAGCCTGGCTGAGATCGCGAGCCACCTTGGGGTCAGCTACCGCACCGCCGCCAACGCAGCGGCCCAAACCAAAGCGAAGCTGAAGCTTGGATCGACCGCGGCGCTCATCAAGCACGCGGTCGAGAAAACGCGAAGCGAGCCGCCGTGACGTCCTGCCAAACCCTGCAATCTGACCATGTGCACGCGGTCTGTTCCAGCTATTGAACGAGCTTGAGCAGCGCCTGGCCCGCTGGCGTCCTGAACTCGTCGGACGAGAGCGAACCGTCGTTGTCCGGGTTAGCGGCGTAGAAATGCCGCCGCACCAAGTCGAACCATTCCTCCGCACCGATGGTCGTGTCGCCGTCCGGGTTGGCAGCGGCAAACTCCTGCGGCGTCACCGAACCCGCCAGGTCCTGCTGCGTCAGCCGCCCCTTATGATCCTTGTCCAGCATCCCAAACTTGACAATAGCCGCGTTGAGGACCGCTTTTATGTCCAGCATGCCTTTGCCGCTGCGGTCCCATTTCTGGACGAATGCCGCAGGGTCCGGCGCGGCGCCCCCTGCTGGCGAGGCGGTCTGGGCGAGGGTGGGCACGGCCGCCACAATGCCAAGAAGCATCAAGGGTACGATCAAAGCATTGTTGGCCATCATAGGTCTCCACCGTTGCTCCGGCGCCGATCAACACGGCGCTGCTGAAGCGGCACCAACGCTTTAGCGGTATCGACGCTTTCGTCAACAAGGCCCGAAGCAGCCGGCCTGCCAGTCTGATCCATCTTACCTGCATTGGTTGAAATGCAGCTCGGAGCGGTCGCCGCGCCAGCCAAGGTCGCCGCTGTTCAGCACGTTGGTCTCGGCCGGCAGCTTGTCGGGGTCGATGCCAAACCCCAACAGCGGGCTGCTGCCGATGATGTTGACCGTCAGAAGGGCGATCTCGGCGGCGGGCACGTTACCCGGCACGGCGGCGCCTTGGGCGAGCGTCGCCGTCCGGCAACAGCGCTGCAACAGGCGTCATGGCGGCGGTGGCCGCAGACACGGCCAAGCGCCGCCGCGTCTGTACTCTCATCCAGAACGTCCTGCCGGCCAGCTTTGGGTTATTTGCAATCCGTGAGGTCGCTGTCCGACAGGGAGAACGCATACTTGCCCCCACCCTTCAGCTCGACGCTCCGGATCGTGCAGACCCGGCCCGGCTTGGTGGTCAGCCGGACGTCGTAGCGGCCGGGCGCGACGCCGGTGAGGCGCAGCCGCTCGTCGTGGTCCACGCTGCCGTCGCGGTCGTTGGCGCATTGGTTCGCACCGAACTCCCCGGCTTTCCCATCGGCGCCGGCCGGCGCCATGACCAGGTTGGTGATGGTGAAGCTGGTCAGGTTCCAGAACGCCAGCCGCTCCTGCGCGTCGGCCGTGCGCACGACGCCGCACAAGGCCAGGACGATCAATGCCACATGCATCGGACTATCCCAGCAACTGGCGCGCATGGTGTGCCATATGGTCGGCGACGAAGGTCTGGATGAACCAGTAGCTGTGGTCGCCGGGCTGCCGCCGCAGGGTCAGCTCCTGGCCGGACGCCGCTGCCGCCTGCTCCAAGGCTTCCGGGTGCAACTGGCTCGTAAGGAACTGGTCGTCCCGGCCCTGGTCGACCAGGATCGGGCCGGGATAGGGGCGCTTGCGCACCAGCAGGCTCGCGTCCCACGCCGCCCAGGCTGCGCGGTCGGGTCCGAGGTAGCCGGTGAACGCCTTCTCCCCCCACGGCACCGCGGCCGGGTTGGCGATCGGGGCGAACGCCGAGACGGAGTGCCAGCGCGAAGGCTCCCGCAACGCCGTCACCAGCGCGCCGTGCCCGCCCATCGAATGGCCGAACACGCCGCGCCGGTCGGGCCGGATGGGGAAGTTCGCCTCGACCAGCGCCGGCAGCTCCTGCGTCACGTAGCTCGCCATGCGGTAGTTCGCGGCCCAGGGCGCCGCGGTCGCGTCCAGGTAGAACCCGGCGCCGACGCCGAAATCCCAGCTCGCCGTGTCGCCGGGCAGGTCAAGCCCGCGCGGGCTGGTGTCGGGCATGACCAGCGCCAGCCCATGCTCCGCGGCCAGGCGTTGCGCGCCGGCCTTGATGGCGAAGGTTTCCTCGGTGCAGGTCAGCCCGGCGAGGTAGTAGAGCGCCGGGCAGTGGCCCTGTTGCGAACCCTGTTGCGCTTGCGGCGGCAGGAAGACGGCGAAGCGCATCTCCGTCCCGGTGGCGGCCGAGGCATGGCTGTAGAAGCCCATCGTGCCACCGAAGCAGGCGTGCTGGCTCCGTGTCTCCATGGACGCCGCCATGGATTAGGCCACCGTCTCATAGAAGCCGAGCGCCGGCGAGCCGTCGTAGAAATTCGGGATGTCGCCGAAGAGCTCTGCGCCGTGCTGGTCGGCGGCGGCTTTGAAGCTGTCCATCGAGTCGAAGTGCAGCAGCGTCGTGACCACGTAGGCGGGTGCCGCGCCGTCCGGCCCGGCCACGCCGCGCGTCACTTGGTCGTGTTGCAGCCCCATGGGTTTCCAAAGCCGGCGGACCATCGGCATGTGGCTCTCCGCGTAGTAGGCGTGGTCGAACCGCGCGCTTTCGCCGCCCGGATACATGACAGTGACGATCAGCATCTTGTTTCCCCTCTCCGCGCCGTTGTGGCGGCCTATGCTAAAGTCTCAATGGCGCATTAAGAAAGCGGCCGCAAGCAGACGCTTGCTGCGGCAAGGGCAGGGCATGACCGGTTTCCAGGCCATCATTCTGATTTGCCTCAACTCCGTCCCGTCAGACCAATGCACCGAGGCGACGGCGACGGACGTGCTGTCGAAGCATGTCGAGACCGAGCTTGGCTGCGCCAGCGGCTGGCAGGAGGTGATCGGCCGCTCCGCGCAAGCCTATGAGATCGGACGCGACGTTTACGTGCGCACGATCTGCCGCCGGTCCCGCGACGTCCCGTGACATGGGGCCGCGCGAGGAACGGTGGAGCGCCTCGACATTCGCCAGCAGGTTCCCATAATCGACTCAGTTCAGCGTCGGCACGGCGCGGCGATGGGGAGGGACGATGCGGTATCCAGTGGTATTGGCGGCGGTTGCGGCGGTGGGATTGACGGCCGGCGCTGCGCGGGCGGACGGCGACCCGGCGCTCGGCAAGGCTGCGTTCAACAAGTGCGCGGCCTGCCACTCGATCAAGGAGGGCGAGAACAAGATCGGCCCCAGCCTGCACGGCGTTGTCGGGCGGCCGTCGCACAGCATCGAGGGCTTCAACTACTCCGAGCCGATGAAGGCCTACAGCGTGACTTGGGACGCGCCAACGCTCGACCATTATTTGACCGACCCGCGCGGCGTGGTCCCCGGTACCAAGATGATCTTCGTCGGGCTGAAAAAGGACGACGAGCGGGCAAACGTGATCGCCTATCTGGAGACGCTCAAATAGGCGGACTCATTCAACGCGGTTTTTCAGCGGTTGCAGGCCGGGTGATGGGACCGAGCCGGCTGTAACGTGGGGCGGGGCACACGTTCTCCCGATTTCTGCACAGGAGAACCCCGTCCGGTTGATGCCGGACGGGGTTATCGTCACGTCCCCACTTATCAAAACGTGCAAGCGTATTCCGGGACTCAGCCTTCCCATGCGCGCATTGCAGCCGCGGCAACGCGCATGAGCTTTTCGCGTGTGGCACCATCACGGGCCAGCGTGGACATCCCCTGGATGACGGCCATGATGTGCCCGGCCACAGCCTCCGCATCCGTCTTGGCGTCCATCTCGCCGGCGCTGATGCCCTGCACGATCCGGTCTTTCAGCCGCCCCTCGATCGCGCGCCGCATGGCGGCCAACTCGTCCTGGACATCGGCGGCGGCGGCCGAACAACTGACCGTCGAGCTGGCAAGCAGGCAACCAGCCGGGGTGTCAGCCCCCGTGAAGCCGGTTGCAGCCGCCTTCAGCAAGCCCCAGGCCGCCTCCCGTGCTGTGGCGGCCTCCTCGATGATCCGCTCGGACGTGACCGGCCCGGAAAGGTAAAGCCCGACCGCCTCAAGGAAAAGCCGCTTCTTGTCCCTGAAGGCCGCGTAGACGCTCGGAGGCGTAACACCCATGGCTGCCGTCAGGTCGCTCAGCGAGGTCGCCTCATAGCCGTGCTGCCAGAACAGCAGCATGGCTTGGCGCAGCGCGGCCCCGCGGTCGAACGACAAGGGCCGCCCGGTCCTGCGGCGCGGCGCGTGCTCAGATTTTTCCATATCGATCACTATGAAACAGTGGACGGTGCCGGGCAAGGGATGCTACCGCTTCCATATCAACCGCTATGGAAAAGTGCCATGCCGCTCACCGACTATCGCACGCTCGGCCGCTCTGGCTTGGTTGTCAGCCCCCTTGCCCTCGGCACGATGACCTTCGGCACGGCACGTTGGGGTTTGGGCGAGGACGGCTCGCGCGCAGTGTTCAACGCCTACGTGGAGGCAGGCGGCAACTTCGTCGACACGGCCGACGTCTATTCAGGCGGGCACAGCGAGGAGATGCTGGGTGGCTTCATCGCTGAACGGTTCCTGCGCGACCAGATCGTCGTTGCGACCAAGGCGGGGTTCGCGGCGGGCCAGGGTCCTCATGCCGGCGGCAACGGCGCCAAGCATCTCCATGCCGCGCTCAACGGTTCGCTCCGTCGGCTGCGGACCGACTACGTGGACCTGTTCTGGCTGCACGTGTGGGACTCGGTGACTTCCGCCGAGGAGCTGCTGGAAACGATGGCGGCGCTCGTCCGCTCGGGCAAAGTCCGCTACTGGGGCTTGTCGAACGCGCCGGCTTGGTATGCCGCCAAGCTGGCGACGCTTGCCGCTGCCCGCTTCATGCCGGGACCGATCGCGCTCCAATATTTCTACTCGCTGGTAAACCGCGATATCGAGGACGAGCACGTGCCGCTCGCGGCGGAGTTCGGCATGGGTATCCTGCCGTGGAGCCCGCTCGCCTATGGGCTGCTGACGGGCAAGTACGACCGCGCGTCCGTCGAGGCTGCCGGGCCAAGGGCAGGCGGACTCCCGCGCGACGCAGCTATGCCGGGTGAGGAGCGCCCGGCGGGCGACAAACGGCTGGACGGGGCCAACCCGTTCGGCAACTCGCTGTTCACCGAGCGCAACTGGAGGATCGTGGACGTGCTGCGCCGGGTGGCCGGTGAGGTTGGCCAGAGTCCGGCCTGCGTCGCACTGGCCTGGGTCGTCGGCCGGCTGGGGATCACGTCGACGCTGATGGGGGTAAGCCGGGCCGAGCAGGTGCCAGACAACGCCGCCGCACTGGAAATCACCCTGTCGCCGGAGCACCGCGCGGAGCTTGATGCGGTGAGCGCGCCCGGTCCCCGGATGCTCTACAGCCTGTTCACGCCGGCGCTGCGCCAGCAGGTGGTGTTCGGCGGCAGTTCTGTCCGGGCCTGGCGGGAATGAGCGCGGCGGGCTGGCAGCATCTAAACAGGTATGGAGACCGGCGCTTAGACCAGCGTCGCGGCGACGCGGACCCCTTCGGCGATCCCGCGCCGCCGACAGCCCTCCGGCACGACCAGCTCCCTCGCCACCCGGCTTGGCCCCGCGGACAGCAGCAGGATGCGGTCCGCGAGCGAAGCCGCCTCGGCCAGGTCGTGCGTCACCAGCAGGGCGGCGCACCGTCGGGTCCGCCAGGCCGCCGCCAGCACCGCCCTGCCCTGCTCCGCCATCGCCGGGTCGAGCGAGACGAACGGCTCGTCCAGCAGCAGCAGCGCCGGCTGCACCGCGAACGCGCGGGCGATGGCCGCCCGGCGCGCCATGCCCAGCGACAGCGCCGGCGGATACAGGTCGCCATAGGGTGCAAGGCCGAGCAGCGCCAACAGCGCCTCCGCGGCGGCCGGGTCGGGCGGATGAACCAGGGCGATGTTCTGCCGCACCGTGCGCCATGGCAGCAGGCGCGACTCCTGGAACACGGTGCCGATCCGTGGCGCTTCGCCGCCGGCCCAGGCGATCCGGCCGTCATAGTGCGCATCCAGGCCGCCGATGATGCGCAGCAGCGTCGTCTTGCCGCAGCCAGACGGGCCAACCAGGGCGACGATCTCGCCCTGCTCCAAGGCGAAGCGCAGCCCAGCGATCACCGTGCGCGGCCCGTCGCGCCCCGCCACCGACTTCCGGGCCACGTCCACGTCCAGCATCACCGCCACTGGTTGGCCCGCCGCTCCAACGGCTGCAGGGCCAGCCACTCGATTAACTGCACCACGACGCTGAAGGCCAGCGTGTAGGCCAGGATGCCGGTCACGTCGAACAACTGGAAGTAAACCTGGATTTGGAAGCCAACGCCGTCGCTGCGGCCCAGCAGCTCCGCCACCAGCACGATCTTCCAGATCAGCGCCAGCCCGGACCGCGCGGCGCCGAACAAGTACGGGTAGAGTTGCGGCAGCACGACGTGGCGCAGAATGGCGCCCCGCCCCATGCGGAAGCTGTGCGCCATGTCGATCAACCCTTGGTCCAGCGCCCTGGCGCCCTCCCGCAGCGTGACCGCCGTGCTCGGCAGCTTGTTGAGCGCGACGGCGGCGATGGCCG
>JAABUV010005476.1_pt1 | contig 14452 bp, 8 predicted proteins | sample 5559971 | NCBI WGS metagenome assembly JAABUV01 (sample SAMN10711881, study PRJNA513362) | rock metagenome | isolation source: Antarctica rocks | place: Antarctica: Victoria Land, Knobhead nord | collected 2015-12-19
ACGTCACAGATAGATATTTCGGGGTTAGGGTTAAACCTTTCGACACATCCGTAATATTACATTGGTATAATGATACATCGAAACCGCTAATGTATTACTGCCTCCTCTTCTCGCGTAGATAAACAGTACATCATCGACTTTCAGCAGTTCCGTTTGCGTAACTTTTTGGCCGATAGATCTTATCAACATGAGCTCCGTACTACCCGCTGGAGATGCGCTCGTTAAATCGTACCAGTACGACCGCCGGTCTGAACACGAGCTGCGTCATAGTTCTTATAACGCTTGGGGTTAAAATTATGGCCACCCAAGATCTGTGTTTCGTTCGGATTCAGATTTGGAGTTGATTCTATTCGTCTTGAAAGTTGGAGATGGCGAATCTGTGAAAGCTATATTGCGCATTGCTGCTTTACTCAATCAGTGTGCATGAAAAATTTCAACATACTTAAGAATCTTGACAAATATCGATCTCAAGCTGACGATATATCGATGAGACTCACTTACTGATAGAAGGTCAAGATCTCCACGTAGTCAAGCTGAAACTCTCATCTTTCAATCATAGCTTCGGCTTCCCATGACATAATATCTTTTCCAGTCCTCTTCTTACCTCACTCGACATACCATTAGCAGCAGGGATGTTCTTCTCTCTATCAACAAAAACATGGATAAAGCCCCCAACGGCTCTGACATCTTCTTTTCCATGCTCAAATACTCCGACCTCATACGTCACGCTGGACTTTCCCAGCTTGTTGACACGTAAGGCTAGATCCACTACCGTGGGAAAAGCAACGGATCCAAAATAATCACACTCTGAACGGACGACCAGCCCGATTTGCGCGGATGTTGGGGGATAAAGACCACAGTGCTCAATCAGGTAGGAATTAATAATAGAGTCAAAGCTTTGCCTTGATCAACTCATGCGTGACTGTTCTTATTCGATTATACATACAGAAAAGAGTAGACGCTATTGTTCATGTGATCGTACATGTCGTTATCTGACCTACTGGGCATCAGGACCTGGTTATACTGCTAACGTGGTGGACGTACCATCTGGTTCTATATTCAAGATGAAAGCAATAGTCGCTGCGCCGCCGCTGTCTGGGGTCTGAGTCCGACATTGTCATGTTGCGGTAACAAAACATACAACATGGACCAGGAGCCTCGGCATGCATTAGATCCTTTGTCTAGTACTACGTACACGCGCGGAAGTGTACCTGGCGTTTAGCAGAAGCGGTTCGGACTGGTCGATCATAATCTAGCGCTGCATGGCCCATTAAATTTCTTAACCACTAACCATAATTATCAGACTTCTTAGTCCATTAATAGATTCGTCCAGCTGGCTCCCTCACCTCGGGTTCTGGTGTACCTTGTACGGAAAGGCCATCTCCGACCTTCCGACATGGCTCTTACGACCATTGAACATGCGACAATTCCAGAAGATAAGCCAGACGTTTTCTCTCCTCCGAAAGTTGTCACGACACCCTGTGACCCATGGCCTCGGCCTTACTACCTCGAAGATGGGCTACGGAAAGTCCATCCCTACCATTTTACCTACAATACGTACTGCAAAGAGCGATGGCGGGGAAGAGAACTCCTAGATATCTTTGCGACCGAATTTAGAGACAGACCACATGCATACTACGTTAGCCGTCTCCCGTGGCTAGAATCGACGTTTCACCTGACATAGTCCAGAAAGATGCTATACAGCGCGGCAAAGTTGTTCTAAACGGCCAGCCAGTCCCATCTCTCCAAACCATTGTCAAGAACGGCGACGTCATCTCCCACACCCTCCACAGACATGAACCCCCCGTGACCGCCCAAGCTATTGGCATCGTCCACGAAGACAACGACATAATAGTCATCACCAAGCCCGCCGGCGTTCCCGTCCATCCCGCCGGCCGCTACAACTACAACTCCGTCGTTGAGATTATGCGCGCGGAACGCGGCCACCAATGGAACCCTCTGCCCTGTAATCGACTTGACAGACTGACCAGCGGCGTTATGTTCATCGGCAAGCACGCGAAAGCCGCCGAGAAACTCAGCGTACAGCTTCAATCTCGCACTGTGAAAAAAGAATACATCGCGCGTGTCATCGGCGAGTTCCCAGAAAGGGACATCATCTGCGACCAACCCATCATGCAAATCTCCCCCAAACTAGGCCTCAACCGCGCCCGCGCAAGCGGGAAAGAAGCCAAAACCGTTTTCAAACGCCTCGCCTACTACCCCTCCAACGTAGCCTCCTCTCCCTCAGCCCCAGAACAAGCCGATCCAGATACCCCAGCCGAAAAACCTCGCGACGACGGCATGTCCTGGAAAGCCAAAACCGGCTACTCCATCGTGCGCTGCCTCCCCCTCACAGGCCGCACACACCAACTCCGCGTCCACCTCCAATACCTCTCCCACCCCATCGCCAACGACCCCATCTACTGCAACCAACGCGTCTTCGGCCCCTCCCTTGGCGCCTTCGACGCGCTCCCGGACGCCGACGAAGACATCATCTCGCGCCTCTCGAAAATGGGTAAGGAAGAAGTCGCCGAAGCGATGGCGTATCACGAGGAGATGATGAGCGAGTACAACAAGCGCAAGGCGGAAAAAATGACGGGGGAGGTGTGCGAGGTTTGCGATGCGCCGCTGTATAGCGATCCCGGAGCGCATGAGTTGGGGATTTATCTGCATGCGGTGAGATATGCGGATAGTGAGGGCAAGTGGAGTTATGAGACGGGGTTGCCGGCGTGGGCGTTGCCGCCGGAAGGGGCGGTGGGGCCGGTGGAGGTGACGGGGGAGACGGATCCGGTGATGGTTGTTGAGAAGGTCGAGGGCGGCCCGGAAGAGGGATTGAAGCGTGTCAACGGTGGCGTTGGGGATAAGGGTGATGAGATGGGGGGCGCCAGAAAAGTGGAAGGGGTACTGCCTTACATAGAGCCGTCCCAGTCGCTGTGGGTTATGCCAGGATAAAACCCTTGGAAACAAGAACCGCTGAAGCACGGTGTATCTTGCGCCTACCTCGTGAACGCCACTCTCCCAATAGATCATCGAATCTCCGTGGATTTACAAAGCCTTGTTAAATCAAGGCCTCATACTCCTAGAGGTTTTGATGTGTCATTCCCAGCTCGATCAAATGGTATTGCATTCCTTATCTCAAGCTTAAATGCCTGTGCAACTACGAATCCCCTCCCCAGTAGTGCTCCCACGCTAAGCCTCCGTCGTAACCCTCGCCTTCGCATTCGTAATCTTCACCCCCAATGCCTTCGCTTTCGCCACAATATCCACTCTCTTCCTCGACGAGACCGCATGACCGATCCTGTTTCTGAGTCAGTAGTCGAAACCCACCACTTTCTCCCAAGTATGAAGTATCCAGAGAGGCTAAGGAGGCAGCGAAGGATCGAATAGGTGCATTCAAATGGGATTGAATGGGGATCTGGGGGCACAGCTGCGGATAGATGTAGAAGAGGAGAGGGCGGCTTACTCGGCAGCGAAAGTTTTGTTGTGCATTAGTAGGAGGTCGACATCACCAGTGTTATGCACGAGGAAAGCCTTGTGGCCAGAGGGCATGAGGTGGCGGGTTTTTCTGTTGGAGCCGTAACCGATCTATCAATGCAAAACCATCAGCACTTCATCTCTCTAAACCCAAGCTTGTCCAATGTCGCCCTTCATCTCTGCATGCTATTGTTCTAGTCTGGAGGCCTTCCTCGGCTAAAGGTTGCTGCTCCTCCCAAACTCCTGGTAGGCCGTGTATGCAAGTAACCTGAACATACCGAAGGCATAGCGGCTTGCCCCTTGAACCGCCTCCTCACTCGGTTGTCAATACCCTTTGGTTTCCGCCAGTTTGCGTCGACGCATTTGTAGGTGTCGCTTTGGTGGCGGTTGAAGCGCTTTGTGCCTGCAATCAAACCCATCTATCAGTGACATATATTTTACGCAGTGCAGTAGAGTCATGGATATGGCCTAGGATGATATCGCAAAGTCGTCTGAAGATTGCAATAAAGGGTCAAACGTACGCTTCTTCACAATCGGTACGTGCTTCTTTGCGGCCCCCATCTAGTGCATATGCTGTCAGCTACCTTCCCAACTTCGAGAAACGCTCTGCCAATTCAATAGCTGAGGAGAGTTGTTACATACCTTGCTGGTTGTCGTCGATATCTACTGTTGATCACTCTCGAATTTCTTTGATGTCGTTTGGAATTTCGTGGTTGTTAGCGCAGCACTAGTGGCCAAGCGAAGTAAGGTAGTACCTCTAGGGTTTTGAAGGGCTTATGCCCTGATGCATAAAAGCAATCCGTGGTGTTTGTAGTTAAAAAATGACACTGCGCATTCGAGATGTGCTATCTAAATTACACAGTGAAGGGAATACTGATGTCTTCTTTCTCTAACCTCGAGTAATTACAGATTCGTGACGAGTTTTTCGACTAGACATGTGTCTATCTGTTCCGTAATGGACCAGTCTACATTGATAGAGACCAAACTTTCCGCCCGTTTTAGCTCTGAATTGATACTAGTAATCTCTAAAGTAGGTTACGTACGGAAGTAATCAAGCTGCTTCAAATGAACTCTCAACCTGTGATTAAGGGCAAGCATGTGCAGTTTATTCATAAAGGAATAACGAATGGCCAAAACTTTGCTGCCTTCAAAACCCCGTCACCGGGTTCTCGGATAGTAAAGTGAGGTTACAACGATAAAGACTGCTTTATAGATATTCAGCTGCTACTATACGACCAACTATTGTTGCCCAAAAAACATCACAAGAGGCCTGCGCAGGCAACTTTAAGGAACAAAAGAGTGACTTCCACAAATTGATGATCTCCACGAAACCCATCTTGCTTCCGACCAAAGCAATCAAGGGTGGCCCTGAGAGCCATCGAAGGTGGATCATAATCTAGCAATTTTGTGCCGACACGATGACGTTATAGTTATCAGTGTCGAACAGCTGTCCAGCTTCATAGTCATTAATGTTGGTACAAGTACCGTAGCACTGGTTGCAGATATCCCCAACGTAAGTACTGAGATAGCCGCAATCTGGTGAAATGGAGTAACTGTTCTGTAATTATATTAGCGTTTGCGCCAACCTTTGATATACCAGACAAGAACTTACATCGTTGCATAGAAATACTCCTCCGCCTTTGGTGCATGCAATTCGTGAACAAACACGGGGTCCTCCGCCTACAACGCAGCGTGTGCCGAAGAGGCCATGCAGATAATTGTAGTTATCCAATGTAGCTTGGCTGCTGGCTTGACCGATTCCAGGAGGGTTGCACGAAGGAGGCAGTTCCTTGTTGCGCTTTTCTAAAGTCGCACCAAGGTCTCTTGAAGAAATATTCGCAGATTCGTCCATCTTGTAGTCCGGGTTCAATTTCAAGATCTGAGCGTGGACTTCCTAATTTGATTGATCAGATAGGTTCGTAGCCTGACGGATAGTGAGCGCAGACTTGCACAGTTCCTTCCAATGTCACGTCCGGACCACCTTGAGTGATTGGCCCTTCCCATTGCATTGGGATGATGGTATAGCCGTCGGGTGCGCCGTCAGAGCGGATCACAAATGGTTTTGCCTATAATGGCGCATTGAATATAAGAAGGTTATATAAGGTGAGAAGGGAAGGAGAGAAGAGGCGGAGGGAAGAAACTTACAAACGAGCTACCTACGAGGGCAGCGAGAGCGAAGATCGCGATTGATGACTTCATGATGGCTATTGCTGAGACGTTGCCTTGACGTGATGGTGGGGGTGAATAAGGTAGATTACTACTGGGAGAGGAAGTTTGGTGGATATGCTGGATGATTGTTCCAGTCAGGGAAGCAACAGCGTCCTTAAATAGAGATTGGGAACCCGTAGATCGGATACAAGATGTAAAGACAGCTTGCGCTCAAAGAGACTTCCGGGTCTTCCGAAGCATTCGAAGTCAGCTGAAGCTTTGTTCACCCACACATTACAGATGGCACAGCTAGGACAGTACGCATCGGACTGGCAGCTGGTCAGCCTCGACAGGGGGTGAGTGCGTGGTTCAGGAGCAACGCCGAAAGGCGTCCTGGACTCGACTTGATTCGTCTCCCATAGACTGAGAGTGGGCGCCAGGAAGAAGAGCGGGCTCAACGGCTGAACTCTGCCCCGATAAATCCCTCAGACGGCGGCCCAAGATCAAGACGGTTCATGGGCTCTACAACGCGAAGTGGTCGCCTGAAGGCGTCTTACATCCGGTATCATTCGTCTATAGATGACTGAAAGAGGATTGAAAATAGAGTGCGGCTTGAGGCTAGGTTCTCTCTAGCATTTCCCAAAAGGCTTTCTCGAGCTATTCTTTTGATTGTCAGACGAACAAGCGTGGTTGTCGAATAGGGGAGCACCAGGCCTTCAGGAGGCCTCGTGTGTTCAGAATAAAAATTACCCTTCCAAATGGCAAGGAGAACGCCGATTCTTAGCAGAATCCGGTGCCATTACCGCTATGTCAACGTAGTGTCAGCGTTCAAATGGAGAGACTTCATTATAACGTGTTGTAGAGACTTGCTCACTAAGAGAAATGCATTGTTGGTAGTACAATTCCATATATGTGCGCTTGTTTAACAGGAACTCAGTCATAATACCTAGGGGTGGAAATGCTTCCCTTGCCACGCAAATGCAGTCCTTGCAAGTGTATAACGACTGGAGCACGCTAGAATCACCTACATGGCGCTGCCATTTGTCGTGACGGTAGGTCCTCGTTGAGAGCATCATCATCCGGTAAGCACAATTGGCCTGAGGTAGGTAGGTATCTTAGTATCACATGGTGGAGGATCAGGCGTACCATGGAAAGCGATGCACTTACAGATGGCATGGGAGAAGAGTCAGCGGACCGTACGAGTAGAGGTGCCAGACCGTTGAAACAGACTTTCTCCGCTTCTCTATGTAGTTAGGACTCTTTATGCGGCACCTTAAGAGTTAAGGCCTCCCACTACTCCGCAAATCCCCGGCTCGCTTAAGTCCGGATCAAGTATAAGAATTAGTACTCCAACAAACTACAGTAGGCCGTAGCTGGGCTTTGGGCATTGACGGCTGCTCGGAGCAGCTTCGCTCCGTCCTGAAAAGAGCCGACCTAAAGGCTGACGTCCCTGCATTGTTCGTCAAGACGATTCACCCAGGCATGCAAGTACAGACGCCAATGCACAAGGCAGTCCGCCAAGGAAGAGCGTAACAATCGGATTCATCCCCGGGCCACCTTCTAGCAAGGCCAAATAAGAATTATAAATCAAGAAGCGCCACTGCTTTGTGCTATGAGTCTTGACTCTTAAGCGAATCCGCAAGGGGTGGACAGAATTGAACCCTATCGAATGGTGGTGACAACTGACAGCCTACTTACCACCAAACGTAAAGGCATAGCACGTGGGTACGGCTGACTCATTCCATTCGTAACTGGGTGCGGCTGGTGGTCTCAGATCCTCTAGAATTCCGGGGACTGACGTGGTTGTGACAGATCTAACATACAGTGGTCCCCCAGATACGTTTAGGAGAGCGGTATGAGGTCCGTTCTTTAGAGTGTTTTCGTCCCAGCCGGGCAAAGTCCAAAGCATGTTATTGCTCAGCAGCATGGCATGTTATTCTGGCGTATCATTCCGCCGTTTTGGAACCATCTGGCCGACGGAGTTCTTCGTGCCTGGCCATTGAATAGGGAGAAGTATTGTATGTTCCGGCCGGGTAGGTCTACATTGATTTTCGTAGCACAAAGCTATGCTACGCCAATCGTTTTCTTGTTCGACTAGGCATAGTGTATGTAACCTCAGGTGAAGCCAGCAGGAGGAACGTCAGCGAAGATGAACCTAGTAGTGAATGGCGAAAATTTTGGTTCTAGATCTGGGTCAATGGATATAGTGTTGTGCACGCTGTTGCAAAGAGCGGTATGACAGTCTTGGTTTGAGTGCTTTTGTAACTCGGATACTAACATGCTACTCGAACACTTAGCCGACAGCTCCAAGCGTAGATTTTATTTTTATTTTTATTTATTTATTTATTTCTTCATTTTAACGTGCTTATGCAGCCAAAGGCTATGAAGCACAGCATACTATCTACGTATATAGATACACATAGAGTCGTACTGACGATGTATGTAGTATGGAAAAGCTCTCTGCGTGAAACAGGCTCTTAGAGCTAAAAACCCACACGGTTGTTTATTCTAGTAGTCGTTGTAACCTGAATCCACTTTCCATACCCAGTCAGATGAGACCAAGGAAATCCTGCTGCAAGCAGCCGACTCAAAATCCTAGACAGTATATCCCGTAGACCAGTTGTACATTGTGCAATCACACCGATAAAATGGGCGACGAAGAGCTATGCCCGAGGTTGCGAGCTGGCCCTGCGAGTAACAGATCACGGGCTCCGCGTTATCGTGAACTGTCTATATGACCAAGTGGTCACAACTCGAAATTGTGAAAGCTGATCACTTCGACGTGGGCTTTCGAATTGACTGTATGACCACCAAGCTGAGCGGGCTAGGTGAGCTTTGATCTATGTATTTGAAAGCTGATCACTTCGACGTGAGCTTTCGACTTCGTTGCATGGCCACATGGTCATCTAGCCACGTGAACTTGTTGTTTGTGAGCATCGCAACGCGACGCTCGATCTATGTATGTGAAAGCTGATCACTTCGACGTGAGCTTTCGTTCGCTGTTTGATCACATGATCATCTAGTCACGTGAACTTTTCGACTGAGTATGAGCTGTTACTGCTCTGTCGATGAGATTGTTCAGCTCTTCTGACAAGCATAGCTTGAAGAAGATTCGTAGTCAGCATCTCGTACAGGTAAATCTCGTTGTCGATCGCTTCAAGCGTAGAATTGATATATATCTGAGGCAAAAGCAGATTAACAATGCGTCTTACATATTCATTGTAAGACGTCAAATCAGACGATGTTTTGATCTATTCACGATGTCTTTTGTGTGAGCATGAGAGACTGTGAGTACTAGAAGAAAGTATAGTCTCAATCAGTCGATTCACTGCGTAGACGATGTTCAGGCCAAGTCGACATGACTCTGATAACGACATCAATTTATGAATTTTGTAACGTCAGATTGATGAATTAAAGGCGAACGAGTTTCGAAAATCGAAACTTAGTGTCAAGAATCACTGAGAAGCGAAAATTTTGCCTTGCACACATTCGAGCGCTGAGAGTCGATCTGCAAGGTATAGAAATCGAACTTTCGAGTTAAAGAATCGCAAATGCATAGATCTGCATCACAGATTCTGATGACAGTAAAATCGATTCTCATCATGTGATCGATCTGTCGTGTTAATGATGCTTGTTCATGAATATCTGCAGTGAATAATCGAGCACAGATCTCTATCGTTGATTTCTTCAACAACGGCTGATGAAGCTCGATCGTCTTGAAAAATAGTGAATGTATTAGCAAATTCTATGTCAAGATAGTCGCTCTCATCGCTGAGATTTGTTCAGCGTCTAACTCATAGATTCACGTATGCATTTGACATTTTACAGCAGAGATGATGCATTTGCTGAATACATTTTTCACGTAGTACATGTAGTGTGATAGCGAAGATTTAGTATCAACGTACTCAGTGTCGTTGCTTTAAAGATAGATGATTTCTTATTAATAAGTTGTCGACTATTAGCGTGTGCAGAAAGATATTGAATTCTTGACATCGCAATTGTCGCGCTCTTTCTCTCAAATTTACTGTTGAATTCAGACATTCTTGATATTCTCGCTATCATGATGTATCATCAAGTCTTGAAAGTCTGTTTTATTAAAGAAATCGATCAAATAGGTAAATATGAAGCTGTTCAAACGTTTCACAGTGCTAACATTCTTGTAGCCTTTTCTCTTTCGACCCTCGAAGTCATCATGCCGTTGTCACGTCGAAGTCAGAACCTATCTCTAGAGAATTCACTCATTCTCTCAAGCATCTCATCTAGATTGAATAAACCTTCTGGCAAAGTCAAAGCAGACGCTGCTCGCAACGTCAAGACTGACGTTGCTGCTAAGATCATTGTAGACGCTGCTGTCAAAGTCAATTGCTCTCGCAATTTCAAGAGACATATCATTGACAATTTCAAAGCAGCGAAGAAGACATGTAAGACTCACGTTGTTGAGCTTCAGCGACAGTCAAATGAAGTAGATCTGCAATTCAGTTTAATCGTAGTTCATTGTTCTGTCTGATGTCTACACGCTGTTTCTTCTTTTCATTTCAGTGTCTCTTTTTCAGAATTCTGAATATCATGAATCTATGAACATGTATGCTTCACTTCTCTCATAGAAATCACATCATCTTTTTCTGCATAGCTCATGACTGTTGCTCTAGATATGCAACAAGAGAGTCTTCAGCGATTGAAAAGATCTTTCGAGAAACACTCTTGAGTTGAAACTGAGATCTGCACAGAGAATGATATATAAATAGATTCTCTTGTATATTATAAACGATATCAAAATGACAGTGAATCTCTTCAATGATAGCTAAAGAGCGTCAGTGTAGTAGTAGAAGACGTACTATTTTGAAGCGAATAAATGAATTCAGTGTGCAAGACATAACTATTTGACAGATCAGTAAGTGCTTTTGAATAGCTTCATTTTTACTTGCTGTTTGAACACGAAAATAGACTTCGAATGTTTCAAGATATTAAGAATGTCTGAATTCAATAGTAAATTTGAGGGAAAGAAATGTGACAAATGCAATGTCAAGAATTTGATATCTTTCTGCACATGCTAATACTTCTATTTCGATTTTAGAATTTTCAAAATTGAGAGTTCATTCTCGACAAATTTTGCTCTGCAATCAATCAATTCGCTGAAGAAGTCTAATCATTATCTCACAGATCTTTAATTTCTTTCATTTGATTTGTAATATGAGAGTATACAAAGATGATTTCTTCATGTAAATCTAACGTGTTGCAGAATCAATTTCAGCGCGATTTCAGAGCTTTATGACTCTCTCTCTTGTCTTCACTCAGAAGAATTGAATAGCAGTGCATCTACAGCAGAGACTGTCGCCTAAGATCAGAGATAGATTAAAAACATAAGATTAGTACTTATTTTCTAATAAAATGAGTGCTCTGAGATCGACGTTCTTGATTCATTCTGTTGTCAGAATTGATTTTCGACATTTTCTAGAAGATTGTCAGAATCGTGCCTAGATGATACAATCAGTGAAGATTAGAATTGATAGTGCTTGATCTTTAGAGATAGCTATAACTGAATATTAAGAATACAGAAGAAGATTGATACAAAAGCTTCTATTTATGTAATGTTTAGAGACTGCGCTAGGCTCGAAAGAAATGTGTTTGTGACACGAGAAGAATGTGATGTAGATGAACAAGATGTTGATGAAAGAAAAGAGTATTGAGAAAGAAAAAGAGTGTTGAGTCATATCTGAGTCATATCTGAATCAAACCTGACTAGCTCGCTGATTAGTTCTAATCATTACGCAGAGAACTCGCTAGCGTTCACTGCGAATTGATTAGAGCTTCAGCCTTGTTCAGTCTTGATACGCTCGTAACATTACTTCTTTCTTCGAAAATTTATGTTTGCATGAATGTAGTTCATTTGCTCGCTTTTGTTGATAGTTATTCCGATATTTAGCGCGATTTGTTTGAATATAGCTTATGAAATTCGTTCAAAACTTTCTCTGAGTCATCGAATTTCTCTTTATCAACATAGTATCATTCGTCGTTTCTATTTAGATCTGTTCATTTGACTTTGTACTGTATTCGACCTCGATAGCGTCTGAAGTTCAATATATCGTCTATCTTTCAATGTTCATCATCTTTGATAGTGATGAGTCTGAATGATTCTGAATGCTGTTCTGATAGAGAGTCTTCTGAATACGATTGCGATAGCTTCGAACTGAACATTGAATGCAGATGCTTCATGCTGACTGATAGACGAAGATGATAGAAGATACTCACTTTGACAGTGATTTGATAAAGATCTAGCTGTTTGTCTTCAAATCTTTGCAGAGTCTCGTTGTCTTGACGTTTCTGAAAGATAGTCAAATTCAGTCATCTACTTCATAGATGACGTCTCGTCTATGTTTATTGATCTGAACTTCGATGATCAGCTTCGTCTTTTTCAATTGTTGACGATTGAAGTTCAGTAGCTCTTTCATTTGAATGACAATATCATCTGCTTTTCTAGCTTCAAGTCGTTCACAAGTTGTTTTGTAGTCAGTCGTATCTGAATCGAAACTCATTCGAGAGTGAAATTCTTTATTGAAGTAGAAGAAAATCATTGAAGTGATCGAGAAGATATTGAAATTGTCACTGAATTTCATCATAGATATTCATTTGATTCAGTCATTCTGCATGTAATTGCAGTAGATTCTAAGTTCTCATTCGACGTCTTGATTGACTCGTTTCAATTGATCGTCGATCTCGAGATGATAGACTGTGAATAGACTAGCTGTGATTCTCAGTCGCTTGCAAAGACTTTTTCACATAGTCGATATGAATTGAGAGTCTCTGTTCGAAACAATAGAACTGAGTAGATCATGCAGTCAATAGACGTTTCATAGCATGATTCAAATCGTTTCTTCGACTGAGATGTCATCGTCTTCTCAATGACAGAAAACATAGTGACGTTCTTTGATGAGATGACATATGATTGTGCAAATGATGTTATAGTCTTCTGACAGAGATAGTTCAGTGATGAAGTTCATAGCTATATCTTTTCAGCGTTTCTGTGAAATCGAAAGAGAATGATGAAGTTCATTGATGCTATTTCTAAAGACTTTGCTTCGCTGACAAGCATGACAGTTTCGAATGTATCGTCGAATAGTAGCTTGATGATCTGATCAATAGTAGAAACGCTGAACTAGATCGATGATTCATCTATTGTTGAGATGAGAGATTGAAGATTGATCATGCACTTTTTGTAGTAATTTCGTGTGCATGTTCTCAGAGATTCACAGTAGATCTTTTCTAAATAGAACGTCGTCAATGATTTCGCAGTTCTTCAATTTAGTGATATAAAATTTGAGCTTGTTTTCGTTTATAGCTTGTCTATATTCGCTGCAAAGCTCATCTGTTTGATTGATCATTCGTACTCGTTGATAGAGATTTGCTTTCAATTCAATAGATAGAACATCGACTTTATCGAAAGTCAGAATAGTCTGAAAATGATCTTCAAGATGCTGAGCTGATTCAGAGACGTTCGCTAAAAGCATTCTCGTTAGAGCATCGACTTTAGTGTTCATTTTGTCTGATCTAAAGATGATCTGAAAGTTGAACTTCAATAGAATGTTCAGATAGTTGACTTGTCGTCGACTCAACTGTTTGTTTTTCATGAAGATCTTTAAAGTTTGATGATCGATGAACATCTGAATGAGTAGTTCAGTGCATTTCAGCTCGAGTCGTCAGTGTTCGAAGCATCGAATAATGACTAACAATTTCTTGTCATAGATGTGATAATTGATTTCAGCGAGAATCATGCTTTTACTGTAGAAGATCATCGAATGAAGAACTTTCTCGTCATCGTACTGAGATAGTATTTCATCTTTTACATAGTTCGAAGCATCGATCTTCAAAATAGCTTGTCGTTTGAGATCGAAGTGACGAAGTACTGAGATCGAGCTGACTTGTTTCTTTAGATTGTCAAAGACTTGAACACAGATCTCATTTCAAACAAAAGATGTGTTCTTTCTAATCAGCTGAGTGAATGATTTGACTAGCTTCGAGAAGTTCTTAATGAAACGACGATAGAAGTTAACAAATCTCACGAAGTCTTGAATTTCTTTTAGATTGATCGAAGTGATTCAGCTGACTATGACTGTCACTTTGCTGAGATTCATATGAAGATCTAGTTCTGATACGATGACTTCTAAAAAGACAGTTTCTTCTACATTGAATTCGCACTTTCGAATATTCATCTGCAGTTCAGCTTCACGTAGTCGACTCAATACTAGTTTGACGTGATCTTTATGCTTCTTTCTTATTTTGCTATAGATGAGAATGTCATCTAGATAGACTTGACAAAAGTCGTTCAGAAAGTCTCATAGAACGTCATTCATATATTGCTGAAAGAAGATCGATTCATTAGTCAGTTCAAATGATAGCATCTTGTATTTATATGCTTCTAAAGCAGTGATAAAAGTGATGTAATTCTCGCTATTGAGATGCATTTGAAGTTTGTTGAACGCTGATATGATGTTCAATCTAGTCAGATGCTTGCAATTCACTATTTTATCAATGATCTCGTCTATCAACGATAGAGAATATCTATTTCTTTTGAAAATGACATTTAGCTTTCGATAGTTCATGCAGAATCGAAGATCTTCATTTGCTTTAAGAGCGAATAGAACGAGAAAGAAATAGAGAATCTGACTAGAAGTGATGAATTTCTTTGACAGATTCTCGTTTAAGTACTTCTTTACTTTCAGAAGTTTGACAGAGAACATTTGATAGACTCGACAGTGAGAGAGCGTTGAATCACTGATGAGCTCGATTTTATGATCGTAGAAGCAATGAGAAGATAGTTTATTCGATTGAGCTC
>JAABUV010005479.1_pt1 | contig 14447 bp, 20 predicted proteins | sample 5559971 | NCBI WGS metagenome assembly JAABUV01 (sample SAMN10711881, study PRJNA513362) | rock metagenome | isolation source: Antarctica rocks | place: Antarctica: Victoria Land, Knobhead nord | collected 2015-12-19
GTTCCTTGTAATACTATAATGTTTCTGCTTAGATGAGGTGCAATATATATATATATTATCGAGAGTAACACACACTATGAGCTGCTGAAGGAAGGAGATTGAGATTTCTTCGCTGTAGGTATATATATATATATGGATTTCGATACTGTAGGAGAATATAGACAAGCCATTCTACTTGATGATGTTGTTTGTGGGTGAAAGTTTCGTGAGAAAGATGTCAAGGTAGCGCGATACAAAACCATAATCATGGTTCGCAAAGACACCATTTGCAAGGTAAACAACATGCCTATGACAGTCAAATGCCGCGAATAATTAAGAGAGCGCATGACAGCCTTGGTCTGTTTCAACCGATATGTCTTGAGGTCGGCAGTGAAAACCTTCCGCTCGGAGCAACCTCGATATCTTAAAACAGGTGTCGGTACTGCGGTGAACTGTAGATGGGAAAGAGCTTGGATATGTCGAAGAAATTGGTGGAGAATGTCACGAGAGATGAGAAACATATATATATCGCTTGTCAGCAACGCGCTGAATCTGTAAACTGCGATGAGAATGGAGGATTGAAAGGAAATAGTAGAGAATATCAAGAAAGATGGGAACTTTATGCATACCGCTTGGAAGTGAAGGCCAAAACTCATTGAGGGAAACTCTTCACCCATCCACGATATGTAAATACTACTCTCGGCAGATTTTCGTTGGTGAACTCTCGCAAAATCACAGGGACCTACTCAGAGTGGTAATATTCACTCGGTAAGAATAATAAATCACACCATAGACCTCCCATTCTCCATTGCAAATAACTCGATCTGACAGTGAATCTACCTTTCATTCGCGTGATCAAGATTTGGCCACGACATAGTAAGGCCTCGAAAAAAAGGAATTCAAGCGTCACTGTATACATAGAACTCTAATAACAAGCATCACGCCAACTCTGCATTGCTTGGTAGCATATACCATGATTGATCGCTTTTCCATGACAGTTTGATCGGATAAAAAGCTTCTAGAGCTTATAAGGTTGTCATTATTCTGTTCCTTTCTTTAGATCGATTGATTGATAGGATTCTCTAGTATCCACGGTGCTGAACGGTGCCCTGTTCACGATTTGATGGTGACTCGCACCTTTATACTTCAGCAGCCGAATGGAAAAGTCCTTCACTAAGAGAAAGTGAAGACATGAAGTAGTATCATTCACCTATAAACAAGATAGCCATGCTGCAATTAGTACTTTAAGAAAAAGTGACGTGATTGCTATTCAAACCTCAACACTCTCACTTTCCATCAACTCAGAGGATGAAGAGTAAGCCTGTTGACAATTCTTTAGGAGTATCAGATTCAAAGAGGATCGAAAGCTAGTGCCATGTATCCGGGTTTGCTCTCGTTACAGAAACGAGGTCGTAGTTGGAGACATTAGTTTATCCTAAGAATATATTGATGTATTGAAGGTTGAAGACTGAAATTCCAGGTATAATATAACGTTGAAGTAGGTGATGAAGTTGAAAATGTGCCGATGGTCAATTTAGAATGTGACATATATTGCACTGAAATGCGTGGCTTATCTTACTCTCGCCTTGCTTTCTTCTCTTCACTGCCTTTAGTATCCGATTTCTTAGACCCTTTATAATCCTCCTCTTCATCCTCCCATCTCAGTCTCTTCCGAGTGTTTGGTATCATTCAAAGCGTTGCTCCCTTCTCCCTTGAAAGAACCTCACCCTACCTATATAGATTAGCTGAGGACGTCGCTTGGTCTAGCGGCAGCCTAAAAAGTTGTATTAAACGTCCATCATCATCAAGCACCCTCTCGCCAAATGTTGATTTCACTGCTGTCTCTCGCTGTCGGATCGCTTCAAGCTTGAAATCTCGCGCGTCCGCGAATGAAACAACAGTAAACCTCTCGTCGGGAGGGTAGGAGACCCGAGCTTGAGTAAAAGGTGGCATGGAACCAAGTGCGGTACCATCAGGCTCAAGCGTTTCGGTCATATTTATGGCTAGTTACTCCAAAGGTACAAGCATCCAGACTGCAGTCTCGATAGGAACGCGCATCACCTCCATAGTAACTTTACCATCAGGGTCATCGTAGTCTGCAGCGTCACAACAAACCATGCAGAGCGGCGGCTCGGACTTGACGCATTCTTCATCAATGACGAGCAACGTGAAGTACGTAAAAGGGTCTATACCTCTACTTTCATCTATAGGACGTAGATGTGCCTTGTGAAAGTCGTAGACTTCGTCGATAGTACGGCAGATAAAGAGGCGGCTGAAATATAATTAAAGAAGAATAATTTATCTTTTAAATAAAGGTAATTCTACTTAGCGATTTAGATAGGTCTAACCTGATTTAATACTAAGATCCTAACCCGAGTATCCGGTCGGTACTAACAGTCGGTACCGAATCCCGACCCGACGGTCAATCTAGATGTATTCTAGTCTTTAGCGTGGTGCGGTACGATCCTAGACATCTGTTGGTCCATCCATTTCCAAACCCTCGAACCATCAAAGAAGCTACTCAATCACTCAAAGCCTTCCTGTTCTGACGCGATAGACTTTACTTGTTTGACGTCTGGAATTTTATACAGGGAATGTTTACCTGTTGTTGAAGATGTGGAAAGTGGTTTCTTGCTAGGGTTGTGCGGAGGGGAGGGGGGTTAGTTGGTGAGGGTTAGGGAGAGAGGGCCGCGATGCCTTGGGTTATGCGTTGGATGCGTGTTCTTGTAGGTACTTGGGGGAGGGTGTGTGGGGTTGGGGGAGTGCGGATATGAAGGTTGTGGATTGGGGATGGGGGAGAGGTTTGCAGGGGCAGCGAAGGGTAGGGTACGTCGCGTTGGGTTCGAGAGGTGCAGGAAATTAGACTGCTAGGTAGAGTGATGATAGAAACGTGTTTGGAAAAGATTGATCAGACTTCGATTCGATGACCGGTCTTAAGGTAAGTGATTTTGTGTTGTGTTTTGAGTACATGTAGTCGGAAAGAAAGGTACCCTGGGCTAGAATTGAATGGGTGAGAGCTGTGCGCGAATTCCCTCAGGTTATGTGTTGACCTGTTCTCGATTATTATTACCAGTAATGATTCGGACAGGGCGAAGGTAGATACCTTACTATGAATGATACCGATGTCGGCGATGGATGCAACCAATCTTCACCTAGTCATCGTGCGTTTCCCAGTCACCGGTCTCCCATTCAGTAATTTCCATTCCTTCGGTGAGGAGCGGATCAAAGATGAAACCATGGGTACAACCTTGATTCTGACGGTCGTTGTTGACACGGCGATATTGTAATTGCCTTGCGATTAGTACTGCGGTGGGCCGAATCATGATGCCGAAAGTTTTCATCCGCTCACGTACCGTTGATATTATATCATTTCCGGCATCCGCACCCTCCTTCAGCTTTCTATACCGACAATCTCGGCATGAACCTCCAAGACTGGCAACGAAATGAACAGAATCAATGTCTTCGGGCAATCCAAGAACGAGGTTCATTCTGGCCAGAGCCTCTTGGTCCCGCCCTTGCGAGACCATGCAAAATGCCTGCTCCATCTCATACTTCAAATAGCAGAACATCTGGATATGTCCGGCCGCTTCTGGGTTATTGCGATCTGGAAGCATCGGAGAACCTTCGCCCAGGAAATCCAGCTTGTCTATGGCATAATCAGGCATTCCTACACGGGTATAGGTGTTTGCAAATGTGCATCGCACATTTGAAGGTAGTAATTAGCGCCGCTGGGCAGATATGCGGACCCTGGCAAATATGCTGACCCTGGCAGGAATACTCAACAGCAGCCCAGATCAGGCCGTGAACCATGTTCTGGTTGCCATCGGTAAGGTTTGGTATTTTTGCCAACATGTGCTCCGTCCGACAACCTTTGCCGCCACCACAGTCGTTAGACTCGATCATCTGCTGTGCCATTCTACTACATCGACACTGCATCTCGTAGCTGTCATCCAATTGGACCAGTGAGCGGAGATAGTAGGACAGATGGTCTACAGGTGTGGTCGGACTTCCGGCTACTGAGCGATTTCTGAACTCGGAGAAGCTTTCGAACCAGTCGAAAAGTGTAACACTTGGACTGCGGGCTCCTGGTGAGTGACTGAGGCCACGGTCGATAGCTGGAGGTGTGAAACAGAGCAAATTGGTCGGTGTGGCTGCAATGCTATCAGTAGTAGACAACGGTGGAGCATTGACAATGGAGCATAAGCAATGGACTCTACTTACAACCCCGAGATACTTCGTTCTCGTGCGTCCTTTTATGTCGTTTCTGGAAACGTTCGATTTTGGACTCATCTACGTCGACCTCGCCTAGCTGGAATCTAGACGATTTCCCAAATTCTTCTCGTTCTCGTTTCTTGCGGAGAATTGCGTGATAGACTTTACCTGATATGCGCTTCGGTTTCAAATACCATGAGGCCAGTCTCTTCTTATATTGGTTCTCGCTATCGTCGGTTCAGCCAGATGGTTCAAGGTAGCCGCACTTGCAGGGGTATCACTTACGTCGCTTTGAAGTGATGTTCGGTCTCCATGATATGCATGACTTCTTTCAGATCATGTTTGTCGTACAAATCTGTGATAATGGGTTTGCGGGTTTCCCAATCTTCATTCTTGCCCGGTCGGAGGAGTTGCTGCGATCCTACAACGGCGAATGCGGCCATGTCTGTAATTGTGTCTCAGATCATTCGAAGGTAGACAGAAAACAATGGGGTCAGAGAAGAGAGTTGGTGCAAATGAGAACAGAATGAATTGTACAGAGGAGAAAAGTGGATCATAGCTGGAGTAGGTGAAATATATGTCTGCCTTATTGGAATGGGTTACGGAACACCCCACAGCCCTAAGCGCCCAATGAAGGCATCAAGTCTGAACTAGTGCCCTCGACACAGGTTCTTCGCATAAAAGATCGACCGCTAGGTTAGAAGTAGTCAAGTAGAGAACGTTCTGCCGGGAATCTTTCACCGGTAACCAATGAAATGCGGATGCATAGGCTCTGTGCATGGCAGGGCGGAAGTTTAGCGCCGGTTCAAAAATGCCAAGCCCGAAGATGTAAGTAAAGTATGGACCAACAGGGAAATGGTTGTCAGCGAGGACGTCACCTCTAACACAAGTTCCACGCTTGCTCACACCTATGGGGGTTCGAATGTTGAAGGTCATGGATCCACAATGCAACTTTGAGGTGTGTTCCAGCCAAAACCCTATCATGGCCAGCCATTTGCCATGAAGGACCCAATTGTAGGCCGGTGCATAAGTTCGTTGCAGCGATGTTCCAGCGAAGGCGCCCCTCTTTTCGGCCACGGATACCTGTGATCATGACCAGCCATTTGCCATGAAGGACCCAATTGTAGGCCGGTGCATAAGTTCTTTGCAGCGATGTGTCAGCGAAGGTGCCGCTCCTTTCGACTAGCTATTGCCAAAAGCAACAAGCCAAAAAGAGGGGCCACGGCATAAATAGAAGACTTCAGGCCTTCTCTACCTTGTATATATCAGCAGTAGCACTCACCCACAACCAGTCATCTCCTCAACAGCAAAATTAATCCGCCTTTGGAAGCCTTGAGGGTCCAGTATCCCGGCAGTGCGACGTTTGTTCAAGATGTCCGGGCTGAGCCATACCGCAAAAGTACTAGAGCTTCCGGTTCTTTCCCCTCCTATGATTCCCCGTTGCTGATCATATGTCTCTTCTAGGCTTCATCCACCACCGAAACCTCTGTCTCCAAGCAGATGCAGGAAATCCAGGGGTCTCAGGGCAGTTCTCGTGTCTCGGCCCATGGACCTTCGTCGTTCTCTCCATCCCAATCAAATCACCGTGGCACAGTCTCTAGCCACGATTCTCAGTCTGATCTCCGTCAAAGAGATTTGTAGTCATTGGGAACATCCCACAATATGAAAACGTGGCTCGATCAGACACCTCGAGATGAGCCATGGAGGCCAGCTGATGAGGTGGCTTCTGTTACCCCTGAAGCTTCACATGGGAATGTTGCACGTCAAATCGTCGAATTGGAATGCGAGATAAAGAAAAGTGCAGGTGCGGAAAAGACAAAGGAGGAATGAGTGGCTATCTGCAACCGGTATATGGACTCATACCCGTGGTCCATTCTTCTGACAGACGACTGAGACATTATTTTGGGTCGAGGATACTAGCACAGGAAGAAAACAAGCAACTCTTGAAAACGGACCTATAATCAAGTTCAACTTCATACATTTGACGTGTTCTTGAGTCCGATGCCACCCCAGTAATCTTCCTCTCAGTCGTCTCTAGTAGTATTCGTAGATACATATGGTGTAGGAGATGTGAGATTGTATGCGTCTTTCGGATTTTGTTCCAGGTGGTATCCATCCGCATCATTGACGTCACCTCATTAACCGCCAGATCAACTTCAGCTCTAGCACGGATTTCAAGCAGGTGTAGTAGTAGCTCCCAAACATGCCGGCCGTAGCTAAATCCCTTCGGACCTTTGATTTTCTCCTCGACCATGATCTTGCGGAGGTGAACAGACTCCTTGTCCACAAACCTGGCCTCAATCAGCTCCGAAAGCCATCCATATCGGCTTGAGGATTGGGACTAGAGGCTGTGGCTATACTGCTCATCAGGAAACCACTGAAGCAGCTCATCGTCGCTGTAGAGGAAGTGACTGCCAAAGCGGAACCAAGAGTAAAATTTGGCAAGGGAATTGATCAGCATGGAAGCTACAGTGTAATACATGTGAACTGGATGAACGTACTGTCATTTCCTCCAACGATAAAGGAAGAAGATCCCACACACTCTTTCTATGAACTTCTGGTAATTCTTCGAAAAACAGTTTCGACGTTATACTCAACATTTTCAAAGATGTGAACTTGCTCAGATCCAGCTGCGCGCCATCATGGCCGGGCCAAAATGTAGCAGACTCATCACTGAGCGTGAGCTGGACGAGGCACGCCTGTATTGTTGAGAGAGTCTGCGCTGCCAAGGCTAGGGAGAGTATAGAATCCATCGTGGGTCAGATACGCCTGTATGGGAACAAATCTGTCGTCTCCTAAAGACCTGGTGTGGCGCACTGTAGCGTAGCGACACTGGGCGCCAATTCGAGGAGTTTGTGTAGCTGTGGGTGAGGCAAGTGTGTCCGTCCTAGGTTCATTAGTGATAGCTTTGGGCTATCTCTTCCTGTAGGACTGCGCTCTAAGCAATCAGAGGACATCCTTGACCATGAAAGGCTTGTGGTACCCATGGAATCGCAAATCTCGCCCAAGGAAGTCTTCCAGCCCAGGGATGTGATTTCCCTGAGATGAGGGTGGTTTGTGTGACTTAGGTAGTCAGGCAGGAATGTACTTTTTCGATATTCCCAGTCTATAAAAAGTAACCTGATATTCGGTATTCTCTTAAGTAGATCATTTGCCCGTAGACTGGCATTCTTAGTCCGCTTCTTCTTTCTCCCGCGGTCTTCCCTGTACCTGATGGTCACTGTCCTTACATGAGAGTCTAGATCTGATCTCTGATCCAGGCTCGACATCAGTAATCATATCGCCTAATCAATGCTATCGTTGATGTCAGCTACTGCGATTGTGGGATTGTATTTTTTGATAGACAGACATCTCACAAGGATATTGACTCCGAGTACGAAGGGTCACTTACCTGGGTGTTTGAACATAGACATCAATAATCTGCGCCAGTATTTGTGTCGCTATTCTATTCAACTTGATGTTCACGGTAGCGAGAATGCGGAGAGTGGCCTTGTCGTAAACGAAATGGTTGGTGATTTCGACGAGTACCTCGTCTGTCATATTTTGTATGCTAGCCATTCCAGATGACTTCTATTATGATGATGGAGGCAACTCACGGTTTCGGAACCTTTCTGACTCAGGTGCTGATCTCTGCCATGCATCGTGGCATTCAAGCTGTCCCCTGTGCTTCACAATTCAACCCACAGTTACTACGCTTCGTATCTTATAAACAGATCTCCAGACGCAACCTTGATCTCAAGATACGGCTAGTCCAAATCCACTGCCAACTCCATCTATGTTCTATCAAAATCATATCCCTTACGCTGGTGTGAAGTCTCACTTAGCAACAGCTAGACGACTAGACTTGTGACGATGGGCCGCCTGAACTAACTATTATAGTACTAGGACATATCTTCCGTACCAATCATCTGTTTGAAAGAGCGGAGGAGTAAGCGCCAAGACTCGAGCTTAATCAGCACCAGGATAAATGCGGACTTTACACGGATCTATCGGTCATAGCTATTATATCGCTCTCTTTTTGCACCAATATTGGTCCTATTCCCTTGAAGTCGTCACTCACCTCAGACCCCAAAAGCTGGCCGTTCAATACTCCAAGACTCGTCAATACCCAACACACAATTGTGTAGATTCATCATCAGACGCAGATAAAATGACGGTTACCACACATCCCGAGTTCGATCAACATACAGAGGGCTCAGTAGTCGCCGAAAATTTCGCCGAGAGGATTCGAGGAAAAACGATTCTTGTCACAGGTGTGAACCGCAAAGGAATTGGGTTCACAACATCAGCGGCTTTCGTATGTAGGATTTGTATTTCCATGTTCAACGCGAACTGAATTGTCAATCAGGCCTCCCAATCTCCCTCCCTCCTCATCATCGCAGGTCGCAATGCATCCAGAATCCAAGAGAGCATTGACGCACTCAAAGCACAATTCCCAAAGGTGAACTGCCGTGCTCTCAAGCTCGATCTGTCCAGCCAGAAAGCTGTCCGTGAAGCTGCTGCCGAATTACTTTCCTGGAGCGATGTTCCGACCATCGACATCCTAGTCAACAATGCCGCCGTGATGCACATTCCAGAACGCACGCTCAGCGAAGACGGAATCGAGATACAACTCGCAACCAATCACATTGGGCACTTCCTGTTTACCTGCCTGATCATGCCCAAGCTTCTCAAAGCAGCCGAGGGTAGCCCGAAAGGCGCCACACGGGTCATCAACGTCACATCTCTATCTCCCACTATAGCAGGCATGCGTTGGAGCGATATCAATTTCGACAAGATCAATCAAGATCTACCGGAAGCTGAACAGCCGTCTTACGACGTGCATAGACGATGGCGAACGGTCGATCCCGAAAAAAAGTCGTATATACCACTGGAAGGATACAATCAAAGCAAGGTGGCGAATTTGTTATTTAGCATCGCCGCGAACAAACGCTTGTACGAGATATTTGGGATAATAAGCCTGGCGATTCATCCAGGTTTGATTGAAACAGAGCTCGCGAGATATGCGGCGCCAGACATAATGTCGGTCATTGAAGACATGATAAAGGGTGGAGCGGTTCATATCAAGACCTTAGGGCAAGGAGCGGCTACAACCTTGGTGGCTGCGACAGATCCGCAGCTAGGAACGTCGAAGCCGGAGTCTAAGGATGGTAAAGAGAATTATGGGACGTACCTGATCGACTGTCAGATCAGTGACAAAGCCTGCGCACGGTCGGTATCGAGCGACGAGGCTGAAAGACTTTGGAAGCTGTCCGAGGATCTGATCAAAGAGAAATTTGCTTGGTGATAGGAGGACAGCAAATAGAGCGCGTCAAGGAATAGCAGCATCCTATCAATGATATGCACGCGCAGTGACGCAGTGCGCAGAAAGCAATCCCAGACGTTTCATGTGTGTATAGAGAGCTAACCATCATAACGTAGTCCACGCCAAAGCGATGGGTGTGTAGGGCAGAAGCATCGTGATATGTGTCGCAGACCATTGAGCCGAAGTTCGCCAGTGACTATCGACAACAAGACGGAGAGCAACATTGGCTCGGAATCCTTTCATTTGGGGCCTCCGAGATGGGATCCTTTGCAGGCCAACTGAGAGCATTTTTTTGAATGCTGATCCAGACTGATTGCGGTCAGTAAGGCAGCTGTAGCGTGGGCGATGTTGGTGACGGTGACTGAATAGGGGATACAAAGCTGCCTCAAGATAAAGTACGCTTTTCCGGTCTAGGCTAAGCGCTGGTTCTTAGCTTAGCGCTAAGTAAAGTATGTGATCGGTCCGGCAGCCGTCGTTGCTTGATCTGTCTGCTCTACCGAACAACCGCTGACAACATATACCTGGCAACAACACTGCATCCCTACTGATGCCATTGACTCGTTTGAGAAATGGATTCAAAGCCCTCGTGCTTCGACATAAACAGGCTCGGGATCCTGATCCTATCTACGAAAGACCGGAGCAGCAATTCCCATTCACCAAGCTCCCGTTCGATATCCGACTAATGGTGTATGATGAATGTCTCACTGCCTCATCTAACATCACCATCGGCTACTGTGATCGGTTTAAACTTCCCCCGAAAATTGAGCTTGTCGGCCGTACTGAACCAGCATGGCCCCTATGCTGCTTCAGTAATAGTATCATTTTAACCTGCAGGATGCTCTACGAGGAGGCAATGCCCGTCATCTACAGCCGAAATTGCTTCTTCTTCTCGTACGACCACATGTTAGTCGCTTCCAATACGTTTGTCGATTTCACAGATCGTCTTAGCCCCGCTGCTCTGACCCACCTCCGAAAGTTGAAGTTGACCTTCCCTCCACTGCTGGGGCAGAATGTGTCATTGTACGAGGACCAATTCAGTCTTAGCCTAGACGCCATGAGAAAAATGGAAAGACTACAGTCTCTCCACTTATACGCACTAGATTCTTACTGGTCTAGTGATCTTCGTGTATTGCGCCTCATAGATCGCAGTCGAGGGAGTGCCAAGGTTTTGCTCGAAGTGTGTGCTGACGAATTGTGCTATCCGATCAGCAGTGAGGATGGGGAAGCTTCTGAAATCATTGCTGAGGTAGAGCAGTGGGGATGGCAGTTTATCTTTGCCTGAGGCTCACAAATTATATGCTCAGGGACGCCCCTCAATCAAGAGAGAAATATGGCCATTGAAGGACGATGTCACATGCAAGCATCATTGATCTATACGCATATCCACGACCGAGTCCAGAAAATTGAGCGGGACAACATTTACCGCGTTGTTGACTAAGAGGCATTTCGAATCCCTGCTTCGAGATACAAACGTGTACTACGACCAAAGAGTAGCCACAATGACCACTAAATCAATAATAGACTGGGACAATGCTAAAGTCGGTAAGGTTTCGCACCCAGGATATCGAAACCGATCGCCCCGAACCATGGAGTCCCACAGCCGAAGAGGAGAAACAACAATCTGCTAGGCCAGTGGATGGTCTCAACGAGGCGGACATCAAGACCAATATAACGTACGAATGTTCTAGATACTATGAGACGTCAGACGTCAGTAAGCGTCAAAATGGCTAGACATATGAAAGGAAGACGATACAATTGGATATATCAAGCTTTCATGGTCGAGTGGGCTACCCACCAACGATCAACACCCCCTATCAAAGTCGCAAGACCGAGCAGTTGACCAAGAGAGAAGCATCTCCGTGGACCATCGCTGCCGGTATAAAGATCTGCGCGAATCTCGTTGAGAATTTGTAGCAATTGGCCTAAGACATCATGGAAAGCCTCAGAATATGCATCGCACATTCATCACATGGGAAGAATTCAAAACGCCGCTAGTGGTTCCAACAAACAGGCAGCGTGGCTTCAGCTGTAATCTGGCTTTGCAAATCGGCTTCACCGACGTACGTAGGCTATCTTTCCAGGTCTGCCGCGAACCTAGAACATTAGCTTCAGAGTAGAGAGCTCTGAGCCTATGCAATGATCGATGTATACTGTAATCTCCATTGATTGACCATTACGCCCCATGCTCTGGGAGCCTATCGAGGAGCTGTCGGCCGGTTTGAGTGACCTTTCGGTGATTAAGGATCAGGATAGAACATAGTTGGGACCGAGATCGCAACTCTCCCTGCACCCTCATGCATCCAGTTGGTTCTACCCCTCCTTACTGAGACTTTTCATCACCGATGACGGAAGAACATGTCTTCAGCAGCACTCAACCCCAGCTCGATCTTTAAAACCCACCCAAGTCCCAATACTCCTTATCACCCCCTTCACCCCCCCTCCTCCTCCCCCTCCCCCACAACCCTCGCCGTCCGAATCCTCACCTCATCCACCGGCCGATCCTCCACCCCCGTCTTCACCAACCCCATCCGCTGCACAACCCTCAACCCACCCCTCACCCTCCCAAAAACCGTATGTTTCCCATCCAACCACGGCGTCGGCGCCAGCGTGATGAAGAACTGACTGCCGTTCGTGTCCGGCCCGCTGTTCGCCATGCTCAGCACGCCCGCGCCCGTATGTTTCAGCGCCGGGTGGATCTCGTCGGCGAACTTGTCGCCGTAGATGGAGCTGCCGCCGCGGCCGGTGCCGGTGGGGTCGCCGGTTTGGAGCATGAAGTGCGGGATTATGCGGTGGATGGGGGTGTTGTTGTAGTAGCCGCGTTGGGCGAGGGTGGCGAAGTTTTTGCAGGTCTGGGGTGGGGTGTCAGGCTGGGAGGGAGGAAGGATGGGATGGGAGGAGGGTTACCTTGGGCGCATGGTCGTTGTAGAGCTCGACCGTTATTGAGCCCTTGGTTGTGTTAGCAGTGTTTGCGTTGGAGGAGTATTCCTTGCTTACCATGGTAGTATCAAGGACGACGTTGGTCGCCATCCTACTTTGGTTTCCCTTCCCAACCTCTCACAAAGCTCAGTTGAATATTCAGAGCATTATGGTTGAGCAGTACGATCTCCAACGATCCATAAATGTGCCAAGGCCGTAATCTCCTTTGGGCTAGAATCATCGACAGGGACTTCTTATCGATAAGCCCTACCAAATTCTCCTGCTGCGGCTGAATATCAACAAACCTGCACGATCTTGACGAGCCATTGTCCTCTCACATCTTCCCAGGAAACCTCAGTAAAAACTAACAATGGCATTTAAACCTCCCTCTACCAACCCTAACACAGCTTCCACACCCCAAGCTCTCACATTCCCCGCCCAAACATACGCCAAACTCTCCCCCTCCGCCTACCTAACCGCACACCTCACCTCCCCCCACGGTCCCCTCCGCCCCTCAGGTCGCAAACCCTCTGAGTCAAGACCACCCTCAATCCACACCGGCTCCCTAACACATACGCACGGAAGCGCAGTCGTCCGATGCGGCGACACAGCCGTGGTATGTGGGATCCGAGGCGAAATCCTCAAGGTGGAGGACGTGGCCGACTGGGAATCCATCCGACAACAACGAGAGAACATACCCACAGATAGCGAAGGCACAATCGAACCCCATGATACCACCACAGAAGAAGAAAAGAAAAGACAGCGGCGGAAACAAGATACGGCAGAAATATCCAATCTCCACCTCCTAGTCCCAAACATCGACCTCGCAACCGGCTGCTCCCCCGCCCACCTCCCCACCGGCCCTCCCTCCCTCCAAGCCCAAACCCTCACCCACCGCATCCACACCCTCCTACACACAAGCCACCTCCTCAACATCTCTGACCTACGAATATGGTCCCTCCCTCCCCCTCCCTCCTCTCCCGCTCCTCAATCGGGCATGGACGAAGCGCAACAAGATACAGAACCACTAGAAAAAATGGCAGAACCAGAAATAAAGGCCTACTGGACCCTCTACATCGACCTCCTCTTCATCTCCCTCTCCGGCTCCGCCTTCGACACCGCCTGGCTCGCCCTCCTAGCCGCCCTCCACAACGTCCGCTTACCAAACGCATACTACGACACCGCCACCTCAACAGTCCTCTGTTCGCCCCTTACCTCCGACTCCAAAAACTTAAACCTCAACGATATCCCTATTCCGCTAAGCTTTGGTGTTTTCCACGGGGAGGGGGAGGGGGGGGCAAAGGGGGAGGGAAAGGGCGGAAAGTGGATATTGGTCGATATGGACGGGTTCGAAGAGGGGCTGTGTAAGGAGGTGGGGACTGTGGTTGTGGGCGAGGGGGGGAGAGTGGTGAGGGTTGAGAAGGGTGGGGGTGGGGTTGTGGGGGGGAAGGAGATGGGGGGATTGGTGGAGAAGGCGAGGGGGAGGAGAGAAGAGTGGGTGGGGGTTTTGGAGAAAGGATGAGGGTTGCTGGTGGTGCGTCGTGCTGGTGCTGGAGCTGGTGCTGGTGTTGGGGTCGGTTGTTCGAGGGTTTTACCCATGCATAGCGGACGTTACGTTACTATACGCGAAGACGTGTGGATTGATGTCAGCGATAGGGTCAGGTCAAGTACTGAATATGCTCGCTTGCCTCGGTCCAGTTTCCCTACCCATCATATCGACTAATGTTCCCCTTCTCATACATCAATTTCCACTCCTACATCAACCTGCCCCACATAGATCCACCTCCTACTACCATTCCACGACTCCCACGACAAATCATACATAGAGACCATCCATCGTACACCGCCAGGTATAGGGTACGTATCCCTTCACGAACAGCCCACCCACATAATCCACCCACATAGAAGCCATAAAAGCCACCAAACTCCCCGTTCCTTCCCTTCTGACCGGCACACCCATCCCATCCCAACCCATCCCAGCCCCCAGCATCTCAGCATCCCAAAACCCCAGGTACCTTTCAACTTCGCCCCCATC
>JAABUV010005480.1_pt1 | contig 14445 bp, 23 predicted proteins | sample 5559971 | NCBI WGS metagenome assembly JAABUV01 (sample SAMN10711881, study PRJNA513362) | rock metagenome | isolation source: Antarctica rocks | place: Antarctica: Victoria Land, Knobhead nord | collected 2015-12-19
CGGCCGAGCGACTGCCAGACCCCAAGAGCGAGGCCGGCCTGTTGAGTGCTCCGCCCTGTAGTGGCAGTGCCTGTGCATCATGCGGTCCCTGCTGCAGTGCCCCTGACATGGCCCTGGAAGCTGCGGCAGGGCCTCATGCAAGTGTCTGGCACCAACGCATGCGCACCCGAGCTTCGTGTCTGCATGCCTGTGAGGTGCTCGCCTGCTTGTGTATCACTGCGGGACGCACGCTTCACAGCCTGCAGCAGCCATTCTTTGATTGCTTTGTGTAGCTGAAAAGCTCAAGGCAGTGTCTCATTCGTGCTGTGTGCAGTTGTGAGGTAAGCAGAGCGAAAATGACAGCAGCTAGCAAGCCGATGCAGCACTGATCCGTCTGCCACAACAGGCACAAAGAAGCCACAGCCATGGCGCATATTCAACACGCACAGCAACGCATATCCCGCATGCTCTCTACACTCTGATGTACACGGCGCTCCAGCCTCTTCTTTGACACACCCTCCAAATGACCTCAGTGATACACACTATAAGTGATGTACACTACATGTACTCTCGCTCGTGTATAAGACAAGGCAAGTGGCACTGACAAGCCAACAGAACCAGCTCGGATGGAGCATGCCAGCGCGCCCTTCCCCGTACGCACCTTGACGCCTGCATCCCCAGCTTTACTACATGCCCAAAAACGAGTAAAAGCAGTGTGTCAACCGACAGCAGCCTCTGCCGTAGCATCACCGGTGTCCTCATGCCCCCAGGGAGCAGGCCACCACTCCGGCCGCACAGGCACCACAGCCGGCCCCAGCCCGGAGCCAGGCTCAGACCCCGACCCCGCCCCGCTCACCCGCAGCTCCGGCGCTTGAACCTCCGGGAAGCCGTCACGCCCCGCGCCGCCGCCGCCAGGTCGCGCCGCTGCAGCCGCTGCCGCCAGCGCCGGCGCCAGGCGCAGGATGGCCAGCGCGCGCGCGCCCGCGGCCAGCGCCACGCGACCCACCGGCCGCCCGCCGCCAGGCGCCACGATGCTCGCGCCGGGCACCAGCGCGGCCGCGTCGGCGTCTGCGCCGCGCGTGGCAGCCGCATGTTGCGTGTCTGACACAGCACTTTTCCGGCCCATGCAGAAGCAGGACAGTCACCGCATGGGGCGTGCTGCTATTGCAGCCGCTGAGCACCATATGCATGCAGCCCTGCCCGCTTGTAAAGCATGGGTCACAGGATCACTTGGGCAATACCAACAACGCGTCAAATACGCCGGTCTGCAGAATCGTACGGGCCGGGGTGTGGCACCCCGCATGCTTGAAACGAAGCATGATCACACACAACAGACTGCAAAGCATGCCGGTTAAAGGCCACACCTGCGCCAGGCGCGAGCGTGACTGGCATCAGGCGCTTGCGCACGACGCCCCGGAAGTGCGCGCGCGCGATGAGCTCCTGGCCCACGTAGCAGCCCTTGGTGAAGCTGATGCCGTGCAGGCCGTCCAGGTTGTACTCCAGCGGCACCGCCGCGCCTGCCCTCGCCCGCAGCCGAGCACTCATCAGGCCCGCGCCAACCATGCAAGGCAGCCGCTATCCTCTTCAGGCGTCCTCTTGACACGCTCGCTCTACATTATTGAGGTGGTGCCGTCACTCCGTTCCATCCTGTGGGAAAGTCCACACGCCCGGTCGCCGCTCTCAGCTGCGCAGGTATAGTGAAGGCATGCATTATACAGCTGCGAGCCCATGCTGGCACACAGGGCCGCCTCACTATCAGGCCGACCCAGTCATGCGGGCCAGCTCCGGACCTGGCATATGGCAGCCGCGCCATGCCACAGTGCCGCAGGCTGCCGCCCTTGTTTCGCACCTGTGGGGATCTCAGAGCCCTCAGCAATGCCCAGCTCGAAGCGCCACTGTTGGTACGCGGCTGCATCTGTCACGGGCTCGTCTGGCAGCAGGCACGAGCGGTCGTCCTGCTGCAGCAGCTTGCGCTGGCCCAAAGCGCCAAAGCGCGGGTCCGGTGGCCAGCAGTCTGCGCATAACCATGTTCGATATTGCATAGGCAGTTGTAGTGCTGACAACCCAGTCCTCTGGCTTTGGCGGCAAGGAACACAAAGGAACACAAGGCAAAGTCCTCACCAAGCAATGGCTGTAACAGCCGGCAGCTCAGGACAGCGAAGACAGCACCACGTCAGGTGTTTTCAGTTGCTGAGTGCACGGGCAAGCTCGGCAACCTCCTCCTTGCAAGTACGGCATGCCGCTCATAGGACACGCAAATGACTCTGAGAAGAAAACAATGCACACACCGAGGCACCGACGCACTTGGCTGCATGGCGCCCTCAGCATCAGTGCCAAACCGCACCCAGACGCTGTGCTCGTCTGAGACGTCTGCCACATCGACTTTGGCCCTCAGCTTATACCTGCCGCCCTGTCCAGCGGTGAGGCTGGGTACAAGCAAGGGTGAGAAAGCACAAGCTGTCTGAGCTGGCTCACCGGCGCAACAGCTTAATGAGGTCTGGCATGCCCTCCTTGTCCACGTCGGCAAACAGCACAGGCGCCTCGTCTCCTGCAAAGCGTCAAGAGGTCAGCCATAGTATGTAGCGGAACGTGCGCCAGGCACGTGTCGAGCGCCGGCGGGCAGGCGCACGTGTACGGTGCAAGTGCATGTCGTGCAGGACCCGGCCCTGACTGTTGAGCAGCGCGGCGTAACGCGGCGGCGCCCCCTTCCTCTCCAGCGGCGCACAGTCATTTGTCGTGATGCCCTGCAGAAGGTCACGTGTATTGCTACGACCTTGCATGGTATTGGTGAGAGGTGCATAGGCGTTTGCAGTGTGCACGTTGCAGTGCATCCACCTAAGAAAAGCCTGGCACCTGCAGGAAGTGGATGAGGTCACTGCCCGCCAAGCGCAGCACGCCGCGCACGTCGTCCAGGGTCGCCAGCTGCGTGGGAAAGTCGCGGCGCTCCTTCGCGGTGTGGCTGTGCACCAGCCGCGCCGCAGGGCCCGGTGACAGCCACCGCAGCCAGGCCCCCGGTGCGCCTGCATGCGGAGAGGCACAGCCCAGCAGCTCTGCAGCACAGCAACCCAGCAGACGCCCGCGCTGGGCACGCATCTTATCACCGGTGACTGGCTGTATGCGCTTGCTGCTGGCAGGCTGCTGGTAGCACCACTAGCTGCTTCTTCGACTAGCTATTCATTGATTGTGTAGGCGTTCCAGCATCCAATGTCCATCACTCAGGATCTGGTGGCTGGCCACAATCAACATGTCATGTCATGCCGGCTTCTAACAGCGCACAGAACAAAGTTGTCAGCAAACTGCGCCCGACGCGCTGGGACCTGATAGACTTGTCAACAGGGTGGCCAAATAGTGTGCCCACCAGCTACATGCTGAGCAAGAGTGTGGGGCTGAAGGCAAGCAAAAAGCGCCCAAGCAACGTCACAGGCGTCATTGCCAGGCCTGGCCTCTTGACCACGCTTGCTCCACTACATCCGCCTAACCACTGATGTACATATCCAGCCTTGCGCTTTGCATGAGCACTGACAGAGCAAGGAGTCCCAACCAGAGAAAGAATGGCCGACACGAAACAGGGCTATGAAGCCATGACATGCACCCCAGCCTCAGTAGCCGCTGTCGGCAGACGGCCCCGGCATGGCGCGCGGGCGCTGCTGCGCCTGCGCCTTCTGCAACATGCCCTCGTAGTCCCTCTTCTCCATCGCAACCTGCGCACCGCCCATGCACCTCCTGAACGTCGACTTCTTGCGCCCGTGTGGGCAGGCTGGCGCGTCCTGTCATGTAAAGCTTTCAGCAGCAGTGGGCGGGAGCACCCAGCGACAACATGTGCAGGTCATGGCGCTGACGGTTCATGGCCCTCGCCCGGTAAGGATGCAAAAATGCTCACCGCTCAGCATGCCCCGCCTTGTCTGGGGACCCTGGCTGGTAGGGCTTCCCAGGGTTTTCAAGGAGCGGGGCGCGCACCGCCTCGCGCGGGCGCACAATGCGGTCGATGATGCCGTACTCGATAGCCTGCTCGGGCGTGAAGTAGCGGTTGCGGCCCACGTCCTTGCGCACCTCGGCCTCCTCCTTGCCTGCCGGGAGCACAGGGCCCTGGGACGTGCACATGCCCCAGGCAGGCAGAGTGTCCCAGCTAATCCGTTCTGCCTCCTTACCTTGAATTTTAAATACATACAAGCACGAGAGCACGTAAAACGTATAGGGACCGCAAGCTCAGGCGCGGGCATACACGCCTCTAGACAGACACTAGGATTCGGGTTTGGGCAGGGGCGCGCCGACGCCCCGCGCGAGCAGCTCGACGTACGTGCGCGTGCTGTACTCCAGCTCGTTGGCCTTGATCATGATGTTGGGCGCCGCGCCAAACGAGCGGTTGAGCCGCGGCGGCGCGGTCATGATGCGCGCGTGCGGCAGCGCAAAGCGGCAGCCCTTCTTGCCCGACGCCAGGATCAAGGCCGCGTTGCCGAACGCCTGCAGGCACAGCGGCAGACTCGCATCAGTGGACGCCTGTGCCCGAGGCCCCTCGCTTCACACGTGCAGTGCAATGCGGCCGCTGTCATGCGCTGTGGGGTGGCTCTTGGACAGAGACGCATGAATGTACAGGGCAGGACGTCGCCCGCGACATGTAATTATGGCGTGCAAAAACTGCAGCGTGTGCACGCTGGCCAGGCAATGCAAGTCAGCACGTCCCATGCGGCTCAAAGATAGGGCGCTGCCGGCGGCGCGCGCGGGGCGCGCCTGGCCGATGACCAGCGTGTGGATGGCCGGGCGGATGTAGTTGAGCGTGTCAATGATCGCGGTCGCCTCTGTCTCAAAGCCCACGGCCTGCACCCATGACAGCCGCACAGCTTAAGGCAGCCCTGGCACAGCACACTCACAGCTTTCGCAACCCTACACAATATCTACGGCGGCCCCGTTGCTGCAAAACATTGCAGGGCCCGTCAGCAGCGCTTGTGCTGGTGCGGCAACAACCGGCGCCAGGGGCACACATGAGGCGCGTCTTCTGCGCGGCTGCACCCGCCAGGGGCACGAGCGGGGAGCGCCGCGCCTGGCCGTCGGGCGTCTGCGAGCCCATGGAGTGGATGTAGACGTAGACAGGCTTCTCCGGGTTGGCGTAGTTGAGCCAGAGCAGCTCCGAGATGACCAGCTCCGTCACCTGGGGCACCAGCTGCGCGACCCCAGCACCGACTCCTGATTGATGCTATGTTGTGCTGCCATGGTGTCACGCTGCAGACTAGGTGAGCTACTCGCTGGAGCAAGCACTGCCAGCCGCTCCAACAGCAGCTTTGCCGCTCCCATGTCGCCCCTCCAACTATGTGCCCCCAAAAATAACTATATGCAAACGCAGAGCCCCACTGTGGGTGAATTGAGAAGTGGGCCGCGCTGCGCCTTGATGGCGCTGGTGGGTGAACAATACAATGCGGCACGTCTCGCGCAGGAGGTCAGCGCACCGGCATGCCGATGTAGCAGATGCGGCCGTCCAAGAGCAGGGAGGGTAGGTCCGGCGGCGCCTGGCCCGGCGCTGCGCCAGTGCCGGCAGCCATGCGGGTTGGCCGCCGCGTTGTGGGCACCTCGTCACCGCAGTAGAACGCCTTGGCGTGCAGCGACTCCTGCCGCGCGGCCGTGGTGGGGCCCTCAGCGACAGCACTCGGCAACTAGCTGCAGGACGTGGTGCCCAGCGTGGCAGAGCCTGACACTGGTGCATGCTCGGGGTGATAATGTGCTCACTTTTCCTGTTCAGCTGGTCGTTGTGGGCTTCCGCCAAGTAGGGAGGCCAGCAAACGCACAACACACGCAGCACCCAGGACTATGACAGTGGAAAAAGAGCACTGCCTTGAGCGTGCTGTATCACCTTGAGGCAGACAGCGCAGAAGCAGAGCGCACTTCCCGCGTCTGACGCACCGGGCTTGGCTCGCCCAGCTTGAGCGCGCTCTCGCCGCCGGCGAGGCCCAGCGCAGCAATCTGCCGCACGGAGAGCCCGTACGCGGCCTTGGGCACGCGGATGCCGCTCTCCGCCAGCAGCAGCTCTGGCGTCTGCACCACATCCTCTGCCTCGCGGTCGCGGAAGCCTATGCCCATGCCGGCGCTGCAGCGCAGGGCGCCGCGCGCGCGCCGCGGCGCACGCTGCGCATGCTGCAGCCGCGCGCACGCTGCGCTGCTGCTGGCCTGCTGCGTCAAGCTAGCCGCGCGCCGTGCCAGGCGCGACGCCAAGGGCTGGCAGTTGCAGGCGAACTCTGTCATGCTGGGTCCGGGCAGGCGTGTGGCCTCTCCAGGCACAGGTATCCGTGTCAAGCTTGCACTTCCCTCTTTGCGCTCGTTCGCGGTGCTGGGCCAGCAGGCTCCAAGCAGCAGGGTGTAACCACGGGTTAACAAGAGGTACGGCCTGTATCCATGGGGGTTACATATGGGGGGCTCAGAGCCTTCCTTCCTTCCTTCACAGCATCGATTAATCGATTGATCAGCCAGCAACTCCCAGGCAGGCTTACACTGCTGTACTTGATTTTTTCCTTCCAATGCAAACAAACGTCTGCGTCACTTCTTTTGCTAATAGCTCGAAGGCACGAGGCTGAACAAAACAGGTGCTTGCATGACTTGCTAGTCAACAAAACAGGGTTAAACAGAACAGCTCCTTCCTGGACTTGCTACAAGCGCACAGCTGCAATACGCAGCTCAATCGGAGCCACCCACCAGCTGCGGATCCTCGTCCCAGGAGCGGCGCTCAAAGTAGCCAGTAATCTGGTCCGACACCGCCCATACAATGGCCTGCGCCACAGCCGCGCGCACGAACCTCAGCCGGCAACTCAGCAGCTCACATGTGCGGTACATCCGGCTATTGGCTATTGGCTATTGGCTATTGGCTCAGCAGTGTGCACCTGCCTAGGCCGGCCTGCACACACAGCATCACATGCTCAGCATGCCAAGGCTATTTTCCTTTCATCCCGCAAAACCAGGCGCCTGCTACCGCCCCAGCCGATGCAACACTTTCACGTGGCGGGCCTTGGCGGTAAGCAGCTCCCGCCCTCAGCGTTTTCCCAAGAGGTCTGCACTGGCAGAGTGCATGCGTGGCTTGCTGGTGATCTGCATGTGAGACACCACTGCGGCGCATTGCAGCCCCGCTGGACAATCAGACGCGCCGCCTGAGTCCATAGCACGCAGTCGCTGACGAAAGGAGCCGCCGCCCTGCTGGTGGGGCGGGAGAGGACGCGGCGGGCGCGCCTGGCCGGGCGGGATGCGCATGAGCCGCGGCACCAGGCCCTTCCACAGCGCGAGCAGGCCCTCCTCGCGCGGGATCTTCAGCAGCGCGTCCAGCAGGCCGCGGTAGCGCACCGGCCCGTCCCCCTTCTCCTGCGCCATCAGCCGCGTCTGCGCGCATGCATTCCCAGCGTCAGCTCTGCGCACTGGGGATGCATGCGTGCGAGCTCTGCACACACCACTTGGCTGCGATAGGCCGCGGGGCCCTGCCGCTGGCGCCCCCAGTGCCGATGGCGCCCCCAATGCAGTCAACAAGGCTGCTGCTCGTGGCCAAACACTGCGGAACAGTAATCCAGATCACCCGGCGGTGGCGCGGTGGCCACTGGCCGATGGCTGCATGGCGTGGCTCCCAGCGCCTGCCTACCCTACCCTACTCCTAACAATAGCCACGGCGCAGCTGCTGCTTGCGGAGAAGGACGCCGCGCTGGCGGCGCTCGCGCAGCGCCTCGCGCGGCTGGAGGCCGGCCAGGGTGCGCGCGCGCAGCTGCAGGCGCTCGACGCGCAGAGCGCGCGCCTGCGGGTGCTACCACCGTCCTTAAACTGCTATGATGCTGCCGGCTATCGACCAGTGTCCTGCGCGGCAGTGCATTCTTGTTCGAAGGCATGTTCATGTGCAGCCCTGAAACACCCCTGACTGCCTGCAGCGTGCGTTGGCCTGTGCCTGTAACCCCAGCTCCCCAGCAGTCTGGGCACCAGCATTACATAGCCGATCGCGCTGTGCCCTGCGTGCCGCGCGCAGGAGCTGGTGCACAAGAAGGACGGCGAGCTGGCGGCGGCGCGCGCGGCGCGCCGCCGCGCGCTGCTGCCCATGGTGGCCGCCGCGGCGGGCGCGGCCGAGCGGCGCGTCGCGCAGGAGGCGCGCGCGCCTTGGCCGCCCACACTACAATGTCAAGGCCTTGCCTGGAGAGCTGCCCTGTGGAGAACTCCCTCACTCTGCACTGGAAAGAGCGCCAGCAATAGAGTCACCTTCTGGCGCGCACATGCATGCTGCACGCGAGCCACAGGGGCAGAGATGCACAGGGGAGGCGCCTGCGCTGCACGTCTTCTTGCTCGGGCGACCTCAGCGCACTGAGCAGAGCCCCCGGCGCGCAGGCGCAGCGCTGGGCGGCGCGCGCGCTGCGCGCGATGCACCTGCGCGTGGCGACCCCGCCGCCCGCCACGCCGCCGGGCGCGCCCGAGCCCGCGCCGGGCACCGCGCGCAGCCCGTACTACTTCTCGCCCTGCTCCTTCAGGGCCGTCAGCCCCTCCTAGGTGCTCCCCTGAGCTGGCCGCTGGGGACAAGGCTAATCTCAAGGGTATGGTTAGGGCTAGTTCCACCCCTTGAACTGCACGTCCTGCCACCGCCGCCCCCCCCCCAGAACAACGGGTGCTCAGTGCAAACATCGGTTGACGTGCCGGCGCATGCACCGCTCACCGCCATATGCTCACCTGCTTGCAACCTTCGTCACCTGTTGTGTGGCACTCTAACCTTCATCACCTGCGCACTGCTCTGAAAAAAAACTGGCCCTGCCGCCCGCCTCACGCGGCAGCAGAAGCTGCGGTGTGTGTGTCCGCGTCGTGCGAAGGTGGGCCGCCGTGCATGGCGCCATGGCTCAGGGTGCGGGCTGGCAGCAGGTGCGCAAGGGCCGCTTCGTGGTGCTGGCGGCCGGCGAGGGCGCGGGCGGCGGCGCGGCGCCGGCCTTCTGCCTGGCCGGCGAGGCGCTCGCGCTCGCGCGCGTGGAGTCCGTCGCGGACGCCGCCGTCAAGCTGCACTTCTTTGCGCCGGCCGACGACCGGCCGGGCGCGCGCACGGACAGCACCCATGCGACCCACGCCGCCGTGACCCTACCCTACCCTAACCCTGTCATACACAGCTTATAGTGACAGGGCATGCTGCGCTTGGTGCGCCGTGCCTGGAGGCATGGCCCGCCCCTGGTGCCGCCGCGAGCTCTGCGCCGCGGCAGGGTCTGGGCGCATGCAAGCAGAGATGAGCTGACCTGCCCATGCACGCAGCGCGTCAGTTGCATGTCAGGGGCGCTGCAGGCGTGCTGCGCTTCACGCCCTGCGCCGACGCGCGCGGCTACCCGCTGCTGGCGCCGCGCGCGCCGGCCGGCGACCTGGTGGCCGCCTTCGACGCGCTCGCCGCGCCCGAGCGCGGCGGCGGCGGCTGCCTGCCCGCCGAGGTCATTGCGGTGCGCGCGCCTGCGTGCGCGCGCGCCGGCCGCGCGCCGCGCGGCGTGGCCGCTGGCGCCTGGGCTGCGCGCGCCTTGCGGGCCCTGCATGCATGCGCGCGTGTGCTTGAGGCGCCATTCGTCCTCTGGCCTGACTTGAAGAGGTGCGTGCTTCGCCGAGCGCTGCCGCCCAGGAGCACAGGCCGGTGACGGCGGGCCTGCTGCGCGCGCGGGCAGGCGGTCGCGCAGCGGCTGCAGGGGCGCGCCAGCGAGCGCGGCAGCGATGGCACGCCCGCCAGCGCCGCCAGCAGCTGGCGCACGCACTGAGCGCGCCCGCTCGGCGCGCCCGTCGGGGCGGCGCCGGTGCGGCGCGGGGCACGCACGTCCCTGCCTGCCCTCAGTGGCGCCAGCACAACCAGCAGCAGGCGCCACGGACACCGTGACGCTCCATCGGCGCACCTCCCTCTTTTCGAGGGTGGAGGGCTTGAGTTCATCCAATTTTATCTTGTGGGCGAGTTGAGCATGCATGCATCCTCACCGATGTTGCAGACAGGACTGCTGCTTGATCGACCTGCCTGGGCGGCCGTAGGCACGCGGCTGCAAGCGCATATCAGGGTGGCTTTAGCTTTAGATTTGCCTTGCATGCGGCATGGCTCATGCTGGGTGCAAAGTTGCTTGACGTACTTTCATTTTTTTCCTTGTTCAGTCTATGGGGCTCAGGCACATCTCTGAAGGCGTGTAGTCCAGGGACTTACGACGAGGACTTTGTTCTTCCGAGAATAGCCAGCAGCGGCTTGCATGCTGTAAGACTGGTAATCTGGCCTCTTGTCTTGCGCCTTACTGAAAAAAGGTCTGCTGTTGGCCCACTGGCTGCGGCGCACTTGTGTTCTGGAGTGTCCTCATGTAACAAACCTGGGCAAGCGCATGCATGCATGCAGGCTCGTTTTACATCGTACATTCTGACAGATCCTGTGCCACATGGGTCATAGGCTCAGCGGTGCGCACTCACCCCGGCACCTAAGGTAGATGTTGGGGGGGGACATCGCGCACGTGCCACAACCTACCGCAAATGTAACTCAGCTATTCAAACGCTGGTGGGCCTGCCGCGCCTGCATCAGGTGCAAGTCAGGGGGCTGTGCCATTGCGCCGCCTGTGCACCACCTGGCCCACCATACCAGTGTGTTAAATCTCACCAGATGCAGGTGCGGCACTGGAACGAGGAGGGAGCGCGTGTGCAGCGAAACACGTATCACTCCTGGCCAGCGCGCTAAGCAGACTCAGGCAGGGCTCTCACCGCTTCTGCCCGGTCAGCCCATCTGCATCGCCTTGTCGCAGCAAGCCCAGGGCCCTAGTGCCTCGGTACTTTGTGCACTAACTGTATGTTTCCAACGCCGCGTACACGTGCGTTGTATGATGCTCCCGCACACTGACCTGACTCGGCACCAGTGACCATGCCGTCTTCTTGCAGGGGCACCCTGGTCGTGCGGCGCAGCCTCTTTTTAGTGACAAGAACAAAGAGCGGCCCCGACCCGGTTGTAGAGCTGCCAGCGAGGTAGCCGCGCGTCTTTGCACTGCGCTACTGCCTGGCCCCTGGTACAGCCTGTGCTCCTGCATGACTGCGCAACGCGTCACCAAGCCACGCTCGCGCAGGGGCGCCGCGGACGGGCACCCGCTGTGCGAGCGGGGAGCCGGGCGGCCAAGCCCGTGACGCCGCAATGGGAAAGGCCCTCTTTGCCAAGCTGCTTGCGAAGTGGGAGGGCAGTGGATATCCGCCCCTGGTGTGGGCGTGCCTGCACGCCTCCAAGTTCCCGGCCGAAGCCATGGCGGCGGTGCGCGGGCTGCTGGCCGCAGGCGCCAGCGCCGCGGCTCGGAGCCGGGACGGGCAGACCGCCGTGACATGCTTGGTGGCCGCCGAGCTGCAGATCTGGTGCGCTGCTGCGCCTGTCCTGCTTCCCAAGCTGTGCCTGGATGCCTATCGCCTGGCGACCATGGGGGTGCTGGTGCTTGGCTCGCCAGCGGCATATGCGCTGCCCAGAGGTGAGGGGGTGTTTCAGCCAAGGCGGTACATCGCAGACCGCGGCGAGCACAGGCTCTGCTGCTGCTCGCGCCCACTGCCAGAGCGTGCGCCGGGGCGCCAGGCGCGCCTCGGGCGCCGCCCCGGACCGCGTCTGCCTGGCGGTGGCGTTTGCGGCGGTGCTCGCCGCGGGCGCCGACCCCTGCGCAGTGGCGAGCGCGGACACGGCAGGGTGCACGCCCCTGCACCTGGCAGCAGACGCCCCGCACGCGCCGCTCGTTGCGCTGCTGCTCTCCACGCGGGTGCGCCTCCGTCCGCGGGGGCACAAGGTGTCAAGAGTCGGCCGCAGCGCGCCGACGGCTCGGGGAGAGTGCGCTGGCTCTCCGCGTCACAGCGACCTTGCTGCAGCCCCTGGCGCACAGGGCGAGCCGCTCGAGAACAGAGGGGGCTGGCGTCGCCCGCCACAGGCAGTGCTTCAGCGGCGGCGGGCAGGAGGCGCTGACGCGCGCGGTCGCTCGGGCCGGCAGGCGGCCGCCCGGGTCAACCAGGGCAACACCCTGGGCGCGACCGCGCTGCACCTGGCCGCGCGCGCGCACAGCGTGGCCGCGGTCACCGCGCTCTGCCGCTGCCAGGTCCGCGGCCTGACCTCGGCTGGACTGGCGCCGCCTGTGCCAAACCCCTGGCCTGAAAGTCAGCCTGGACAGCTCTCTCACATCTGCCGCGCGCCGCTGATGAGGTCCCTACCCGGCGCCCGCCACCACTCACGCATTGTGACCCGGGGGCCACCCTGCAAGCGCCCTCCATGCATGTCCGGCATGCCGGGTGCACCCTGGTGCGCAGCACCGCCATGCCGCACCAAGCTCTGCTCCCCGGAGCCGCCGAGCCTGGGCCTCAGCACAGCGCGATCGGCAGAGCGCCTGCGGGGCCGCGCGCTGCTGCCCCTGCAGGGCGCTCGCGCGCGGCGCGCCCCACCCGCAGCGCTCCGCAAAGTCAGAGTCCGGCCGCGTGCGCCGCCGCAACCGACAGCGCGACCGCCGCGCCAGGCGGATGTGGACGCCGTGGAGCCCGTGCGCGGCCGCACGCCGCTGCATGAGGCGCTCGCGCGCGGCGCCGAGCTGGGCGCCGCGCTGAGCGAGCTGAGCATGCGCGGCGCGGCGACGGCTGCGGCGCTGCTCGCGGCGGGCGCCGACGCGGCCGCGCGCGACCGCACCGGCGACACGCCGATGCACTACGCGGCCTTTGCGGAGAACCGTGTCGCGCTCGCGAGGATGCTGGCGGCGCGCGAGCGCGCGCGCGCGCCGCCGCGGGCGACGCGCGTCGAGCTCTCGCGCGTGCTGCTGGCGATTGCCGCGCGGCCGCCCGTGAGCCTTTGTGCGCCCGCATAACGCTGCCGGAAGAGGGTGACCTGGTGCAGCCGGGGACTTGCTGCGTGCGCGCGGGAGATAGATGCTTGTCTGCCTTGCGGCGCGCCCACAGACACGCAGCGAGGCGCGCTCTGCCGCTCGCCGCTGCCGGCGCGGCGCCTGCCTGGGTCGCGCGGGGCCTCTGTGTGCGCCGCCCTTGCCGACCGGGGCGCCCCGCGCCGGCGCAGGCGGGGGCTCGGGCGCGCTGCGCTTGCTGCTGGCTTGCGGCGCGGACGCCGACGCGCGGGACGAGGCCGGCGACCGGCCTCTGCACCTGGTCTGCCGCGCCGGCATCGACCTGCAGACGTACCCGCACGGCGACGACCTGCAGGCGTTGCCGCACAGCATCGCCCTGCACTACATCGATGCCGCAAAGCGCGCCGCCACCGCCCACAGATTCGGGGCGCACGACCTCAGTGCGCAAACGCGACCCGGCCCATCCGCCTCCGGGGTTGCGGACTCGGGCGCTAAAGGCTCATGCCCAGAGCTGGGCAAGCCCGGCCAGGCTCGCTGCCAAAGCGCAGCATACTTGCGCAGCGGCCTCTGTGCAGCACGGGCCTGCAATGCTGTCCATGCGTGGCCGAGCGCGGTTCCGAGCATGGTGCTGCGCGCTGCCGGCCTCCAGAGCGGACAGGTCGTCCTCGCGTTGTTTCTGGGCTCTTCTTAAAAAGTGTCGACCCGGCGCCTGTGCGGCAGGGAGCAGCCGCAAGCCTGTGCTGCCGATGATGATGTAGCCCCTCATTTGCCGCTCCTGGCGCCGCCCCCGCGCCTGCTGCCTGACGCCCGCCCGCCCGCGCGCCCAGGCGCGCTGCTCAAGGCGGGCGCCGACCCGCTGGCGCGCAACGCGGCCGGCCAGATGCCGCTGCACGCGGCCGCGGAGGCCGGGGAGGTCGCCGCACTGCACGACCTGCTCCGCGGCGCCGTGCGCGCCTGGGCGCCGGCCGCCGGGGCGGCCGCTGCAGGAGAGCGCCGGCGGGCGGGCCGCGGCGCCTCGACGGGCGCGGCCGAGCTCCGGAGCGCCATGCCCGCCGCGGCGGAGGCGGGCCGGCGGCTGCCCGGGCCCCGACTGCGTGGCCTGCGCGAGCTCTCCGCGGATGCCGCGGGCCGCACGCCGCTGCACGCCGCCGCGGCCTCGCCGCACCGTGCGCCCCCGGGCAGCCTTGTCCTCCTTTCTCCTGGCAATGCCTCGCGCTGGCGGGACGTGCCTGCAGACGCAAGCTCGCCTTGCGCGCGGCCTGCAAGTCCGAGCGTTCCTGGTTCTGGATCACCGCACTGCTGCGATATTCGGCTGCCGGCCATGCTGGTGCGCGAGGGGGTCGCTCTTGGGAGGGCAGACGGAGGGGATGCAGGCTTGCCGCCTGCCGCCCAGGCTCCTGCGGGTTGGCGCCGAGCGGCCGCGCGCTGCCCGGCCCGGCAGGCGGCGAGGACGTCGCGGCGGCCGCGGAGCTGCTGATGGCGTGCGGCTTTGATCATGCGGCGCGCGACGCTCAGGGCGCCTCGCCGCTGCACGTGTGCCGCACCGGCGCGGCTGCGGCCGCGCTGCTGCGCGCCGGCGCGGCGGCGGGCGCGCGCTGCCGCGCGGGCGCGGCGCCGCTGCACTGGGCCGCCAACGCCGGCGCCACGTGCGGCCCTTGCGCGCTGTCGCGTGCGCAGGGCC
>JAABUV010005481.1_pt1 | contig 14445 bp, 13 predicted proteins | sample 5559971 | NCBI WGS metagenome assembly JAABUV01 (sample SAMN10711881, study PRJNA513362) | rock metagenome | isolation source: Antarctica rocks | place: Antarctica: Victoria Land, Knobhead nord | collected 2015-12-19
CCGCTGCGTGGAAGCAGGCGCCGGGCACAGCCCCACGCGGCGGGCCGAAGTGGAACGCTGCGTCGGAGGTCGCAGCCATCTAGAGACGTCACGATGGTCCTCCCCCACCTAGTGGTGTGTCTCCAAAATAGATAGGGTTTTTAGGGGTAGGCTTATAGGGGTGATGACGCCGGCTGCTGCTTTGGTCGTTTCTGATGGGCAACGGGAGGCGTTGGAGGTGCTCGCGCGCGCGCAGGCGGCACCGCATCGGCAGGTACAGCACGCTGCAGCGTTGTTGCTCGCCGCTGATGGGGTGGCGAACACACGCATCGCCGCGCGGGTTGGGGTGAACCCCACGACGGTGCGGTCGTGGCGGTCTAGGTTCGCTGAGGAAGGGCTCGCGAAGTTGGGCAGGGTGCGGTCGGGGCGGGGCCGCAAATCGACGATTCCGCAGGCCAAGATCGATGAGATCGTCGAGTTGACCCGCAACTGCACACCGGCCGGTCACCCGCACTGGTCGTGTCGCACGATGGCCGCGCAGGTGGGGGTGTCGGCGGCGACGGTGCAGCGGGTGTGGGCCGCGCGCGGGTTGAAACCGCATCTGGTCAAGTCGTTCAAGCTGTCCAACGACCCGCGCTTTGAGGAGAAGCTGATCGACGTCGTGGGTTTGTACTTGAACCCGCCGGACAACGCGATCGTGCTGTGCCTGGACGAGAAGTCCTCGGTCCAGGCGCTGGACCGCACTCAACCGTCGCTTCCGATGATCAAGGGCCGGGCGGCGACGTTGACGCATGACTACAAGCGCAACGGCACCACCACACTGTTCGCGGCGCTGGACGTGCTGACCGGCAAGGTGATCGGTAACTGTCTGCCCCGGCACCGCCACATCGAGTTCCTGAAGTTCCTGCGCACGATCGACAAGGAGACCCCGAAGGGGCTGCAGGTGCATATGATCTGCGACAACTACGCCACCCACAAACATCCGAACGTGAAGGCGTGGCTGGCCAAGCATCCCCGATTCCACATGCACTTCACCCCGACCTCGTCATCGTGGCTGAACCTGGTCGAACGCTGGTTCCGCGAACTGACCGACAAAGCGCTGCGCCGCGGGGTGTTCCACTCCGTGCCCGACCTGATCGCCAAGATCGAGAAATACCTCGCCGCCCCCAACGACAACCCAAAACCGTTCATCTGGACGGCCACCGCCGACGACATCCTCGCCAAAGTCGCCCGCGGACGCGTCGCGCTCCAACCAGTCAACCAATGACGAGACAGACCACTAGGGAACGGCAGAGAGACAGCGCATGCAGGCAAACACCTACGAGCTCAAGCAAATCCTCACTCCCGAGCGCCGCTACATCATTCCAACGTTCCAACGCGACTACGAATGGACCAAGGAGGGGCAGTGGCAGCTGCTGTTCGAGGACCTCGACTCCGCGGCTGAGCGCCTCGGTCAGGCACGGGCCCAGGCGGAGTCAACCGGATCGTCGCTTGCCAGCGCCGAGAAGGCGGTGTCGCCGCACTTCCTGGGGCCATCGTCTGCGAGCAGCTGCCATCCCCGGCCGGGGGGCTCGGTCTACGAGCGGTCATCGACGGCCAACAGCGCCTCACTACGTTGCAACTGCTTATCAGAGGAGTGCTGGACGTCCTGCAGGAGCGAAACTCGCCCAGGGTTCGTCAGGTGCGTCGGCTCTTGCAGAACCCGTCTGACGTGGTCAACGAGGCGCACGAGACGCACAAGCTCTGGCCCCGTCGGCGCGACCGTCTGGTGTGGCCGGCCGCGATGGCTGATGAGCGGACTACCGGAGAACATCTCTACCTACAGGCCCGTGGGTTCTTCGCCGACGCAGCACGCACGGCAGTCACGGCGGTCGACGGGACGGACCGGACCGACGACATCGTCGATGCACTGCTGGACCTGTTCAAGCTGGTGGTCATCGATCTCGAGGACAACGACGACGCGCAGGTCATCTTCGAAGTGCTCAATGGTCGGCAGACCCCCCTGTCGGCAAGTGATCTCGTCAAGAACCTGATCTTCCTGCGTGGGGAGATGACGGAGGAACAGTCCGTCGAACGGCTCTACGACGACTACTGGGCTCCGTTCGATGATCCGTGGTGGAAGACGCAGGTAGGAACCGGCCACGCGGCTCGAGACCGCCGCGACGTTGTTCTGTCCGTTTGGCTGACGGCGGCCTCTGGCACGGAGGCAAGCGTGAGCCATCTGTACAGGGAGGTCCGGGCACACTTGGCTTCGCCTTCCCGGAAGACGGAGCAGGTCCTCATCGAGCTTCACGCCTACGGGCAGGCCTACATGGCGATCTACGGCGCCGTCGACCCAGGATCAAGCGTCCTGGCTGAGGCCTACCGGCGACTCGACAAGCTCAAGATTTTGACGGCCATACCGCTGCTCGCGTGGCTCCGAACGCTGCCGTCCGCACGGCTCAGCCTGGCAGACCACGAGGTCTGCGTGCGTGCCGTGGAGTCTTGGGTGGTCCGGCGAATGATCGCTGGTGCCAACACTCGTGGGTACAACGCGGCCTTCCTCGCGGTACTACAGAGGGCCCAAGCGGTTGCCCGAGAAGCGGAGGGCGACGTCGCCACCGCAGTGGTGCACGCCTTACACGATTCGCCGAACTCGCTGGACTGGCCCGACGACGCAGCCCTTGGTCAGGCGTTCGCCACCACCACCTATTACGGGAGCTTCACGCAGGAGCGCATTCGGCTTCTACTTGGCTCCATCGACGCACAGATGCGGGTCGAGAACAAGAAGACGGAGCCAGCGGTCTTCGACTACGAGACGCTACAGATCGAGCACCTGATGCCCAAGGCCTGGCAGGAGCACTGGCCGCTTTCAGACGACGCAGGTCTGGGTGCGGCTGACCGAGCCCTCGCTGAGGCGGAGCGTCACGCTGTGGTGCACCGGATCGGCAATCTGACGCTCGTCACGTCCACCTTTAACCAGGCCGTGTCCAACGGGGCATGGACGCTCAAGAGGCCGGAGCTGGCAGCGCAATCCGCGCTGCAGCTGAACGGTCCCGTCGCTAGCCTGCCCACCTGGGACGAGGACACCATCGCTGCCAGGGCCGCCGACCTGGCAGCCGTGGCCTGTCGCGTCTGGCCCCACGCCGCGGCACTACGCCCTGGCCACGCAGCCCCTGACGCGACCAAGAACACTCCTGGAGCTTCCGCCTGATGCAGAACATGAGCGCGTACGACACGAAGGCTTGGGAAAACATCCAAAGGGAAAAGTCCAAGCCAACCGGACGACAGCGGGTCCGCAACGCCGTGCCCTCGACAGTCAAAGACACGGCCAGCAAGGCCACGAGTTCAGCGCTCACGGTTGTTCTTTCGACGCGACGCATCCAGCCGCCTTCACTATTTACCCGCGGGCAGCGCTGTTATGGGTCAGGCTGGTGGCTGGAGTTCAACTCGCGATACAACTCTTCGGTCAGGGGCCGGGACTCTGCGACGCTGAGTTGCCCAGGGGCGACTCGACTCTCGAACACGGCGCACACCAGCCCTCCGCCGGTAGCGGAGGGAGCCAGAACTCCTCCCAGCTGCAGGAAGTCCGCAGACTGACCGACGGCCTGACAAGCGGTCCGGTCATCATCCGCGATGTCGTCCAAATCGAGACCGACCTGCTCGCGGGCCGAAGGGTCGCGCAGGTCTAGGACGGCGAGGTCGCGAACGACCACCGTGCTCAAAGTGCGTCCGGGGGTAGCCCGCAACAGATCGTCTGTAGTGACGTTCTGGGAGGCGGCGAGTCTGTCGAGCTCGGCCACGCAGGTGTGCGCGGGGAGCGCAAGGTAGACCGTAGAAATACCGCTTGGGTTCCACCGCCCCCCGATGAGGCGCGCACCGACCCCAGACAGCGGGTCCCTCTGGCCGGAGACATGGCGGTAGCAGGTTCCGCTCCAGCGCGTCGGGCCGAGGTCGTCGATGCGCTGGACGAGGTCTTCGTCCAGCGGTTGCGTCACACCACGACACCGTCAGCGATTGCCTCGATCACACCGAGCACGTCGCGGTAGCCGCCAGCGCGGATGCGATCGGCTGGCGAGTCGTGCTCGAGTAGGCGGTTGGGGCTCAGCATCCACAAATTGACCCGGTCGCTCGGCAGAACCTCGGTGACGAGGTCTGCGACGTAGGCCAGCTCAATCAGTCGCTGCTTGTTCAGCTTCTGCGGGACCACCTCGCCGCGAAGCCAGCGACTGACAGATCGGCCGGACGCGTCTGCAATCGCCCCAATCTCGTCCTGGGTGAGCCCCAGCGCCGCGATCCGGTCGGTGACCTGGCTGGCGAGGGCACCGGCGACATGCATACGTGTCACCCTCTCTGTCTAGGAATCTGTCCTCAGTATGGCATACTTGCTGGCGTCGGACCAGGTCAGGAGACAAGTCATGGGCGTGGTGTTCCAGCTCGGCCACAACGATCACAAGGTGGCGGAGGACTTCCTGCTCCGCAGACCAGCTGGCGTCGAGGGCATCACGCTGCACGCAAAAATGGCCCGTCACCAGCAGGCGGCCGCCGAGGCGGCCCAGGCCGCGGGCGCAGGGGTGTACTTCAACCCGGCGACCGAGCGGTTGACCGAACCCGGCTACGTTATGCACGAGGCGCCCTACTACGCGGCCGCGCCCTACAGCGTCGACGCCCTGGCCGCCGACGCCGCAGCTCGGTCTCGACTCGTCGAGGACGTGCTCGCTGGCCACCCAGCGAGCGTCACCGCAGCCACACCCCCTCACTTCCTCGTCAACGCAGACCGCAGCGCCAACCTCAACGTTGTTCTTGCCGCCGATACGGCTAACAGCACCGACTTGCCAATCCGTGCGGTGCTGGTGCTCGACCGTCGCTACGGCCTCAAGAAGGCCGCTGATCTAGCGCAGCAGTACTGCGACGCCGGGATCACCGACCTGGAGTTGCGGCTGACACCGTTCGGCGGGGAGGATGAAAGCCTCGCCAAGATTAGGTCGGGCTTCCACCTCCTGGACACGTTCCGCGGCACCGGTATTACCACCACCCTTGGCTGTTCCGGCAACGTCGGCCGCGCCGCGTTCGCCTTCGGCCACGCCGACAGCTACTCCATGGGTATTGGAGTGCTCGAGCACGTCGACCACGTTGGCACGATGACCCAGCGGCGCCAGCCACCTAAACTGGATGAGAACGGCAATAAGAAGTCCACCCCGGGCTTCCGCGGGGTGTATCTACCGGGCATTGCCCAGACGCTGAGCCACAAGACGGCAACAGCACTGCTCGCACACACCGACATTCGCCTACGTCTGGGCTGCCGGCTTGAGGGCTGCGGCAGCAGCGTCGACGGCCCCACCAAGGACTACCAGCGGCACTACCTACACGCGCGAGCCCAAGAGGTGGCTGACCTGGACCGCCAGCCGAAGCCCTGGCGCGCAACGGTCGAGACTGAACGGCTCCGTCGGGCGCTAGACCTACGCGAGCTGGTCAACAGCAAGTACCGGGCTGAGGACATCCCCGCGCTGAAGACTAGGACCTTGCGCAGCATCCTCGACCTTCCCGGTGAAGGCCGGCAGGCACAGGCCGGCTGAGGGGGGCGACCTACAAAGCGTGACCACGGCTCCCGCTCGTTAAGAGTGCTGAAACGGCGTAGCGAGTAGTGGGACGATGGCCGTGATGTTTCAGTACCAGTCAATGAACCGGAGTAGACGATGTCGACTGAGAGCGGCTCGCTGGCAGGGCTTTCGCGCGACCTGACCGAGAACGGGTTGACGTTCTTACACCGCTCGGTGACCGAGATGAGAGCGCAGCCGGCTACCCTACGGAGCTTGTCCTTCGCGATCGTCGACTTGGCGGGCGCTGTCGAGGTACTGATGAAGGCGCGGCTCGTGCGGGAGCACTGGACCCTGATCTGCTGTCGAACCCGACAAGGCGACGCCGACACAGATGTTGGCGGGTACCGCGAAGACGGTCACGCCCGAGCAGGCGAGCACCTGACCTGGACACCCACTCGTTCATCGTGCGAGTGAGGTGCTCCGTTCTGACTTTTCGTCGAACTGACTGCGGGCCGTAGCCCGACCCCCCGACACATCCATTCACGCCGGGCGCTATGCCGCTCAGGACACACCGGAGCCCGGACCGGTCCATGTCAGGGGCGCCGCCTACGGTCAGAAGTTCCCGGGGGATTGATGAGGTGCGCGTGAACGAGTGGGGCTTCGGTGGAGAGATCAAGAGCTGGTGGGATCAGGAGTTTGCGGAGCACCCCGAGTGGGGCATGTCCCGCTGCGAAATCGAGAGGCAGAACGACGGGTCTCAGAAGCGCGCCGACCTGTCCTTGATCAGGGACGACGGCCAGACCGTCGTGCTCGTGCTGGAGCTCCGTCTTCCAGACCATCTGCAACCGAACCCGTGGGACCTGGGCAACCTGGGCAACGCAGCGGCCAAGGCTGCCGACGCAGGAGCGCGTTGGGCTGCGACGAGCGACGCGGATCAATTTCTGCTGGTGGACACACAGCGACCGGGCCCACTGTTCACCCGTGTGGCCCACCGGCCGAGGCTCGCGAAGCTAGCGACTCGCAGCAACCTCGACGTCCCGGCCCAATTGGCGCAGGCCCGTGAGGCATGGGTCGCGTTGCTTACAGAGATTATTCCGGTCCTCAAGGGGAACCCCCCGCCGCCGATCGCACCCGATGAGCTGTTTATCGAGTCGCTCCGAGCTCTGCTCACTGCACCGGTAGCGGCGATCCGCGACGAGATCGCAGTGCGGAAGGACAGGGACGACAAGTTCCGCGAAGCGCTGATCGAGTGGATGGTCGATGAGCAGGGTTGGGCGCACTCCATTGAGAAGTTCGATGAAGAGATCGCGCGCGTCGCCAGCGTCTCGGCCTACGTGTTCACGACTCGACTGCTGTTCTACGAAGCGCTACGTCGGGCACAGCCCGACCTCAAGCCGATGACGCTCGGCACAACGAACGACCCACGCATCGCTTCGCTTGTGGTTGGAGACCTGTTCGACGAGGCGAAGCGGATCTCGGGTGACTACCAGACTGTATTCACCGTTGACGAGGTAACGACCTATGCCCTCCTCAGCGTTGGCGCGGTCGAGGGCTGGCACCGCGTGCTAGATCATCTTGGGCACTTCCAGCTCGACGTAGTGGGTTACGACGTACTCGGTCGGCTGTTCGAGCGCTTCATTGACCCCGCCGAGCGGTACCAGTGGGGTCAGCACTACACCTCGCCGGACGTGGTCGACCTGATGCTCAGTCTGGCAATCCCAGACGGCTGCGGGGCAGTTCTCGACCCAGCTTCCGGCGGGGGAACCTTTCTGGTCCGCGCCTATGTACGCAAACAGGTGCTACTGCCACACCAGACCCACCAGGAGCGGCTAGCCGAGATCGCTGGCTGTGACATCAGCGCCTTCGCGGCCAGCCTCGCCACCGTGAGCCTTGCGGCCCGCGACCTCGCCTTCGCGGACAACTACCCACGGGTGCGGGCAAGCAGCTTCTTCCAACGCCAGCCCGACCACCCTTTCATTGACCTACCGCTCGATGGCGCGCTCCAGCCAGTGACCCTTGATCCGGTCGCGGCTGTCGTGTGCAACCCGCCGTACATTGCGCTGAGGCACCTGGGCAGTGTGCGCAAGGTTGAAGCAAGCGGCACGCTCGCACTCGATGCGGCCCGGTCCAACGTGCCTAAGCAGCTGAAAGGCGCAGCGAACTACCACCTGTACTTCTGGTTCCACTCTGTGCAGTTCCTCGACGACGCCGGCCGGCTGGTGTTCATCACCTCGGGCGAGTGGTTTGATAGCGACTACGGCGCGCTACTGCAGCGTTGGCTGCTGGATAATACTGTCATTGAGACGGTGGTGGAGAGCGTCGCGGAGACGTGGTTCACCGAGGCCCGGGTAGGGACCGTGGTCCTGTCAGCGAAGCGATGCAGAGACGCGGAGGTCCGCGCCGCGCACCCAGTCCGGTTTGTAACGCTGCGACAGCCGCTGCGCGACCTCTATGGCTGCGTTGCCGGGGAGAGCGACTTGGCGCACGTGCGGCACGTGGACGCAGTTCGTGACCAATTGCTGACCCTACCTGGCGCCTTCTCGGAGACGGACCGATTCGACCACTCCACGATCACTCAGGCCGACCTGCGCAAGCTAGGCCAGAGGTGAGCACCGTGAGGTACAGCGGTTCGCCGTGGCGGTCGCGGTTCCTGCGGTCCCCGAAGATCGGTCTCGAGCTGACCGACCGCGAAGACTTCGCGGCCGTCGACGATCTCGCGACCGTCAGTCTCGGCGCAAAAACCGGCTGCGACGAGTTCTTCTTCCTAGAGAGAACCACCCAGCGAGCGGCCACCGCCAGCCGCATCCGCGTACGGGGTCTGACGGGATGGGAGGGCGAGATTCCAAAGGCGGACCTGCTGCCGGCAGTTCGTAGCCCGAAGACGCTCGATGTTGAGCGTGAGGGCCGGAGGACCCGGTTGGCCGCGATCCCGAAGCGCTGGGACACCTACTACCTCGACGTCCGCGACACCCGGGTCGACAAGGTTGTCCGAGAGTATGTGCAATACGGCGAGGAGCAGGGTGTCCACCGTCGCGACCTAGTAAATAGCAACGCCGTCGGCGCCGCCTGGTACCGGCAGGCACGAGCGCGGATCACGTCGCGCTGGGCCTTGCCGTACAACTCCGGGTACGACTACGCCGCCGTGGATAACTCGGTTGGTGCGCTGCTGAACGGCCGATTGGTCGGCGTACACCCGCTCGATGACGTCGACGCCGTACTGCTCGGCGCGGTCCTGAACAGCACACTCACTACGGTCTCTCGGTTGCTCGAGGGCGTCGCAACAGGAAACGAAGGGGCCTTCGACGTGGGCCCGCCTTCGGTACGGGTTATGCGCGTCCCCGACCCGCGTGTCATTGGGCGATCGCCCTACGCCGCTGAAGTGACTGCCGCCTGGGAAGCGATCCTCAACAGCGGTGTCATGCCCCATGCGCCGCTGTCGGACAGGACGGTGCCCGAACTCAGGTACCGCCTCGACCGCGCCGTCCTACTTGCGCTGGGCGAGCGGCCCGGTACCGCCGCGGTCCTTCAGGACCGGGTCTACACGTCCTACGCCCGCTGGCGCCTCGCAGTCGAGAGCGTCGAAGACACGATGCAGGACCATCGCAGGGCGCTCTCAAAGCGAGGGGGGAACAGGACCGTGAGCGCCGTCGTACGGGCTGCGAGAACAGTGCACGAAGAGATGCAGCCCCCTCCCCTGCTCCTGGCCGAGCTGAGCACATTCGACAGCAGCATTGAACTGGTCGACCCGGTCCTTCGGCGTGACCGCACACCCGATCAAGGTCTGTTGTTCGAGGCAACCGTCGTACTCGACCAGAACGGAAAGCCGCTTGACCTGGGCAGCGAGGAGAGACTACGCCTTGCCAGCTACCTCCGTAGCCTCGGCATGACCGGGCCGCTGCCAATACCTCTGGATCCGAATCGTAGCCGACGGGTGTTGAGCGAGGCCGAGACGGCAACCGCCAGTCATCTCGCCGAGGCCACTCGCCGCTCCGCGCCGTACGTCACCGAGCACCAGATCGGCGACGTCGCCGCAGCCGTCCACGCGCAGTGGTTGTCGGAGAGCATCAAGGCGTTGCGGGCGTCCTACGCCCCGGGGGAGAAGCATGACGACGATCCTGACGAGGTCGAGCAAGACCCCAGCCTTTTCAACCCGTCCCCCCTCGTCCCGTCACCACCCGACGCGAGCAGGGGCATGGGGTGACCGGCAACGCGTGAACCGCTCGTCTCGTCTCCACCTTCGCTTGCCCACGACTCTGCCCGGAATCCCCACCGAAGGTGCGCTTCTCAGCACCCAGCGGGGCTGACCAACAAGCTGATGTGTGTCAGAACCTTGGCGTAGCAACAACAAACTTGGTTTTGGAACACGCCGCCACCGGGAACACGCCGCCTCTCGCCTCCGGTGCCGGCTGGGAGCCGGGCCCGGGCGGGGTGTGGGGGCAGAGTCACCGCGAGGTCGACGATCATCTGGGCACGAGGAACTTCCTTCCAGTACTTCTCGGCACCACAGATCAGATGTCACCTATCCCTGCAGCAGTTCTACATCGCCGGCGGTCGCAAGCATTTTTGTGGTCAGGACGAGCGTGCCCCGTCGAGTAGCGTTTCGGAGATTTCCCAGAGCCGCTCGGCGGAGGCCGGGTCGAGGGCGTAGCTGCGGACGCCGTGCAGACCGTCGACGATCTCCGGCACGACCGCGGCCTGCTGGCAGTCCTCGAAGTAGCGTCCGCCGACACCGGCGAGCCCGGGCCAGGTGGCGAGCAGGACCGAGGTGGCGGCGCCCTGCTCGGCGGTTTTGGCGGCCGTGCCGGCTGCGGCCTTGGTCCGGGCGAGCACCGCCGGGTCCCAGTGCCGCTGGAGGTTGGTGAAGATCCCGCCCGGCATGAGCGCGTTGGCGGTGATGCCGTCGGCGGCCCAGCGCCGGGTGGCCTCGACAGCGAGCAGGACGTTCGCGGTCTTGGACTGCCCGTACGCCAGACCCGGGTCGTAGGGGCGGCGCTCGAACATGAGGTCGTCCAGCACGACGTCGCTGCTGCCGTGCCCGCTGGAGCTGACCGACACGATCCGTGCGTCCCCGGCCGCGGTAAGGGCGCTGTGCAGACCGGTGGCCAGGGCGAGGTGGCCGAGGTGGTTGGTGGCCAGCTGTAGCTCCCAGCCCTGGGCGGTGCGCGCCTGCGGGGTCATCATCACCCCGGCGTTGTTCACCAGCACGTGCAGCGGCCCCCGCCATGCCGCGGTCAGGGCGTCGACGGAGGCGACGTCGGCGAGGTCGAGGGCGACGACATCGACGCGGGTGTTCCCGGTGGTGGCGGTGATGTCGGCGGCCACCCGCTGACCGGCGGCGGTGTCGCGGACGGCGAGGGTGACGGCCATGCCGGTGGCCGCCAGCGCCCGGGCGATCTCCACCCCGATGCCCGAGGCGGCCCCGGTGACGAGCGCGGTGCGCCCGCGCAGGTCAAGGCCCTCGACGACCTCAGCGGCCGTGCTGGTAGCCCCAAAAGGGGTGGTGAGCAGGGCCGTCGGAGCTGCTGGAGGGTGCTTTGAACTGCTCACGAGAGGCGAGTCGCGGAGATGCCGCCGTCAACGGCCAGGGTGGCCCCGTGGATCATCGATGCCTCCTCGGAGACCAGGAACGCAACCGCATGCGCGATGTCCTGCGGCTGCACGACGACACCGGCGGGGGTGGTCGCGGTCATGGCGTCGAGCACCGCACGGCTGCCCTCGTTGCCGGGGGTGAGGGTGGCCCCGGGCGCGACGGTGTTCACCCGCACGCCGCGCGGGCCGTACTCGGCGGCCCAGGCGCGGGTGAGCTGCTCGTCGGCGGCCTTCGTCGCGGTGTACATCGCGGCAAACGGGGTGCCGGTGCGGGCCATCCACGAGCCGATGGTGACGATCGCACCCGCGCCGCGCTCGGCCATCGCCGGGGCGAGGGCGGCGACCAGGACGTGCGGGGCGCGGACGTTGACCGCGAGCATGGCGTCGAGGTCGGCGTCGGTGAGGTCGGGGGTGAGGGTGGCGGGGTAGATGCCGGCGTTGTTGACCAGGATGTCGACCCGGCCGCCCAGTGTCGTGGTCGCGTCGGGGGCGAAGGCGCGGATCTCGGCGTAGCTGCCGCCGAGGTCGACCGTCCGGAGATCGGCGCGTCCGCCGGCAGCACGGATCTCCTCGACGACGGCGGTGCCCCGGGTGGTGTCGCGGCCGCTGACCAGGACGTGGGCGCCCTCGGTGGCGAGGGTGCGGGCGATGGCGGCGCCGATGCCGCTGGTGGAGCCGGTGACGATCGCGGTGCGGCCGGTCAGGCGGTGGGGGTGGGTGCTGGTGGTCATGGATCCAGTTCTACGGGCGGCACCGGGGTGGGACCAGGGCCCGTCAAGCCTGGTCACGGCATGACCAGGCTGCGGTGCCCGTGGGCTCCTACGGTGGTGTGGTGCCTGCCGACCGCGCCGCCCTCGGGGCTTTTCTGCGTGCCCGCCGTGACCGGCTGACACCGGCGCAGGCGGGGATCCGGGCCTTCCCCGGTCCGCGCCGGGTGCCCGGGCTGCGTCGGGAGGAGCTGGCCGTGCTGGCCGGCCTGAGCCCGGACTACTACAGCCGGGTGGAGCAGGGGCGTCAGGAAACGGTGTCCCGCGAGGTGCTCGACGCGCTGGCCCGGGCGCTGCGCCTGGACGAGGTAGAGCACGCGCACCTGCACGACCTCGCCGCACCGGCCCGCGCCCACCGCTTGAGGTCCGCGGTCCCGCAGCGCGCCGACCCCGGCCTGCTGCGGGTGATGACCGCGCTGGACCACGTGCCGGTGCTGCTGCTGGGCCACCAGGGTGATGTGCTGGCCCGCAACGGGTTGCTGTGCGCGGTGCTCGGGCGGGCGTTCGAGCCGGGTGCGTCCTTCGTGCGGTACCTGTTCCTGGACCCGCTGGCGCGCGAGCGCATCGTGAACTGGTCGGTGTTCGCCGAGGGGGCGGTGGCCGGGCTGCGCCGCGACGCGGCCCGCACGCCGCACGACCGTCGGCTGCTCGACCTCATCGCCGAGCTGCGGGCCGCCGACCCCGACGTCGCCCGGTGGTGGGAGGACCACGCGGTGCGCGACGCCACCTCGGTCACCAAGCTCATCCGCCACCCGGACGCCGGCGACCTCGCCTTCGGCATCGAGGTCCTGGCCGCACCGTGGGAGCCGCTGCAGCAGCTGGTCGTCTACACCGTGCAGCCCGACTCCCCGACGGCCCGGGTGCTCCCGATGCTCGCCAGCTGGAACCTGCTCGACGACCGCACCACAGAGGACCGCCCCTACCGGACGTGAGAGACGCACGCCGACGCCTCCTCGACGGCCCGCGTCACGGCCACTGCGCCGACCTTGGTTGTTGGGCCAGAGACTGCCCGCCGTCGTCAACGTGACCTGACGCGCCACATTCGGCCTTCGGTATTGACACCGCGCAAGAGGGAACCGTGGGCGCAGCCGGTCGACCAGCGAACCCTTCGGCTACTGGATGACGGCGTCAGCCTCAATCTCCACGAGAAGTGCGGGATCGATGAGCTTGCTGACCTCGACCATGGAGGTCGCCGGCCGGATCGGGGCGAAGTACTCGCCGTGGACACGACCGACCTCCTCCCAGCGGCTGATGTCGGTCACGAACATGCGGGTCCGTACGACGTCCTCGAGCCGGGCACCCACCTGCTCGAGGGCGAGCTGGATACGGCGCAGCGCCTCCCGCGCCTGCTCGCCGATGTCGTCTCCCCCGACCGCGCCACCGCCCTCCGCCGCTGTCGTGCCAGCGACCGACACCCCCGGGCCCACTCGCACCGCCCGCGAGTAGCCGACCAGTGCTTCCCAGTGCGCCCCCGAGGACACCGTCTGCCGCGTCATCACGACCCCATCATGCGCGAGCGATGCCAACCTTCCGCGACGACCCGGGCGCGGACCATGCCTCGGCCTGGGTCTGAGAACAACCCTCGAGACTTTGAGGTTGTCCGACTCGACAAGACCACACCGCGGGTCGATTCCGTTTGCGGTACACCACCTGGCGTCGGTCTCCGCCGGAACGCAGTGTGGCCCAAAGCCAGTCCCGGTGGCGCGATGGGGTCAGGGAAGTTGTGGTCGAGCCGCGGTCCAAGAGGCTGGTCCCGGCTGGGCTCCCACTAGCCTCAACAGCAGCCGGCGCAGCCAAGGCCGCGCAAGCCGGTTCGGTTGCGGGGCAACCGGTCGAGCTGACGTTTGTGGCATGGGCTGCGAGTGCCCTGCGGCACAGGTCCAAGGAGACGGCAGTTGGCCACTGGTTGCTCGGGCCACTGCCCGCTGGAGTCGATGCCGTCGCAACTGCTTATCTCGTTCTGCCGCCAGTTCTTCCCGCGCGTCGAACGGGAACCATGCCGCTCGAGTCGGGCGGCTGGTCGGAGAGCGCCATGTGAGCAGCAACCAAGCGTTGGTTGCGTCGGTCCAACCGGTAACGGTCCAGTACGTTTCCGACGCTCGTGTAGCGGACGCCGATCGATTGAATCGAGTCGATGACGCACAGCGCCAAAGAATCTGGGTATCCGGTGGGATTGAGCCATGACCTTGGGTCATCCAGCTTCTCGCGGCTGCAGTTCGCTACCTGCCCAGCTGCTTAAGCGCTTGCGCGGCCGCCCGGACTGCCTCCGCCTTCAACGGTGCACCAGCCTGGGTGGATGTCTTGTGTTGATTGCCTATCTTGCCGCTCACGGCCGAGGATCTGCGCGAGACCAGCGGTGAGGCTCTCGAACGAACAAAAGCGGCCTGGTTAGGAGTCCCCGGCCAGAAGTCGGGAATCGCGTGGCGGTACGTCCTGACGTTGGCCGGCGTCCCCAGCGTCAAGCCTGATCGGATGATCCGGCGGTTCGTGGTGGCCGCGCTGTCAGTCCCGCTCAACAAGGTCACGGCGGACGTCGCTGGGGATGCAGTGACCCGCGCAGCCGACATCCTCGGCGTCGACGTGAAAGCTCT
>JAABUV010005482.1_pt1 | contig 14441 bp, 15 predicted proteins | sample 5559971 | NCBI WGS metagenome assembly JAABUV01 (sample SAMN10711881, study PRJNA513362) | rock metagenome | isolation source: Antarctica rocks | place: Antarctica: Victoria Land, Knobhead nord | collected 2015-12-19
CTGCACAGTGGTTTTGTCCGGTTGAGGCCAAGTGAGCCATGAGATCATTGGTCTGATCCCAAGCTTGATCTTCTTGAGTTATCCTTGCCGCATCCTCGTCCCGAGCACCGTTCTGCCTGGAAACAGCTTTTGCCAGACCTAACCGCCTCGGGCGCCAACCGGTCAAAACCACTGTGCAGAGGTACTAGGGGCGACAGCGACGCACCTGACGTTCGGTCCGGGAAGTCATGGATCGGTGATTTTGCCGGCACGGTCCTGCTGACGCTGACAAACCCGCCGACGATCATCATGTTTGCCGCGGTGTTCACTGCTCTCGCGCCGCCCGCCGGTTTTGCGCCTGCGACAGCGTTCGTGACCGTCGCCGGCGTGTTCACCGGCTCGTTGCTGTGGTGGTGTGGCGTGGTTGCGGGGCTCTCTACAGTCCGTCGGGCCATCGGGCGGCGGGTCCGCACCTGGATCGACCGCGTGGCGGGCGCGGCGCTCGCCGTGTTCGGGGCAATTGAGTTGCGTCGCGCGCTGTGAGCCTCACGATCAGGTAGTTCCAGGAAAGCTGGCTGCGGCTGCCGCCATAACGGTTGAGCAGGTCAAGAAAGAGGGTTCCGGGCGCCTATCGCGCCCACGCACTGGTCGTTCGGCCAGCTCTGTAACTTGATCGACGCCCTGGCGTGTTGTCTGCGGGAGATGCCGGCACTCTAACCGTTGGCACCGACCGTGAGCACAAGCCTCGGTTATCGAGAACAGACAGTAGCTCCTCAGACGACCAAATCCTCATTGGCACGGATTGTGAGCACGACTCTCCGTTGGCGAGCACGACGTGATGATGGCGAGCACAGAGCCTGTTGCTAAATCATTTTCCGGCTGGGTGCCACACAGCATATGGTGTCGACTTAGCGGAAACTGAGCTACATCTTGAACAGATTTGTTCCGACCTGTAATTGTGCAACAGCCTCCACAGTGGCAGATAATGTGAGCACGGGTGCCGCCCCATTGTCAGATAATCCGAGCGGGAATCCGCTTCGTTCGCGAGCACGAGCGCGGATGATTGCAAGCGCCTACATCTAGGCAACGGTGCCACTGGAATTATCGCTCAATCTAGCATATAATTTGCTCGAAGGAGCAATCTATATGGCTTATCCGAGATCATCGGCTTCTGGATCGCCCGGCGCCACGAGCAAACGCGAAGCTTCCGCTGCGGCCAAACCCCCGGCGAAATCCGTCCCGGCGACAAAGGTGAAGACCGGACGCATCCTGGCGGCCAAGGCCGCCGCGCCCGCGGGGAAATTGAACGCGGCAGAACGGCCGGCTGCCAAGGGCGCGACTCTGGCGGTGGCGAAGCGTAAGCTTGCGGTCGTCGTATTGGCCAGAGATAAGGCAGAGGCGCTCTCCTACATCACCGTCTATCGCGCCAGTCCGCTGGAGCGGATCGACATGATCAGACGCGGTATCTTGGCTTCCGAGGTGAAGCGCATCTTTGCAGAGCTGCTGATCGGACAAGGCGTCGGCTTCAAGGCGCTGAATTTGTCCACAGCCACGGTCAACAAGAAGGCCAAGCATGGTGACACGCTCTCAACCGCAGAAAGCGAGCGCATCGTCGGCTTTGTGAAACTCGTGGGTCAACTGGAGGCGATAATCCAGGACGCCGGCGATCCGACGAACTTCGACGCCCGGGCGTGGATGGCGCGATGGCTGACCGAACCGTTGCCTGCCTTCGGAGGTGCACGACCGGCCGATCTCGTGGACACCATGGAAGGCCAAAGCTTGGTCTCTGCTGCGCTCGCGAAGATCCAGAGCGGAGCATACGCTTGAGTTTCACCGTCTGGCGGATCGCGACTGACACCAAAAGCTATGAGGCCGATGATCTTTCGGGTGCTGGCGCGAAGAACATGGGCGGACGCTGGAACGCCGAAGGCGATCCCCTTGTCTACACGTCGGAGACCCAGGCGCTGGCCTGTCTGGAGACGGTGGTTCACCTGAATGCCGGCGGCTTGCCTCTCAATCGCTACCTCGTGTCTGTTACGCTCCCTGCGGCCGTCTGGGCCGACGCGCGGACGGAGACTACCGGGAGTCTCCCTGTCGGATGGGATGCCGATCCATCAGGTCGGGCCAGCATTCAGTTCGGTACGGTTTGGATACGGTCATTGGCTTCTGCGCTGCTGAGAGTCCCCTCTGTCATCGTGCCAGACGAGTATAACGTGCTGATCAATCCGCTGCATCCAGACAGCAGAGCCATCATTGCCGTCAAAATCCGAAAATGGCTTTACGATCCGCGCCTAACGAAAACCGCTTGACCCAAGCATCTGTCGCACACGGCTGTTGATCAACTTTGGCTATCCATCATGGAAGTTAGGGAAGGTCTGCATTTCGAGTTCTTTACCCCCAAAGCAGTCGGTCCGCTATCGGCCAGCCAGCCCAGGCACCCGATCAGGCATTAAGCAGTCACATGCGCAGGCGACGCGTCAATTGCGGCAGGCCCTGGCGGTCCAGCACATCGAGGTAGGTCGCCAATGACGGGGCACTTCTGCTCAGGTTTGCGTGCGCTGCCTCTGTTGAGGCTCGCAGCAGCTCCGGGTCGGCATCATGCAATCCGCACAGGAAGTCGTCCGGATGAACCGCGACGACGCCGTGCGGTGCGAGCGCCGACGCTGGGAAGTCGCGCAAATTCATCGTCAAGATCGTCTTAGCCCCAGCAGCCAACGCCGCTGCCAGCACATGATGATCGTCTGGATCAGGCAGTGCCAGACCCTCTATGCGGGCTTCCCAGCCTCGTACTTCGGCCTCTGGCAAGGCGTCGTTCATCAGATCAAGCGTAAGCAGCAGGCGTTCCTCTGGCGCCCTCCCTGCTGCCACCAGGTTGCCGATCCACTCCGCATTGATGCGCGCCGTCCAACGTGGCGCGAAAACCGAGTCCACACCGAACTGGACCAGCAGATTCCGAAGATGAAAAGGATAGAGCAAGTTGGCATCGATGACGATGGGTGGCGGCGGGCCTAAGGGCCCGTCCGGAGATAAACGCTCTGATTCGGCCAAAAATCAGCGAGCTATATCAGGGTATTAAAATAATCGAGTTCGATCACTTATCTCCGGACAGGCCCTAACCTGTCAGAGGCCATACGTTCGCTCAAGGTCCTCAGTGTCGGCGGCCAGCGCCTCCAACGCTTGGCGAGCAGGTTCTTCCCGCGCGCGAAGGGCCAGCACGTCGGCCAGCCGGATGCGCCGATGCGCGCCTACGCGACGGAACGGCAACAGACCAACATCCATTCGCCGCCGCACGAGCGGGCGTGAGATGCCCAGGATGCCGGCTGCGTCCTCGGGCGTGACCTCCGCATCATCGGCGAGCACGGTGACGCCGTCGGCCGAGGATAGCCGGTCGAGAAGATCGGCGAGGGCCGGCAGGGAGGAGGCAGGAAGCGTCAGCGTCTCCTCTGTCCCGTCGCCGCGCACGAGGCGGAGATCGGCTTGCGCTGCCGCTCGCAGCGCCACAGCACTACGAGCCCCGCTCGGGCGCTCGGGAGGCGGCAAGGAATGTCGGGTTGGCGACTGGATTGGCATGTCCAACTCTATCTTTTATCCGGAATATCCGAAAGGGCTTTCATAAGATCAGGGCGCGTTGCCTTTCACGGATCGAGCATCACGCGCCTGTTCTCCTCCTGGCCGATGGTGGCCGGAAAAGGAGAGGACCATGGGACACTCAGAATATGATCCGGCGGCCACGGATCGACGACCTTGGAATGCAGGCCGGATGGTCGGTGCCAAGCGCGCGCTGAAGCCGCAACAGGTTTGGGCCATTCGGTTCTGGCTCGACCACGAGGGCCGGCTGCGCGATCGAGCGATGTTCGATTTTGCCATAGACAGCAAGCTGCGCGGGTGTGACGTCGTGAAGGTCAAAATCGGCGACCTTGTCAGCGGCGGCCGGGTTCGTTCACGTGCGATCGTCATTCAGCAGAAGACCGGCCGGCCGGTTCAGTTCGAACTCCCCGAGCCGACACGTGGCAGCATGCTGGCCTGGCTTGAACGCCGGGGCGGCACGCTTGACGAGTTCGTTTTTCCGAGCCGGACCGATCACGCTGACCACATCAGCACCCGGCAGTATGCTCGACTGGTCGACGAGTGGGTGACCGGGATCGGGTTGCGCTCGGAGGATTACGGGACCCACTCGCTCCGCCGGACCAAGGCGTCCATCATCTACAAGCGAACTGGTAATCTCCGTGCCGTGCAGATCCTGCTCGGTCACACAAAGATCGAGAGCACGGTGCGCTACCTGGGCGTCGACGTCGAGGATGCGCTTGTCCTCGCTGAAGGAACGGAGGTGTAGCTTTTCGAAGCTCCTCGACGCTGCGGTCGAGGAGCTCTCACCCAGAATTGCGCCCATAATGGTCAGCCACGCACGAAATCCGGCTGCCCGGAAGCGGCCGTTGCCTTCGTAATCTGGGCTGGCTGGGATTGGTGGAAAGCGCACTGTCCGCTTCCTGGAGCAGAGGACCGGTCCGTCGCTGCCCAGAAGGATGCCGCCGGGTAACGTGGTAGCGCGGGCGCTGTCGACGAACTGCGGTCGGGCGATTACTTCAGAGTTGTCTTGAGGGCTCGCTAGCGGGAGGTTGCATGTCTGAAAACTGGCATGAAATCCCGGCGGACGACTTTACGTTCGGCAACCACATTCACACCATCATCAAGGATGCCGTGCAGGCGTCCGCGCCTGCCTTCGCCAACGATCTGCCCGGTCGGGAGCCGTGGCGCGTGAAGATCGGGCAGACTTTGGACCGCCTTGTCCTGCGCTGGCAGGAAACAGGTCCGACGTTTATATCGACCACCGACCGAATGACGGACCAAGAAGCCCTCGGGTTGCTCGCAGCGGCGGGGGACCACAGGAGCTATGCCGATCTAAAGGCGGTGCCGGAACTCACCGACGACTTCGGTTCACGCAAGCTGATCGTCGTTCTCGACGTGGTGAATGGGCGGATCGATGGCGGAGCATGGGTCGAGCAGGTCTTGGACTGGCTGTGCGACGAGCCCGCGCGCAAGGCGGAGGCGGAGAACATGACGCGAGTTAAGGCAGCTATCCCTTCTCCGCCCGAATGGGACATTGGCGCCATCGCTGCCGCGTGCTGGATCGTCGAGAGCGACGCCACTAGCGTTCAGGGCACCGCCTTCATGCTGGACGGCGTAGGCTTCGTAACGTGCCATCACGTTCTTCATGCTTACAAAGGCGGAATTCTTCCGGACCTGCGCATATCCCACGTCAGCGATCCTTCGGCACGATTTCCGATCCAGATCCTGCGCACCAGCGAGGTACTCGACCTGTCCGTCTTCTCGTCTCCGGCACCTGTGAAAGGCTCGCTCGTTGCGTCTAATGAACTGGAGATCAAGCCCCTGGCGCATGTTGCGGTTTGCGGTTTTCCGAACTACCGGCTGGGTTCTTCATGCAGCGTTTCGCCGGGGACGGTGGTCGCGACAAGAATGGCGAGGGGCGCTGTACGTCGGCTGCTGACGAACGCGGGAATCGTCGCGGGAATGAGCGGCGGACCGGCGATCTCCTCTGGTCGTAAAGTGATCGGCGTTTGCGCGAATGGAGCTTCCTACATGCAGGAGACACGAGATACGGAGGATCAGGCGATTATTCCAATCGCCGCGGTCGAGATAGTGTCCAGCGTTGCAGGAGTCGGAGCTGTCTAGCCTTATGCCAGGGCGCTATTCGTGGTCAACACTCCTTTAGGAACTATGTCCGCTTGTAGGGGCGGTAAGCGCGCCACTGACCGGCTGCTGCGGGTCGGATAACTGCTGACGACAGGTCGCAAGTGAACGTCCGTTTCAGCTCGTGGCTCGCCCCGAAGCGGTCAGACTGCTCTCGGCCAGCACCGGCCGCTTCGCGCCCATGCCGGTCGTACGACGGCAACGGCGTCGCACTCGAAAGCGGACCTTCGGTCCGGTAGCCTGCCAGCCTGATGTACTCAGGCGTATTGCGCCTGGCTAGATCCGGTATAGGACGAACCGATCCGCATGCCGCAGCTTTTTATTCCCACGACCGAACTCCCGGACCTGATCTCTCCTATGGCGGCCGCGCTCCACGATGGCCTCGACTTACTTTGGCAAGTCGCTGGCTGGTCGGACTGTTCGCCCTCATTCAGCATGGGCAACTGGCCGGCTACGATCAACCAGCGCTGCACCAGATTGCTGACAGCGGCTCCTGGCCGCAGTTGCACCAGCTTGCTTGTCATGCCTTCAAGGCCCTTGTTTAAGGCCGCTTACCTTAGCAAAGGTGCTATTTAAACAAAATCGATCTTGCTTAATTAAGAGTTGTGCCTCATACGCTGATTGATGCCGAAGCCGTCCGGATACGCTCGCCAGGGCCGCCATGTGGAGACGCTTGTCGCCGGCGAAATCGTGCGCGCGTTCGTCCCGCCGTCTTTGCCGCCCGATCCGCCCATTGACATCCTCGGTTTGCTGGATCGGCTGAGTGTTGCGGAACGTGCGCTCGGGCGCCTCGACGGCATCACCGTCCTTCTGCCGCGCCAGGAGCTGTTCCTCTACATGTACGTGCGCAAGGAAGCGGTGCTGTCCTCCCAAATCGAGGGCACCCAGTCCACCCTGTCCGACCTTCTCCGTTTCGAGACCGAGGCGCAGGCCGGCCAGCCGATTGATGACATCCGCGAGGTGTCCAACTACGTCGATGCCATGATGTACGGCCTTGAACGGCTTGAGGCACTGCCGCTGTCCCTGCGGCTGATACGCGAGATGCACGCCCGCCTCCTTCACGGCGGACGTGGTGGGACGAAGGACCCGGGCGAGTTCCGGCGTTCGCAGAACTGGATCGGGGGCACCCGGCCGGGCAACGCGCTGTTCGTGCCGCCGCCCACGACGGAGCTTGACGGCTGCCTCGGCGAGCTCGAAGGCTTCATGCACGAGGACGCCTCGCGGCTGCCCCCGCTCATCAAAGCGGGGCTCCTCCACGTCCAGTTCGAGACGATCCATCCCTTCCTGGACGGCAACGGGCGCATCGGCCGCCTACTCGTGACTCTTTACCTCTGCGTCCAGGGCGTGCTGCGCAAGCCCCTGCTCTACCTCAGCCTCTACCTGAAAACCCACCGTTCGGATTACTACCGCCTCCTGCAGGAGGTGCGCGAGCACGGCGCCTGGGAAGCCTGGCTGGACTTCTTCCTGGCCGGCGTCGCCGAGGTGGCCAATCAGGCGTTCGACGCGGCCACCCGCATCGTCGAGTTGTTCAAGCAGGATCGCGAGCGCATCGCCGTAGGGAGCGAACGGGCCGGCTCGGCCCTGCGCATTCACGACCTGCTACAGCAGAACCCTTATCTCACCGCCAACCTCCTGGTTGCGCGCACCGGCCTGTCCGCGCCGACCGTCAACGCCGCGCTCGCCGACCTGCAGCGGCTCGGGATCGTGGACGAGGTCACCGGACGGCGGCGGGGCCGCGTGTTCGGCTACCGGCGCTATCTCGCGATCTTGGGCGAGGGCACCGATCCCCTGCCCACAACGGGGTGAGCGCGTCGATGCCGGACTACGACTTCCATCAGTTATCACCTTACAACCTTGAGGTTCTCGCCCGCGACCTCCTGCAAGCGCATTGGGGCGTCACGCTCGAAAGCTTCAAGGCTGGCAAGGATGGCGGGATTGATCTCCGCTACGCTTCGGCTGCAGGCAAGCTCGTAGTTCAGGTCAAGCACATGCTCAGGACCGGCCTTGCCGGCCTGTTGCGGGAGCTGAAGGAGGCCGCCAAGGTCAGGCAACTTCAGCCCGATCGCTACGTCCTTGTCACCTCAGTTCCTCTGTCGGCCGCCAACAAGGACGCGGTAGTCGGCATCATCGGTGCCGACGTAATCCGACCGAGCGACGTCATTGGGCAAGAGGACCTCAACAACCTCCTTGGCCAGCACGGCGAGATCGAACGTGGTCACTATAAGCTTTGGCTCGCGAGCCGCGCGGTGCTGGACCGGGTGCTGCACAACGCCGCCCTGACAAGGAGCGAGTTCAAGGCCCGCCAGGTCTATGAGGACGCCCGCCGTTATGTCCAGGGCGGCGTTTATCCCGAGGCGATGAGGATGCTCGACAGTCGGCACGTGGTGGTCATCGCGGGACCGCCCGGCGTCGGCAAGTCCACCCTCGCCAACCTACTGCTCTATGAGCACCTTGAACGCGGCTTCTGCCCGGTGCTGATCCAACGGGACATCGACGAGGGCCAGGCCCTGTTCCAGCCCGGTGTCCGCCAAGTCTTCCACTTCGACGACTTTATGGGCGCGACGTTCCTCGGCGACCGGACCGCCACGGCCGCCGGCATGGGCGACCGTGCGCTCCTCGATTTTATCGCCATGATCCGTGCTACTCCCACGGTCCGCCTGGTGCTGACCACTCGCGAGCACGTCTACGCGCAAGCGCTGGACCGCTCGGAACGCCTACGCTTGTCCGAACTCGACGACCTGCGCGTCTTCCTGCGGATGCCAAGCTACTCCCTCATGCAAAGGGGTCGCATTCTGTATAACCATCTCTACTTCAGCGATCTACCGGTGGCTTATCAGGATGAACTCCTGCGTGACGATTTCTATCTACGCATCGTTCGGCACGAAAAGTTCAACCCTCGGCTTATCGAGTGGCTATCAAGCCATCGCCGCATTCGCAGCGTCCCCGTTCGACAGTATCGTGCGTTCGTGGAAGACCTGCTGCGGGATCCGTCCGATATCTGGCGGCACGCCTACGAGCAGGAGATCACGGACGCGGGCCGGTCCATGCTGCTCACCGTGTTCTCGCTCGGCGGCAAGGCCGGCGAGGGCGTGCTCCGGCGCGCATTCGTAAGTCTTCATCGTGAACGCGCCGGCCGCTACCGGTTCAAGAGCCGCCCCGAGGATTACGCCAGCGCCCTCCGGGAGGTCGCGGGAACCTTCATCAAACCTTCCGGCGTTGGCGGCGTCGAGGTGATCGACCCGTCGGTGCTGGATTTGCTGAACGCCGTCGTGCGCAGCACTCCCGAGAATGCCGTTGACGTCGTCTCTGGTGCCGCCAGCTTCGACCAAGTCGAGCGCGTTTGGACCTTCGCCAACGCGGCGGGGGGCGAACCTGTGCTGGACCAGTTGCGGCACCACGCAGGGCAGCTGGCCGACGTCGTGCAGGCGCTCGCGGCCGAAGGCCGACGGGTGGCGTTTTATGGGGGAGTGGCCTTCCTTGGCGCGACTTTCGAGCGTTGCCTTGCCGTCATCGTCGCGATGGCCGACCAACTCCAGAGTCACGCTTTCGAGGCACTTGTCACGCCCTCGTTCAGCCGGCTCCAGTTGGAATGGAGCACGGAGCGCCCGGACATTAACGACGCCATAGCTGCTCTCCGTGCCCTTAATCGATCCACATCGGTCGCACGGATCGAAGTCACTCAAATTGGGCGCGCGATCAGGGAGGCCGTTCTCGCCGAGGCGAGCTCTGGCTGCCGTTCGGACAAACTGAGAGAGGTCATCGACTTCATCGACGTGTCGGCCGGAGCCGGAGACCCGGCAGTCGTCGCGGCCCGCTCGGCATTCGAAGCATACCGGTGCACAACGTTCTCGGACGAACTGCGTGAGTGCCGATCCCGAGACCAGTACGATGCGATGCTCGAAGACCTTCACGTCTTCAGCGAGCAACTTGGCGTCGACGTAAGTGCCTTGGCGGACCGGGTCGGTGAAGCAAAGTCCGAGTTCGAGGAACATGAAGAGGAACGCGCCGACCAAATGCAGGACGAGTGGAAGGAGCGATGGCGCGACGAGCGCCAAAACGAACAGAGTTTGTCGGAGATGTTTGAATCGCTGCGGAGTAATCGCGACTGACTGGCTTGGCTTTGCTGGTTCGACACGCAGGTATGCTTTTACTGATGCATGTTAGGTTGCAAACCGGATGATAAACCCGTCATAGATGAAAGTGACCTGCATCCTAAGGCGTCTCCGTTATTTGTGCTATTTTTTGTTTAGCCTTCTCCAAGGTTGACGCTATCGCCACAGGAAGTAGTCGCTTCGGGTAAATCAGCTAATGTCAGCTCTTCGTGCGATTTACCTGGAAGCCGCCGTTCCGCTTTCGGCCAGAAACCTGCCCGAAAGCCTTCATCTGCCTTCAGCGCTCACTCTATACTCAACCCGAGCTCAAGCTATGCCGGAAACATCGATCGTAGAATGTCCTCTCGCTCTCGCCGGGTTGCAGAGAAGCGCTGCCGGACCACGCGAACCACGTCGGATGGTGCAGCGTCAGGCGTGCCGGCGGAGAAAGGCGGGGCAGGCGTGTCAATCGGCGTTGAAAGTTGACCCCCTATAAGCGTCCAATCTTGACCCTGTTGGCGTGGGTGCGTGTGCCGATAGTTCGCAGCCTTGATGAGGGTCAGTCGCGCCCAAATCCGCGCGGCGGTTCGATCGCCTGGAACTCGTCGAGGTCGAGATCGCATATTCTTTGCAGCGCCTCGGCGACGGTGCCGTCCTGCAAGTTGGCCGGCAGGGCATCCAGCCATGCGGCGTATTGAGCCTGCAAAGCCGTCAACTCGGCAACCGCGTCATGCCAGCGCCGGGCGCGGCTGCGATGGTCGGCTGGACGACGCGTTCGGATTGCCGGAGCGCCAGTCGCCCGCGCGGCACGGTAGCGGGCCTGGCGCTCGGCATCGGTCATGGCTTTCTCGCCGATCGACTTGCGGGGCATGGACCTACTCCGAACCGTGACGTTACGAAACACTTGCGGGTGCGGGACGGCTAGCCGCGGGTTTTCATGCGCCAGCTTTCGTTGCCGGTCTCGACGATGTCGCAGTGGTGCGTGAGCCGGTCGAGTAGGGCTGTAGTTATCTTGGCGTCGCCGAACACCGTCGGCCATTCGGCAAAGTCGAGGTTGGTGGTGAGCACCACGGAGGTGCGCTCATAGAGACGGCTGATCAGGTGGAACAGCAGTTGGCCGCCGGACTGGGCAAACGGCAGGTAGCCCAGCTCGTCCAGTACCACGAGATCGAGCCGGGTCAGCGCGTCGGCGATCTTCCCCGCCCGCCCCGCCTTGCTTTCTGCCTCCAGTCGGTTGACCAGGTCGACCACGGTGTAGAACCGGCAACGGGCGCCGGCGCGGATGCAGTTGCGCGCGATGGCGACCGCGAGGTGGCTCTTGCCGGTGCCCGTGCCGCCGACCAGCACCGTGTTGCGCTGCTGGCTGAGAAAGGTGCCGGTCGCCAACTCGCGCACCAGGCCCTCGTTGATCGGGCTGCCGGTGAAGTCGAAGTCGGTCAGCTCCTTGGCCAGCGGCAGCTTGGCGGCACCCACCTGGTAGCGGATGGACCGCGCGTGCTTCTCCGCGATCTCGGCCCCCAGCAGGTCGCCGATGATCTGCTGGGCCGGGTGCTGGCGCTTGACCCCGTTGGCCAGCACCTCGTCAAAGGCCAAGCGCATGCCCAGCAGCTTGAGCTCGGCCATCATCTCCAGGATCTCATGGCGTTCCATAGGGCTGCTTCCTCAATGTGTCGTAGCGGGCGCAGTCGACGACCGGCTGCAACTGCAGGGTCAGCGCGTCCGGCACGGCGATCCGGGGCAGGGCCGCGGGTTGGCGCTGGCGCGACAGGGCGTTGAGCACCACGTCGCTGCTGCACAGCCCCGCCTCCAGCGCTTCCGTGCAGGCCGCCTCCACCGCCGGGATGCCGTCGGTCAGTACGGCAGACAGGATCTTGACCATCTGACGGTCGCCGTCGGGAACCCCCTTCAGCTTCTGACGCACCCGTCCCAGCGCACCGGGTATCACCCAATCCTTGAACGGCGCCCCGTTGCGCATCGCTCCAGGCTTGCGCGCCAGCACGGGGACGTAGTGCCAGGGATCGTAGAGGGTTTGATCGCGGCCGAAACACCGCTCATGGTCGGCGACGACCTCGCCATCCTGGCGCACCCTGATCCGGTCGGCGTAGGCCTGCACCTCGACCGGGCGTCCGACCGCCTGCGACATCACCGAATACTTGTTCCTGTCGAACTGCACGAGGCAGGTCTTGGACACCGACGCCGCGCGGGCGTGGAAGCCATCGAACGGCCCGGCATAGGGCACAAGGCTCGGCCGCTCCGCCTCGAACATCTCCCACACCGCGCTGTCGCGGCGCTCCGGATGCGGGTGCGCCCGGGCGTAGCCGACGCAACGGTCCAGCAGCCAGGCATTCATCTCGGCAAAGCCGGCAAACCGCAGCCGCGGCTTGAAGAACCGCTCGCGCACGACATTGACCTGGTTCTCGACCTGACCCTTCTCCCAGCCCGACGCCGGCGTGCACGCCGTCGGCTCGACCAGGTAGTGGCTGCACATCTGCAGGAAACGGCGGTTGAACAGCCGATCGCGGCCGACGAACACCGCGTCCACCGCGGTGCGCATGTTGTCGTAGATGCCGCGCCGGCACGTGCCGCGGAAGAACGCGAACGCCTTGTCGTGCGCGTCGAACACCATCTCCTGCGTCTCGCGCGGATACGCCCGCACGAACAGCATCCGGCTGTGGCACAGCCGCACCTGCGCCACCTTGATGGGCGTGGTGACGCCGCGCAGCACGACGATCTTATACGACCAGTCGAACTGATACGCCTCGCCCGGTGCAAAGCTGAGCGGCACGAAGGCGTCGCTCAAACCCTTGCCCTGCTTGCGCCGGCGCGCCTGGTCGTAGCGGCGCACCGCGTCGTAGCCGCCCTGATACCCCGCGTCGCGAAGATCCTCGAAGATCCGGATCAGGCCCAGCCGCTCCCGCCGCGACAGCCGATCATTGGCAGTCAGGCGGCGATCAAGCTCCTCCGTCCACTGGCCCAGTTTCGGCCGCGGCTGCACGTCACGCTGGTAGGCAAAGCTCGTCTCACCCGAGCGCAGGATCCGGCGAATGGTGTTGCGTGCGATCCCAAGCTCCCGGGAAATCGCCTTGATCGTCTTGCCCTGAACAAAGTGCGCCCGCCTGATCCGAGCAATCGTTTCCACAACCAGCATCTCCCCCACCACCCAAAACTTTGGATGGCGTGTTGCCACAGATCAGGGGGTCAACTTTCGACGCCGATCACCCCCGCAGGGGGTCAATCTTCCACGCCGATCCTCACGATTGGCGGTGCAGCGGCGTGTGGTCGCAGTACTTCGACACCAGCACATGCGCGATCAGGCCGGGCCCCGGGCGGCCGCGCTCGATGGGCAGCGCCGGCATCGGCCGTTGCACGACCGTCTCGCAGGCCCGGCAGCTCAGCTTCGGCCGGACATGCTGGATGACCTTGAAGCTGGACGGGACATACTCGAGCACCTCGCGCTCGTCCTGGCCCATCCGGCTGAACACCGTGCTGCCGCAGCCCGGGCAGACGCAGGGCGGCTCGTGGGTGACGGTCTCACGCGGCAGATGGGCCGGCAGCGGCTTGCGCACCGGCTGCTTGCGCTCGCGCGTCTGCGCCGGGTGCGGCTGGGCGGGGTCAGCCGCGCTGGCGCGGGCGTCGCCCTCGGCCTGCTCTTCCTCGAGTTCGCCGATCAGCAGTTCGAGCTGCTCGATGTCGCGGTCAAGCTTCTCCGACGGCCGGCCGAACCGCGCGCGACGCAGCACGGCCAACTGCATCTTCAGCTTCTCGATATGCAGCGTCTTGGCATGGATCTCGGCCGCGTTGGCGGCGATCTCGATCTCCTTGCGCGCCAGCTCCGCCTGCAGGCCAATGGCGAACATCCGTAGCGCGTCCGGGTCGGTCGGAAGAGGAGCGCTCGCCAAGGACATGGCCGGATTGTACCGAGGTCAGCCATCCAAGTACAGCGCTTACTGATGCAATCCGCATGGGATCAGACCGCCACCGGCCGGCGCGGCGCCTCGGGCACCACCGTGCGCCGCCAGTCCATCGCCTCAACCAGCAGACCGAGCTGCGCCGGCGTCAGCACCATGCCGCCGTCCACGATCGGCGGCCACACGAACCGGCCAGCCTCCAGCCGTTTGGCGAACAGGCACAGGCCGGTCCCGTCCCAATACAAGCATTTCAGGTAGTCAGCCCGTTTGCTGCGGAACAAGAACAAGTGCCCGGAATACGGGTCAGCATCCAGCACATGCGCCACCTGGGCCGCCAGCCCGTCAAAGCCAAACCGCATGCTGACCGGGCGGCAGGCCAGATATACCCGGGTCCCAGGAGCAACGGCGATCACGACGCCGTCCGCAATACGGTCAGCACGCGCCGCAACGCGCGCTCGTTGACGAACGCGTCCACCCGCAGCCGCGTGCCATCCGCCAAGTCGATCTCGATCACGCCCGGGCGCTCGTCCATCGCCGGACGCGGCAGCGGCGCGTGGCCCGGCGATGACAGCGCCACCCCGGCCGGCGACGAGCCAGCGACCAGCCCAGGCCCTCCCTCCTCCGAGCGCTACGGCATTCACACAATTCACTTGCGGCCATGACCACGCTTTGATTCCCTCTGGTCTATGTGGATTTGGGGGAATGTGTTGGTCAGTCGAGAAGGCGCGCTTGGTGATTTTGGCGATATCCGTCG